>Ga0306923_10002255_pt1 | contig 17578 bp, 18 predicted proteins | sample sta12Can44000108_FD_203841 | JGI IMG/M metagenome (GOLD analysis project Ga0306923, IMG submission 203841) | Lab enrichment of tropical soil microbial communities from Luquillo Experimental Forest, Puerto Rico - statanox.12C.anox.44.000.108 (v2)... | ecosystem: Environmental > Terrestrial >... | reverse complement strand
TCGGAACGCGCCAAGCAGCGGCCCCCCACGACCCAATGCGCATCAATTCCGATGAGCGCCGACGCCGTTGCGGAGCAACGCGGGAAGGAGTGACGGGATCGGCACCGCGTCGAAGCGGCTGGGCAGGAAGTATGCTAAACCGCCGACCAGGAGCGCCGGCAACAGCCACGGCGTGATGATGAGCAACGCGGTGTGGAGGCCCACATGCCCGAGCTGATGCAGGAGCTCATGGCCCTCGTCCACCATCCAGTGCCAACCCATATGGCCCAATACGGCGGACAGAACCACCACACCGAGCGCCGGGCCGAGCAGGCGAGCGAATAGCAATCGGAGCGCCGCCAGGCCGAAGGCCAGCATCACTATCTCTCCTAGTGCCACACCGACGTTGAACGACACGACCGACACGATCCTGTGAGCTCCGGCGAATTGCAATACATCGGCCAGGAGATGGCCTAGGCCGAAGCCGCCAAAGGCGCCGACTATAGCGCTGATGAACCAGCGACGCCGCAGGCTCGGCGTGGCCAGGTTCCCGATGGCGAGGAACACAATCGCGGCGGCGAGGCTTGTACCAAAGAGCGGCTGGAGCAATGGGCTGTCGACCATCGTTCCTTCCGTAATCCCCGTTGATGTCAGCGCCTGCATTCCGGCCATCACCAAGACAACCGCCAAGAGGCTTCGGAACTGTCGGAAGGGGGCAATGAGACAAAGCAGAAACACGAAACGATCGAACGCGAACGCGTCTAAGAAGCCACCCTTTACAAAGAGCCAAGCCGCCTCGTACCAGCTTGGATTGAGCGGGATCCAACCGGCGCCGCCCGGCAGCTCATAGACGAGGGGAGGGCTATCGACAGGCAGGTACTCGAGCCGCAGCTTGAGCCGTCGCCCGAGTTCGGGTGCGACGTTCACACGGATCCAAAGGTTGGTAGGAGCCGATTGAAGCGAATATTCGAGCTGCGTGTCGAAAAAGCCCTGATTCCAGAATAAATCGGTGTCTATCGGCAGAGGCGGCCCCTGCAGGTGCGCAAGGGCGGTGGAGTAGCTGGAAAACGAGCGGTCGGACGGGAGCGAGATTCGCGGCTCGCTCGCAGTCGGCGCAAGCGCGGCGCCGTCTGCGAACAGCTCGATTTGCTGGCCGGTCGCAGTAGCCGCTTTCTTAAGGGCATCGTCAATATTGGCAAGGTCCAGGTAGCCCAGGCCCCGCTTTGGCAGCGAAAAGCTGGAAAGGAGAACCAGTGGGACACGGACAAGCAGGCGGAGCCGGCCATCCTCAGGTTTGAGAAAGCCTTGTAGGACGATCTGTGGGGGAAGATCGGCACCGTTTGCGACAGCCCCCCGAGGAAGGGCGACGAGCGCGAGAAGCGCGATCAGCCACAAATACCGGAGCAGAGAGCTCTCTGTCGGAAACCGTGCCAAAAAACGCTCAGGAATTCACGCGGCAATTCGCTTTCGGGCCAGCGCAGCATGCATGCTTTCGGCATACGGAGTTCGCGCCCGGATACAGAGAGAGGACAGCCGGGTGCTCCAATGCTTCCGGCCGTCCCCCTACCACACTCTAATCAGTTGTTGCAGTTCCCGCCCTTACTGTAACCGCCATTGCAGTTATTCAGCGTGAACTTCTGGATCCGCCGACCACCAACCGTCTCGCCCGTGTAAAGATTGCCTTGTGAGTCGACGGCCATCATGTGCAGGAACGTAAAGTCGCCGGCCATGTGTCCGGGCCGGCCGAAGCCGTCAAGGATCGCATGCGGAGATCCGGCAAGGGCGGCCGCGTGATTGAAGGTCCACAGTACCTCGTTGCCGCCGTCGGACACGTACATGAAGATCTGCTTCCGCTCGGGCGAGAAATTGACGTCCCACGCAGAGCCAGCCGTCCCGAGCGCGGCCGTCCCGGGGATCACCGGTATCTCCATCACTGGGACCCCGGGAGTTGTGCCAGAGCCTTTCGTGTAGACGTTGATCCGATCCTGGCCGCGATCACACGCATACACGAGCCCGTCATTGCCGAGGTGGACGCAATGCGGATGGCCGCCATCGCCGGCGGTGAACTGACCGAGACCCGAGCCGACCCCGCCCATCTGACGCTGGTACACACCGTTCTTGTCGAAGACGACCACGCGGTGGTTGCCGTAGCCATCGGCGATATAGACCTCGCCATTCGAAGGATCCACCGCGATGTCCGCCGGATCGTTCAGGAGAGTCTTACTGAAACCCTCATTGCCGGCATTTCCACAAGTACCACCTGTAAAAGGCCCCGATGGCGAAGTTGAATTGTCACAGAGGAACTTAGTCCCAATCTGGAGCAGTAAGGTGCTACCGTCGTGGCTGTACTTTTGGACGACGCCATCGCCGTTCCCGCCGAGCCAGACATTGTCCTGGTAATCTACCCAGCAGCCGTGAGTGCCATTCGGCAAAACCTTGTTTTGGCCGGCATTTGAGCCACTCGCCACGAGCGAGGGATCACCCCAGCTATGGACCACGTTGCCATCCGGGTCGAACTCGATGACCGGCGGAGAAGCTATGGATTTCTGCGGTTGACCCGCCACGCCCTCGGGCGAGACCAGACCACCCGTTTGGAAACCGCGGGTAAAAATCAAGACGTGATCTTGCGAGTCGACACAGGTGCCGCCGATCTCACCCGTCACCCAATTATCGGGAAGCGGCTTTGGCCAGAACGGGTCGACCCGGAATTTCGGGGTCTGAACCGGCTTCGTCGAATCAGCCTGCGTTCGCGGAGCGCACAGGCTCCCGCCAATGGCTACGGCCAATGCTAGTGCTACGGTACCTCCGTAGACATACCGCTTACCTTTCATGGCGAGCTCCTCCCAAGGATTAGGGGCCGATTTTGCCAGCATTTGAACCCGAAACTAACCATCACGGTCAGCTTTTTGGATCACATCAGGTCTGCAAAATCAACGTCCATGGGACGGCCGCGTGTGTAGTCCACACGACTCTGGCGCACTCGTCCCCCGCGCTAACTCATTGACCCGGCTAGCTGTAGACAAGCTTATCCTCGCATAACGAGCATCATTGTAGGGAGCTGGTGGCACGACCATCCCCTCGTGGGGCCCTGGCCGGACCATCTCCAGACTTCAGTCATCGCGTGTCCGGCGATGACCGCCAGAGCGGCGGCAAACCCGAGATCGTATTCGGTCAGGCTGCGGCAGCCGGCGATGAACGCATACCCGACGACGAATAGGGTAAGAGCGGCAATGCACAGCGTCTCTAAACTCCACGCTCTCTCGCTTTTGGGGCTGCGACGCGCTGTCTCTGTGCAAGAGCCGCTGCCATGGCATCTGTTATACGACTTCAAGAAGGATCGTCGCCAATCTCGCGCCTGATGCCGGAGCCAGCAAGGAAAAGCGTCATCAATAGCTTGCCTGTCCCCCGGCCGAGGCAGCAAACTGTCCGAGGACACGAGGGAGGCGCCGAGAGATAACCGCGCACCCCATGCAGGAGCAGTGAGCGATGGACCTTAACGGCACGGTTGCGCTGGTGACGGGCGGTAATGGCGGCCTCGGGCAGCGTATCTGTCATGCGCTGGCGAAAGAGGGCGTGCATATTGCCGTCATGTACGCGCAGAGCCGCGACCAGGCCGAGGGTGTCGCCCGCGAGCTGACCTCGCGACATCAGATCAACGCGGCGGCCTTTGCCTGCGACATCACCGATGGCGCCGCCGTTGATCGGGTGGTCGGCGAGGTGACTACGCGCTTCGGCCGCCTCGACGTCCTCGTCAACGACGCCGCCTACAACAAAGCGATCCCGTTCCCCGACCTCGACAGCATGACGATGGAGGAGTGGGACAAGATCATCGCGATCAACCTGACCGGGCCGATGCGCCTGATGAAGGCGGCGGCGCCGGTTATGAAGGCGCAGGGCCGTGGCCGCATCGTCAACATCTCATCCGTTGCGGGGCTTGGGCCGACCGGCTCGTCGATCGCCTATGCGGTGTCGAAGTCCGGTCTCATCCACCTGACCCGCTGCATGGCGGTGGCCTTGGCACCCGAAACATTGGTCAATTGCGTGGCCCCGGGCCTTTTGGAGGGCACGCGCGCGACAGCCAATCTCCGACCCGAGTTCATCGAGCGTTCCGCGGCTACATCGCTGCTGAAGAGGCCCGCCGACAAGGACGACTGCGCCGACATGGTCGTCACGATGTGCCGCACCGAGACGATGACCGGCCAGACGATCGCCATCGATTCCGGCCGCTACTTCCATTGACATCAAACCGCAAGGAGAACCTCTCATGGCGTTCTACGAAAAAGGCAATGTCCGCATCCGCTACGAGGAGACTGGATCCGGCTTCCCGCTCTTGGTCACCCCCGGCGGCGGCCTGAACTCCAAGGTCAGCAATTGGGCGACCGCCGTCTTCAACGCCCCGGAAGCCTTCAAAAACGACTTCCGCTGCATCACGATGGATCAGCGCAACGCCAACGGCGGCGAGAGCACCGGTCCGATCCCCACCGGCGACCCGTGGGACGCCTTTGCCGACGATCAGTTGGGGCTGATGGACCACCTCGGCATCCGTGAGTTCTTTTACATGGGCTACTGCATCGGCGGGTGTTTTGCCGGCAAGCTCCTCCAGCGCGCGCCTCAGCGGGTCCTTGCCGCTGTGTTCTGCCAAAGCGTCGGGCACCGGCCCGAGGACCCGGACGTCATGTACAGGCACGGCCACGAGAATTGGGCCCCCGATTTCCGCGCCCGTCGCCCCGACGTGACGGTGGAGACGATCGAGAAGTATTTTGAGAACCTCTACCGCGTGCGGCCCGATTTCCTTTACAGCGTGTCGCGCGATTTTATCCGCAACTGCCGCACGCCGATGCTGGTCCTGCCCGACGACACGCCGGCGCATCCGCTGCAGACCTCGATCGATGTCGCCTCGCTGGCGCCGAACGCCGAGATCACGGTGTTCCCGTGGCGCGAGCCCCCGGAGCTGAAGGAGCGGACAATCAGCCGGGTACGCAATTTCCTGAGCGCGCATGTGCCGATGGCGGCAGCCGCCCAGTAACAGCTTCCCGGGTTTTAGCGATTTGCGGGCCGAGGTTGCTCCGCTTCGCTGCAATCACGGTGATGCGTGTCATTGCGAGGAACGCATCGACGAAGCAATCTCGCCCGCATTGAAATGCGTGCGTATCCGCAACCCACCCAAGGAGAAATAGCCATGCCGTTTTTTGAAAAAGGCGACGTCCGCATCCATTACCAAGAGGCCGGCTCCGGCTTCCCCCTCATGGTAATCCCGGGCGGCGGGCTCAACTCGACGGTCGCGGGGCTCACGAACCATCCTTTCAACCCATTGGAGGAGTTCAACGGCGAGTATCGGGTCATCGCGGCGGATCTGCGCAACGCCAATGGCGGCCAGTCCTCGGGCCCGCTCGAGACCGGCCGGCCGTGGGACGCCTACACCGACGACCATATCGGCCTGATGGATCATCTCGGCATCCGCGAGTTCATGGTGCTCGGCTTCTGCATCGGCGCCCCGTTCATTTGGAACCTGCTGAAGCGGGCGCCCGGGCGCATCGTCGCCGGCGTGCTGGCGCAGCCGAGCGGCTTCCGCCCGACGATGCCCGACCTGTTCTACCAAAATAATATCAAGGGCTGGGCGCCGGGGCTTTGCGAGCGCCGGCCCGACATCACGATGGAGAAGGCTGGCGCGTTCCTCGAGAAGATGTACCGGACCAACGCCGATTTCGTCTTCACCGTGACGCGCGACTTCGTGCGCCGGTGCCACACGCCCATTCTCATCCTGCCCGACGACGTTCCGGCGCATCCCTACGCGGTGGCGCTAGAGAGCGCCCATCTCGCGCCCAACGCGCAGGTCAGCATCTATCCGTGGAAGGCGAACCCGGAGCAGATTCAGCTCGCGCTGCGCCACGTGCGCGCGTTCCTCAAGTCAAATCGGCCGGCAAGCTCGGCGCAGCAACCGTTGGCCGCCGCAGCGCAATAGCCTATCCTTTCCGAGGTCCCCGGGCTTGTCCCAGGGCCTCACGGCCACGCGCGGAATGCGATTTGGTTGTGGAGCGTTTACCTCACGGGCGCTTTGGCGCTCTATTGCATGTTTGGCGGAGGGAGCGATGCGAACAACGTTGAGGGTTCTGGCGGTCACCTCGGCCGTCCTGGCGGCGGCCGCGTCAAGTCCGGCAATGGCGACGTACCATTGTGCGGCGGGCTACAAGTATTACAACCACGGCTGCCATCCGGTGCGGTCTTCGACGCATGGAAACTCGGCATCTGCGCCGGCGCAATCACCGGGGTATGGAAACCCGGTATCGGGCGCGGTCTCTGGAATGCAGAGCGGAGGCGCGAAAGGGGCGGCTAGCGCCGGTCCCGTGGGCGCGGTAGTCGGCGGAGCCCTCGGCACTGCGGGCGGTGCCGCCACCGGCACCTCGAATATGCTTTTGGGGCACTAGGCCGCGAGGGCTGAGAGACGCCTGAGCCCGTAGGACGGAGCGCCCGGGGGCTTTCCGCCCTACACCCAGCGCGATTGACGGCGCGTCGAAAGCCTCACCGGAGCAGATTCCGATGGTTTCCAGGCGCAATGGCCAGTCGCCGCCTCGCACCAGCCTCTGGCAGCCGCCCATAACAAATCTCGGAGGTGATCGTGCGCGAAATCGCGGCCCTTGCTGCTGGTAGGGCCGCAGTCGCCGCGATGCTAACGCTCAACTGATCCCCCGACATTTGACTGAACGCCAGGTTTGCGAGGAAGAAACGTGCCGGTCCGCCAAATTGCGGCCGCGCGGCGATAAGACCGCGATTTTTGCCGGTGCGCGCCCACTCCATCGACAACAAGGACAGCAGGCCGAAACTCCCCGCCGCCTAGTCCAGTCAGCCGGCTAGTACGCCGATCGGCACACATTAACCGAATGCCTTGCAAAAACTCGCATGCAAGGGTGCGTTCAGTCCGACCTCGCGTATGACGACGGTACGCTTTGTGCCAACCGTGACGCTGGTACGCTATCCAGCATGCCTGCAGGCCACAAAGTCGGGGATATGATGAGCGACATCGCTATCCGGTTCGCCGAGCCCTCGGACGCTAGCCTAGTGCTGCGGCTGATCCGCGAACTCGCAGTCTATGAAAGAGCTCCCGTTGCAGTCGTCGCGACCGAAGATGACCTACGCCGGCACGGCTTCGGGCCGGAGCGCCAGTTCGAGGCGATCCTTGCCTTTTTGAACGGCGAGCCGGCCGGTTTCGCGCTTTTTCATCCGCGATTTTCGACCTGGCTGGGCTGCCCGGGCCTGTATCTCGAAGATCTGTATGTAACCGAAACGGCGCGAGGGCGTGGCGTCGGGCGGCGGCTGATGACGCGGCTCGCAGCGATCGCGATCGAGCGCGGCTGGGCCCGCATCGACTTCCAGGTGCTCGACTGGAACCCAGCGCGCGGTTTCTATCACCGCCTCGGCATGGGGCATCTCGGCGAATGGCTGCGTTACGGGGCCGACCTGGAAATCCTGCGTCAGCTGGCCGCCGAAGACCGCAATTAGAGACCGCCAGCGCTATTCCCCGCCGGTTTTTTTTGGAGAGGCGGATTTTCTCCTGGCTCCGGGAATTGCCGATAGCGATTGACCTCGGTTGAGATGGGATTAGATTAGCCGCGGGGATGGAGTTCCCCTCTAACCGCCCCTGAGGGCTGATGACTCCTGCTGCGTACCATGCGCGGCGGGGTCTGTGCGCAACCCGCTGCCCGGCGGGTTTTATTTTGCCCTCCGCAAACACCCAGCGGCCGGAAAGGGTTCGGAATGGAAAACGTTTGGTTCGCCTCGGCGCTGTGGATCGGGCTCGCGCTGCTCGCGGCCTCCCTGCAGGCCTGGGTTGCCGTCTCGGTGGCGCTTCTCGAGATCATCATTGGCGCCATCGCCGGCAACATCGTAGCCATGCCGCTCACACCCTGGGTCAATTATCTCGCCGGGTTCGGAGCAATCCTTCTGACCTTTCTTGCGGGCGCCGAGATCGATGCGAAAGTCATTCGCCGGCATTTCGGCTCGACGATGGCGATCGGCGCCGTCGGGTTTTTTGCGCCTTACCTCGGCGTCCTTGCCTGGGCTCATTTCGTCTCGGGCTGGCCCTGGCCGCAGGCGCAGATCGCCGGGATCGCGCTGTCGACAACTTCGGTCGCCGTCGTCTACGCGGTTATGGTCGAGACCGGGTTCAACAATACCGAGATTGGCAAGATCATCCTCGCGGCCTGCTTCATCAATGATATCGGCACGGTACTGGCGCTCGGGCTTGTCTTCGCCAATTACAATTTCTGGCTGCTGGGGTTTGCCGCGGCGACGATAATTGCGCTTTTGCTGCTGCCTCGCATTACGCCATGGTCCTTTGCGAGATTCGGATCACGCGTCAGCGAGCCGCAGATCAAGTTCGTGCTGGTGATCCTCTTTGTGCTCGGCGGGCTCGCGAATAGGGCCAAAAGCGAGGCGGTGCTACCGGCCTATCTGGTCGGAATGGTGCTCGCGCCGGTTTTTCTTTCGGACCGGGAGTTGATGCACCGGACCCGCGTCATCGCCTTCACGGTGCTGACCCCGTTCTATTTCTTAAAAGCGGGATCATTGGTGCGCGCTGCCGATATTGTCGATGCGGCCGGGCTGATCGTGATTTACCTCGCCGTCAAAATGATCACCAAATTTGTGGGCATCCTGCCACTGACGCGTGTCTTTAGATTCGAGCGGAAGGAGGGTATGTACACCACATTGATGATGTCGACCGGCCTCACCTTCGGGTCGATATCGGCGCTTTTCGGCCTGACCAATCACATCATCGACGAGCGCCAATATACGGTCTTGTTGACCGCGGTGATCGGCAGCGCGGTGGTGCCGACCTTGATTGCGCAGCGCTGGTTCCAACCCGATTTCAAACCGCTAGGCGCCGGAACTGCTGCAGCTGCAGCGGCTACTGCGGAAGGAAAATGACATGTACGCCAAAATACTCGTCGCGAACGACGGCTCGGCGGGCGGACAAAAGGCGCTGACCGCCGCGATCGAGCTGGCGCGCCAGGTTTCCGCCGAATTGCACATGGTTACGGTCGAGGAATTGCCGCGAATTCCGGCGAGCATCGACGAAGTCGCAGAAGAAAAAGCCGAGGCGAACCACCGCTTCGCCCCTGTCATAGAGGCCGCAAAGGCTCAGGCGGGAGCGGCGGGGGTGACCATCGAGGCTCATCTCGCCCCGGGCCATGTCGTCGAAGCGGTCGTTCGGCTGATCAGAGAGGGCGGTTTCGATTTGCTCGTTGCCGGCTTTATGGGGCACTCACAGCTCTATGAGCGGATCATCGGCGGCACTACGGACCGGCTCGTGCGCTTGGCGCCCTGCGCCGTGCTCGTCGTCAAATAGTCCAGCCTTTTCCGGTCTGCGATAGGGCGGGTTCACCACCTTTTCGGCGTTCAGCCTCCAGACATTGGACCTCGCGCCGGATGGACGGCTGCTACGGGCGGGCGCCCACATCGTGCTTCCCGTCGTGCTGTGTCTCGCTGCCGCCGCGCTCGGGCACTGGCTGGCCACGCTTTTCGGCACGGCATAAGGCGGTTCAAGTCTTCTCGATATTCCACATCAAAAATGCGGGCGCCTGGATAACACCCTTCAGGTTTTTGTGATACGCGGTCACCGGCTTCCATTGCCCGGTCGGCAGGTAGGGCACGACTTCGAAGGCGCGCTCCTGGATCGCCGCGGCAAGCTTTTTGCGTTCATCCAGCGTCGTCGCCTTGATCCACTGGGCCCTCAGCGCTTCGAGCTTCTCGTCGCTCGGCCAGCCGAACCAAGCATTGGCGCCATTCGTCTTGAGCGTCAGCTCTTGCACCGGGTCGAGCATATCGGCCCCGACCCAGCCGGTGGCGAAGATGTTCCAGCCGCCTTTGTCGATGGGCTCCTTCAGGGCGCGGCGGGTGACGAGGGTTCCCCAATCCACTGCCTGCACCTCGACGTTGAGCCCGAGTTTTCTCAGCAATTCGCCGACGACGAGCGCCTGCGTATGGGCGACCGGCTGATCAACCGCGTCCATTACGACAATCTTCTCGCCTTTGTAGCCGGCCTCGGTTATCAGCCTCTTCGCCTTGTCGAAATCGCGCTTGCCGGACAAGGCGGACGACCCCGCGTCGTTCGCCATCGGCGTGCCGCAAGTGAAGAAGGATGGGCAGAGGTCCCAATTCTTCTGGTCGCCGGCGAGCGCTGTCAGGAAATCGGTTTGGTCGGCGACGGCGAGCACGGCCTGGCGCATCTTCATATTGTCGAAAGGCGGAAGGAGGTGATTGAAGCGCACCATGATCGTGTTTTCGAGCGGGTCGGCAGAAGCGAGCGTAATGTCGGGGTTCGCGGCAAGCACCGGCACGACATCGAGCGGCGGGTTCTCCCACCAATCCGCTTCGCCGGCATTGAGCGCCGCAACCTTGGTCATCGCATCGGGGATGTTGAGCCATTCGACGCGGTCGACCTTGACCACCTTTCCGCCCGAGGCCCAGCTCGACGGCTCGTTGCGCGGCACATAGTCGGTATTCTTGACATAGACGACCCGGTGCCCCGGTTCGAACTCGTCCTTGACAAATTTGAACGGACCCGACCCCACCATCTCGGTGACCTGCTGGAACGGGTCGGTATTGGCGAGCCGCTCCGGCATGACGAACAGCGCCAGGCTCGACACCTTACCAATGCCATCGAGCAGTAGCGAGAATGGCTCCTTGAGCTTGATCGTGAACCCGTTGTTGCCGTCCGGCTTGATCTCGTCGAGCACCACTGCGATCGACTGTCCGTGCCCGTCGCGCGCCATCCAGCGCTTGACCGACGCGACGCAGTCGGCGCCGCGGACCGGCGAGCCGTCATGAAAGCCGAGCCCGTCGCGCAATTGGAACCGGTAGGTGAGCTTGTCGGGCGAGATGCTGTGGTCGCCGACCATCTGCGGGTGTGGCGCGAACTCAGCGTCGATCGCGAAGAGCGTGTCGAACACCATGTAGCCGTGATTGCGCGTGATGTACGCGGTGGTCCAGACCGGGTCGAGCACCCGCAGATCCGCCTGCGCGATAAAGCGCAAGGTCTTCGTATCGGCCGCGCGGGCATTTTGGCCGAAGCCGCCCCCGGCCAGCGCCGCCGCACCCGCGGCGATCGCGAATTCACGACGTGTCAGCCGATGAGCCATCCCTGATCTCCGAGTTCTGAACTGATTTCTAAAATCCTAGCAAAACTTACGCCGCCGCGCTCTGCCGATTGACGAGAGACGTGCTCGGGCGCCATCTCCACCCGAGACGCCATGCACCTCGACGATTTCGACTTCGATCTGCCGCGCGACCGCATCGCGCCGCATCCGTGCGAGCCTCGCGACGCGGCGCGGCTACTGTTGATACCGGCCTCGGGCGAGCTTGAGGACCGACGGATCGCGGATCTGCCGGCATTGCTGCGCCCGGGCGACCTGCTTGTCTTCAACGACACGAAGGTAATCCCGGCGCGGCTGGTCGGGCGCCGAGGCGAGGCGGCGGTAGAGGTCACGCTCTACCGCAACCTCGGCCGCGGCCTTTGGCGCGCCTTCGCGAAGGGCGCGCGCCGGTTGCGGGCGGGCGACACCGTCGTCTTTGGCGACGGTTACACCGCAATGGTCGCCGAGAAACACCCGGAGGGTGACCTGAACTTGCGCTTCGATCTTCCGACTGAAGCGTTCCGCGAGGCGCTCGCCCGTTACGGCAACATGCCGCTGCCACCCTACATCAAGCGCCCGCGCCGCGGTGATGCACGCGATCGCCGCGATTATCAAACAATCTTCGCCCGCGCCGAGGGCGCCGTCGCGGCGCCGACTGCCGGGCTGCACTTCACACAAACCTTGCTCGATGCGCTCGCGCGCCGCGGCGTGCGCTGGACGACACTGACCCTGCATGTCGGACCCGCAACGTTTCTGCCGGTTAAGGCCGCCGATCCCCGCGACCACCGGATGCACGCCGAGTGGGGGATCCTGCCGGCGGAGGCGGCCGAGCAGATCGCGGCGGCGCGGCGCAAAGGGGGGCGCATCCTCGCCGTCGGCACGACGAGCCTGCGCCTGCTCGAGAGCGCCGCGTCCGAAACCGGCGAAGTGCGCTCTTTCGCCGGCGAGACCCGGTTGTTCATCCTCCCCGGTTACCGCTTCCGCGCGATCGACATGCTGCTGACGAATTTCCACCTGCCGCGCTCGACCCTCCTGATGCTGGTCGCCGCCCTCGCCGGCGTCGACCGCATCAAATCCGCCTACGCCCACGCAATCGCTTCAGGCTACCGCTTCTATTCCTACGGCGACGCCTGCCTCATCGAGCGTCAGGAAACCAGTCCTCGACCACTTGCTCAGGTGTGAACCTGCCTTTTTCGAGGCGCGCCCAAACGGCATCGACCGGCTCGCCGTGCTCTCCGAGGTCATCGGCGGCGAGCTTTGCAGCCCTGGAGGCCTGTTTTTTTACCACGGCATCGATTTCGCGCCGGAGGCTGGGACTGGCATCCAATAGATCCTCGATCTCCGCTCGCGCATCCCGGATGGTCGCGCGCCACCCAGCTCGGGGATCGGCCGCCGTCGACGCGTCGAGCTTGAAGAGATGGTGAAGGATGCGCCTCAGCTGTGAATTCAGCCGAGTCCGCTGCGAGATGCCCAAATCTTCGATCTCCTCGGCTAGGTTCTCCCAGTCGAGCGGCAGGTTCGACCCTTTGGAGCGGCGCAGCGCGGCTGCCTGCTGCTCGGTCCAAAGAACGAAATCCTGGTCATAGAGCTGGCCGATTTTCGGCATGACCTTAGCCAAGTCGCGCATCTCCGGCGGCGCATGGATCGTTTAGCACGTATATAGCGAAAGAGTGTACGTCAGCTAGTTGCGTGCTAACCGGTGCGCACAATCAGTTGAACGAGAGGGCCGGTGAGCATCGGGTTTGAGGTGTTGGCGCGGGATGGCGCGGCGCGGCGAGGGCGGCTCGTTACGGCGCATGGCGGGGTCGAGACGCCGGTGTTCATGCCGGTCGGCACCGCCGCTACGGTCAAGGCGATGACCCCCGAGGGGGTCGCGGCGACCGGTGCGCGCATCGTGCTGGGCAACACCTACCACCTGATGCTGCGGCCTGGTGCCGAGCGCATCGGGGCGCTCGGCGGATTGCACCGGTTTATGAAATGGCCCTACGCGATCCTAACGGATTCCGGCGGCTTTCAGGTCATGTCACTGGCGGCGCGCCGGACCATTGCGGAGGCCGGCGTGACGTTCCGCTCGCATCTCGACGGCAGCCTTTATGAGCTGACACCGGAGCGGTCGATCGAGATCCAGCGCCTGCTCGGCGCCGACATCACGATGGCGCTCGACGAGTGCACGCCCTACCCGTCGCCGTACGAGGCGGTCGAGAGCTCGATGGAGTTGTCGATGCGCTGGGCCGAGCGCTCACGCCGCGCTTTTGTCGAGCGACCGGGACACGTGATCTTCGGCATTGTCCAGGGCGGCGTGCATCCCGATCTGCGCCGGCGTTCCGCCGAAAAAGTGATCGGCATCGGCTTCGACGGTTATGCGGTCGGAGGGCTCGCGATCGGCGAGGGGCAGGAGACGACTTTCGCGGTGCTCGACGCGACCGTTCCGGCGCTGCCCGAGGACCGCCCGCGTTATCTGATGGGTGTGGGCAAACCTCCCGACCTCGTCGGCGCGGTCGCGCGCGGCATCGACATGTTCGATTGCGTGTTGCCGACGCGCTCGGGACGCACTGCGCAGGCTTTTACTCGCCGCGGCGTCGTCAATCTGCGCAATGCGCGCCACGCCGACGATCCGGCGCCACTCGACGCGGAATGCCGGTGTCCGGCTTGCACGGGTTACAGCCGCGCCTATCTGCACCATCTGAGCCGTGCCGGCGAGATCCTCGGAGCCATGCTGCTGACCTCGCATAACCTCCAGTACTACGCCGATCTGATGTCGGCGATGCGGAGCGCGATCGAGGCCGGCACCTTCGGTGCCTTTGCCGCAGCCTTCGAGGACTCGAAATGAGCCTGACGCAGCTCGGTCGGCGCGCGGCGCTGCCGGAATCGCCTGAGGCGGCGGTGCTCGAGACGGTGCCAAACCCGCACCCGGGCGTCCTTTACGCGGTGCGCTTTACGTGTCCCGAATTCACGTCACTCTGCCCGGTGACGGGCCAGCCCGATTTCGCGCACCTCATCATCGATTATGTGCCCGACGCGGCAATTCTCGAAAGCAAGTCGCTGAAGCTCTTTCTGGGCTCGTTTCGCTATCACGGCGCCTTCCACGAAGACTGCACCTTGATGGTGGCGCGCCGCCTGGTCGATGCTCTGAGGCCGCAATGGCTGCGGATCGGCGGCTATTGGTACCCGCGCGGCGGCATTCCGATCGACATATTCTACCAGACCGGCGAGCCCCCTGCCGGGCTGTGGCTCCCCGACGCCGGTGTCGCTCCTTACCGGGGACGGGGTTGACCGGCAAGAATGGCCGATCCGATCCGCGAGGCCATCCGCGACCAAGCGCTCGCCTTCGGTTTCGACGCGGTCGGTTTTGCGACGGCGGAGCTCGACGCGGAAGCGCGCGACGGCCTCGCTGAATTCATTGCCCGCGGCCATCACGGCGACATGGGGTGGCTCGCCGGCACCGCGGCGCGGCGCGGCGATCCGCGGGCATTGTGGCCAGAGGCCCGAAGCGTCGTCGTACTCGGCGTCAATTACGCGCCCGAGGACGATCCGTTGGAGCTCGCGCAAAGGCCCGACCGCGGGGCGGTTTCGGTCTATGCACGAGGGCGCGATTACCACGACACCCTCAAGCGCCGGTTGAAGACGCTCGCGCATTGGATCAACGAGCAATGGCCGGGCGCGCTTAAATTGTTTGTCGACACTGCGCCGGTGATGGAAAAGCCGCTCGCCGAACGAGCCGGGCTCGGGTGGCAGGGCAAGCATACGAACCTTGTCTCGCGCCAGTTCGGCTCCTGGCTGTTCCTCGGCGAAATCTACCTTAGCCTCGCCCTCGAGCCCGATCTCCCGGAACGGGACCATTGCGGGTCGTGCAGCCGCTGTCTCGACGTTTGCCCGACCAAGGCGTTTCCGGCCCCGCACCGGCTCGACGCGCGGCGCTGCATCTCGTATCTGACGATCGAGCACAAGGGGATGATCCCGGTCGAATTGCGCCCGCTGATCGGCAACCGCATCTACGGCTGCGACGACTGTCTCGCGGTCTGTCCGTGGAACAAATTTGCAAGAGCCACGAACGAGCCCGACTTTCTGGCACGTGCGGAACTGACCGCGCCTCGCCTCGTCGAGCTCGCCGCGCTGGACGATGCGGCATTCCGCAAGCTCTTTGCCGGATCGGCGGTCAAGCGCACCGGCCGCAACCGTTTCCTCCGCAATGTGCTGATCGCAATCGGCAACGCGGCGCCAGGTCAGCCGGAATTGATCGCGGCAGCGCGGCGCTGCCTCGATGACGCGTCGCCGCTGGTGCGGGCCGCCGCAGTATGGGCGCTCACGCGGCTGGCGCCGGCACAATGCGCCGCCGAGCGCGCCCGCCGAGTTCCGCGGGAGGAAGACCCGCTGGTATGCGCGGAGTGGGACCAGGCAGCACTAAACGCCGCTGACGGTTTCGGCGATCAGCCAATCGACGACGGCGGCGAGGGCCCCGCCGCGGCTCGCGCCGGCGGATAGCGCCTGCTCGAACACCGCGAGCTGGCGATGCGCGCTGGTGCCGCGGGCGAGGATCTCGCGGGCATGCGACACCTCGGCGACGCAGCCGAAGTGGCGCGCATCCGGGTCGATGAGGGCGAGGATTTCTTCAAGCAATTCGGCGTAAGGCACGATTGCGCCTTTGCCAAAATCGACGAGCCCCTGGTCGAAGCCGTAGCGTTGCGCGCGCCAGCGGTTCTCGTCGATCAGCATGCGCGCATAGAGCCGCCAGCGCTGATTGTCGCGCTTCAGGCGCCACAGCATGCGCAACAGGCAGCGAAACAGCGCCGCGATCGACAGTGCGTCCTCGAATGTCGTGCAGCAGTCGGTGATGCGCATTTCGAGCGTCGGGAAACGGTCGCTCGGCCGCAGGTCCCACCACAATTTGGTGGCGTCTTCGATCAGCCCGGCGCCGACCAGGATATCGACGTGGCGCCGGTATTCGCCCCAGCTGGCGAACCGCTCGGGCGTGCCGGTGCGCGGCATCTCGTCGAAGACGGCGAGCCGGTAGGATTTGAGCCCGGTGTTGTCGCCCTGCCAGAACGGCGACGAGGTCGACAACGCCAGCAGATGCGGCAGGAAATACGAGGCCTGGTTCAACAGGTCGATGCACAACTCATCGTCGGGGATGCCGATGTGGACGTGCATCCCGCAGATCGCGAGCCGCCGGCCGACGCCCTGCAGATCGCTCTCGAGGCTCTGGTAGCGGACCCGCTCGGTCGTTCTCTGGGTCTCCCAGCGGGCGAAGGGGTGTGTCGCTGAGGCAATCGGGGCAAGGCCATAGCGCGCCGCGACCGCCGCGATCGTGCCGCGCAATCGCCGCAGCTCGGCCCGTGCCTCATCGGGGGTCGCGCAGACCCGCGTCCCGATCTCGATCTGCGAGCGCAGGAATTCGGGGCTCACCTGCGCCCCGAGCAACGTCTCCAGTTCGGCGAGCATTGCGGCCGGGGGATCGCCGACGACATCGCGCGTCGCCCTGTCGACGAGGAAATATTCCTCCTCTATGCCGAGCGTGAATTCGGGTTCGGCACTCACCTGACGCCGAGGATCGAGCCGGTCACGGCGCGCGGGTCGCGCTGCGGCCAGCGTCCCCGTTCGACCTGGTGGAAGAACTCATCAAGGGTGCGGTTGAAGAGATCCGGCTCCTCGAGGTTGACCGCGTGGCCGGTGTTCGGAAGAACGACGAGCGCGGCGGCCGGGATCGTCCGCTTCATCAGAATGCCGGGTTCGAGGCAGGGATGGTCCTCGTCGCCGGTCATTACAAGGGTCGGGACGTCGAGCCGGCTCATCCGGTCGGTCAGATCCCACAGGGACGGGCGCTTGGCCTGCACGCCGCGCATCGTCAATGCAGAACCTTTCGTCGAATGCCCGGCGAGGTTCGCGGCAAATTCACCCCACCCGCGCGGGTCCTTGTTCTGAAACTGCACGCGGCTCGGGCCCTGCGCATAGACCTTGCTCGCTTCACCCATCCCCTGCCCTTCGATCAGCGCGATGGTCTTGGCGGTTTCGTCGTGGAATTGCTGGCGCTTGCCGGGCTCGGCGCCGTAGCCGCAACCCGCGACCACCAGCGACAGCGCGCGGTTGGGGTAGGAAAGGCCGAAATGCAACGTCGCAAACCCGCCCATCGAGATGCCGACGATGTGCGCTTTGTCGATCGCGAGCGCGTCGAGAACGGCGCGGATGTCGTCACGCGCCCGGTCCTGCGAATAGCGGCCGGGGTCCTCCGGCACATCGGACGGCGGGTAGCCGCGGGCGTTGTAGGCGATGCACCGGTAACGCCGCCCGAAATACCGCATCTGCCCCTCATAGCCCCGGTAGTCGTCGGCAAATTCGTGGACAAACACGATCGGCGTGCCGGAGCCCGTCTCCTCGTAATAAAGGCGGACACCGTCATCGGTCGTCAGGTGCGGCATCGGGATCCCCTCCTCGAACCAAGCGATTCGGCATCCTACGAGCGCCGGCCTGCGGCC
>Ga0306923_10002248_pt1 | contig 17592 bp, 16 predicted proteins | sample sta12Can44000108_FD_203841 | JGI IMG/M metagenome (GOLD analysis project Ga0306923, IMG submission 203841) | Lab enrichment of tropical soil microbial communities from Luquillo Experimental Forest, Puerto Rico - statanox.12C.anox.44.000.108 (v2)... | ecosystem: Environmental > Terrestrial >... | reverse complement strand
GATGCTCGGCGCGCAGCAACGCCACGGTGAGGACGAGGAGCGGCACCGAAGCCGCCGCCGCAAGCTCGGGCTTGGGGGGATAATTGAACAGGCTCCAGATTTTGGTGGTCATGGTGTGGAAGCCGGCTGGGATCGCCAGGATCGCCGGCGAGCCGAACAGCGTCATCGCCTGCAGGAACGCGACGAGCGCGCCGGCAAGCAGCGCCGGCAACGCCAGCGGTATGGTTATGCGTCGCGCCGTCGTCCAGGTGCGGCCGCCGAGGATCGAGGACGCGTCCTCGAGGTCGCCGGGAATGCGGTCGAGCGCGTTTGCGAGCAGGACGAAGACATAGGGAAAGGTGTAGCAGGAGATGACGAAGATCAGGCCCGCGAGCGAATAGATATTGAAGAGGTGCTCATCCTGCGGCGCGCCGGTCACCGCCCGGTAGATCTTGTTGAGGAGGCCGCTATTGGGCGCAGCCAGCAGCTCCCAGGCGATGGCGCCGAGGAAGGGCGGCGTCACGAACGACGCCGTCACCAACGCGCGCACGGCGCGGCGCAGCGGCATATCCGTGCGCGCGACCAGCCAGCCCATGGGCGCGGCAAAAAGGCAGCAGATGACGCTCGAACTCGTCGCCAGGATCAGCGTCGTCGTCAGCGGATCGACGAAAACCGGATCGGTGACCAGCGTCTTAAAGTTATTGAGCGTGAAGGCGCCGCTGCGGTCGACGAGGCTGTAATAGATGAGCCACGACATCGGCAGGATGATCAGCACGCACAACAGCGCGGCGAACAGGACCAGGATCGGCCACGAGAGATCGAGCTTGTGCTTTCGGGGGACGCCCAGGGCGGGTAATGCAATGGTCATTCAGGAAGCCCCAAACGCGGTGCGCTCCCTCTCCCCGCTTGCGGGGAGAGGGTCGGGGTGAGGGGGTGTCTCCAAATACTCAGCTTGCAGACAGTCCCCCTCACCCGCTCGCTTCGCTCCATAGCCGATGCTTCGCATCGGCGTTCTTAGCGCCAAAAACGGCGGCCGAAGGCCGCCTCTGCTCTCCCCGCAAGCGGGGAGAGGTGCACCTTGCGGCTCGGCAACAATACACGACAACCGATCATGCGCTCGGCGATAGTTTGAATATCTCAACGCTTTACACCCTGAAGATCCGCGCGTAGCGCGCCTTGATCTCCTCGCTCGCGCGCTCGACGCCGGCGGGGTCGTCCTTCCACAGCTTGATCTCGTCGAGCCGGCGCGCCCCCGGCTTCTCTTTGGTGAGGGGGTGGACCGAATGCTGACGGGCGAAATCGACCAGGAGCTGCTGCGCCTCGAGCGAATGCAGCCAGTTCTGGAACAGGCGCGCGGCGTTCGGATTGGGCGCCGACTTGAACACCGCGCTCGGGCCGGTGACGAGCGGCGTGCCTTCGGCCGGATAAACGACCTCGACCGGCTGCCCCGCCTCCTTGAGCTGGATCAGATTGTAATCGTTGCCGTCGGCCATCACCGCGCGCTCGCCGAGCGCGAGCTTCTTCGGCGGGTCGGTCGACGACTGCACCTGCATGACCTTCTGCTTGGCCAATTTTTCGAGATACTGCCAGCCGAATTCGCGCACGATCTGGAACGTGGCGGTCATGATCGTGCCGCTATAGGCGGGATGCCCCTTCACCATCTTGCCCATCCATTTCGGATCGAGCAGGTCGGCGAAGCTCTTCGGCGCTTCTTCCGGCTTCACCAGGTTGGTATTGTAACCGAGCGAGGAGAGCCAGACCCGCGTCGTCACCCACAGCCCGTCGGGGTCGTAGTATTGCGCCGGGTAGTGGCGCGCGACCTCCTCGGGCAGATAGGGCGCAAGCCAGTTGTTGCGCTTCCACACGATGAAGTGCGCACCGTCCGCGCTGTTGACCACGTCGACCGCGTGGATGCCGCTTTCCATCTCCTGTCCGATGCGCTGGAACACGCGCTCGGCGCCGGAACGCTCCACCCGAACGGTGATGCCGGGAAACTTCGCCTCGAAGGCCTTGGCGAATTTCTCCGCGACCGGCAGATCCATCGCGGTGTAGAAGGCGAGCTTGCCTTCCTTCGTGGCCGCATCGACCAGCGCCGGCGTGATCGGCTCGGCAGCCGTCGCGCGCGCTTGCGCGCGCGCCGGCCGCGTCAGCTTGCCCGCATGCGGGGCGAGCGCCCCGGCGGCGACCGCCGTGAGCAGCTCACGCCGGGAAAATCGAATCCTGCGCATTATTCCTCCCAGTCGATCTTAGGCGCGGCGGTTCACACCCCGAACAGTTTGCTGTAGCGCGCCTTGATCTCCTCGCTCGTCTTCTCGACGCCGGCCGCGTCCTCCTTCATGGTCTTGATGTCGCGAAACGGCTTGCGGCCGGCCTTGTCCTTGACCAGGGGATGCATCGACCGCAATGCGCCGAAATCGACGATCATTTGCTGGCATACGGGCGTGAAGCAGTAGCATTGGAACAGTCGCGCCGCGTTCGGGTTGGGTGCGTTCTGGAAGAGTCCGTTGGGACCGACGACGAGCGGAATGCCTTCCGTCGGATAGACGATTTCAACCGGCCCGCCGCTTTCCTTGATCTGAAGCACGTTGTATTCGCCGCCGTCCGCCATGATCGCGCGTTCGCCGAGCGCGAGCTTCTTGGGCGGGTCGGTTGCCGACTGCACCTGCATGACCTTCTGCTTGGCGAGCTTCTCCAAATACTCCCAGCCGAGCTCGCGCACGATCTGGAAGGTCGCGGTCAAGATGGTCCCGCTGTAGCTCGGATGCGCCTTGACGATCTTGCCAGTCCATTTCGGATCGAGGAGATCGGCGAAGCTCGTCGGCGCCTCCTCGCGCTTGACGAGGTCGGTATTGTAGGCGACGGCGCTCAAGCTCACGCGGAAGCTTGCGAACATTCCGTCGGGATCCTTGTGGTCCGCGGGATAGTGCCTGGCGACGTCCGCGGGCACGAAGGGAGCCAGCAGACCGTCCCGCTTCCACACGATGAAATGAGCGGCGTCCGACGAATTGACCACGTCGACGCCGTAGATGCGGCTCGCATATTCCTGACCGATCCGCTGAAACACGCGCTCGGCGCCGCTGCGCTCGACGCGCACGGCGATGCCGGGAAACGCGGCCTCGAAAGATCTCGCGATCTTCTCGGCTAGCGGCAGGTCGATCGAGGTGTAGTAGTGGACCTTTCCTTCCTTCTTCGCCGCCTCGATCAACGCCGGCGTGATCGCAGTCGGTTCCGGTGCTGCGCTGCGCGAAGGAGAGGCGAACAGGCCGGCCGCGGCGACCGTCGACGCCCTAAGCACGTCGCGCCTGGAGAATGGACGCTCGGTCATTGCTTCCTCCTGCTTCGGTCGAGCCATCTCGGGGCCGTCATTTCCGCGTCGTTGCGCGGTATCGGCGCTGCCGCAGCGCGGCGCGAAGTGCCTTCCATCCTCATGGGTGATCGCTGGACCGTGGGGCGAGCCCCGCGAGCATGAGCCCTACACCCCGAACAGTCTGCTGTAACGCGCCTTGATCTCTTCGCTCGACTTTTCCACCGCCGCCGGATCGTCCTTCATCTTCTTGATCTCGCCAAACGGCTTTCGTCCCGGTTTCTCCTTGGTCAGCGGATGCAACGAGCGCAAACCCGCGAAATCGATGGAGAGTTGCTGCGCTTCCGGCGAGAAGCAGAAGCTCTGGAACAGCCGGCCGGCGTTCGGATTGGGCGCGTTCTTGAACAGTGCGTTGGGGCCGACGATGAGCGGCGAGCCTTCGGTCGCATAAACGATCTCGACCGGGGTCCCCTTCTCCTTTTCGATGAACATGTTGTACTCGTTGCCGTCCGCCATCACGGCGCGCTCGCCCAGCGCAAGCTTCTTGGGCGGATCGGCCGACGATTGCACCTGCATCACCTTCTGCTTGGAAAGCTTCTCGAAATAGTCCCAGCCGAGATCGCGCGCCATCTGATAGGTCGCGGTCATGATGGTGCCGCTGTAGCTCGGATGCGCCTTGACGATCTTGCCGGTCCATTTCGGGTCGAGCAGGTCGGCGTAGCTCTTGGGCGCCTCCTCGGCCTTCACCATGTTGGTGTTATAGCCGATGACGCAGACCCACGCGCGGAAGCTCGCGAAGGTGCCGTCGGGGTCCTTGTGCTCGACCGGATAATATTTGGCGACGTCCTCGGGCAGGTAGGGTTCGAGCATTCCTTCGCGTTTCCACACGATGAAATGGGCGGCATCGGAGGAATTGACGACGTCGACGCTATGAATGCGGCTCGCATATTCCTGGCCGATGCGCTGGAACACGCGCTCGGCGCCGCTGCGCTCCACGCGCACGTCGATCCCGGGATATGTCGCCTCGAACGCCTTGGCGATGCGTTCCGCAACCGGCAGGTCGATCGACGTATAGTAGACGACCCTGCCCTCCTTCTTCGCCGCCGCGATCAGCTGGGGCGTGACCGCGCTCGCCGGCGGGGCCGCCGACGTAACCGACGCGAACGCGCCCGATGCCGCAATGGCCGTCGAGCCTCTGAGCACGTCCCGCCGGGAGAAGGTGCGCCGCTTCATCGTCGTCTCCTCGTCCAATGTCGTTGCCCCGCAACCTCATCCGCTGAGAACGCGGCAGCGCTCCGGTGGCAGATGGAGCCACACCGACGCGCCCGGGGGGATGTTCTCGGCCGCCGACGCGACCACGCGCAATTGGGTGCCGTCGGGCATCTCCACGAGATAGTCACGACTGGCGCCGAGAAAAACCTGCCGCACCACGGTTCCCGGCACCACGTTTTCCGCCGCTTCGGGCTTTTCCGCCCACAGCCGCACCACGTGTTGGCGAATGGCAGCGGCACCCTCGCCGCCGACGGCAAATTTGCCGCCGCTGCAGCGCAGCCGCGAGCCGGCGCATGAGAGATGGCACTCATCGAGCGCGCGGCCCTTGATGACGTTGCTCGAGCCGATGAAACGGGCGACGAATTCCGAGCGCGGACGCTCGTAGATGTCCTCGGGCGAGCCCGCCTGCTCGATCTTGCCCGCGTTCATCACCGCAATAACGTCGGCGGTGGTCATCGCTTCCGACTGGTCATGGGTGACGTAGACCGTGGTGTAGCGGTACTCGTCGTGCAAGCGGCGCACCTCGAAGCGCATCTCCTCGCGCAGATTGGCATCGAGATTCGAGAGCGGCTCGTCGAGGAGGAGCGTCTCGGGCTCGACGATGAGGGCGCGCGCAAGCGCCACGCGCTGCTGCTGGCCGCCCGAGAGCTCGCCCGGATAACGATCGGCGAGGTCACGCAGATGAGTGGTATCCAGGATCGCCGCGAGTTTGCGGTCGATGGTGGCGCGGTCGAGCTTGCGCAGCTTAAGTCCATAGGCAACGTTCTCGGCGACCGTCATGTGCGGCCACAGCGCATAGCTCTGAAAAATCATCGACATGTTGCGCCGCTCCGGCGGCAGCGTTCGCGCCGGGGAAGACATGAGCTGGTCCCCAACTCGGATTTCGCCGGCCGACGGCTCCACGAAGCCCGCGATCAACCGCAGCGTCGTCGTCTTGCCGCAGCCCGAAGGTCCGAGCAGGCAGACCAGCCGGCCATGCTCGATGGTGAGCGAGACGTCATCGACGACCGCAACCTCGCCATAGCGCTTGGTCAGCCCTCGAAGTTCAACCGACGCCACGCCCGTCCTCCTCGACGCCCGGCGGGCTGTTCCGCCGCTGTCGTCTTCGACCATTCAAACACCAAAACCGTCGATTGGTATCCGCGACAGCTTGCCGCCATTGCGAGGCTCCCGCGTCTTCACCCTGGGTGCGCTCGACGCTCCTCACATGCGGCCGGTGAAGGTTGCCGCTCAGGTGCCGGTGAACGCCGGTTTGCGCTTCTCCATGAAGGCCCGGCGGCCTTCGATGAAGTCGTTGCTGGTGAAGCATTGCTCCACCATCTCGGCGCAGCGCGCCACGTTGCGCTTGGATTCATCCTTCAAGACCTCGCCGACGATGTACTTGACCGCCTTCACCGTGAGCGGCGCGTTGGCGGCGATCGTCTCGGCGTAATTTTTCACGTACGCCTCGAGCTCGGCGTCGGGCACGACGCGACTGACGAGGCCCATCAGGCGGGCCTCCTCGGTGTCGAACTGGCGCGCGGTGAAGAAGATCTCGCGGGCGAAGGCCCCCCCGACCACATCGACGAGCCGGCGCAGCCCGGCGTAGGAATAGCCGAGCCCGAGTTTTGCCGCCGGCACCGCGAAGCGCGCATTGTCGGAGCAGATGCGCAGGTCGCAACACACCGCCAACCCAACGCCGCCGCCGATGCAATAGCCGCGGATCATGGCGATGGTGGGCTTGGAAAATTCCTGTATGCCGGCGTAGGCCTTCTCGACCGTTGCATTGTAATGCTTGGTCGCATCGAGGGTGGCGCGCTCGCTTTCGAACTTCGAGATGTCGGCGCCGGAGACGAAGGCCTTGCCGCCTGCGCCGGTGAGCACCACCACGCGCACCTCGTCATCCTGGGCGAAGCCCTCGAGGATGTGGCTCGTCGCCGCCCACATATCGAGCGATACGGCGTTATGACGCTCGGGATTGTTGAAGATCACGTAGCCGACGCGCCCGTCCTTGCGCGCGAGCATCTTGTCGGTCTTGGTCACGTCGTCCATCGCTTGTCCTCCGCGCCTCGCGCGCCAATCAGCTTCACTCGTCAAACCGCATTCGCCTTGCGCAATGCGGCAATGTCCTTCGCGCTGAATCCGAACTCCTTGAGCACCGCGTCGGTATGCTCGCCGAGCGCAGGCGGCGGCGCCGCGAGCCGGCTCGGCGTGCGCGACAGCGACATCGGCTGGCCGGCCATGCGCAGGGTCGACTTATCCTTGGTCTTCACCGATTGCGCCATGCCGAGATGCACGACCTGCGGGTCGGCGTAGACTTCGTCGATGGCATAGATCGGCCCGCAGGGAACGCCCGCCTTGTTGAGCAGCTCGATCCACTCGGCGCTGGTGCGCTTGACGGTATATTTCTCCATGTCGGCATTGAGCGCGTCGCGGTGCTTCGAGCGCTCCGCCGCGGTCTGATATTCAGGCCGTTGCATCAGATCGTTCGCCTGGGCGGCGTTGCAGAATCGCGCCCATATCTTCGAACCGGTCGAGGCGATGTTGATATGCCCGTCGGCGGTCTTGAACACGCCGGTCGGAATGCTGGTCGGGTGATTGTTGCCGGCCTGCTTGGGCACCTCGGCGCCGATCAGCCAGCGCGCACCTTGGAAGTCGAGCATGAAGATCTGTGCTTGCAGCAGCGAGGTCGCGACGTACTGGCCTTTCTTCGACTTCTCGCGCTCGAGCAGCGCGACCAGAATGCCGAGCGCGCAAAACAGGCCCGCGCTGAGATCGGCGATCGGGATGCCCACGCGCACCGGCCCTTGCCCCGGCAAGCCGGTGATCGACATCAGCCCGCCCATGCCTTGCGCGATCTGGTCGAAGCCCGGCCGCTCGGCGTAGGGACCGGTCTGCCCGAAGCCGGAAATGCTGGCATAGACGAGCTTCGGATTGATCTTGCGCAGCTGCGGATAGTCGACGCCGAGTCGCCGCTTCACGTCCGGCCGAAAATTTTCGACCACCACGTCGGCCTTTTTCACCATGCGCTTGAACGCGGCCAAGGCTTCGGGCGCCTTGAGATTGAGCGTCATGCTGCGCTTGTTGCGGTGCAGATTCTGGAAGTCCGACCCTTCGCGCGGGCCGCCGAGCGGGTCGCCGCCGCCGGGCTCGGGCGGTAACTCGATCTTGATCACGTTGGCGCCCCAATCGGCGAGTTGGCGCACGCAGGTCGGCCCGGCGCGGACGCGGGTCAGATCGAGCACCGTGAATCGTTCGAGCGCGCGTGAGGCCTTGGGAAAGGGCATTTTTCGCTTCTGCTGCACTTCGCTTGGTCCGGCGGAGCGCCGGGAAGGCCCGACATTCCCCGATATCCCGCCTGATGTCCACCGAGGAGGGGATTTGAGCCGGCAGGGCTGCTATGGTGCGGCAGCGGGGGCGCTGCAGCATCGATTGGACGCCGTAATGACCACGCCCACGCTGATCCGTTCCAAGCTCACCCGCGCGCTGCTGGCGCTGCTTCTCGCCGGCGCCGCCGCGATCGCGAGCGCACAGGAGTCCCGGCCGCCGACGCAGCACGGCGAGCAGCGCGCGAGCGAACCGCGGCAAGGGGAACAACGACAGGCCGACGCACGCGAGAGCGTTCTGCGCCTGTTGCCGGCGGACTCGGTGACCGAGCACGCCGTCGCAATTCCCGGTGGGACGCTGACCTATACCGCGACCGCGGGAACGCTCTCGCTGTTCGATCAATCGGGCGAGCGCTCGGCCGCGGTCTATTACACCGCCTACGTCGCCAAGAACGCCGAGCCCGCCAACCGTCCCGTTACCTTCGCCTTCAACGGCGGACCGGGCGCGGCATCCGCCTATCTGAACCTGGGCTTGGTCGGCCCGCGCATCCTCGAGTTTCCAGGTAACGACGCGGCCGCCGCGCGCATGCGGGACAATCCCGCGACCTGGCTCGCCTTCACCGATCTCGTCATGATCGATCCGGTCGGCGCCGGCTGGAGCAGGCCGGCCAAGGCCGACGGCGGCAAGGCGTTCTATGGGGTGCACTCGGACGCCCAGGCTGTTGCCAAAGCCATCGCGCTCTATGTCAGCAAGAACGGCCGCGGCAATTCGCCCAAATACATCCTCGGCGAAAGCTATGGCGGCTTCCGCGCCGCCAAGGTGGCGCAGGTGCTGCAACATGACCAGGGCATCATGGTGTCCGGCATCGTCATGGTGTCGCCGATCATCGAGGGCGGCTTGACCTTCGGCAGCAACCGCTCCGCGCTGAGCGCCGCCCTGCAATTGCCGTCGCTGGCGGCGGCCGAGCTCGAACGCAAGGGCGCCTTCAGCAAAGAGGCGCAGGCGCAAGCCGAGCGCTTCGCGCTCACCGACTATCTCACGACGTTGGCCGGCCCACGGCCGCAGGGCGATGCCGCGCGCAGTTTTTATGCGCGCGTCGGAGAGATCACCGGCCTGCCCGAGGACGTCGTCACGCGCTCGCGCGGCTTCATCCGCGACGCCTACATCAAGCATCTGCGCTCCGCCGAGGGCAAGATCGTCAGCCGCTACGACGCGACCTTCGCGGTCCCCGATCCGTTCCCGGAACAGGCGACGGCGCGCGGCCCCGACCCGGTGCTCGACGGTCTCACCCGCGCCTATGGCGCCGCCTTCGCCAACTATGCGCGCGACGAGCTCGGCTTCAAGACCGAGATGACCTACATCCTGTTGGCGTCCGACATCGCGGGCAAATGGGATTGGGAAGGCTCGGGACGCGGCTCGGCAAGCGCCAGCGACGATTTGCGGGAATTGCTCTCACTCATTCCGTCGTTCCGCCTGCTCGTCGCGCACGGCTACAGCGACATGGTGACGCCCTACGCCGCGAGCCGCTACGTGCTCGACCATCTGCCGCCGATCGGCGATCCGTCGCGCACGCAGCTCCTGCTCTATCGCGGCGGGCATATGTTCTATACCGACGCGGACTCGCGCAAAGCCTTCAGCGCCGACGCCAAGACGTTCTATCAATCAACGCAGTGATGTGAGGCGCGCCGATGCTCAGCGCGCATTCTGTCTTTTTCCACTCGCTTGCCCGGTAGCAACGTCACGAGGGGCAGTAGAGCGCATAAGGGTTGGCGACGCTTTGTCGGTTGTTTTGGTCACCGAGATATCGCCCACCTTGGGCTTGTCTTTCGCGTTGGCAGGGCTCGGATATGCAGCCGCGGCTACGAACAGTGCCGCCACGGCCAAGACGATCGATTTGCGCATGGCACTCCTCCGCTGATTACCTCGCGCACACGCGGTGCTTCTGCGAGGCATCGTATGTCCGCGGGTGAACCTCGTCCAGCTATCGAGACCCTTCATACTCCAAAATATCGAACCCGACGTGGCGGTCGACCATGTAGATCAGACCGCGTTCGTCGAGCGCGACGTCGTTGCTCTGCGGCGCGGACCTGCCCGCCGCGGGCTGCGGGATGAAATGGCCGATCTCGCGCGGGCTTTCCGGATCGGCGACGTCGATGATGCGCAGGCCGCCGCCGAACCAGACGGCATAGACGACGGTGCCCGCCATGCGCTCGCAGAACTGGTGCGCGCCGAAGCGGGCGCCGCTCGTGCGGCTGAAGGGCGAATCGAGCTCGCTCACCTGGAACTGCCCGAGCGGCTTGATAGCGCTAAGATCGCTGACATCGAAGGTCAGCAGGCACGCATGCGCGCGCCCGCGCCGCGCCTCCTCCTCGCTCGCGCTCAGCGCCTGGTCCTCCTCGTCGATCGCCACCGCGATGCGGCGGCCGCCGATGCGGCCCGGCACCGGCATCACGGTGTGCGTCGGCTCCGGAAACAGCGGATGGTAGTTGTAGGTGCCGGCAGCTTTCGGCCGCGCCAGATCGGTGACGTCGACGACCCAAAAACCCCCATGCCAGCAGCTCGCCCACATCTCGTCGCCGAAGCGCAGCGCATGGTGGAGGCGGTGCCGGCGGCCGGACCAGGTCGGCGTCTCGCCGCCCTCGACATGCTGCCCCGGCATCCACCAGCGTGAGACTTCCTGCGGCCGTTGTGGGTCGCGCAGATCGTAAATGACGAGGATGTTGCCGACGTATCCTTTCATCTCGGTCGAGATGTAGGCGTGGCGCTCGTCCATGTCGAAGCGATGCACGCCGATGCCGCCGGTCTTGTGATAGCAGATCAGGTTCGGCCGCGCGGGGTCGGACACGTCGTAGATCTTGAAGCCGCCGTTGTGATAGCCGCGCTGCTCGAACGCTTCGAGCATCGCCAAGTCGTTCTCGGTCACGCCCATCTGCGCGGCGACCTCCTTGCGCGTGGGCTCGCGCTTGAGCGCTTCGGTCAGCGCGCGGCGCGCGGCCGGCAGCTGCTCGGCGCGGCGGCCGATCTTGCTCATGTTGCGCTCGTGATTGACGATCATGATGTCGCCCGCGACGCGCACCTTGTGGCTGTGCGAGTCGTGATCGTCGAGCGTGACGGTGGCGATGACGCGCGGCTGGCGCGGATCGCCGATATCGATGATCGAGGTGCCGAGATGATGCGCGTTGGGAATGTGCCCGACATAGGCATGGGAGCCGCGGACCGTGACCTGCCCCGCCCCGGGGAGATCGAGATGACCCAGGCGGCGGACGTTACGGGCGAGCATCTCGCTTTCCACTGTGTTCATTGCGTCCGAAGGCTCCAACAAACTCTTCAATCCAGCTTCGCGCCCGAGGCCTTGATGATCGCGGTCCATTTGGGAATTTCGGACTTGATATAGGCCGCGAACTCTTCCGGCGTCCCGCCGATGATGTCGACGCCGAGATCGCCGAGCGATTTCTTGACGCTGGGGTCATCGAGCGCAGCCGCGAGCGCGCGATTGAGCGTCGCGATCACGTCTTTCGGCGTGTGCGCCGGCGCCACCAGGCCGTGCCATGTGGTGGCGTCGAAATTCTTGATCCCGAGCTCGTCGATGGTCGGGATATCGGGCAAGACCGCCGTGCGCTTGAGGGTCGCGACCGCAAGCGGTCGCACTTTCCCGTCCCGGATATGGGGCACCACGGACGAAGCGGTCGCAAACATCATCTGCACGTGGCCGGCGACCACGGCAGAGTAGCCGACACAGCGTGACACAGCCCGACAGTCTCTTCCGGATAACCCGCGAATCTGCTTGATGTTGTGCCTCATGTCGGCGACATTGCCTGACCCGGGGTGACACTAGCAGACACGCTATTTTGTTACCCTCCAGACAGTCGGGGTAACATGGCCAAGCTGACAGCGATCGCGGTCGAGAACATCAAGCCCGGGCCACGGCGGCGCGAGATACCCGATAGCGGGTGCCAGGGCCTGTACCTCGTCGTCCAGCCGAGCGGCCGAAAGTCATGGGCGGTACGCTACCGCTTCCAGGGAACACCGCGCAAGCTGACGCTCGACGGCGCGCTGACCTTGGCCACCGCTCGCAAGGCCGCCACCGATGCGCTGCATGTGCTGGAGCGCGGCCACGACCCTGCCGCCGCCAAGAAGAGCGCGAAGGTGAGGGCCGAGCTTGCGGCGGCCAACACGCTGCGCGCCGTCGCCGAGAGCTACCTTGTGTACGAGGAACGCAAGCCAGCCGACAAGCGGCTGCGCACGATCGAGCAGCGTCGCGCCACGTTCGAGCGGCTGATCTTCCCGGTGCTTGGCGGCAGGCCGATCGCCGACATCAGGCGCAGCGAGATCGTCAAGCTCCTCGACCACGTCGAGTCCGAGCGCGGCGGCCGCATGGCCGACGAGGTGCTCGGGGTGCTGCGCATCCTGTTCGACTGGCATGCGCGCCGGGACGACGACTTCCGCTCGCCCATCGTCAAGGGCTTGCAGCGCACGCGCCCGATCGAGCGCATGCGAAACCGCGTTTTGTGCGATGACGAATTGGCCCGCGTGTGGATCGCAGCCGACGGCATGGGGGTGTTCGGCCGCTATGTGCAGTTCATGCTGTTGACGGCCACGCGGCGCAATGAAGCGGCGCGCATGACCTACAGCGAGCTGGCGAACGGCGGCGACTGGCTCATTCCAGCCAGCCGCTACAAGAACAAGCTCGACCACTTGGTGCCGCTTTCGAAGGCCGCACAAGCGCTGCTGGCCAAGGTGCCCAGGATCGTCGACTGTGACTATGTGTTCAGCACCGACGGCAAGCACGCGATCGCCAATTTTGCACACCTCAAGATGAGACTTGACGCCGCTTCCGGCGTCAGCGGCTGGCGACTGCATGACCTGCGACGCACTGCCCGATCGCTGATGAGTGCGGCCGCCGTCAACCCGGATCACGCTGAGCGGTGCCTCGGCCACGCGCTCCTCGGCATCCGCAAGACCTACGACCGCTACGAATTTCGTGCCGAGAAGCTGGCAGCGTTCGAGGCGCTGGCGGCGCGGATCAACCAGATCGCCAACCCTCCCGATGGCAGCAACGTCGTCAAACTGCGTGCTTGAATCATGGCACGCGAACCAAAAACGGGCATCGTTCAGACACCACTTGGCCCCTTGCCGGAAGACTTCTTTGTGTTTGAGGGGTTGCCCGATGATGCAACACCGAAGGCAAATGAGGGGTCGCCCGATGAAGCAACACCGCAGGCAAAACTACGGGCGCAGCTAGCGCAGGCTCATAACATCTGGCGCGGCGCGAAAGACGATCAAGAGGGTCAGAACCGGCGCCGCTACGCCTATCAGGTGGCTCTCGGGGCCGTGTGGGAATATGTCAAAAACGACGCTCCATGCGAGCACTTGTACTTGCTCGTGCGCCTCGCCGAACACCTGGACGACCTCAACCTCGGAAGACAGCCGAAGGAGCTGAAGCCAGCTCTACGACTACGGCCGAAGCGTGGGAACCGGGGGTTGGAGACGCACCGTGCGACGACGCTCGCGGGGGCCTGTGCGATGGTCGACGTCTTATCCAAGGACCGGCGCCCAAGCTCGAAAGAAAAGATCGAGGAAGAAGTAGCGGAAGCGATCGGGGAACAGCCGGGCGCGTTTCGATCCTGGCGTAAAGCGTTCAATGCCGGGCGGAAGGGGCCGCAAGCCCGCGAAGCCTACGGGGACGCGCTGCGCATGCTTCAGGAGCAGCCTGATCCCAAGCAAGCCGCGCGCAACCTGCTCAAAACGCACAAACGGACGCTCACCTAAAAAGTTCGCCAAATATCTGGAAGCGAACCACCAGCCGGGGCGAGGCTTCGCGACAAGGTAACCCCTGTCGCGGGGAGCGCCGCCAATGCCGTCCCCTTCCGAAACTGAAGTCCGCCCAGCCAGCCGGCTTCCCTCCAAGCAGCCGCCGGTCACCTCGCTTGAGCCAGCACGCAGCGTCGCGCAGCGGCTCGGCAGGTCCGTTCGCACCATCGAGCGCTGGGTGAAGGCCGGGATTTTGCCGCCGCCGATGCAGGTCAGAGGCCGAAATCTTCATCGTGCTGGCGTAATGCCCACAGCGGACGACGCGCGAAAGGCGACTGCGAGCGAGGCGGCGGCCGAGCGCGCCAAGCACGACGAGGTGACCGGCGATCATGCTTAAGGGAAGCCGGCCCGGTGCGGTGGGCGCCGCACCAAGGCCGAAGGGTAAAACCGATCTTGCGGATCGCCTTCCCACTACCAGCCCCACCCACGCCGCGCAAGTGCCGACCTATCGGCTCGCGTTTGCACCGCGATGCCGCTGCCGTCGATCCTCGCCGCTGATTTCGTCGAAAGGACCGGCGCCGAGACCCGTGAACGGAGGCCAGTCATGACCTCCGGCTTTAAAGCAAAGGCGGCGCTGAGTGAGCGTGGCGACGACCTCTACGAGACCCCGGCTGTGGCCGTTACAGCGCTGCTGGAGCGCGAGACGTTGGCGTCGGTGGTGTGGGAACCAGCGTGTGGTCCTGGCGCCATCGTCGGCGTCTTGCGGGCAGCAGGTCATACGGTCATCGCCACCGACCTGAATGACTGGGGGTGCCCCGATTCCGAAGCACGGCGCAACTTCCTGTTTGAGCAGCGAGCGCCCGATGGATGCGAGTGCATCATCACTAACCCGCCATACAAGTTCGTCCAAAAATTTGTCCTGAAGGCGAGGGAGCTCGTGCCGAAGGTCGTGATGCTCTTAAGGCTGGGATTTCTTGAAAGCGAGCGCCGGCGCAACATTTTGGAATCGGGTGACCTCGCCCGCGTCTACGTGTTTCGAAATCGGTTGCCGATGATGCATCGATTCGGCTGGAGCGGGCCGCTGGCGTCATCCGCAACGGCTTACGCATGGTTTGTGTGGGATCGAGCGCATAGCGGCCCGACTGTGCTCCATCGCATCTCCTGGATGCCGGCACCGGCGAATGATCGGGGGCCGGCATGAAGGCGGCGGCTCGCGCTGAAACCTCCGCATTGAGCGCGTCTTCGCAAACGAGCTTCGCATGGCTTGTGTGGGAGCGTGAATTTCGCGCGCCTCCAACCGACATCGAATCTCCTGGAAACCGGCAATGGGCGGGCCGGAGACGATCGCCCATACAAGGGAGGCCAGCATGGCCGACGCCGAATCTAAGCTGCACGTAGCCCCTGATCCTGAACCGGCCGAGGGCGAAGAGTTTTCCATTGCTAAGCCCAGCGCGTTCGACCTGAACAAGTTCGTCTCCAAGCGTTCCGCCGCGGTGGCAAGTGTCGAAACCCTACTAACGGCACTGCCGCACCACACCATCGCTCAAGCCAAAGATTTTGTCCGTCTGCATTCCAATGAGGAAATGAACTGGTCGCCAGAACTCTGCTTCGTGAACGTCCCGATCAAGGGACAGAAGCGCGACATGCTGCACCTAATCGAAGAAGGGTTGGCGACGCGCTATCTGCCGAGTGCGCGCATCCTACGCTTCCGCTTGGCGCTTGCGAGCAAACCGGGCGATGTCCTCTTTCTCTGCCACGTGCCGACCAGGAATTTAGATAATCCCTGGAACGCAAGCAACTTGCAGGCATGCGAGCAGGCCAAGACACATTGGACGCAGGCGACCGGCCGAAAGGAGGAGGGGGTTGATGCATATAAGATCGACTTTGCCAAGGACGTGGACGCCTTCCCCGAACCGAGGTGGCCGACGCAATCGCTTGTCGATTTGATCGCTAAGACCTTCGCCGGCCGCATGATCGACGTCGCAGATCACCCCGGTTTGCTGCGCCTGATCGGTGCCAGGCAGTCGATAGCGTGAGCGAGAATTTCGCCTCGGTCGTTGCCTGCGATTTTGAATACGAGGTAACAGACGGCGATCTTCCGAACCCGCTTTGCATGGTTGCATATGTGCTGGATGAAAATCTGCGGCACGTACGCACCATCCGCATGTGGCGCGACGATTTCGGTACGTCTCCACCCTTCGATATCGGCCCCGGCGCGCTGCTTGTTGCCTACAGCGCATGGGCAGAGATGACCTGCTTCAAGGTGTTGGATTGGCAGTTTCCGGTACACGTTTTTGACCAGCACACCGCCTACCTCGCGGCCAGTAACATTCTGGCCCCTTACAATCCGGACGAAGTGAGAAACAAACCGCGCAAACGCCTCCCTGACGCCTGCCGCGCCTACGGGATCGAAGGTTGGGAGCGCATAGACAAGGACACGATTGCGGAAGCCATCGGTCAGGGCCGATGGCGGGATTACGGTCGCGAGCTCGTTTTCGATTATTGCGAAGAAGACGTGCGCATGTCGGTGCGGCTGTTGCGCGCACAATTGCAGCGATACCGCGATGAGCGCGGCTGCACTCTGCTGCCCGCCGCCGATGTCGAGCGCGTGTTGCATTGGTCAAACTATAGCGCGAAGGCGGTTGCGCTGATCCAGGCGCGTGGAATGCCGATCGATGTGGCGCTCTGGAATTCAGTGCAGGAAAATAAGAGCGCCGTGATCGGCGAACTGCTGCGGCAATTCGACCCGAGTTACGCGAGTGATGATCCAATCTACACCCGTGACGGCGAGTGGAGTTATGTGCGATTCGAGCGGTGGCTTGCTTATTGCGGGGTTCTCGCCTGGCCTCGGCTCGAAAGCGGTAGGCTTGATATTAGCGCTGATGCTTTCCGCATGATGTCTCACGTGCCGGGGATTGAGGGGCTGCACGCGCTCCGCGACAGCCTTGGTTTCATCGTAAAAGCTCGATTGCCAATAGGGCGCGACGGCCGCAACCGACCATCGCTGTTCCCATTCTGCACAGCGACTGGCCGAAACGCACACGCCAAAAGCCTGTACAACGCGCACGCCGGCATGCGGTCGTTCATGGTCTTTCCCACAGACGCAATCGGGGCCTATCTCGATTGGCGCACACAAGAGGTGGGCATCGCCGCCGTGCAGTCCGGCGACGCCGCGCTGATGGATGCGTATCGGAGCGGCGACATCTATCACGCGCTCGCGCTTATCTGCGGCATTACGCAAGATCCCGACCCGCAGCGTTGGAAAAAGCAAGATCCAACAATGCGCCAACGCATGAAGGGTCTACAGCTGGGTATCAATTACGGGATGGGCGTGCCGTCGCTGGCGCGCGGGCTCGACCGGCATCCATTGATTGCGAGCGGCATCATCGAACGACATCGGCGAAGTTATCCGCGTTTCTGGGAGTGGCGTGCAGACATCGTTCAAACGGCCATGCTAGAGCGTCAGATCAACAGCGTATTTGGCTGGCCGTTGCGCATTAGCACCAGCCCGAATAAGCGCACTCTCTACAATTTCCCCATGCAATCCGGCGGCGCGGAAATGCTGCGGTTGGCGACGTGGCGACTGTGCGAGGCCGGTATTGTACCGGTCATGCTGATCCATGATGGCATCCTGTTCGAGGCGACAGGCCGGGTGCAGGTCGAGCACGCCAAAGAGATCATGCGGGCAGCGGGGCGTGACACGTGCGAAGGCTTTGAGATCGGGGTTGATGTCGATCAGATGCTCGAAGGTGGTGCCCGCTACCGTGACAAGCGCCCGATGGCGGGGCAGATGTGGAAGACGATCATGCGCGCGTTGGAAGCCACTAATGCCTTGCCAAGGCAGGCCGTGGCATGAAGAACTACGTGATCCGGCAAGGGAAGTACATCGCAGTTGAGACTCTCAAGAGCGACACGCACCCGAAGCGGAATCGGACCAATTCGTTTGCCAAAGTGCCGTTGGGGTGGGCAGCAGCCGCCGC
>Ga0306923_10002246_pt1 | contig 17596 bp, 19 predicted proteins | sample sta12Can44000108_FD_203841 | JGI IMG/M metagenome (GOLD analysis project Ga0306923, IMG submission 203841) | Lab enrichment of tropical soil microbial communities from Luquillo Experimental Forest, Puerto Rico - statanox.12C.anox.44.000.108 (v2)... | ecosystem: Environmental > Terrestrial >... | reverse complement strand
CCATGGACATCGCCAAGATCCGGCGGGAGCTGGGCTGGGAGCCCGCCGAGAACTTTGACAGCGGGCTGCGCAAGACGGTCGCGTGGTATCTCGCGAACCGTTGGTGGTGGGAGCCGATCTGGTCCCGTAGGTATCAGGGCGAGCGACTCGGGACCGGCAGGAATCGGTCTGCCTCATCGCCAACCCCTGGCGGGTAGGTTTTGGTCGCTGGGTGAATTTCGCAAATGCGATTATTGACATCTCAGTATTTAATGTGTTAGCAATACAGAGATTGCTTCATCATAATGAGAAATCGACAATGTCGAATCCAGCGCCCTATTTGCCGCCGGTCATGTCCGATGCCGTGATCGACATCTCGCACTATGAGAACGTGAGCCAGGATTTTGTCCCCACGGCCAAGGCTGGGATCGCGGCGGTGATCCTGAAAGCGACACAGGGGACGGGGTTCGTCGACCCGACGTTCCTGCCTCGCGTCGCTGAGGCACGGGCGGCCGGACTGGAGGTCGGCGCCTATCACTTCCTCGACGGCAGCAGCCCGGCCGAGCAGGTCGCGCACTTCCTGACGGTCGCGAAATCCGAGGCAGGCGTCAGCTGGCTGGCGCTCGATTGGGAACCCTATCCGGCATCGCAGGCGAGCGTCATGCAGGCCGCGACGGCGGTCGCGAGTGTCCGGGCTGCCATCGGGAGATGGCCGGTTCTGTACACGATCCGCAGCATGTTGTCTGCGCCGAACCAAACGCTCTCGAATTGCCCGCTGTGGCTGGCTGAGTATGGCACGCGGCCGATTTGCCCGCCGGGTTTCATAGCGTGGCAGCTGTGGCAGCACACTGACGGCCAAGTTGGCAGTGCCGTCGCGTCGGTTCCTGGTGTGGGACCTTGCGACCGCAGCAAGTTCGCCGGCACGATCGATCAGCTTCGGGCTTGGTGGCCCGTGGCGGGAGCTTAGCGCTGGGACGCCGGAATCAAACTCAGCCCGCTGGCCGCCGCGGTCGTTCAGGCCGTGCGCGACCGCCGGCGGACTCAGCGTTGGGGCAGCATTCGCGACCACGGCCTTCGCGGACCCGTACAATCCGGCTGCCACTCTTGCGGCCGGGCTGAGCGGCGCGCTTCTGATTGGCTAACTTTATTTGTGTCGCTTCTATCGCCTCGGCGTCGCGGTCGGTTGCAGTTTTCGTAGCCGCGGCCTTCGTTGACAACGAGCGCCGGAAGCACTTTGGCGTAGTAACGATTAACACCGTCCAGATCCGGCTGGAGCCCTGCCTTCCCGCCGCTCCTCACCGCACCAGCAGCAGGTCCCTGCACCGCTTCCAGCCAAGGCGCCGAGCGCGAGCCTGAGTGTGGCCCGTGAAGACTACGTGGGTCGCGAGCGAGGCGAGCCGTCAACTGCCTTCAGTGCTAGGTCTGGGCTTGGTGACCTTGCCGGTTCCGCTGCACCGGTCGCAAAGACGCGGGAAGACTTCGAGCCACTTGCGGTCATCTTCGGCCTCCGTGCGCTCAAGGATGCCCTTACCCGCGCAGTCGGGACACTCAGTCGCAAGCGCCTGCATGACCCACCTACAGTTTGTCCGGGATTGCCACAACTTCGCTCCGGGCTTGGTCGGCTTAGCTGAGTGTCAGTGGATGCTCGGGATCGCTGGCGGGTGCTCGGCGCGCATGTTGCTCGCTATCGATTTATCCCGGGACATCCAGCGATCGCAGGCGTAGCCGGCTCCGAAGTGGCACCTATCGGCTCGGCTGGTATTTTCGGCATGCGTGACCCTTAGCGCACCTTTTGCCCGGGTTGTGTCCGGCTGGCTGTTGCGCGTGAGGCGAATCTGGAAACCGGGGGACGTCGAAAACTGGACCCTCTCGCGGGGCAGGAGGGTTCGACGATGAAGGATTGGGCGCAGCCTGCTGGGCGGGGGAAGTTGCAGCCGACGCCACGACCGTTGCACCGGCGCTGTCCACGAAGTAATGCCAGCCGAAACCGATGCCCGCGCCGAGAAGCATAGAGACAACCGCACCAAGGCCGTAGGTTCTCAGCTCAGATCCGTACATGGCCGATGGCTGACGGTTTGCTCAGAGACAGCGACGCCGGTGGGCCTCGAACCAAATGATGACGGGCGCCGCCGCGATCAAACTGATTAGAAGCGCGGTAGACGGCGAATCCTTCCGCATCGGGAGTCGGGTCGCCTGCTCCGTAACCAGGCCGAATTCCTCCGTCAGCTGCGCGTGGCCTTCCCGAGTGGCATCGGCGTGCCGAAGGGTAAAGCGCTCCGGATCGTTGGCGAGGTCGGGCATACGCCGATCATTAACACGGGTTGAGTTAACGCCTGATTTACAAGCAAACGCCACAGGGCGAGCGCAATCGTGAACGCCGCCTGACGGTGAGCTGGCCGCACCGTTAAGTCTCTTTTGCCGGTCAGCCGTGAGCGTCGAGGATCACCATGGCCTGTCCCTTGACTACGACAAACCCCGTCGCGCGGGCGACACAACGCGACGGCAGGCGCCCATAGTGCTGGCGCTGACGTCCCAGCGGTTGATAACTACGTGTTCAGCTTGTGCAACAGGGCTTGGTAAGACCGCCTATTGGGTTCCGTAAGGTGATGGAGGTGCAGCAGCCTGCACCCGTTCTCTTTCACTGTCTTGCCACACATTTATGCGGGGCGCCACGATGACTTGGTCATAAACCTAAGTCGAGGCCGAGACCGTCGAGGTTGTGATCGTTGCAGTCATCGTGGCGGCCACCGCGTGAGCAGGGGGGTGACTTAACGTCCAAAATCGGCCCCCTATACCCACAGCATATTTGAGGTTCTCGGCAATCATAGAACGGTGGCAAGGCAGGGAAGGCCGAGCAGCATACGCGAGAACAACAGCGGTGCCAGCCTGATCCCAGCCGGTACCTGGGGGTTCGCGTCACGTTCCGTTAATTCGGGCACGAGGCCTGCGGCGAGATCCGCTGCAAATATGGCCGGAAGGCTGGTGCTGCCGGTGGGTATCGAACCTACGACCTCTCCCTTACCAAGGGAGTGCTCTACCACTGAGCTACGGCAGCATCCCGGTCCGGAGATCGTCCCGACGCCGACGGAAGCCAATACACGAGGGTCCCACGGCTAGCAAGGTCGGCGGGTCGAGAGGCCGTCGACCGAGGTCCATCTGCCGTGCACCCGGCGCGCCCCCCAGGGTAGAACGCCCCGCCGTGCCGCCAAATCACGCAGGGGCTCTCCAGAATCGCGTCGATCCGTCCGTGTCGTCCTCTTGAGTGATCGCGGAGCATGTGACCGATGAGATCGTTCTCGTGCGGGCGGCGCATGATCGGCTCGAGGCGCTCCGACGCTGCAGCCCGTTCTCGGTGAGGCTGACATTCCCGTCGAGCGCCTCGCTCGGCAATATCGCGAGCCTCTCCGAAGCGCGCGGCCGGCTTTGGGGTTGCCGGATTGGCCGCTCTGGAAACGGCGCACGGCGCCGGCTTGCAGCAGTCGACCTCGTTATCAACCGACGGTCGACAATCGTTCACCGCCCCCACCCTGCCCGCCCCCGCTTGCAGGGAGGTCAGGGGCGGGCAAGCGTGGGGCTCTATCCCGTTGTTCCCGCTCCCTGCTAGCCGAGCGGATTTCGTTGATAGCCGATGCTGATTTCGTTGTTCCGCGGGCGCGGAAATTGCCCCTAGCTGTTTGATGAGACTGGCTATTCTGGGATGTGGGACCAGGCATTTCGAGAGCGCGATCTCGATTTTCGTTGTATTGATGCGCTGACAAGCGCGTTTTTCACTTGGTCCGACACCATCTTTCCGGCCGATGCCGGGCGGAATCCGGATCTTGGACTGTCCCGATCGGGGTTGCCGGGTCCGGCTTCCCGGACAGTCCACGCTCGAATGCTATCGCCCCGGGGGTTGTCGTGATCGTCCGAGCTACGCGGAAAATCCGCATCGAGCAGTAGGGACTCCTTGACACCTTCGCGGCGCTCTCGTTCCATCGCAGAATGAGCGAACCTCCCCGTATCACCCCGAAAAAGAGTGTCGAGCGGGCGGCCCGTGAAGCAAGGCTGGCGAAGGCGTTGCGCGAGAACTTGGTGAGGCGCAAGGAACAAAAGCGCGCGCAGGATCGGCGGGCGGTTCAGCAATCGCACGAGACGGACCGGGAGCGAGAGCCGCCGACTTGAGCGGTCCCCACCCGCTCCAGTAAAAGCATCCACGACGGCCCGCCGCTCGACGGCCTGTTGCCGCTGCCGCGTCGGCCGGCGACGTGTGGAACGAGGCCATGGATAAGATCTGCATCAGGGGTGGTGTGCCACTCGAGGGTGTCATTCCGATCGGCGGCGCCAAGAACGCGACATTGCCGCTGATGGCGACCAGCCTGCTGACACCGGAGACGCTGGTCCTGGAGAATGTTCCCGATCTGGCAGACATCGCGACGATGGCAAACCTGCTCGTTCAGCATGGCGTGGCCATCTCGCGGGGAGCGGTCGGCGATGGCGGGAATGTGCTCGAATTGTCGGCCGCGCACATTACCTCGACCACGGCGCCCTACGATCTCGTCCGCAAGATGCGGGCTTCGGTTCTCGTACTTGGGCCGCTCCTCGCGCGCTGTGGCAGGGCACGCGTATCGCTGCCGGGTGGTTGCGCGATCGGACCGCGGCCGGTCGATCTTCACATCAAAGGGTTGCAGCGCCTCGGCGCCGAGGTCGAGCTGCGCCAAGGCTATATCGACGCACGCGCGCCAAAGGGTCTGAAAGGCGCCGAAATCGCGTTCCCGACCGTGTCGGTCGGGGCTACCGAGAATCTCCTGATGGCGGCCACGCTCGCGGAGGGCGAAACCTTGCTGATCAACGCCGCGCGGGAACCAGAGATCACCGACCTTGCCACATGCCTCGTTGCCATGGGCGCCCGGATCGACGGGATCGGCACGGACCGCCTGCGCATCGTCGGTGCGGGCCGATTACACGGGACGATTCATAGGATCATCCCGGATCGCATCGAAACCGGGACTTACATCATGGCGGCGGCAGCGAGCGGCGGCGAGGTACGACTGACCGGCACTCGGATCGATCTCGTGGCGGCGCTGGTGCGCGCCCTTGAGGGGGCCGGTGTAGAGGTGTCGGCCACTGCCGACGGGCTCAGGGTGCGCCGCCGCGGCGGCCCGCTCGAGGGGGTCGACATCATGACCGAACCCTATCCAGGCTTTCCGACCGACCTGCAGGCGCAGGTCATGGCGCTGATGGCGACCGCCACGGGCGCCTCGATGATCACCGAGACGATTTTCGAGAACCGCTTCATGCACGTTCCCGAACTCACCCGCATGGGTGCCAACATCAACGTCCACCGTGCCTCGGCCTTGGTGCGCGGGGTGCCCGCGCTGATGGGAGCTCCGGTGATGGCGACCGACCTGCGCGCGTCGGTGTCCCTGGTGGTCGCCGGGCTCGTCGCGGCGGGGGAGACGGTGATCAACCGGGTCTATCATCTCGACCGTGGCTACGAGCGTCTCGAGGAAAAACTCGCGGCGTGTGGCGCCCGGATCGAGAGGGTGCGCAATGCCCCCTGACGAGAGCGGTGCCGCGTTCAAGCTGCGCGCCGAGGATGCCGACGATCTCGCGGTGATCTCGGCCTGCCTGCAAGACGCGCTCGTTGCCGTCCGCGACCTCGCCTTCGTTCCACAGGATCGTACGTTCCTGTTGGTCGCCAACCGGTTCCGGTGGGAGCGAGCGACGCGCCCGGCGCGCGGCGAGGCGGGTTATCAGCGCTCCTTGTGCGGCATCGCCTTTGGAGCGGTCGTCGGCGTATCCTATCACGGCTTTCGCCGCAGCGAGGACGCTCGGATCTTGTCGTTGCTCGCGATTCGGCCGGGGCGCGACGGCGAGGGGGGCGCTATCCTGCTCGAATTCTCCGACGGGGCTGCGATACGGCTGCAAGTCGGCCGCATCCTTTGCCATGCGCAGGATCTCGGGGAGCCCTGGCCGACCCCATGGCAACCCTGGCATGATGTGGATGAGCGGGTGTGAGCGGCACGGCGAATCCAGTCCATGCCGAGAAACAATTGATTTTGGCGCTGCCGAACGGTCGGATTCTCGGCGAGGTGATGCCGCTGTTGCGGCGTCTTGGTATTACGCCCGATCCCGCCTTTGAGGATCCCGGCTCGCGCCAGCTTCGCTTCGCGACCAGCGAGCCCGGGCTTGATCTGATCCGGGTGCGCAGCTTTGACGTCGCCACCTTTGTCGCCTTCGGCTCTGCCGAGCTCGGCATCGCCGGCAACGACGTGCTGATGGAATTCGACTATTCGGAGATTTACGCGCCGCTCGACCTCGACGTCGGACATTGCCGTATCGCGGTCGCGGCCACTGCAGATTGGGTCGCGCGAGAGGATGTTGGGCGCGCGAGCCACATCCGGGTGGCCACGAAATATCCGGAGATCACCCGTCGCCATTTTGCCGCGCGCGGTATCCAGGCGGAATGCATCAAGCTGAACGGTGCGATCGAGCTCGCCCCGCATCTCGGTCTCTGCCACCACATTGTCGATCTCGTCCAGACGGGGGCCACGCTCAAGGCGAACGGTCTGATCGAGATCGAGCGCATCGCCGAGGTCAGCTCGCGGCTGATCGTCAACCGATCCGCGCTGAAGACCCGCCCGGAAGAGGTCGGCGGTTGGATCGAGCGCTTTCGCGACGCGATCGGTCAGCAGCGTCATAAAACTCGAAACCGGCGACTGGCGGCACCCTTAGAGAGGTCTGATGCCGGTTAGGCTCACAACGCGCGCAACCGGGTTCGAAGCGGCTTTCCGGCAGCTGCTCGATGCCAAGCGGGAAAGTGCCGCGGATGTCGATGCCGCTGTCGCCGCGATCATCGACGATGTCGTACAACGGGGCGACGCCGCGCTGATCGATTATACCAGCCGCTTCGACGGCGTTGACCTGGCGCACTCCCGCCTTCGCCTCACGCGCCGCGAAATTGCCGAGGGGGCCGCCGCGGCCCCGCCCGAAACCGTCGCTGCGTTGCGGCTTGCCGGCGAGCGGATCGAAAGCTTTCATCGCCGTCAACTGCCGCCGGAGATCGATTACGTCGATGCGCTCGGGGTACGGCTTGCCAATCGCTGGCGCCCGATCGCAGCCGCAGGGCTTTACGTCCCCGGCGGTACCGCCGCCTACCCGTCCTCGGTGCTGATGAACGCGATTCCCGCCAAGGTCGCCGGCGTCGAGCGGTTGGTCATGACCGTGCCGGCGCCCGGCGGCGTCCTCAGCCCGCTCGTTCTCGCTGCCGCCGAGCTGGTCGGGATCGACGAGGTGTACCGGGTCGGCGGGGCGCAGGCGGTCGCCGCGCTCGCCTTCGGCACGGCCACGATAGCGTCAGTCGACAAGATCGTCGGGCCGGGGAATGCGTACGTTGCTGCCGCGAAGCGGCGCGTCTTCGGCCGGGTCGGGATCGACATGATCGCCGGTCCCTCGGAGATTCTCGTCGTCGCCGATCGGCGTAACGATCCGCAATGGATCGCTGCCGATTTAATGTCGCAAGCAGAGCACGACAACGCGGCGCAGGCCATCCTGGTCACCGATGATGCCGCCTTCGCGGCGGAAGTCGAGGCGGCGGTTGAGCGCCATCTGGTGCGATTGCCGCGGGCGCAGATCGCGCGCGCGAGCTGGCACGCTCACGGCGCGATCCTCCTCGTCGCCGACTGGGAAGAGGCGGCGACGCTGATCGACCGGATCGCTCCTGAGCATCTCGAGCTCGCGCTCGACGAGGCCGATGTGCTGGCCGAGCGGGTTCGCCATGCCGGTGCGATCTTCCTCGGCCGCCACACCCCCGAGGCTATCGGCGACTATATCGCCGGGCCCAACCATGTCCTGCCGACGGCGCGCAGCGCACGCTTCGCCTCCGGCCTCGGCGTCCTCGACTTCCTCAAACGCACCTCCATCGTTCGCTGTGGTGCCGCGAGCCTGGCAGCGCTCGCGCCCGCGGCGATCCGTCTCGCCGAGGCGGAAGGGCTGGAGGCCCATGCGCTGTCGCTATCGATCCGGCTCCCGCCGAGGGCATGAACCTACGGCCATGGGTGACCCCCAGGGTGATAGGCGAATTGCCGGCATCACTCTCGACGAGCGCACGGTGGTCCGCCGCAGCCCCGATATCGAGCACGAGCGAGCGGTCGCGATTTTCGATTTGCTTGAGGAGAACCGTTTTGCGCTCGCCTCCGGGCTCGACGGGCCGTTTCATCTCCACCTGGCCATTGAAGAGAACCGGCTGAGCATCGACGTCCGATCGGCGGCAAACGGTTCGAGCGAGACGGTTGTTCTCCCGCTCGCCCCATTTCGCGGTATCGTCCGGGACTACTTCATGGTCTGCGAAAGCTATTACGAAGCGATCCGCCGGTCGAGCCTGGCACAGATCGAGGCGATCGACATGGGAAGGCGATCACTGCACGACGAGGGATCGACGCTGTTGATGGAGCGGCTCGCCGACAAGGTCGTGATCGATCACGACACCGCCCGGCGCCTATTCACCCTGATTTGCGTGTTGCATCTGCGGGGATGACCTCGTGGTGACGACGCCCCTCCTCGTGCTCGCTTCCGCCTCGGCGCGCCGCCTCGACCTGCTTCGCCAGATCGGGCTCGAGCCCGACCGAATCGATCCCGCAGATATCGACGAAATCCCGCGCCCCGGCGAGCTGCCCCCGGCCCATGCTATGCGCCTCGCCGAGAACAAGGCTCGGGCGGTGATGCCGCGCCATCCCGGCGCCTATATCCTGGCCGCCGACACAGTCGTAGCTTGCGGCCGCCGCATCCTACCGAAGCCCGCGGACCGAGCCACCGCCCGATCCTGTCTGGAGCTGTTGTCCGGGCGACGCCATCGTGTCCACGGCGGCATTGCTCTGGCGGGCCCCGACGAACGGCTGACATTGCGCCGGGTCGACAGCCAAGTAGCATTTAAACGGCTCAGCGAGGCCGAGATCGCGGCCTATCTCTGCAGCGGCGAATGGCGCGGCAAGGCGGGCGGCTACGCGATCCAGGGCCGGGCGGCTGCTCTGATCCGCTGGGTGAGCGGGTCGTACTCGAATGTGGTCGGACTGCCGCTGTTCGAGACGGCTCAACTGCTCACCGGCCGCGGCTACCGACCGCCTTGCTCGGCGCGCTGCTGATCGCCGGCGGCCCGGGCGAGTGGCGCGCTGCGCTGCTCGAGGACGGCGTTCCAGTCGAACTTTTCATCGAGCGGGGCGACCAGAGCGAGGCCGGCAGCATCCATCTCGGCCGCGTGCGCCGTCTGCTGCCGGCGCTCGGCGCGATGCTCGTCGATATCGGCGGCGACGGGCCGGCCTTCCTGCCGGCGCGCGAAGTTCTGCCGCGCGGCCGGCGGATCGACGAAGGCGAGCGCGTCATCGTCCAGATTCGCCGCGAGGCGCAGGGCGGAAAGGCAGCGCGGTTGACGACAGGTTTGGTGTTGCGCGGGAGGCTGGTCGAGCTGAGGTTGGGACGACTGGGCATCCGCGGCGGCGAGACCCTGTCGCAGGCGGAGCGGGCTAAGCTCTCCGGCATTGCGGGAGAAGACGCAGCCGGGCTAAGGCTTCTCCAGCCTGAGCCGATCGACACCCTCATCGCCGACGCGATGGGTCTGAACCAGCGTTGGCGTGACATCCTCGACCGAGCCGCAAGGCTCTCGCCGCCGGCCCGGCTCGACCCTCCCCGGTCCTTCGCCGCGGCACTCACCGGTGCGCTACCGGGAGCACCCAGCCGGATTCTTGTCGACGATCCTGGCATCGTCCCGGAACTACGCGCGGTGTTTCCCGATACCATGATGCAGTACAAACCAGAGGCCGAGTGGCCGCTTGAGCTCGATGCGGTATTCGATCGGGCGTTGGCCGGAACGGTCGCGCTCGCCGGCGGCGGCTCGATTCATATTGAGGCGACCCGAGCCGCCGTCCTGATCGACGTCGACAGCGGGATCCCCGAGACAGGGTCGCCCGAGTGCACGGGGCTCGCGGTCAATCTCGCCGCTGTCGATGCCATCGCCGGGCAGATCCGGCTGCGCAACCTCGGCGGCGGCATCGTCATTGATTTTGTCGGTCTGGAAGATCGTAGACTGCGTGAGCGCGTTCGCGACGCGCTCGCCAGGGCACTGAAGCCTGACCCGGCGCGCCCGCAAATTCTCGGCTGGACCCGGCTCGGCCATTTCGAGCTGGTGCGGCCGCGGCGCGGGCGGCCGCTTGCCGAGGCGCTGCTCGAGCCCCGTTCCGGGGGCCCTCTTGTCAAGACCGCGGTCACGGTGGCACACGGGGCGCTGCGCGCGCTGCGTCGGGAAGCGCGAGCCCAGCCCGGGTGTCGTTGGCACCTAAGCTGTAATCCGGATGTCGCGGCGGCGCTGGCCGGTGGTGCGGCGGCGGGATTACGCGCGCTCGAGGAGCGGTTCGGGCGCGAGATCACGATCGAGGCCGATCCCAGCCTTGATCGCGTCCGCTTCCAAATCGCGGGGACGGGGCATCGCAGTTGACCGCGCGCCCCCAATGACGCACAGAGCCGGTAGCAACAGTATGCTTGGCGGGAGGCCGGCAGGGTAGCGGCCTTCTCTATCTTTCCCTGCCACATGGGAAAACTCAGGGAAAAAATTTTTCTCGAGCTTTGCTGAAACCAAAAATCCTGTTCATTCAAAGACTTGAGCACAAGATTCGACAACGGTCGAAGGCCTGGCAGGGAACCGGCAGGGAAGCCCCACAAACCCTCGGATCGCCGTTCGGCGCTTATTGCTGTTATGATAAATAATTATGCGCGGCCCTGCTATATGAGGCGGAACTTCGCCGTGGCAAGAGGGTGGCGGTGTCTTTGGCGCCGCCGCGACGGCGGTATTAGGCGGGCTCGAACGCGATTCGGATGCGCGATCACGATCGAGGCCGATTCCAGCCTTGATCGCGTTCGCTTCCAAATGTCTTCCGTCTGATTATATCCGCCTGCGATGGGGTCTAAACCGCCGAATTTGCCGCGTCCATGCCCGATCTGCGGCAAACCGCCGACACCGCAAAACCGGCCGTTTTGCTCGCTGCGCTGCGCCCGGATCGATCTCGGCCGCTGGCTTAAAGGCAACTACCGGATCGCGACCGACGAGGCGCCGGACGATGGCGACAATGACGCGCACTGAACGCGCGAGCTTGGAATAACAATTGACGAGCCATTTGCCATTGGCGAGCATGCCAAGGGGAATCTTGGGGGAGCGCGGCTAGATGATCTCTGAGCCGCAGTCGAAGCGTTACGCCGTCATCTACGCCGACCCGCCTTGGACCTTTTCGACATATTCGCGCAAAGGTAAGGGCCGCAGCGCCGAGGCGTACTACGATTGCATGTCACTTGAGGAGATAAAGGCAGTACCGGTCAAGCATTGGGCCGCAAAGGATTGTGTTTTATTCCTCTGGACAACCGACCCGTTGCTCGAACAAGCGTTAGGGGTCATCCGCGCCTGGGGTTTCACCTACAAGACCGTCGGGTTTCACTGGGCGAAGCTGAAACGATCCGCAGTACAGGATCGATATACCAATCAGAGCTTTTTTAGCGGCCTTGGATTTTGGACAAGAGCGAATCCAGAATTATGTTTATTAGCGACGCGGGGTAACCCACATCGCCGTAAGGCAAATGTGCAGAAGTTGGTCATTTCTCCTCGCCGCGAACACAGCCGTAAGCCCGACGAAGTTTATGAACGGATAGAAGCGCTATGCGAGGGGCCGTACCTGGAGCTTTTTGCCCGAAGCACGCGAGACGGCTGGGATAGTCGAGGCGCTGAGGTGGACGCGTTCGAGTCCGGCAAAGGTCCAGCCCGACGGTGGGCGGCTAATAGCTATCCGGGCTCGGTGGCCCCTTTAATGTCGGATGATTAATCCTTTAGTCCGAGGGTCCTCAGGTGGTGACGCCCAGCATCGGTAATCTGAATGCCATCGCCTGTATAGATCGCTCCGCCTTTAGCAAAAATGTTATTTTTTGCCCCTCGATGCGAAACAATGTTGCCGATCATCTGTTGATACATCGCCTCATTCGGTCGAGTCTCAGAATGAATTCGGTCTTCAATTGTCAAAGTCACGTATCGGTCGACTTCGCTCTTCAGCTGACGCGTAGTGACCCTTCCATCGGGCTTGCCAGCTGCTACCTGAAGCGCTGCGATTCTCATCTCGTTCTCGGATGTTCGGCGCTTCACCACCGTTTCTTGCCTTACGGTGGGTTTGACGTACGGCGCTACGTGCACCTGCTGGATCATAAATTCAGCCTTGACGCCGGCGCTGGCAGCCGCTGCTGCGATGACATCGAGCCTGTCTCGGTCAAGAAAGGAAAACCGACTTCCGATAAAAACAATTATTTTGTCGCCATCATCCTGGACGACTATCTCCTGCTGGAGAGCACGGCGAATCTCGGCTCTATCAGCATGCGCCCCTTGTTCCCGACGCACACACTTAAGTACCGTCCCTCGTAGATGAACTTCATTCCGCCACTCCTCAGCCTTTCGCCGGCCGTACCGTGTTGTCAGCCACGAGAAGGTCTTTTGGACCAGCGGGCCGGCCGCGGCAGGGTCAACTGCTTCGGCAAGCGCTAGCAGGCTGAGAGGTGTATGCTCCGCAATTCTGTCGCGGACCTCTGCAAGAACGTCCCAAATCTCCGGAGCGGTTCCGGCATAGGCGACGTCTTCCCAGAGAAAGATATCGAGCCACGGCTCACCGACTCCGGTTTCCCGAATCTGATCATCAGGAAGGAGTACAAGGACATCTGGATCGTAGTGATCGAAGCTGCTTATGTGCCCGCGAGCGCCACCAGGCTCCGAGGAGCGCGCGGTATAAAAAACATTAGCGCCCGGAGATCGGCCAAAGACAGGCAGGGCGAGACCGTGATCGGTTAACTTCTCGTAGCCGATCAAATGGAGGCGCCCCATTGGGGGCCTAACTTCGCTCACAGTTGGCCAACGTCCTGTAAGGTTCGGCGAACTATACGCGTAACCTCATCCATGAAGAAGTCGAGCGCTTCGTTGGGTCGCCAGTCGTACATCTGCCAAGGAAGGTCGTGTTTTGTAAGATCGTCAATGAAAGCACTGTTCCTTCCGCGGTCGTCTTCGACGAGTTGCTGGGGAAATATCGCTAGACGCGCGTGACCCTTCAGCGGCAGGTGCTTTGAATAGGAGACTTCCATTGCTGAGGCTCTCTTGTCGGGCCGATTGCTGCCCGTCGCAGCTAATCCTGCAATCGTCAGCCAACCTAATCCGACCGACTGCCATGCGTGCAGTCTCCGCGCGAGTCCGGGAATCAGATCGCCTTCAAAATATTGGCGGTTGCCGCCGAATGCCCAGGCGATGTGCCTCTGCGCGGCGGACAGGCTCGGTTCTAGCTCGTAGTCCTCAAGATAGACATGAGGATCAACGGTGTCCCCATAACAGCCCGAAACCCCAGCTCCGGTGTCGAATGGATAGACATGAAACGGCGCTCCCAGCTTGTCCGGTCGAATAACAAATGCGCATGGGAAACGATTGATTTGGTCGGATTTAGCAGTGCAGTTGCGAAGGCGATACGCCGGGCGGGCCAGGAACATGTAAACCAGGTCATGTTTAAATACCGCGCACGGTCGGGCCTCGATCTGGCCTAGACTAACAATTTTCTCGCCCGGCTCCGACAGAAGTGACGTGTACCAGGTCGAGGGGCGCCGGTAGCGATTGTGCTTTGGCAGCGAGCTCCCTCAGCTTAAGTTTCCGGGCGAGGCCGGCGCGTCTCGGCTGAATCCCAGTACGATTATGGTCTGTCATCACCTTACTACGGGCATATGCCGCAGCTAAGAGATAAGGTTTTGAGGCTTTAGGGGATGGTAGCGCAGGACTTTGTTTCTGAACAGAACTGCTGCACCGAAACCCCGCGGCGCGAGCACAGCAGGAAACCGGACGAGGTCTACCCGCGCGCGAGGGGGCCCCTATCTCGAGATGTTCGCACGGTCCTCACAGCCCGGCTGGGACCGCTGGGGCCTCGATGCCGATTTGCGCGAAATCCGGTCCCCGGCGCTGGCGTGCCACGAGCTATCCGGACGCGCAGCGCGCGCAGATTAGGTGCCGGTCGGACCGCTTCAGGAAGCCTTAAGCCCTCTGATGCAGATTGCGCGGTGAGTGTGACAGGCGGCCGGAGGTACTTGTTGGGATGGCGGCGTGATCGGCTGGGCGCTGCGCTGGGTATTGTCGTGCTGCGGTATAGCCCTTCTATGCACCGGCATCGTCAAGATTGGTTCGGAATATTCCCTGACCCGCGCCACGAAATCCGAACCTGCAGCTCGCACCGACGAACGCGGTCCGGCGGTTAACACGCTGATCTATACGGCGAACGTGCAGGGCCACGTCATCCTCGACGCCGGGGTCAACGGCGCCCCGATGCGGTTGCTCGTCGACACCGGCGCCAGCCTTGTCACTCTGACACCGGCGGATGCGCGCGCCGCCGGTATCGCTTCCGGCGACCTGGTGTTCAACCACCGCGTCAGCACCGCCAACGGCTCCGCTCGCATGGCGCCCGTGACGCTTCGCGAGATCCGCATCGGCCAACTCTCGATCTACGACGTACCGGCTGCGGTGTTGGAAAATCTCAACATCTCGCTGCTGGGGATGAGTTTCCTCAGCCGGTTGCAGAGTTACGAGATGCGCGAGGGCAAGCTGACGATCAGCTGGTAGGTGAAGAGCGCTGAATCGGGCCCATCTATCTGTTACATTGCTGACGGGGCGGCGATGGTGGCCGCTCGACGCAGAGGGAGGCCGGCGATGGGCGAAATTCTCGGCATCGGAGTCACGCATTTTCCCGGTTTGATACTACCCGACGCCTATATGAGCTCGTTTCTGACCCGCACTTTGAAAAGCGAACGGGTTCCGGCCGAGATGAAGGAGCCGGAGCGCTGGCCCGAGCCGCTTCGGCAGGAGCTGGCGGCCAACCAGGACGGCAAAGCTGCGGCGGAGCATCGCCGCCGGCTTGTCGGCGGCTTCCGCAAGGCGCGCGAGGCGCTCGACGCGTTCGGGCCCGACTTCGTGCTGATCTGGGGCGACGACCAGTACGAGAACTTCCGCGAGGATGGGGTCCCGTCATTCTGTGTCTTTGCCCTCGATGAAATCGATTCGCGCCCGTTCGGGCGCCCCGGTCGCAGCGAGCAGGGCAATGTTTGGGGGGAAAGCCCTGACAAGGTCGTTCGCGTCGAAGGGCACCGTGCTGCCGGCTGCTATCTCGCGGCCGAGCTGATCAAGGCCGATTTCGATGTCAGCTACGCCTATGCCATGCGGCACGAGCTCGGTCTGCCGCATGCCTTCATCAACACGATCCTCTTTCTCGATTACGACCGCCGCGGCTTCCGCTATCCGGTGGTGCCGTTCCACGTCAATTGCTACGGCTCCTCGGTCATCGCCAAACGCGGCAGCAGCGCGCACCTGACCGGCGGTACCGACCCGATCGCGGTCGACCCGCCCGGTCCCAACCCCGGGCGCTGCTTCGATGTGGGGGCCGCGGTCGCGCGTACGCTCGCCGACAGTCCGTGGCGCGTGGCGCTTGTCGCCTCGTCGAGCTGGTCGCATGCGTTCCTGACGCAGAAGCATCACTGGATCTACCCCGATGTCGCAAGCGACCGGGCGCGCTTCGACGAGCTCGCCTCGGGCAATTTCGCACGCTGGCGCAATCTCACGACCGCACAGATCGAGGACGCCGGCCAGCAGGAATTCCTGAACTGGGTTTGCCTCGCCGGGGCGATGGACGCACTCGGACGCAAGGCCGAGATCATCGACTATGTCGAATCTCACCTGTTCAACTCGAACAAGTGCTTCGCCTTGTTCCAACCGGCGGCTTGACCTGAGTTCTTCCTTTCCGCCCGTGAAAGGGTAGGATCGCCTTACCGAGCCGGAATGCCAGCAACCGTCCCAGGGTTAAAGTGCATCCGAGAGCCGATTATCTCTGATGCGGCCGGGGACCACCGCTTTGGCCGCGCAACGCTGCTCGCGGTCAACGCGACCGCGTTGGCGACCAGATAGGTCGTGACGACCCAGGACGCCTCGTCCTCGCTTACACCAAGGCCACCGGCGATGTAGTTGATCAACACATTGGCGACGGTGGTGTCGAGCACCTCCATAAACGATGCGAGCGCGACCAGCATGGCGATCAGCCATGGACTGGTGCCGGCCCGGGTTGCCGCGGCGCTCATAGCCACCCCCGGAACTGCTGATAGAGCGGCGGGTGTGGATTGATCCGCACGCTGACCTCGGTGGACATTCCCGGGCCGAGCGCGACGTCGGTTGGCGGATTGTCCATGACGACCTTGACCGGCACGCGCTGCACGATCTTGACCCAGTTGCCCGTAGCATTCTGGACCGGCAGCAGAGAGAACGCGGTTCCGGATCCCGGCTGCACGCTGGCGACTTGGCCGCGGATCGTGCGCTCCGGATAGGCGTCGATGTCGATCGTCACCGGCTCGCCGGGCCGCATCTGGTCGAGCTGGGTCTCCTTGAAGTTCGCCCAAATCCAGATGTCATCCGGCACAAACATCGAGAGGTTCGTGCCCGGTTGCGCATATTGACCGCGGCACTGAGTTGAACGACACGGCCTGGCTGGTCTGCCGTGACGGTCGTATAGCCGAGGTTGATTTGGGCCTGGTCGCGCTGGGCCTTGGCTTGCTTCAGGCTCGCAACGGCGCTGTCGCGTTGCGCCTTCAACGCATCGATCTGCCGCTGCGCCAGTTTGAACGTCGCCTGCGCGCTGTCCAGCGTGGCTTGCTGTTGTTGCAGCTGCGAGGTGTAATTCTGGGCGTCCTGAACGGTGCCCGCGATTGTCTTTGCCAAGTATTGATACCGCGACGCCTGCTGCTGTGCAAACACCAAGGCCGCCTGTGCCTTGTCCACCTGTGCCTGGTCGGCGCTGATCTGGGCCTGCTGCACAGCCAGCTGTGCATTGATGTTCTCAATATTGGCCCGTGCGGCGGCCACTTGCGCCCTGGCCTGGGCGAGGGCGGCGCGGTAGGTGCGATCGTCGATGCGGGCGATCACATCTCCGGCATTGACATGCTCGTTGTCGGTGACCGGGACCGCCGTGATGTAGCCCGATACCTCGGGGGCGATCGCAAACTGGCGCGCCGCGATGTAGGAGTCGTCGGTGTACTCAAAATGACTGGTGTAATCCCAGTAGAGGTAGCCGGCTGGTAGCGCCAGGAGCAAGCACAGTAAACCGAAAGCGACGGTGATCGCGTGCCGACGCAGCCAGTTCTGGCGGTTTTCGCTGCCCGCACTGCGCTGCTGTGGCTCGCGATCCTCTTCCGCTTCGAAGGACTGCTCGCGGCGCGCCGGGGAGCGAAGCCGGTTCGCCTCATCCGCAGCGGGGCCATATGGCTCGGCCCTGCCGCGAACCGTCGCGGATTCGGATCTTGGCGCCTCGAGGAGCGCCTGGTCGTCGGTATCTCGACTATCGCGCTCTAACATGACCAGGTTCCTCAACCTAATCGAAACGGTACTGTTCCGTTCTGATTGACTTAAGCAGGTGGAGCCCTAGATCAAGGGGCATCGATAGCGAGTGGCGGGCCGGCCACGGTTTGGTAAAAGGGACGTCATGCAGACGGCAACAGTCGCGAAAAAGCGTTCCGGGGCAGGCGGGATCGTCCGATCCGGCAGGCCGCCCCGCGCGCT
>Ga0306923_10002245_pt1 | contig 17605 bp, 12 predicted proteins | sample sta12Can44000108_FD_203841 | JGI IMG/M metagenome (GOLD analysis project Ga0306923, IMG submission 203841) | Lab enrichment of tropical soil microbial communities from Luquillo Experimental Forest, Puerto Rico - statanox.12C.anox.44.000.108 (v2)... | ecosystem: Environmental > Terrestrial >... | reverse complement strand
AATTCAGGTGTAATTTAGATTCTCGAGGGGCTGCCGGCTCGCGACTCCAGTGTGGCGCAGCGCGCAGGTGAACGTCGTGCCGGGTACTCTCGGTTCTCAGATAAAGTCCGGCCCGCATTTCGCGGTAGAATCCGGTTTCTTTTCATGATCCTCCATCTAAACCATACGCGGCGTGATTCGGCAGCCGCTAGTACCAGCGAAGTTGTGGGTACGTTCCTCACCTTATTTGAGGAGGGGCATCTAACCTCAGCGCAGTTCGCGCGTCTGCAGATTTATCTGGACTGGCTTCAGTACAAGCAGAATTTTCGCGAGCCAGTCACGGTGGTGCAGACTGCTGAAAGCGCAACCGGCGGGCTGTCCCGCATGGACGTGCGGATCGATTCAAGGCAGGTGTCGCCCGGCTCCCTTCGCGAATTTGTCAAGAAAGCGATCCGCCCGGCGCATCTGGGCGCGGCCGGGGCCCAGGAGCGCATTTATCTCGAAGATTTTCGCTCGCTTCGAACGAGCATTGTATGGAGCTTCAACCAGCTTTACTGGCAGCGGCTGAAAGACTGGGAACACGCCACTGGAAAAAGTTATGAAAGAGCGTTGCCTGGCGGCGTATCGGACGGGCACAATCCGCAGGCCATTTCCGATTCCGCTAAGGAATTTTGGAAGCTGCTCAAGGAACTTGACACCTACCACCAGCTGCCTCCGGAAATTTTTATACTGGAGATCGGAGTCGGTCTCGCAACGCGTGCCGGAATGTGGCTGGACCGCTTTTGCGCGCTCGATCAGGAATTCGGAACCCAATATTATCCTCGTTTGCGATTCCTTCTCGGAGACTACTCGCTTTCGACGCTCGACCGTTCCAGACCGGCCGTCAAGAACCATATCGACTTGTGCAGCTTCATTGCGCTCGATGCGCTCGACCCGACCAAAACCCTCTCTTTCCTGCGGCACAAGGTGCTGCACGTGCATTCCTCGAATGTGTACGACAATTTGCCCGATGAGGAAGTGGTCTGGCGTGACAACCGTTTGTACTGGGTGCAGGTGCGCGCCTACATCCCGACAGAGGAAGCCGCAAGTATCGCGGCCAATTGCGGAATTTTGCCGGCTGACACGGTTAGGACCGTTAAGCGGCTGCTCGAAGTGGGCGCGGATACTCTTCCCGAGCATGAGAAGGGCATGGCTTTCTGGATGAGCACCTGGAAGGCGATCCGGTTCGAAGAGCGGCTGGTGGATGCCCTGGATTTGGCGGATGCGGAATTGCCGACCGGACTGAGTTTTCAGCAGATGGAAGACATTCTCAAAGACGCTCCAGGCGAGTTGCGATTTCATCTCAGTTCCGGCGCGTTGGAGAGTTTCCGCAATACCCTGCCGCTGCTTCACCCGCGCGGCTACCTGCAGGTGCAGGACATTTTCGTCACAGACTTGGCCGATTATTGCATGGGATTCTACGGTCCGGGAAAGCTGGACGGCTCGATTGTGAATTGGGTTAACGGAGCGCTGCTGCGCGAAGTTGCACACCGGGGAGGTTACGATTTGCACTTCGTGCCATTTCAATACCGAGCCGGCTCGAAAACCTCAATCCTGTACACGACTCAACGGGAGTAAACGCATGACTGTTCCCATTCTGCCCACGACCATGGTCGGCAGCTATTCGCTGCCGAGCTGGCTCGAGAGACTGAAGACCGATCACTTCGCCCGGCGGATTAGCCGCCACGATTTGGACGAGATTCACGATTGTGCCCTCCGGTCCGCGATCAAGGATCAGGAAATGGCCGGGCTCGACATCGTCACGGATGGAGAGCTGCGACGGGACAACATGATCGACTATTTCGTCGAGCGGCTGCCGGGAATTCACATCGATCGCTCATCCAAGAAGTTCTACTACGACTTTTACGACAGCGAAGTGCTGGGGAAAATCCCCATGGCGGCGCTGGGGCTGGTCGACGATTTCAAATTTCTGCTGGCAAACACCGAGCGCGAAACGAAGTTTTGCATCACCGGGCCGCATTCGCTCTGCAAAAGGCTGCGAAACAAGTACTACCCGAGCGATGAAACGCTGGCCACTGACATTGCTCGCGTGATGAACATGGAGCTCAAAGAGCTGGTGAAAGCGGGGGCGAAACTCATTCAGATTGATGAGCCGTACTACTCAGGCTTTCCTGAAGATCTGTCCTGGGGTGTGAAGGTGCTGAACGCGCTGGTGGAAGGTGTCAATGCGAAGGTTGCAGTTCACATCTGCTATGGAAACCGCTACGGAAAACCTTCCTGGGAAGGCAGCTACGGCTATCTCTTCCCGACGATTTTGAGAGCCAATATCCAGCAGCTGAGCCTCGAATTCGCCAGGCGCGGCGGCGAGGACTTGGATCTCTTCCGCGAATTTTCGCCGCCGTTTGAGCTGGGCGCCGGCGTCATTGATGTGAAAGACCAAGCGGTCGAGACAGCCGACATCGTTGCCGAGCGCATCCGAAAAGTAATGAAATTTGTTCCTGCGGAAAAGATTGTCGTGCTGCCGGATTGCGGGCTAGTCCACCTCCCCCGCGATATTGCCTTCGCGAAATTGCGGGCCATGGTGGAGGGAACCAAAATCGTTCGAAAGGAACTGGGGCCTTAAGCTGATCCTGCTTGAGCCATTTGGCTGCGCGTTGCCGGACGTGCCAGACGGCTCGCTATTGTCTGAGGGCCTCTCTGGTAGTATCCTTCGCGCTCTCGAAGGGGTGGCGAGTCCCGCTGGCAGGTGGATCTGGTCTCGAATTCCAGAAAACACCCGGAGAATTAGGCTTGGAAGCTTTTGTCCTAGTGCATGGCGCATGGCACGACGGGTCCGCCTGGGATTCGACCATTCGGCATCTGGAAGGCAACGGACACAAGGCGTTCGCGCCGACAATGACCGGGCATGGCAAGTCCGCGTCGCGCAATGTGAACCACGAGCAATGCAGCGAGTCTGTCGCGCGGGCCATCGTCGATCGTGGGCTCCGCGACTTCATTCTCGTGGGACATAGCTTCGGTGGCACGGTGGTCTGCAAAGTGGCTGAAAGAATCCCGGATAGAATTCGGCGTCTCGTGTTTCTGAATGCGTTCGTTCTCAAGGACGGTAATAGCCTGCTTGATGAAATCCCTCCGGAGCATGCCGCGCTGTACGAGCGACTTTCCGCCGAGTCGGCAGATCGCTCCATCATGATTCCGTTTTCGATCTGGCGCGAGTCCTTCCTCAATGACGCTGACCTGGAGACTGCCAAATGGACTTATTCGCAGCTTTCGCCTGAACCGTACCAGCCCTGCAAGGACAAGTTAGACTTGAAGAGATTTTATTCACTCGACATACCGCGGAGCTTCATTAACTGCATCGAGGATACCGCGCTGCCTCCTGGCGAATGGGGCTGGCACCCGCGCATGTCGAGCCGGCTCGGTGTGTACCGGCTTGTGCAAATGCCGGGCAGCCATGAAGTGCTGTATACAAATCCGTCGGGACTTGCTCAAAAGCTCATCGAGGCAGGCCGGGATTAGGGCGCAAACGTAAAATGGCTAAGCTGAAGACCAAGCCCGACCAGATCGACGTCGATTTCGCAAAATCGGCACTGCTAATTGTGGACATGCAAAACGCCTTTGCCAGCAAGGGCGGCACGCTCGATCTCGCGGGTGCCGATCTGTCCGACGTACCGCGGGTGGTGCGCACGATCGGCGGCGTGCTGGACGCGGCGCGGGCGGCGGACATGGTCATCGTGCACCTGCAAGTTGGCTACAAACCTGATTTGAGCAATGCGGGCGGCCCACGCTCCCCGAATTACCACAAAGAAACTGCGATGCGCCTGATGTGCTCCCGGCCCGAGCTGAAAGGAAAGCTCCTGACCGAAGGCAGCTGGGATTTCGCATTGATTGACGAGCTCACTCCGAAATTTGGAGAAATGGTCATAACCAAGAGTCGCTACAGCGGGTTCGCTGGAACGACGCTGGATTCGCAACTCCGGGTGCGTGGAATTCAATATCTGTTCTTGGCCGGGATTGCGGCGAATGTGTGCGTTGAATCGACTCTGCGCGACGCCTATTTTCTCGATTATTGGCCGATTCTGCTGGCGGATGGCACGTTGGCCGCGGGAGACCGGCAAATCTACGAGGCAACTTTGTTCAATGTAGAATCCTTTTTCGGCTGGACGATCATGTCGGGCGATTTGCGGGCGGACCTTGCGAGTGTCCCGCTGCGCCGGCGAGAATGATGTGTTGACAACATTCTGTCTTGCCGGATAGCATGAGGGAAAACAAGGATGAGCGGCGGCTCCAGCCTCAAACATGGTCTCGAAATTGGCTTTTTCCGGCGGTTTTATAGATTCTTACGGAGCAGCTTGTGTGGACGGTTGACATCGATGTCGGCGGCACGCTGACCGACGGGCTCTTTTCAGACCGCGCAAGAATCGTGTCGGTGAAGGTTGATACGACGCCGCACGATTTGACCGTGTGCCTCTTTGATTGCTTGGGGCAGGCTGCGGCAAAGCTCGATTTTCCCGACACGACTGCGTTTCTCGAGCAGGTCGATCTAATTCGCTGGTCCACCACGATTACCTCCAACGTCCTCGCCGAGCTGCGGGGCCCTCGAATTGGGCTGCTGGTCACCGAGAGTCACGAAAAGAATCTGTATGGCAGCAGCGAGCAAAGTAGCGCGCTTCACAAGCTCCTGATGAGCGGTGACGTGATTGGTGTGAACGGCTCGGCTACCGAGGCGACCATCATGAACGCGGCGCGTTTTCTTCTCGAGCGGGGGGTGCGGAGGATTTGCATTAATTTGCAGGGCGCGCACCGCCATCCGGAACGCGAAATTGCCTGGAAACGGGTGATCGAGCAGCAGTACCCGGATCACTTTCTCGGCTCCGTACCGGTCTTGGCCGGAGGGGACATTTCCAAAAATGCGGATGACTTCACGCGCGCCACGTGCGCGGTAATCAACGCTTACACTCACGGAGCGCTCGCTGCTACGCTGTTCAAGGCGGAAGACGATCTGCGGCAAAATTCACAGTACACCGGCACGTTTCTGGTCAGTCATATCAACGGGGGCGTTGCGGGGATCGCCAAAACAAAGGCCATCGATACGCTCGAATCCGGGCCTGTGCTCGGAATTCTCGCGAGCGCATACCTTGCAAAAGTCTACAAGCCGAAAGGCGTAGTCGCCATGGATATCGGGGGCACCACGGCGAAGATTAGCATCTTGTCCGATGGCGAACCCATCTATCGCAAGCCATCGGACTTGATTGGAATTCCCGTTGAACTTTCACTCCCCTACCTGCGGTCGATTGCGCTCGGCGGCGGAAGCGTTGTAAAGCCGGTGGGTGGTTCGAAAAGCGTGCAACTCGGCCCGGAAAGCATGGGCTCATATCCTGGGCCATCATGCTACGGATTGGGCGGTGATCAGCCGACAATCACCGATGCATTCGTTGTGGCAGGACTGATTAATCCCGACTATTTTCTAGGCGGCAGCAAGGTGATTGATCGCGCACTTGCGCGAAAAGCGCTCGAGGAACAAGTCGCTCGGCCGTTGACCTTGTCCGTGCAAGGGGCCTGCCAAATAGTCATCGGCCGGGCATTCGAGATGGTCGCGGAAATGATCGCAAACGCGCGGACGGAACTTGAGCAAGATTTGTCCGAGCACGTTCTTTACGCCTATGGCGGAAATGGTGGACTTTTCGCCTGCGACGTAGCAGCCCGCGCCGGCTTAAAGACCGCCTATGTATTCTCTCTGGGGCCCGTTTTTAGCGCCTTTGGGTCATCCGTATCGGATATCAGCCATGTGTACGAGCGCGCGGTTTTGAAGTCGGACGTTTCCGATGAAAGCGTCGCCGAACTGCGACGGATGCTAGAAGAAATGAAGGGGGAAGCGACACAGGACCTGCTTGGCGAGGGGATTCGGCCCGAGAACTTAAGCTACATGGTGGAGTTCGAGATTGTCGGAGGGAACCGCCATGCGGTGCCAGTGGGCGTCCCGGAATCTGCGTTAGGTTCAGCGAGGGAACTACATCAGGCGATCGGAAAGGCGGCTGACCTGGCACAGGGGACTATTTCCATCGAGCTTTTCCGTCTGCGCGTGAGGAAAGAAATGGCAAAACCGCAAATCGCTGAGCAGCTTTCGCAAGGAGCGGATTCGTCTCATGCACGAGTTGGCAGACGGCAAGTCTTGTGGGGCAGTCGCAGCGGCGAGGCGGAAGTCTATCGCTGGGAGGTGCTGCGGCCGGGCAATCGGGTGGAAGGCTGTGCAGTGCTCGAAGGTGCAAGCACCACCTATTTTATTCCCGACGGCTGGACAATGACTATCGACCGGTACGGAAATGGAAACCTGACCCAAAGCTAGGGACGCAAAATGCCATCCGAAACGAAAAACACGATTCGATTCACTGAATATCTGGACCTGGATATCGATCGCGAGCGATGGATCTGCAACCGTTGTGGACATCTGATCGGCTCAGCGCGGGAAAATTACAAGAAGGGTTGCCTCGTCCATCATCGCGATCCGCGGGAGATTCATCAGCCGCTGGTACACGCGAATTACAACTTCTCGCCCGATCCACTCTGGGTGCAGATCGTGGAGTTCTACTGTCCGAGCTGCGGCACCCAGATAGAGACTGAGTACCTGCCGCCAGGCCATCCGATTACCCACGACGTTGAGCTCGATCTAGACAGTCTGAAGGAGCGCGTTCGCAAAGGAGAATATGTTGTTCGCGGCCAGCGCCTCGAGGTGGCGGAATGAACTCGCTTGATATCGACGTTGGCGGAACGTTCACCGACCTGGTTCTTAATTTCAACGGCCGGACCCTGATCCAGAAGACGCCGACGACCCCCTACGATCTCTCCGTCTGCTTCTCGCGCGTTATCGAAGAAGGCGCAGGCGCGCTGAACATGAAGATCGACGACCTGCTGCCTGGCATCGACATGATTCGTTACTCGACCACGATCGCGATGAATCGCTTGATCGAGCGCAAGGGACCACGTCTGGCGCTGATCACCACAGAGGGACACGAAGATGTCGTCTTGATCGGCCGCGGCGCCCAATGGATTGACGGCACGCGCGTCGCCGAGCGCCGCAACCTTGCAATTCAGTCGAAGCCCGATCCTCTTGTTCCGCGAGACATGATTGTGGGAGTCAAGGAACGTGTCGACTCGCGAGGCAATGTAATACGGCCGTTGGTCGAAAGCGACGTTCGTGACAAGGTCCGATATCTCGTAAGTCGCGGCGCGCGTGGCTTTGTAGTTTCCCTCTTGTGGGGCTTCTTGAATCCCATTCATGAGCGGCGCGTAAAGGAAATTATCCGCGACGAATACAAGGAGTATCACATCGGCTATCTGCCCGTCGTGCTCGCGGGCCAGGTCGTTGGAAAGCTTGGCGAATACGAGCGCACTCTCGCCGCGATTCTCGATGCGTACTTGCAGCGCTCGATGCAAATCGAGCTTTCGGCCATGTGGGACAAGCTGCGCGAGCGCGGATACCAGAAGCCGTTGCTGATGATCCAAAGCTCCGGCGGCATTGCCGAAGTTTTCCGCACCAGCGCCAGCCGCACCTTCAATAGCGGGCCCGTTTCCGGCCTGATGGGCGCGCATCATGTGGCGAAATCCTTGGGGTATCAGAACGTCGTGATGACCGACATGGGGGGAACAAGCTTTGATGTCGGCTTGGTGGTGAAAGACAGTGTGCGCAGCTACGATTTCCGCCCGATCATCGATCGCTGGATGGTGGGCATCACCATGATCAAAACGCTTTCGATCGGCGCAGGCGGCGGATCGATTGCTTCTGTGAACCGTTTGCTGCAAAACCGTGTACAAGTCGGCCCCCGTAGCGCCGGCTCGCTGCCCGGCCCGGCGTGCTTTAATCTGGGCGGCATCGAGCCGACCGTTACCGACGCCGACGTGGTCCTCGGTTATATCAACCCGGATTATTACTTCGGCGGCAAGATGAAGCTCGATAAAAATCGTGCTGTGCAAGCGGTACGCGACAAAATCGGCAGGCCGCTTGGCATCAGCGTCGAAGAAGCCGCGGCAATCACCCGCAAGATCGTCAACGGCAATATGGCCTCGGCCATCATGAAGGAAGTGCACCTGCGCGGCTATAGCCCCGAGGAGTTCATTCTCTTCGTTGGCGGCGGGGCCGGCGCCACCCACGCGGAGGGATTCAAAGGCGATATCCCCAAGGCGGTCGTGTTCCCATTTTCGCCGGTGTTCTGCGCTTATGGCTCGTCCACAATGGACATCATGCACGTGTACGAGCTCTCGAAAAAACTGACGCTAATGACACCGATCACTCAGGAACTTACCCAAGACTACGCCCCATTCAACGAGTCGGTGGAATCGCTCATCACTCAAGCGCGAAAAGATCTTACGGCGGACGGAATTGATGCAGATACAGCCGCCTACGTGCTCGAACTGGATATGCTCTATGGTGGACAGTTTCACGTAAAACGGGCGCTGTCCCCGCGAGCGTCGCTCGATTCGCCCGACGATGTGCGTGCCGTGTGTGAAGCGTTCAATAAGGAATTCAGCGAGGCATTCAGCCCGTTCGTCGTTAATCCCGAGGGTGGAATTTTCATCGAGAGCTTTATTTTGAAAGCCGTTGTGGCAACTGAAAAAGTCCACCTGCCGAAGCATTCTCTTGAGGGGCGCGATCCGTCGGGGGCGCTTAAAGGCGACCGGCCTGCATATTGGCCTGAGGAAATGCAGTTCCGGTCGACCCCCATTTTCGCCTATGACCGCTTGCGCCCCGGAAACCGAATCCAAGGCCCCGCGATCATTGAAGGGCAGTACACAACGATGGTGGTGCCAGCCAGGCTGATTTTTTCGATCGACGACAGAGGGCTCGGGATTTTGGAAAACTCGAACGATTCGGAACGTTAAAAAGGAACCGACATGCCCATCCCAAAACTGGCGGAAAAACTCGAATGGCTGAAGCCAGCGCCGGCGACAGCCCGTGAAAAAGAATGCTCGGCAAAGGTCCCTCAAGGCGATTACGAAATTGGCGTGCAGATCACCAATGACATTCTCGATGAAGCGATGGAAGTGTTCGTCCGCTCGTCGCGCAGCTATTTCGGTGTCTCGGGCGATTCCATGGTCGCGATTTTCACGGCCAACGGTGACCTCATCAACGCTGCATGCGGGACCTACCTCCACGCGATCATTCAGCCCATTATCATCAAATTTGTCCGCAAGTATTACAGCCAAAATCCCGGCATTCGCGAAGGCGACATCTGGTACACGAATGACGCACTCTACGGCGGCATTCACAATCCCGATCAGGTGGCCCTGATGCCGATTTTCTACAAAGGACAGCTGCTGGCTTGGGCATCGGCTGCGTTGCACACGACGGAAACAGGTGCAATTGAGCCGGGTGGTATGCCGGTCACCGCCAGGTCGCGTTTTGAGGAAGGGCTCAATCTTCCCCCGATCAAAATCGGCGAGAACTATGAATTGAGGAACGATTTTCTTGAATTCTACTCAGCCTACGGAATGCGCGCACCGGCGATGTTTATTTCCGACCTGCGCGCGCGTTGCACTACAGCTGATCGTGTGCGCGTGCGGGTCAGCGAACTCGCGGACAAACGCGGCGCCGATTTTGTCGTAGGACTGTTCCGGAAAATGTCGGACACCGCCGAAGCGGGTGCTCGCAAGCGAATTCAGGACTTGCCCGACGGAAAGTTCCGCTCCGTCATTTTCAACGACGCAATCGGCAGGACGCCAGCACTGGTCCGCTCCTGCTATCTCACTCTCGAAAAACGGGCCGGCCGTCTTGTCTTCGATTTCACCGGCACGTCACCGGAAAACCCCTCCTCCTACAACGTGCATCCGCAGGCGGTTGTCGGGCACGTCGCGAATTTCATGTACGAATACATGTTCCATGACCTGCCCATCGCCAGCTCGACGTTCGCACCGATCGATTTCATTTTCCCGGAGAACAGCATCGTCTACCCCGATAAAACGGCCGCCACAAGTTGTTGCGTGTATATCGGCATGCAGGCGCGCAACGCCACTCAAAATAGTTTCGCGAAAATGACCTTTTCAAATTCCAGACTCTGGCAACAGGTCGCCGCGCCGCCGGGAAGTCAGCACACCTCTCAAATTTGCGCGGGCGTCTCGCAATGGAATCTGGCAGTATCCGATGTCCTCTCGTTCGCACTTAATACCATGGGGCAAGGCGGCCGAGCCGGCATGGATGGGATGGACGCGTACGGCTTCGCCTGGTGCGCGTTTGGTCGCGCTCCCGATTCTGAGCAAGTGGAGAGCGAGCTACCCATCACCGTCACGATTTCCCAACACTGGAAGGATTCGTCCGGCCCAGGACTTCATCGAGGCGGGTCGGGAGGCGTCCAGCAATGGATGATTCACAAAGTGCCCGATGTGGTTTCCATGTGCATGGGCAACGGCAGTAAAGTGCCGCTCGGCCAGCCCCTGTTCGGAGGCTATGCGTCGTCGCCCGTACCGGGCATCAGCATCCGCAAAGCCGATCTGCTCAAACAGATGAAGGAAGGCTCGAGTCTGACGCTCGACCACCACACCATGCTCGAAAAATCGACGGTTCACGGGAGCTGGAACTACGAACTTGTGGCACGCGCGCCAATGCCCTACGAAGAAGGTGATCTGCTTTTCGGCTTCAGCGGCGGGGGCCCGGGGTATGGCGATCCTCTTGAGCGCGATCCTGCAATCATTCTCGAGGATCTCCGCAAGGGCATCATCTCAGAGTGGACCGCTCAGAATGTCTACAAAGTCGCATTCAGCCCCGATCTGCGCAAGTACGATGCAGAGAAAACCAAGCAGCTTCGCGATAGAGAGAGGCGCGCGCGCCTCACCCGTGGCAAGCCGTTCGACGAGTTTCAGAAGGAGTGGCGCGGGATGAGTCCACCGAAGGAAATTCTCCAGTGGTATGGGTCGTGGCCCGACGCGAAACCCACCGGTCCGATCATCCGTTCCTGATACATGGCCGGAACTGCCGCGCCGTACGAGATTGTGAAGGGGTTGCTGCTAGGAATCACGCCGCCTCGACCGCTTTTTCTGCCCATTGTGTTTTCGCACGCTGCTCGAATTGAAAACATTCCGCTGCGCGCGTTTCTTAAGAATCCGACGAAGATTTCCAATTCTCTGCGCCAGCTAAGAGGCCGTCTGCGCTCCGACGGCGTGACCTGCTATTTCGATCCGTTGCTGGAGGCAGAAGCCATCGGAGGAATTATCGACTGGCCAGGGGAGGACTCGCCAACCTTCCAATGGCCCGAGCACATGTTCAGCAGTGACGCAACGGGCGCTCTCGTATCGAGGGGTGAGCCGGCGAGCGGAGGCCGCGTTCCCCTCGCCGTGGACGTGATCGGGAGATTGAAGGCCACGATGCGGCCGGAATGCCTACTGATGGCAAGCGTGACCGGCCCGCTCACCTTGGCTGGCCGCCTGGCGCAACTCAATATCGAGCGCGATCTCGACCACCCACAAATCCCTGAATCAGCCTTCGATTTTACGGCGGCGGTGATCACCGGTATGGCCGCCGCGTTCGTCGAGGCCGGGGCGAACGCAGTCTTGATCCGCGAGGATTTTCTGCCGGCCATGTCTGACGATGCCTTCGCTGATTGGTACGTGCGCCTCGCTACGACCATCAATATTGTTCGCTTTTACCAGGCTCTTCCCGTTCTGGTGCTTACGCGTGAGGAAGGCGTTGCAGCAAACCGCGATGCCATCCTGCGAGCGCCCTGGGAGTGCCCGATATGTCCGGCGTTCGAGGAAAAAACGAGTGCAACGCTGCTCTCCGAATTAGGTCCATCGAGGTTCGGGCTGGCGCTCGCCCCGCACATGTACGCAATTGGCGCGGCCGGCGTGGCTGAGTTTGACTCCTGGCTAAAAAAGATAGTGTCTGATGCGCGCCCCGCCGTCATTACAACGGCTAGTGATCTCCCGGCCGCTGTGGACATACAGCGCCTGAATCAATTGTGGGAAGATATTCAACGCCGATGATCGAGAAGACCCATGCGGAACTAGACCTCCTACGCACCGGCGCACGATCAGGGCTTCGTGCAGTCCGGATGCGTACGTCAGGCGCCTCAATGCAACGCCTTGCGGGCGGCGGATTCCTGATCAAGCCGGACGAAGTACTTCGTGCGTATCCGAAAGTCCTTACTGACCGCCTGATGCAGTGGGCGAAAACCGCTCCGCAAAGAATCTGCATCGCCCAGCGAGGCGCAGATGATCAATGGCGCTGCCTCACCTACGAACAAGCCTGGAACTCCATACGCAGCATCGGCCAGGCTCTGCTCGACCGAGGTCTTTCGGCTGAGCGGCCGGTCGCGATTCTCTCTGAAAACGATCTCGAACATTTTCTTCTTACCTACGCGGCCGAGCATGTTGGCATTCCGGTGGCGCCGATTTCGCCGCCATATTCGTTGGTCTCCAAGGATTTCGGCAAGCTGCGCCACACACTAAGAACGGTTACTCCCGGCCTGGTTTTTGTTTCCGATGGCACGCGCTACGCCCGTGCGATTGATTCCGTCGTCAGCGAACATGTTGAAGTTGTGGCCACGACCGCTCCCGCCGACCGCCGCAAATCGAGCACTTTCGCCGATCTGCTAGAAACGGCGGCCACTGCGGAGGTCGATGCCCAACACGAGCGCATCGATCCAGACCATGTCGCAAAATTCCTGTTTACCTCAGGCTCGACAGGCATACCCAAGGCTGTCATCAATACGCATCGCATGCTCTGCAGCAATCAGCAAATGATCACGCAGGTCTTTGGTTTCCTTGAAGATGAGCCGCCGGTGATCGTCGACTGGCTTCCCTGGAATCACACGTTTGGCGGCAATCATGATGTTGGCATCGCGCTGTACAATGGAGGCACGTTTTACATCGACGACGGCAAGCCCGGTCCAGGCTGGATTGAAAAATCTGTTCGCAATCTTCGGGAAATTTCGACCACCATCTTTTTTAACGTGCCCAAGGGATATGAGGAGTTGCTTCCGTTTCTGCGCGCCGATGGTGAGCTTCGCGAGACATTTTTTCGGCGGCTTGGCTTGATGTTTTATGCCGGGGCGGGTCTGTCGCAGCCGGTATGGGATGCCTATCGCCAGCTTGCGTTGGAAACTTCTGGAGAGCGCGTCATCATGGCGACCGGTCTTGGATCGACTGAAACTGGACCCATGGCTATTCAAACCACCTGGGAAACTGATCGAGCCGGGACAATTGGTATTCCGGTGCCCGGCGTCGAAGTCAAACTCGTGGCCCGTGATGAAAAATTGGAAGCGCGCGTGCGTGGTCCAAGCGTCACTCCGGGCTACTGGCGCGACACGGAATTGACCAAAGGCGCCTTTGATGAAGAGAGCTTCTACTCCTTTGGCGATGCGGTTCGTTTCGTCGATCCGCAGGACATAAATAAAGGGCTACTCTTCGACGGACGTCTCAATGAGGATTTCAAACTCGCAAACGGCACTTGGGTGAGCGTTGGGCCGCTTCGCGCGAAAGTCGTTGGGCACTTTGCGCCTTTCGTTCGCGATGCCATCATTGCAGGCATCGATCGGGACTTCCTCGCTGCCATTATTTTCGCGGATGCTGATGCCTGCCGTTCTCTTGCGCCAGACCTTCCCGCGCGAGCGCCTCTTGCCGAAGTCGTTGCCTGTCCCGCTGTGCGTGAGCAGTTTCACGCGCTGCTCAAGAGCTTTGCGCAACAGTCCACGGGTAGCTCGAATCGGATCGTGCGCGCAATTCTGGCTCAAGAGCCGCCGTCGCTCGATGCCGGCGAGATCACTGACAAGGGTTCGTTCAATCAACGAGCTGTGCTTGAGCGGCGGGCCAACCTGGTCGAGGAGCTCTACGCCACGGTCCCGCGCCCGCGCGTCCTCACGATTCGGTAGCAGGCAGCCGCAGGTTCGGCGAGACAATCTCGGGGGCTTTCGAAATGAATGAAACGGTCGAATTTGTTCTCGCGGAATACGACAAACGCGCCGCCGAGGAATGGAAGGCGCGCCAGCATATGTCGGAAGGAGAGGAAACAAGCCGGCGCGATGATTTTTTGCTTTCGATAGGTCGCCACACCGGGCAGCTGCTCAATATCCTGATCAAGGGCGCGAAGGCGAAAAACATCCTCGAGATCGGGACCTCTTACGGACATTCCACGGTATGGCTTGCGGAGGCAGCACGCTGCACGGGCGGTCGAGTGGTGACGATCGACTGCATCGCCAAAAAACACGAGTATGCGCGCGCCATGCTCACTAAAGCAGGGCTCGGCCACCACGTCGAGTTCCGTTTGGGCGATGCGCGGGAAATAATCGCGAGACTGCCGGGGCCGTTCGATTTTGTGCTGCTGGATGTTTGGAAGGACCTCTATATCTCTTGCTTCGATCTGTTCTATCCGAAGCTGAGCGCAGGTGCCTACGTGGCTGCCGACAATATGGTCCATCCAGAATGGTCACGCGGCGATGCATGGGCTTACCGCAAACACGTGCGCGGCCAGTCGAGGGTCGATTCAGTCTTGTTGACCGTTGGCAGCGGAGTCGAACTCAGTCAGTTTGGAGATAGCCTATCGGACTAGCGAGTAGGAACGTTTGCTTGGGCCCAACAAGCAGGAAGAATGTCCGTTTCGTCCGAGCAAAATCAGTGCAGCCACTGCTGCGTTTGAGGCGTAGATGGCAGTCGAACCTCCAACACCCAACGGCCCGTTTCAATTTCGTAGAATTTGCAGCCGCCGCTCTTCACTAACGCCGTCATGAAATCGGCGGCGCAGCTCAGCTGTTCAGCCGGCCGCTTTGTCGCGTTAGCCAACGCGCCACAGCCCTCTTCCAGCGGAATGACTAGGTCCATGCAGACACGCTAGCAGCGCGCGGAACGTCGTGTCCAATTGGACCTTTTGATTGGAACCATAATTGCCCGCGAGGGCTGCCGAGCCATCCACTAGGGGCGCGAAACCAAGGCACTCACAACCCACCTGGCACCGGGCGAAACCGCCCACGAAGAGCGCGAACGCAAGAGTAGCGGAGAGGGGTGGCAGAAGCGCGACGTTCACACGTGCGCGCCGCACGGCCAAATGCGAGCTCAAAAAATCAACAAGGTCACGCTTGATTGCTGGAGAGCAACGACGGGGCGGATCGCAAATCTCAAAATTATCTGGCCGTACTACGCAGGTCTGGCACGTCCAACAACCGAGAGGATACCGTCATGGGAGGACAGGCCCTCCTGCTCGATCCGTCGCTTCGCAGCGCCGAATCGCGGGACTTTGAAGGGGGACTTCGCCGGAAGATTGTCGGGCAAGACCAGGCGGTGCAGGCCGTTGTGGACTTGTATCAAGTGTTCCGCGCGGGCCTGAACGCGCCCGGTCGGCCGGTGGGGAATTTACTGTTCCTCGGGCCGACGGGTGCGGGCAAGACGCGCGTCGTAGAGGCCACGGCGGAAGTTTTGTTCGGCGACCCTCGAGCTGTCATTAAGGTCGACTGCGCGGAGTTTCAGCATTCGCATGAGATCGCCAAGCTGATCGGTTCGCCCCCGGGTTACTTGGGGCACCGCGAGACGCACCCGCTGATCACTCAGGAGGCGCTCGCTCAATATCACACCGAAAAGCTGAAGATCAGCTTCTTGCTCTTCGACGAGATCGAGAAAGCCAGCGATGCGCTGTGGCAGCTACTGCTTGGCATTCTGGACAAAGCCACGCTCACGCTCGGCGACAACCGCCGCGTGGACCTCTCACAGACGATGATCTTTATGACTTCGAACTTGGGAGGCGGAGATATCACCGAATTGATGGCGGGAGGACTCGGATTTGCTCCCGAAATCCGACCGGAATCCAAACCGCGATTGGATGAAAAGGTTGAGCGCACCGCGGCGGAAGCGGCCAAAAGGAAGTTCGCGCCCGAGTTCATGAACCGCATAGACAAGGTCGTCGTATTCCACCCCCTGCGCCAGCAGCAGCTCGAACAGATCCTCGAGATCGAGCTGGGCATGGTGCAGCAGCGCGTGCTCGAGACGGCGAAAGGCAGGTTCTTGTTCCGAGTCACGCAGCCTGCCAAGGACTTTTTGCTTCGGGAGGGAACCGACCTGAAGTATGGTGCGCGGCACCTGAAGCGTGCCATCGAGCGCCACATCGTCTATCCGTTGGCTAGCCTGCTGGCGACCAATCAGGTCACCCTAGGCGACGTCATTTCCATTGATTACCGCGAGGGCCAGACCACGCTGACTTTTGCAAAGGAAGAGGAAAGAAATCTCTCGCCCGTCGGTTCTCAGGCAGTCAATCCGCTCGGCCAAGCGTTCGCCGCTAGTTGCTGAACTCCAGGTGATTATGGGCGGAGCCTTCGAGTAAGATTCGCACACCCCGTCGGTGCGACCGGCAGGCCGGACACTTCCACATCGAGTTCGCCTGGCTCCGAGGAAGATTCGCTGGCTTAGCTGGCGAATCGAGATGTCGAGGTGAACATGCGGGCACGGGGGTGCCATCGAGACGCCCGCCCCCGCATGCCACCGGGCTGTGCGACCCTGAGCAGAATTCGCGCTCTCCTAGCTGACGACCATCCGCAATTTGCGGAGCTGGCGGAGACCCTCCCGGTTCGACGTTTGGGGTTGTGGGAGGGTGGGTAATGGCTTGTCTCGGAGCGAAGGACAGCCACTGATTCCCGTCGTTTGGGAAACGCTTGCATTTTTATGGCTCCAATGTCTGCTAGCGCGACGGGCTAACAAGTTGTGCTTCGGTTTTGTGCTGCGGGGGATTGGGAACAACGGTCCCATCTGGTAACTCAAGGGAAACAATTGCTCGGCCGCGTCCACGCGAACACGACAGCTCCTCCGCGCAGGGGATGAATGGACAGAAAACGTCACACGACCCTCCATAAAACGGCAATCAATCAGCCACCAATGCAGAAGGGATTTGTTTCTATCGGTGGGGATGCGGTATGCAAATTGCTAGACTTTGAGCAAAGCGGACGCGGCCCGTGTTAGAGCGTCGAATGCGCGCTAACAAGACCAAACTTGCGCTTTTTCGAGAGGCATTGTTGGCCCGCGCGAATCAGACGCGGCGCAGTGGCCCTCGACGCTACCGCTGGAAAGTCCCTCATCGGGGACTTTCCAGCGCGTCTTTTTTGAAAGAGTTTTCCGGCGACGCTTACCCCCACCTCCGATTCGCACACGACGTCGCGTTGCGAATGACCCCGAAAATCACGGCCGAGCTTGGTTCTGGTGTCAGTCCTAGCAAAGGCTGTTCAATGCCGCAAGCTGTGTAAGATCGAAAACGACGCACCCGTAACTCAGTTGGATAGAGGGTGTGCCTCCGGATTCTCTCCGAGCGATATCCTGAGAACCTGTCAAACGACGATGTCACGCTAATGATCCTGCGCGCGAATGGTGCGGCACAGACGTTCACATGGGGAGACAAAATGCTAGCGGCGGCGCGAATGGCTGGCGTCGCACTTCGTTCACTCTATCCGTGGCGGAAGGACTCCTTCAACTCCTGTGTATAACGTCGTCGATTAACGCTGCCGGCTCAGACGGTCGACGCAACACTTGCTTGGAGTCTACACGCAGGAGTCTGGAATCCTAAAGTCTTTCTCGGGCGTTGATTCAAGCGCAGCGAGACCTGGTCGAGCTGCGCTTGAGAGATAAGAGATAGGTGGGTTCCTCTCGGGAAATATTGTCGTAGGAGCAAATT
>Ga0306923_10002244_pt1 | contig 17609 bp, 14 predicted proteins | sample sta12Can44000108_FD_203841 | JGI IMG/M metagenome (GOLD analysis project Ga0306923, IMG submission 203841) | Lab enrichment of tropical soil microbial communities from Luquillo Experimental Forest, Puerto Rico - statanox.12C.anox.44.000.108 (v2)... | ecosystem: Environmental > Terrestrial >... | reverse complement strand
CAACTCATTGTCGCAATATGGCAAACGCAACGTGATCTGGGACCGTTCCAGAATCATCTTGGAGTTCATGTGCCAGGGCGTCTGCTTGAACGCGGCGAACGAGAGCCTGTGGCCCTTCAATTCTTCGGCATAAGTCGAACCCGCGTCGCGCACAGACCGCTGCATTTCCGAACTAAATATCTCCTCCGCCAGACCTTGGGGCTTGAACATGACCAGTCTCCGGAGCAGTTCACCTCCATTAGTGCCGCTTATCCGGACCGGCGCTATTTTTCTGGCCTCCCGCTGTACGAAAAGATCGATTGAGCCGGAAACGTCGTGGTTTCCTTCGCCGATGTAAGCAACCTTCTCTGCCAGCGAAGAGAACTGGGAAAAAAAGACGCCGTCGATCGGGATCGTCTGGTACGGTTGATGGGAGAGTTTCGCCAACTGGCGCGCGAGCTGAACGTCATTACAATCACGGTATCTACCGCTGAAAGTGTAACAGGGAAGTTCTCCAGGCGGCTGAGGCGCCCAGGCCAGAATCATCCGGCTGTCCACACCACCAGTGAGGGAAAGGCCCGCGCGTTCAGTTTCCGGCAAGTACCTTGGCAGGACTCGTTTCCAAGTCTCCTTCAACTGCTCATAATAATCGGCCTCGCTCAGCGCTGGCAGTTCTTCCCATAACCGCGACTCGAAATAGGTCCCTTTTCGCGTTGGTTGCGATTTCGAAAACGACCAGACCGAACCTCCGGGCAGCAGAGAGATTCCCGAAAACAATGTCCGGTTCTGCAAAACAGCCCCACAGGAAAACACTTCACCGAGACTCTTGAGGTCCAGGCAACGGAGATGGGGCAACACCTTCAGCAGCGACTTTGCCTCCGAAGAAAAATAAAACTTGCCTTCATGTCCGTGATAACAGATTCGACCAATCCCATATCGATCGTTGAAGAGAAATGCCTGCTCCTTTCGCAGGTCGACGATCAGCCCACTGAACCAGCCGTTCATTCGCTCCAAAAACTTCAAGCCCAGGTCTTCATAAAGGTGGACGAGGTAACTGGCATTCTGTTTGGGGAATTGATGGCCGTCGCCCCGGAGGCGATCGATAGTTGAGCAATCCTGATAATCTTCGCCGGTGAGAATTAGACAGACATTCTTCTCTTCATTCCACACCGGCATACAATCCGGGAAAGAGCCGGGATGCGAAACCCAGCCAACCCCAGCCCCTGCCTGTTCGCTGATAAAGGTCCCGGATTTGTAGAAATCCTCGTGCAGCATGCACCGGACCATTGAGTCCAGCTCAGCCCGGTCGCCCGGATTCAGCCGATCACTTATAATACCCGCGATACCTGGCATATTATCTAGTTACCTCGGGGAGGGAGGCCCAATTTTTGAGCCGGCGCCCCGAAAGGAGTCCCTTTATATACACTCTTCGCGCATTCCGAAAGTTACCATTAGAGCCGGCGGGAGGGTTTGAACACTCCATCTGCTGATTACGATTCAGCCGCTCTACCATTGAGCTACGCCAGCTTTGAAATCGATATTAAGGACTTCGACTCTGAATTATCAGTCGTTTAGAGTCAAGCGCTGCTATCGCAATTAGCACGTACTGTCCGGCGAGCTCCCGCTGGCAGAGTAGCGGCGCTGATAGAATTGCGACCGCAGACTCTTCAACAGATTGGCCGCGGGCCGCGGAACTAATCTTTTCACGCCATCGTGAAGGCGCAATTGGATCGCAAACCGCCCCTTCGCGGTCAACGGCAAAAAGTACCGGGGATATTTCACCTCTTCGAATCCGTTGCGGCGCTTAAATTCGGCTAAGGGGCTGTTTTCATTGCCGTCGTAATTGTATTTCCCGTAAATCAAAAAGGAAGCTCCCCTCTTTTCACAGACCTCGACGGCCCTTGCTACCATGGCATTCATCGGTCGTTTATCTCTGTGTTCATTTCTGGAAATAATGTACATGAGAGTCGCAATCCGATCGACGTAAATAATCTTGATAAAACCTATCAGTTCGTCGTTGAAGTAAGCGCCGAAAAAGTCACTCCGGTCCAGATAGGTCGAACTTATTTGTTTTATCGTCTCGAAATCCTTTCCAAAATGAAAGAATCGTCTCCCCCCCCGAATGGGACTTTCATTGTAGATCCGCTGAATGTCTTTCACGAAATCGTCGTCGAAGTGCACGCCCTTTACGATGACCCCGCGTTTCGCTGCCCGACGAACATTCTTTCTTGTTTCTGCTGGCACTCTCCTTTCCCACCAATCTTGAAAGCTCGTGATGCGAACCACTGCCCAGTTATCCCACTCAAAATGGTGAGGGTATCTCGGCTTAGTATCTGGTATTTTCTGGATGAATGTCAGCAAGTCGGCTCGCAAAGGACTTCTCCTCAACTCATCGAGAAATGCGGTGGGATCCTCAACACTTTCCCCCTCGACCAGCTCTTCATCCTTGACGGCCGCCCGCCGCAAGTACTTGCCCGTCACGACAACGGTCCGACCACAGATTTCTGCGGAAGGCACATAAAGGGTCCTGCCAGCGATTGTAATCTCAGCCAATCCATCCTTAATGGAACCCGTCGCCTTCACGCAGTTGGTTGAATTCATAACGATGTCTGATGACGCTTGTAGTCAATGAGCCGCTTACAGAAAACAATCTCCGTTGGAATCGGCTGCTATCCTAACCTTCCGCGTCCCGTGAATATTTCCGCTCATAACGATTTTCCGTACTCTATCGGGCTGCGTCCTGGTTTATTAAGTCGGCCTTCGAAATTCTTTTGTGATCGCTTCGGCGCTTCTCTTCCCCCAGATAATAAGCCAACGCGCGGAACATCTGCGACTGCCCCCAACGGTGCATCGAAGCGTTGTCCCATCCGAAATGAAGGCGACGCGAGCGAAAGGAGCCATCGGGCTTGAGCCAGTGACTCAGAATACCTGCTACGACTGTTTGCAGTTTCCCCTCCAGTTCCGGGAAACGGTCTCGCAGCAGTAAGCAGACATTGATGCACTCAGCGCAGTCGTAAAGCTCTCTTTTGTAAACCGTCAAACGCGGCGCCTTGGAAAATGGTCGCGGGAGCCCTTCCCTATCGAAAAGGTTGGCAAGATAATACTGAACGCCCTTGGCAAGCGCGTCCATGCATCCATCGTGCCCAGTAAGCGTATGAATCTTAGCGAGCGCTTTCATAACGAAGCAAGTGTGGTAGTGGTCAACGAAATCACGCACCCCGTCCGCTGCATAATACCAGGAACCGTCTGAATTCTGATTCTCTAACACGAAATTCAGATTTCTTTCAGCAATTTTCCAATATGATTCGTTGGAAAAAAGCTGTGAGGCATTTATGAGCAAAAAGGAACGGTAAGCCGCGGCATTTATCACACCTCCCTTGTCATAGGGAGTATACGAACAGGTGCTAGCCGTTTGCGAGACGGGAAAATCTTTGATGTCGGAAGCCGCGTGCTGCGCGATCGATTCAAGAACAGCTTTCCATTTCTCGTCCCGGTCCAGTTTGTATACCTGCAAGAATGCCTCGTAAGCATAGGGCGTGGTCGTGATCAAAGGCGTCTGCCGTTTGATCGTGCCGTTGATCGTGACCCAATCGAACGGATAACCCCAGCAATACTCGCTGAAGCCTGCACACCTCGTGTTTTCGAGCGACCTTAGAAAGTGTATCGACCTCTCGAACCAGAACGAATCCCCGGTTGCCTCATATAAGAAAGCGAAGCCCATAGCAAAATGCGCGTCAGCGATCGGAAACCGGATTCGACGATAGAAAAATCGCCGGACCGAAGGAATGAACGCTTCACAGAAAACCATCGGCGCGACGGCCGCGATTCCCAATCCGCGGTTCCGGTAATAGAGCGTCTTGGCGAAGGCGCCGATCGGGCCCGCATAAAAAGTCTGATAGTCCAGAGAAGATTCGCCGTAGGCGCTCAACCATTTGCTGAAGCGCGCCAGTATGTCCATCAGTTTGTCCGCCCAGGGGTCGGATGCTGTTGTCTCTTGCGCTATCGCGCCTTGCAGAGTCATAACCAAAAAATCCGTTGCGTCCGCTGCGCGAGGCCTGCACGAGGCTTCACCACGGCACGGGCCCATCGCAATAGCGTCTCTGATTTAGACAGGTAGTTGTCCCGAAATTCGCTTAAGTATCGGCGCACGGCAACGCGAGCATTCTCGCGTACTGAATCTTCGGTGGCCCGAACTGCCGCACTCCCTGTAGCCTCGATATTCACGTAAAGCAGCTGGTGGACTGGAGGTTGCACAGCCAACGCTAAGGAGCCGTTTTGGAGAGTGAAGTCAACCGCGCGGCCGTTAAGCTCCACATGGCTGATTTTATCATTGGCCGTCTCCCTTTTAACCAGGGTCAATCCCTCTTCTTCCCCTTCTTCGACACGTATTCGAGCCTGGTTAGCGAAGATCCTGACAGTCTTTCGCCCGTCAGCGGTTCGTCTGCTCAGAGCGCAACCTTTCACGATATTCTCGAGGCTATCCCAGGACATCTGGGAATGTAAATTTGTAAGCGTGGCCACCAGTTCCTCCAGATTCTTGTTGCCGCCTTTGAAGAAATCGTGGTGGAGCACGACCAGACAAGGTTTGCCCAGGAAAGAATCGACCGCGAAGTTTACAGAACCATCGGCTGGCTTTCGGCGGGTAAACAACGGAGTCCCGCCGTAACAGAGGACCGCAGGGGCGAGGAGATCCTGCAAAGTTACCCGCGCCTGGCGCCAGCAATCGGCAACCTCGGTGTTAACGGCCGCGAGGTAGCCTTCGGCCCTGAGGCAACTCATGGCCTCAACAGAAAAGATGCCCTGGGGAAATACCATCACCGGCTCATACGGAAGTCCGGTAGAACGGTGGTGCGCATCCATCCGCTGACGGGCCGTTAAGAGCAACCCTCTCAGTCTTTGCCGATCCTGGCAGCCGAATTCCGCGCCGGTATGATTGCAGCCATGTACACATATACCCAGGTTCGGCCGCCGGTTGGCGATAAGGCTAACCGCGCGCTGTTTGGAACGCCGGTAATTCCAGGGAATCATTGCGACTGTACAGGCGCACCGCTTCCGATCGACGAGGGTCGCCAGTTCCCGTAGGTCGAGGTGCCCATACGTCGGCCATAGCGGCGGATCATCAATGATGATGTTTGCGTAGTACGCTTCGGGCGCCCAGCATGAATCGCGAAAGAGATGGCGGAGCCCGACCAAGATCGGAACGATTCGGGAGAAGCAGGTTCGATAATCGATGTTTTTCGAGACGGGCTCTGTGAGATCGAGAATTTCGGGGCTCCAGGCAATAAATATCTCGTGAGGCCCCTCGGAAACCCGTGTCAGGAGGCTTGCCTCGTCAGTGCGGATAATGGTGTCCGCGGGCCCATTGCCTGATTCGAACTCGATACCGCGATCCACACTATTGCCAGTTGGGGTAAAGCTGAGGCCGGACAGGGGACCACATATCTCAGGATACTTATCGCTAACATGGTATCGCACATGTCCGGAAGTGCGGTTTGGCGCCGCAATCCTGGAGCCACTAAGAAAGGCTTCAAGCGCACACCGCGAGGCAGCGCTGCCATCTACGCTATGGAACAGCGTCCCCACGAACGATCTAACTACCGAGGGAGCTGGGATTTTGCCGTTGTCTAGCGCCGACTTCAATTCCCGTAAGCCCTCCCCGGATACAATCAGGCAGGCTTCGATTTCCTTGGCCGCGAGCATTTCATGTCCGTACCTGCAAAGGACCTCCTCACCCGTCAGGCTTTCCCACTCGATACCCACGAGCCTTAGAAAGCCGGCAAGCTTCTCTTCAGCTTTTTCCGAAGTTCGAATGACTATCGCGCGTCCTAACATCCTTCAGAGAACACAGAAGTAAACAACGAGGTTCTAATAAAAGTAAGCAAAGGTAACCAAGGCCTCGAGGTGAACTGAGCCCAACGTTCCAGATTTCTAATTGCCATTGCTTGCAAGATTCGTTTCCCGGCGGCTGGGCCAGTCGCCCTACAGATCATCGGGGTTTTCGTCCAATAATCACCGATCTCATGGCAAAACGGGGAAACAGAGCCTGGAACACCGGCGAGAGTGTTTTTAGAGTGGCCAACATCGTCGGACCCGCGGAGTGAGGAACCCAACAGAAGTTCGCCTTTGTCTCGATCTCAAATCCCGCCTTCCGGAAGACGGCAGCATACTCGTCCAGAGTCGGCAGATAACGCTCATCTTCGGGCTTGGTCAATCGGTCGCGCAACCGCGTTCGAAAAAATGGAAAGTAGCGATTCATGTCGATCATGACCGAATAGCCGCCAGGCCGGAGAAGGGAAAGGATGTCGCTGGCCGTTTCGGCTTGTTTGCCCAGCCTGAAACAGTAGCGAAAGGTATTCACGCCGACTATCAGGTGGAAGGAATTCTGCAGGTCTTCAAGCGACCGTTCAAGCTCTTGGGAAAGGCCGCTGCTGAGGTGTTCATTTGCCACAAGGTGGAAGGAGACTTTGCTATTTTCGCCGCCCGGAATAGAGGAGGAAGCCTCTCTTTTCGCCGCATCGATCATCTTCGGGGAGAAGTCTGTTCCGCAGGCAAAATCGAGCTTCAGCCCACGATCTAACAGGCGGTTGACAATCCAGATAAGATTCATGCCACCGCCGCAGCCGTATTCCAGAATGCGAAACGCGGCCCTCTCCCCATTCTGCGCGACGAGTTGGTTGATCTGCTCATCGTAAAGGCGACCATAAACTTCCTGTAGCAGATACGCGATGCCCGAACCCGCAGTATCGCTCAGATATCTGCGGACAGCCTTCCCGGTATTGTACTCTTCGAGATAAACATTCAGAGAATTCATATGTTGTTTGGACCTGGATTACTTTGCAAAGTCGGTGAATAAGTTAGCCGCATCTCCAAAGGCTTTTGGAGCTGCTGCTTTTCGAAGAAGGAGTGTCAGATAGTTTGTTGCGACTCATTTAATTTCAGATCGCTCTTAACTGGACGCGGGACGTCTATTTCACGCAGCCATTGCTCAACCATGGCGAGACTAAAGAGAAGCTTGTGATTGTCATGCCGACCCGACCGATGGTCCTCCAGGAGTTTCCGAACCGAGCAGGGTTTGAGCAAATCAAACATCAGAGAATTTTCATCCAGAAGCATTTCTGGAAGGTTGCCTTGCACTGAAGAGCGAAACCAGCCGTCGACGACATTCACGGCGAATCCGCGCTTCTTTCGTTTGAGGAGACCCGAGTCCAGGAATCGTTCGCACACTTTTCGATGCAACCACTTGCCCGCGCCGTTGCGGATTTTGAAACCAGCCTCCAACCGCTGCGCATACTCAACCAGGGTCCGATCCAGGTAAGGAACGCGAACTTCCAGACTGTGAGCCATGGAGAGCTTGTCGGCGTACATGAGCAATTCGTCCGGGAGCGAGGACCGGACTTCGAGAAGCTGAAAGCCGCCTAACTCGTCGGTGTGTACCATCTGAGGCAGCAACTCCTGCCAGGCCTCGACCGGTTTGCCATCCAACCTGGCAGGAAAGAAATCGTCCCGAAACAGATCATCGATCTGTCCGCTGGGTGCCAGGGAGAAAACCTCCTGGTAGCGTTGCAGGCGATCTTCGACATCCAGCGAGTGAATTCCACGTTTCAACGTTTCGTTCCGCGGCAATCTCTTAATTGCGGACTCGACCACCCCCCGAACGCCTGCCGGCATCCGGCGCCACAATTTCCCATAGTAAACCCCAAGGTGTCGCTTGTAGCCTCCAAAGACCTCGTCGGGTCCCTGGCCAATCAAGGCTACCTTAACGTCTTCACGAGCCCGCTGGCAGACAAAATACATTGGGACAATGGAAGATGCGGCCACAGGTTCTTCCAGTGCAGCGACAATCTTGGGCAGTGATCTTTCAAATTCCTCACGACAAAGTTTCACCGGGATATGACGAGCACCCAAAAGAGAAGCCGTCTGAGCTGCATCGGCCAGTTCATCATCTTCAAAACTCTCGCCGTAGCCCACGGTATAAGCAGGCCATTCCCGGCCGTGTTGGTTCATCAGCGCAAGCAGCAGCCCGGAGTCCAGCCCCCCGCTCAAAAGGATTCCAACAGGCACGTCACTAAGAAGGTGGCGAGCAACCGCAGCCTCGTACAATTGCTGCAGGTCGTCTGCAACTTCACGCTCTGCTTTCGAGCCGGTGAACGGGACCGGCGTATAGTCGTACCACCTCTCTTCCCGGCATCCGCCGCCTTCTACGATCAGCATCGAGCCCGGCGCTAATTTTCGGACTCCCTGAAGAATAGTGAAGGGAGAAGGTGTATACCGGAACCGCAGAAACAAGTGAAGCGCAACCGGATCGATACCGGGCCTGGACCTGTCTGACGCGAGGACCCCGCGGATTTCCGACGCGAAAGTTAGTTGACCATCTGCCAGCCGGTAATAGACCAATTTGATACCCATTGCGTCCCGCGCCAGCACGAGGCGCCGACTCTGTAGATCCCAGATGGCCAGGCCAAACATTCCATTAAGGCGCTTAAATACCCCTGTTCCCCACTCCTTGTAGCCATGGACAATTACCTCCGTGTCAGAACGAGTACGAAATCGATGACCGCAGCTCTGCAGTTCCTCGCGCAGTTCCTGGAAGTTATAAATTTCTCCGTTGAAGATAACCCAGACCTTCTCTTGCGAATCAGACATTGGCTGATGGCCGCCGGCCAGATCAATAATCGAAAGCCGCCTGAAACCGAATCCGAGCGAGCCGGACATATAATATCCCTCGTCGTCAGGTCCGCGGTGAGCGATCGAGCCGGCCATCCGTCGAATCGTTTCCGGACATACCGGCTCCCCGCGAAGGAAGTTAAACTGACCGCATATGCCACACATGGTATTCGGTAGGTGAAAGCTCCTGTTTTTGCGCAGAAATTTAAAAGCTGGACCTCTTACCTACGATTTCTGGCCATAAATCATCCGATGCCAGCCCCAACGCCGGCCCATCCACTTGGCTACGGAACTTGGAATAGCTCTTCTGCCAAACGGCCAGTGATCCACATTAAACCACCATGCCTCTTGTCTTAGGTTCCTGAAATCATGAAACAGGGCCACTGCCTCATTCCGGCTGTAAACTTGCGCTAGCGGGCAGAACGGTCCGTCTGTGTTCATGCTGATCCACTCTTGCTTGGAGACCCTCTTTCTTTCTCTTAAAATTTTACGATGGCCTTCTAATTTCCATCGATCAAACCCAGTAAGCCAGGCAATTAGCCCCGGCATAAACTTGGGTAGAAGCAACCATTTGAATAGTCGCCTCAGGAACATGATCTCCACGTAATAGTTGATCGAACTTCTGTTATAGAGCATGACCGTGAAAGTACCGCCCTTTTTCAGAACCCGATGAATTTCCCGAACGATTCTCTCGGGAGCAGGCGAGTGGTGAATCACCCCAAAGCTATAGACGTGATCAAAAGTATTATCGGCAAAGGGTAACTTTTCCTCGGCGTTTGCTGTCTCACAGCGGCCCGGCATCCCGAACAAGCTGAAGCGCTCTTGAGCAAGCTCTATCGCGCGAGGGGTGAGATCCACCCCGACATAGTTCGCTCCGCTTCTGGCAAATTCGAAGCCATCGGTAGCAATGCCACACCCAATCTCGAGCACATCCTTGCCTCGGAATGCGTCAAATTTCGCAACTATCGGCACATGCCATTCGCGACCATACCGCATGTCGGAAATCTCCTGAAAGTACCGACACCGTTCTTCCGAGTGGGATAGATCCGAATTACATGGGTTCGCGTTCCAAAAAGCTCGTACTTCCTCCACGCTGGTCTTCATGCCTTGATTATTTGAGCGACAATTTCGTTTCTGCCTCAGCCGCGACCAGAAACTTGTCTATCCTTTTCAATCTGATCACTGAGCTCAGAATCAGCAGTAGCTTGGCCATTTGCTCGCGCCTGTGAAAACGGATCAGCTCAGGAGATACCGGTCGTTCGATTCGCTGTAACGCGGCTGTGCAATAGCCAAACAGCAGGGCCATCCCACCAAGCAATACCGGCTTCCTCGTCATCCGATATCCAGCACGAAATAGTTCCCAGATGGCTGATCCTCCCAGGAAGTAATCCTTCTTACCATAATCGAACATTGCACCCAGTCGGCTTCTCTCGGCAGTACCCATTGTACGGTGGTGGTGGAAACGCCTTTCACGGTAATTCCATGTCCTCCATCCCCTCATCCGAGCCGTGGTGACCGCAATCCAATCAATTCCACCAGACCGGCTTGGCTGATACCCGCCGATTTCGTCAAAACATCGTTTGCGAAAAAGCTGGCAGGCACCGTGAACGGAAGTCTGGCCCTCGAAACTATCGCGCGTTGAATCCCAGCCTTCTTCACTGTAAGCCGTTCCCGCAACACCTAACAGTGGAACATCCACAAATTTCTTCAGTAGAAATTCGAAATGGTCCGGCCCAAACGAGACGTCTGCATCCAGATTTCCAATCAGCTCTGCTTCAATGGGCTGGACCCGGGCGAGTCCATCATTAAATGCGTGGACCTTTCCCGCAAAGTTTCGATCCTTGCGCTGAGGACGCCGAATTAACTCTATCCACCGATAGTCTTTGGTATACCTTGCGACGATTTCTGCCGTCCGATCCGTCGAGCCATCATCCACAATCACCCATCGCTCCGGGAGACGGGTCTGAGCCACCACCGAGCGAATCGTACCCTGAATGAACTTCTCCTCGTTTCTTGCTGCGGTAATTAAGACGTACTTCATCTACAGAAGACTCTGTTCGCTCCGCGTTTCGCATTCCAGCGTCGTTGCGCGGATCTCGAGACTCAGGCATCCAGGAACCTGGAGAATCATGGTGAGCCTAGAGATATCGTGTGGAGCAAGGTCCCAGGCTACGTTGATGTCTTTCTGAAATAAGCCCAGATTCAAACGTCGCGAATTAATGTAGCGGATTTCGCCAAGGTCTCCGGCCTCGACGATCTCGGCTATTTTCCGGACCGGAGCGGAATAAAGGAAGGTGTGCCCGATCATCAAGACGAGGCCTTTAGTTTCCGCAATCTCGACCAGTTCTTCGCACCCTGCGGTGCTCGATGCCATCGGCTTTTCGATGAACGTATGCTTTCCGGCAAGGAGGCTGGCCTTTGCGAGGGAGTAGCGATGTTTCACCGGCGTCGCTACCGCGACCGCGTCCAGTCCACTCCATTTAGTAGATGCTCGTAGTCCGTTACACCCTCAACATCTGAATAAAGGCTCCGCATGTGCTCCAGCCGTGCAGGGCTGGTGTCGCACATCGCCTTCAGGGTACAATTGGGTAGTCCTTTGAAATTGCGGACCAGGTTTGGTCCCCAATAACCACATCCGACTACGCCGACCACAATGGGGTTTTTCATATTAGCGCGATCAATGCTGCGGACGTTGTTTTCCGCTGTTGCCGTCCTTTGTTTTCCGATTCAGTTCCTTATAATTCCGATGAAAACTTTCTGATTCCGTTCCGTTGCACGCTGCCGCCAGTGGCCGATCTCCATCCATGTCGGAGAAACCTTCCTCATGCACTTCCTTGACCAGGTTCGACCCCATAAAGGCAAATGCCGACCGGTAAGGCAAAGTATCGACCGGGGGCGTGTTCGATTAAGCGATATCTTTCGAGGATTTGTGGTCAGAGTGGGATGGGCGTCTCTTGGATAAAGGCGGAATTAAGAATTAGGAAGTAGGAAGTGAAGAAAAGGCGAAACTCATGAAGCATGAACGAGGAGAGAAATCCGGGTATTTGGTAGGTGAAGACTTCGGCGAGCTCAGTCGAGGCGGTCCCCTAAGCCGTATTCTGCTGACCCTACTGGCTTGTGGAGCGCTAAGGTAGAATAGGCCTCTAGGCCTGTTCAGTGAGGGGTCGCCGCACCACACCAGGCTGGGAGTGTAGGAATGGCGTTTTCGGTAGCTACTTCCTCGTGGCGGGGTGACACGTAGTTTGCCGCAGGCAGAATGCATACGCTACCTTTGCGCCCCCACTGGTCCTTGGTTCGGTGCCAAAGCCAAGGTGAAATTTGGCCCCTGAGGAGGCGTTGTGATGTGGACAGCATCGGGCGCCGTCTCTATCAGCATCTTGCCGAGGTCAGAAAAGCAGTTCGAAACCCCAAACCGCTCACCGAGCTGCCTGGCCATCAGAAGTTCCTGATCACAAAGTGACACAATCTGGCAATCAGGCACGCGCCGGATAGCGGGCACGTGCTGGTCGGCGATTTTGCCGCAGCCGACTATAGCGATACGAAGCATGGATTACTCCTTTCCGAGTTCGAATTGCGATAGGAACGAAGCCATCGCCTTGTCCAGGCTCACTCTTGGCTTCCAGCCCAACCGTTCTCGAAGTTTCTGGTTCGAATAGCGATTGCCTCTCCAGTGGTTTGGCGTTTTGTTGGCGAAACTTGCAGATGGTGTCGTGATCCGGATGGGTATCAGCTGTCAAATAGCGCACCCCTAAGAACCCGTGATCAAACTGTGAGACCCGGGATCATCAGGATTTAACCCCATAATCCGGCAGCCTCCCTTTCCCTGCAACCGCTTGGTTCACACACGTCACGTTGTTAAGTTGGTTCTGCTCTACGTTCTTACATAAGCGTCCGTAATTAAATATTCCTGATACCGCTGCGGCCAGTTCCGGCATACTCGCATAATTCGTATTCCACCATAGATCTTGTGTAGAGGACGGAAACGCCTCATTGATACCTCCGGTACTCTTAAGGAACGTGCCCTTTTCAGTCTCATGCGAATCGGTCTGCCTAGCCGATATGTGCCGAGACCGTCGTCGTCTCACTCATAGATGCGCCGTCTTTTCCCTTTGGCGGCGGGAGGTTCGGCTTCGGACCCCGCCGCACAACCCAATCGAGGACCTGAGTTGTTCTCTGTGCCTTCGCATCCCAGGTGAGACATTCCCGAGCGTAGGCCATGCCTTGTTGACGTACTCGTTCAAGACAATCCCTATTCTGTGCGAGGTCGGCCAGGATCTTTTCCATTCGCGAAACCATATCGCTCTCATTGATAAGAGGCACCTTGTACCCCACGTCGCGATAAACGATATCTCCAGGCCCGCCGAAGTCCGCGACGACCGGTACAGCACCGCTGGCGAGCGCTTCGAAGACTATCCCTGCACCGTTGTCGCGAACCGAGGGAAACACCAGCACATCGGCGGAACGCAATCGCTGGAGGACTTCCGCATGGCTCACCCAACCCCAGAAGGAAACCTCCTTTTCGATTTCAAGGGATTTCACCAGTTGCTCCAGGCGGCTCCGCTCTGGGCCATCGCCGACCACGGTGAAGTTGGCCAAACCATTTCGCAAAAGGGGCGCAGCCGCGCGCAAAGCAAGATCACAAGCCTTCCGGGGAACCAGGCCGCCCACGAAAATCAAATCCAGTTTGGCATCGGGCTCCGGACAGCGCGAGTCGCCCAAGCACACGGAGCGACCGATGCCGGGCTCGGGGACAAAAAACACCTTATCACGATACTTGGCAAACTCGGAATACGTTTGGGAGGAAGCGGCTATGATCGCTGCTGCATAGCGATAGGTGGAGCGAGCAAAAGGCAGAAATCGATACAGATTCCGCAGGTTGGAAATCCATTCCTTTTGGCGACTGAGCTGGACAAAACCCGGCGGCCAGGGTAGGCCACCGTTGAGCGGCCCGAGCACGAATGGGATTGGGCCCTTGCGCAGGAAGAAAGCGAAAGGGCTCGGCAAGCTCGGTGTCATCGGCACAAGGCGCAAAACCACATCAAACTCGCCTGCAAAGATGCGGTGCCGCAACAGCCGCCAGGCGCGCCATTCAAAGGCAAGAGAAAATGGATAGCTGAAAGCAGTCAACATTTGAGTGTCATAATTGTATTTGAAGATCCTGCGCAAACTCCAGGCGTAGATGCGTTCGAGCCAAGGCATCCGGACCACCTCAATGTCCCGAAACGGCGCCTTTGCGCGGCGCAGAGCGTCCTCAACCGGCGTCTGAGCGACCAAGGTAACATCATGGAGTTGGGCGAGCGCCGCCGCATGAGAATAGGTGACAAAAGGAATGCTGACCTTCTCCGGATCACAGTCCTGCCCCAGCACCAAAATACGTAAGCGACTCATGATTTGTCCTTTCTTTCTCTTAGAATTTTGCGATGGCCTTCCAATTTCAATCGATCAAACCCAGTAAGCCAGGCAATTAGGCCCGGCATAAACTTGGGTAGAAGCAACCATCTGAATAATCGCCGCAGGAACTACAGTTGCGCGGTATGCGCCTCTCGGTAAAGAATATATGCAGGATTCCTTGGCATTCTGTGGGTAAGCGGCAATCTTCGCTCGCACTGCCCTGGAACCAAGGCCGAAGTCGCAGTGACTCGGTCACGACCGCCACGCCGATACGAGACCCCGACGCACGTGGAGAGCATATCCTTCGCGGCGAAGCCGTTGCTTTACCCTCTCCAGCTTGGCCCAGCCGCCGTCGATATCGTGATACTCGAATACGATATTCCGGATGCGCCTGAACAAATCAGCCGGGGTGCTCTCCAGAATGGCATATTCTCCGCCTTCGCAGTCTATCTTCAATAGATCGACGCTCTCGACGGTATGATCCCGAAGGAGCTGACTGAGGGAAACTCCGGGAACGGCGCTCAACGGCTGCCCCCTTGGACAATACGCGGAGACCATGCATTGATTCTCGTCAGGGGCATCAATATTCATCATCGCGGTCCCGCCTTCCGTAACTGCCTTGTTTACCGGCTCGATTCGGTTTTCGTAGCCGTTGTTGGCAATGTTCTTAAGCAGCAGGGCCCAATTCCGCGGCGAGGGCTCGCAAACGATCACTCTGCGGGCGTTGAGGCGCTTTACCGCATACAAGGAGAAATCGCCGATAAAGCCGCCGACATCTATTACGACCGGGTTCTGAGGAAGAGTTAGGTCGCGGACGTAACAATCCTCCAAAAAGATTTCAGATAGCGTCATAGCGTCGCCTAAGTTCTGCCTCATTGTGATGGTAAGGCCGTCGGTCGTGCGAAGATCGACGAGTGCACTGCCTCTTTGTGAGCCAAGGGCGCTCCTGAATTCGTCGGCGTTCAGGAAATATCGTCCCGCGCCTCTCCCCGCCTGGCGGACCCTGTATGCCTGCCGTGCCGCGAAGTAGAGGCGCCGCGACAGAGTGTTCGCTGTTAGAATTCGTCGGATAGTGGAGTTCATTTCTGTTCGCTCGGCGTTTCGCATTCCAGGTTCGTTGCAGATCTCGAGACTCAGACATCCGGGAACCTGGGAATCACAGGCCATGGATCGGCCCCGGTGTCAAAGGCGTGCGCATAACGGAGAATCGTCCTTCGATTAAGGCGGCCCATCGCTTTGTAATCGTTCCTCAACGCTATCTCCACATATAATAGTACGCACTAGCTGCAGTGATCCCGGACCGGATTCAGACGCAAAACAGCAAGGAGATATCCAAGATGATTACAAAGATTCACCAAATACTTCATAAACACGTGATGTCCCCGAAGAAGGGAAAATGGCAAACTAAGCGAATAGCAGGACACCGCCACGAGAGACTTGGTTATCTTGCCGGACCGGAGTTGAAATGCAGCTCGGCCTCGATCGAAGGCCTGCTTCAATAGGAAGGAACGTTTCCAGCGTGCCGGAGGAATGACCTCATAAACGATACCTTCGCTGCAGAAAACAAAATTATGGCTTCGTTCGATCAGCCTGCGAAGAAAATCCTGGTCTTCGCCGCCAGAGCCAAACTCGGCTCGGAAAGGTTCCTCAATGTCCTGCAAGATGTTCCTGCGAAACAACATGTTCGCAGTCCGGCCCCTACGCCAGTTAATTCTGACACCCATCTGAAGCTCCCAGCGTTCATGAAACTTGCCGAGACGCAGCCACCGAGGAGGCGATCCGTCGAAGTGAGCTCTGACCGGTCCCTGAACGCCTGCGACTCCATAAAACTGTAGGGTTTGTAACATCTTGAGAAGCCAGTCACGACTTGGAAACTCATCGTCATCAAGAATTGCCACGAATTCCCCGTCTGCAACGGACAGGGCGCGATTCCTGGCTAGCGATATATTCTTTACCGGTTCAACACAGTAAACTATTGGAAGGGGCCCAGACTGGGAATAAGTCTCGACAACCGGGCGGCCAGATTGTTGCTCATCGTTGTCCACCACAACGACCGAATAAGTGAACGCACCTGCTGTCTCCTGGTCGCGTAGCCCATTTAGCGTTCGTTGCAGCAGATCGGGCCTGCGGTAGGTACAGATGCATACAGAGATGTGCGGGCATTTCATGTCAGGTTGAACTGAGTGATCCTTGCCGGAATTGCGCATCGCTATCGGTTCATGTTCTTAGTGAGCAGCGCTCTTTCCGACCTGTGCTCTAGCCGGTGCTGGAGTCGCGTCTGCGGTTTTTGAAGATGCGCCGGGGAGCGCCGCTATGATGTGAATTGCGGTATGCTTCCCATTCGTTACTTGCTGGCCCCACGAATATGAGCCGTTCGGTATTTTGATTATCATGCCATCGACCGCAACGTTGATCGCCGCCTGGGTGTCAGAGGCTGAATCGTCGCTCTGAAGTACGTGGTTGCCTAAATACTTGTAAGCGGACGCCGGGAGGCATCCGAGGAACAATGTTGCTGGGAGGCGATGTACTCTAGCCCCCGCCAGGCCGACGCTGGTTCGGTTTCGCGGTATCGGACCTAGTAGTAATCCGAGCGCCGTTTTCGCGTTTCGCCGCAATTGGAACGTTCCCTGCTCTTGGGCTTTGCGGAATGGCGCCGGGAGACTGTTTGTGCTGTCGTCAGCTAATTGCATCTCGAGTCAGTTTCGGATTACGGCTCACAATTTTCATCGGTTCAGAATGCTATAACGGCTTTCAAGGAGTGCGCTTTACTTCAATTCGAAAAGTTCCGCCTATCTTCCGATAGCGCAGCGAGCGACCCTCCGGAGTTTGCACGTTTTCAATGCTTGTTCAGGACCAAGGTAGCACAGGCATCTTGCCTGTAGGATTCGGTTGGTCAAGGTTGTCAGTCAGGCCAGAAGGCTGGAAGCCTGTACTAATTTCTAACAGGCTAGCCAGAAGCCCACGCTACTATGAAAATTTTGCCCCGCGGAAGTAGCAGCTTATCGAAGAACCGGCAAAGGTTCCCAAACTCCACAGGCGGCTGACCCAGCCGCCCTACAATTCAAATTTGTCAAAACGCGCGCTTCCGTCACTTTTGCTCAATCAACTGCCTTTGCATCAATTCGATGCTCAGGAGCCGGTGAATTTCCAAAGTGTAGTTGCGATAGCCGCCCACGTGTCCGCGCACAATTGCTTCTACGCCGGTGGCCTGCAGGTAGGGGCGGCCAAGCGTGCGCGGATCCAGGAGAATTTCCTTCACGTAGCGGCCGAGTTCGTCGCGGTAATAGACTCTAAAGTGATGAAATTTGTGGCGGCCCAAAAACAAGTTCTCCAGGCGAAGCGGCGCGAGAGTGTGGTCGGCGCGGGCGAACCATTGGGGCATGCCCATGTCGTACGCATATTCTGCCTTGAACGTGAACTCCTGAATCAGGTGGCGAGCCTTTCCGATTCCCGGAATCGACCGTAGCTTGAGCGCCCGATCTGTTCCGATTCGGGCGAGTGCCGGATTGCCTTCTGCGACAAGCTGCAGCGCAGGATCATTTGCTTGGGCCAGAGCCGCTGGCGCCTGGTAAGAG
>Ga0306923_10002242_pt1 | contig 17613 bp, 17 predicted proteins | sample sta12Can44000108_FD_203841 | JGI IMG/M metagenome (GOLD analysis project Ga0306923, IMG submission 203841) | Lab enrichment of tropical soil microbial communities from Luquillo Experimental Forest, Puerto Rico - statanox.12C.anox.44.000.108 (v2)... | ecosystem: Environmental > Terrestrial >... | reverse complement strand
ACGTAAATCATGTTCGGATCGGTCGGCTCGATCGCGATAATCGTTCTGCCGCCCTGCTCGGTCCTTGTGACCGTCTGCTCCTTGGTCGAGGTCAGCTTGTTGTTGGCATCAGCTCTCGCGCGCAAGCGCTGAATGGCGTCCATGACATCCGACTGCTGGGCCAGGACAGCCCCGCCCAGCTTCACGGTCCAGTCGAGCTTCGAGCTCATCGTCGAAAGAACGTCCGGCGTGGCGACCAGCGACTTCACGCTGTCGTCCCAGGATTGCTTGTCGACCGCCGCTTTTAGCTGATCACCTTTCAGCCTCTTGTTTTCCTTGGCCCAGCGATCGGCCTGTACCACCTCGACCGGATAGGTCGATGCCATCAGCACGAGAGCAAGCAAGTTGTCCGGATATAGCGCGATCGGCGCCACGAGCGCTTCGAGCTGTTCGGGCTTGAGCTTTTCGGCGGGCGCCGCCGTCTGAACTTGCGGAGATGCGGCCGGCGTCGGCTGAGTTTGAGGAGCAGCGGGCGGCTGCGCCGCGGAAGGTGCCGGCGTCGATTGACTTGGCGGGGCAGGCTCCTGTTGAGTTTGCGCCATGGCCACCAATGGGGTGAGCATGAACCAGAGCGTCAGCGACGCAACCTTCACAGCCCGCAGCAAAACCATCTGAGCAGTCCTCCCGCTTGCATGGAGCAAACAAAGCGTATCTGAATGGCGCCCGGCATAGGGACTGTTGATCTGGATCAAGCGCAGCTTGGGCGGCTCGCCAAGATGCAACCAACCGCACCCAAGAATGGGAGGTAGCTCGTGCTCAACCAACCAAATGAGCCCAACCAAACGAGTGAACCGAACACCGCGACGAGACCGGCCACCCAATCCAAACAATATGAGAGGGGGATGGGCCTACTTTTCCTTTTCGGCGCTGCGGCGGTTCTTTTCGTTTTTTTTCTCGTGATGAGTTTGTTCGACTAGTGTGGTGGTTCGGAAGCTCTCTTCATTTTGCTGCGAGCCGTCGTGGCTGGACCGAAACTACGGCCGTAAGTTTTGTTGAAGGAACCGGATTGCATCAGTGATCGATTGGGCGCGAACCGCCGGATCGAATCCCATCGAATATCCGGGCGCTGCAGCGACGCACGTACCGAAGCTGGCCGGGTCGAACGGCTTCACCTCGCCATCGATGAGCGCAGCCGGCCGCTTCGGGCCGAGCAGGATGATCGGACATTTTTTCGTGCTTACAAAGTCCGGATAGAAGCGCGCGCTGCCGAGGTCGGCAGCCGTCCATGCATGGTATGCGCCCGGGTAGATCACGGTTTCGATCGGAGTCGGAGCGCCCGCGGCGCGCGCGTAGGCCAGATAACTCTCGATCTTCGGCACAGGCAGATTGTCGTCTTTCCCGCCGAGCAGCATAAGCACGGGAGAGCCAGTATAGGCGCCGGGTTCGGCGATCGCGCCAAAATTCCCGGCCGGATAGAACGCGACGTGGGCGGCGAACCTGCCCGGTCCTGCATCGAGCGCAGATCGGAGCGTCTCGAATGCGGCAAGATGAGCCACCTCACCGCCGTACGAGAAACCGACGATGGCAATGCGGTTGGCGTCGATCCGGGGTTCGCCCGAAAGAAGCCGCAGAGCGGCGTATGCGTCCGCAACGCCAATCGGCAGATAACCTGATGAGCCCGACAAGGCGGCGCCAGTGGTTCCGCGCGCCGCAAAACTGTCATAGGTCAGCGTAGCGAAGCCTGCCTTGCGCAATTCGGCTGCTGCATAGCCTTCGTTGGCGTCACGATATCCGGCGATTGTGTGAACGACTATGACGGCGGGATAGCGATCCCTCTCCTGTTCGGGGAAGCCGAGATAGGCCTTGACGGTCACCGCTCCGCTCGCCGCCTCTCGCACCAACAGCTGGCGCATGTCGCTGTAGGTGGAGGATTGAAACGTGGTCGCGGTCGTGCCCACCTGCGGCGCCTGACAATGTCCAGCCGCGGATCCATATCCGATCATCGCCATCAGGGCGCATAACATCTGGTACATGGGATCCCATTGGCTCAGCCGCGATCTTCGTCGCCTCACACCATCAGCTTTAGGGGTACACGGCCTAATAATCCTTCAGCAGCCGCTCGATGTAATCGAGCTCGAGCTGCGGCCGCGAGAGGTCGCCGAGGCGGCGGCGCAGTTCCTCGAGAATGCGGCGCACTCGCTGCACGTCGATTTCGCCGGGGATCATCTTCGATAGCTCGTCGTATTCGTGGGAGCGCAACGGCCGCCCCAGCGGATCGGTCGCGTTCGGACCGGCCTGCTGCCGGCCCATGCGCTCGCCCGGCCCGTCGTTCAGGCCATCGCCCTGCTGCATCGCGTCCGCCAGGCTCTGGGCGCCCTTGCGCAGTGCTTCCAGCGCCTTTCCTTGCGCATCCACCGCGGCATCGGCATTGCCTTCGCCCAGCCTGTCGCCGGCATCGCCCATCGCCGAATCGGCCTGGCCCAGGCCGTCCTCGCCGCCGTCCTGGTCGTCCGCCTGTCCTTGATCGCCGCGCTGGTTCGGTCCCATCCCGCGCCTGGCGAGCTCCTGCTGCAGTTTCTGCAGGCGGTCGCGCAGCCCCTGCTGGTCCTGCCGCAGGTCACCCATGCTCTGATCGCCGCCCTGCTTGCCGCGCATGTGATCCTGCCGCGAATCCTGGCCCTGCTTGAAGGTCTTGTCGCGCAACTGCTGCTGCTTGCGGATCATGTCGCTGAGTTCGTTGAGCGCCTGCTCCATGTCGCTGTCGCCCTGGCCGGGCTGCGCCATCTGCAGGTTCTCCAGCATTTGCTGCAGCTGTTCGAGCAGTTGCTTGGCGGCCTCCTTGTCTCCCGAACGCGACAACCGCTCCATCCGCTCGATCAGATTGTCGAGGTCCTGCTGGCGCAAAATCCTGGTGTTCGGATCGAGCGGCCGCGCCAGTTGTTGCGGATTGTTGCGCAGCTGTTCGGCAAGCTGGCGCAGGAAATTGTCCAGCGCAGCGCGCAAATCCTGGGTCAGCTTCCTGATCTCCTCGTCGCTGGCGCCGCGATCGAGCGCCTGCTTGAGCGCGTCCTGCGCCGCGCGTAACGCCTTGTCGACATCGGTGATGTCGCCATCCTCGATGGTGACGGCAAACGCCCAGAGGCTGGCTACGACCTCGCGCAGGTCGTCGTCGGAGCGGGAGGCTTCGAGTTGGCGGGCGACGCTGTAGAGCCCGAGATAGTGCCCGGCCTCGTCAGCCATGAAATACTCCGGCGCGATCATCAACGCTTCGAGCGCGGTGTCGACGTCCGAACTGCGGTTGGCATCGAGCGCCAGGATACGACGCTGCTCGATCAGCGCGCGCGCGAGCGGCTTGGTGAACAGACGTTCGGGCAGGCGCAAGTCGAAGGGCTGGCTCCTGCCTTCGTTGCCGGCCTCGTCCCTCGCCGTCAGTGTCAGCGTCACCTCGGCGCCCGCATAGGGATCGTCGCTGAGGTCCTTCACGGTCTGGCCGATGCCGTTGCGGGTGCGCGCGTTCGGCAGCGCCAGTGGAAAATGTGGCGGCTCGAACAAGGGCCGTGGCGCCGATGCACCCGCGGGCGCCTCGCCTGGTCGCGCCGCAAAATGCGCCTGGGCTTCGGTGACGCCGTAGTCATCCTCGATCCTGTAGGACATCTGCAGCCCGCCGCGGGCTTGCCGCTCCGGATCCTTCGCCAGTGCAATCGTCGGCGCGCGGTCTGCCACGGCGGTGAACTTCCATTGCGGCTGGCCGGATGGTGAGCGAACATGCACCGTGCCGTCGCCGGCGATGGTAAAATGCTTTTCGTTGGTGCCCTTCGGCGCTTGCCCGGTCGTGACCTTCTCGCTCACGCCACCGCCCGGCACGACGTCGAGAGTGCCGCCCGAGGATCGCACGATCAGCGTCGAGCCGACCGGGACCGGCAATGGTGCCGCCTCCAGCGACGCCGCTTCCTTGTTGGCCGCGGTCAGAATGATCGGCGGTTTGCCCGTGTAAAGCGGCGGCGTCACCCAGGCGTCGACGCGGATATTGGCCGGCGACAGCACGCCGTTCCAGTCGAAGGCGGCAGTGATCCGCGCGGCCCGCTCGCCGCCCGCGGCAAAAAACGCTGCCACCAGCATCACGCCGACCAGCGCGCGTAGCGCCCGGGGATCGTGAATCCGCAGGCGCGGCGACGGCAGCCCGGCCCTGATTCCCTTGATCAAGGCCAGCGTGCGCTCGCGCTGCGCCTGCCACAGCGCAAGCGCAACCGGGTCCTGAGTAGACAGCGTGTCGGTCAATGTGGTGGCCGGACGGTGACGGATACCGGAACCGCGATCGAGTCTGCTCAAACCCTGCGCGCGGCTCGGCCAGCGGAACAGGACGAACGGCCACACCGCCCAGAGCGCGGCGACCGCGAACAGGACGACCCCGATGGCGCGTGCGAGGTACGGCAGCGCAAGCCACAGCCCTGCCCAAGACACCACCAAAAACAGGCCAATGAGGGTAAGCAGCCGCGCCAGCGGGGGCCAGGCACGTTCCCACGCAATCGCATATTTGGCCCGCTCGAGGGCCTGCATCAGCCTGAGCCGGGCGATGTCCTCCGGACTGCGCGGGGGCTCGGTGGGGTTAGGGGCTACGCCGTTCAATAAAATCTCCGCTTGCCGGCAAATCACCCTACCACAACGGCGGGAGTGGGGCATCCGTTGTCAACTGGAAACCCCCACCCGAAAATCTTCATAACACGAAGGCGTGACCGGTATGGTGATCCCCTCGCGGCTGATCTTCCAGCACGACCTCCGGACCAAAACCGTGCCCCCAATCGCGGATTTCGCTAAGGTGAATGCCACCATTGGGCGCAGATATCGGCCCAAAGGACCTGCAATTTAAGAATCAGAAAAAGGGAAACGTCATGGACCAGAAAATGCACGACAAAGGACTTGAAATCCGCAAGGCCGTGCTGGGCGAAACCTACGTCAACAACGCCCTGAAGAATGTCGATAGTTTCAACAAGCCCCTTCAGGACCTGCTCAACGAATATTGCTGGGGCGCGCTCTGGAGCCGCGAGGAGTTGCCGCGCAAGACCCGCAGCATGCTCAACCTCGCGATGTTGTCGGTGCTGAATCGGCCGCATGAGCTGCGCGCGCATCTGCGCGGTGCGCTGAACAACGGCGTCACGCGGGAGGAGATTCGCGAAGTCCTGCTACAGGTCGCGATCTATGCGGGCGTGCCGGCGGCGGTGGATAGTTTTCGCACCGCGCGCGAATTTTTCGCCGAGCTCGACAAGGCCTAGTGCGGTGGATTTGACATTCGCGTTGGCGTCGCAGCAAATCCTCGTAGCGAATGTCAAATCCAAAACCGCACTAGGATACTATATTTGCTGGTGTCCCTTTGGTTCTAACATTCGCAAAGGGGACCCGCGGCAAAGGGATGCGAATGTTAGAACCGGGACGCCAGAAAATGGATATCGGATTCATCGGCCTTGGCAAGATGGGCTTTCCGATGGCGCGCCGCCTGATCGAGGCCAGGCATCGGCTCGTCGTGTGCGATACGCGGAAGGAGGCGATGGAGCGACTGGTCGCGCTCGGCGCGCAGGCGGCATCTTCGCCCAAGGAGATCGCCGACCAGGTCGAGACCGTGATGGCAAGCCTGCCGTCGTTGCAGGCCTCACTTGATGTCGCAACCGGCAAGGAAGGCGTGATCGAGGGTAAACGCGTCAAGCGCTTCGTCGATCTGTCAACCGTCGGCTCACAGATGGCGGTGCGGATCCATGACCTGCTGGCCAAGCGCAACATCGTCCAGCTCGACAGTCCCGTCTCGGGCGGCGTAGCCGGCGCCGAGAAGGGCACGCTGGCGGTGATGGTCTCCGGGCCAAGGCACGAGTTCGAAACGGTCAAGGGTGCGCTCGAAGTCATCGGCAAGCCGTTCTACATCGGCGCAAAGCCCGGTTTCGGACAAACCATGAAGCTTGCCAACAACTTCCTGTCGGCGACCGCGATGGTCGCAACCTCGGAAGCCGTGGTGATGGGCGTCAAGTCCGGGCTCGATCCAAGGGTGATGATCGACGTGATCAACGCAGGCTCGGGCATGAACACCGCAAGCCGCGACAAGTTTCCGCGCTCGGTCTTGCCGCGCAGCTTCGACTACGGCTTCACTACCGAGCTGATGGTCAAGGACGTGCGGCTGTGCGTTGAGGAAATGAGATCGCTCGGCCTTTCGATGGAAGTGGCCGAGGCGATCGGGCGGTTCTGGGAAGTGGTGATCCGCGACATGGGAGGGGAGTCCGACTTTACGTCTGCGATCAAACCGATCGAGAAGGCGGCCGGCGTCGTGGTCGGCGAAGCAAAGGGCGGTCACGCGGTGAAGTGAGCTCGCATTCTCCGCACTATCTGCGGCGAAAATCGGCGGAAGTGGAGATCACAGCCACGGCGCCTTCTTGTCCATCGCAATCAGCGCCTCGACCTCGACGCGCGGGCGCACCACGGCATATTGATCGCCCTTCACGAGAACCTCCGGCACCAGCGGCCGCGTGTTGTAGGTGCCCGACTGCACGGCGCCATAGGCGCCGGCGGTCATGATGGCGAGCAGATCGCCCGCCTTCGGCTCCGGCAATATGCGGTCGAGCGCGAGATAATCGCCGCTCTCGCAGACCGGACCGACCACGTCGGCCAGAATCGTGCGCGCCCCCACAACCTTCACCACCGGCAGGATATCGTGGTGGGCCTCATACAAGGTGGGGCGGATCAGGTCGTTCATGGCGGCATCGATGATGACGAAGTTCTTGGCATCGCCTTGCTTGAGATAGATCACGCGGGCGACAAGGATGCCGGCATTGCCGACAATCATCCGCCCCGGCTCGAACATCAGCGTACAGCCGAGATTGTGCGTCACGCGCTTGACCATGGCCGCGTAGGCGTCGGGCGCCGGCGGCGCCTCGCGATCCATGTAGTAGGGAATGCCCAGCCCGCCGCCGAAATCGACATGGGAGATGGCGTGGCCGTCGGCGCGCAGCGCCTGCACGAATTCGGCGAGCAGGCGGAACGCGGTTTCCAGCCTGCCGAGGTCGGTGATCTGGCTGCCGATGTGCACGTCGGCGCCGGTCACCTCGATGCCCGGCAGCTTTGCTGCGCGGGCATAGACCTCGCGCGCCTGGCTCAAGGGAACGCCGAACTTGTTCTCGGACTTGCCGGTGGAAATCTTGGCGTGGGTGCCGGCGTCAACGTCGGGATTGACCCGCACCGAGATGCGCGCCGTCTTGCCGGTCTCGACCGCAAGGCGCGACAACAATTCCAGCTCGGGCTCGGACTCGATGTTGATGCAAAGGATATTCGCCGCGAGCGCGGCGCGCAGCTCGGCCTCGGTCTTACCGACGCCGGAGAACAAAATCTTGTTCGGCGGAATGCCGGCGGCGAGCGCGCGCTTGAGTTCGCCGAGCGAGACCACGTCGGCGCCGGCGCCGAGCTTGGCCAGCGTGCGCAACACCGACTGGTTGGAATTGGCCTTCATGGCGTAGCACACCAGGACCTTCTCGCCGGCGAATGCCTCGGTGAACACGCGATAGTGACGCTCCAGCGTCGCGGTGGAATAGCAGTAGAACGGTGTGCCGACGCGCTCGGCCAGGGCGGACAGGTTGACCGCCTCGGCGTGAAGCACGCCGTCGCGATATTCGAAGTGATTCATGGCGCGTGTTCCGAATTCAGCATCCGCGACTCGTCGGAGCCGCCATTCTGGCGAATGTCTACGAAAATCAGCTTAATTGCCAAGCAGCGGATCGAGAACAAACGGCCTTTTGCCGCCTCTCGGCGCGGCCGGCCCCGCGTCGGCTCCGTAGTTCGGATTGAACACGCTCGGTTTGCTCGCGGCCTCCGCCTCCGTATCGGTCGGCGCGGCGACCACACCTGTCGCCGTCGCAGCGTTGGAGTCCGGCGGCAGCTCGAGCCCACCCTTGCGCCCGCAAGCAGCAAGCGCCAGCACCGCTGCGCACAGCGCGACGGCGGCCCATACCCGAGGCCTCGGGCTCAAATGACTGACCACGACGACATCCCCAATGCGGGCGGCACCATACAGGATTGCCTTTCCCTTGCGACCACGAAATTGCAGCGAAATTGCAATGATCAGCCCAATTTTCGCTGTTTTTCGAGCCGTTTCGCCCAACCCTTGGCCTGCGCCAGCACGTTCTTCGGCGCCGTGCCGCCGAAACTGGTGCGGCTTTTCACGGACGCTTCGATCGAAAGCGCGCGCAGCGCATCAGCGGTGATTTTCGGCTCAATCTCCTGCATGGCCTTAAGCGGCAATTCGTGCAGGCTTAACCCCTCCTCTGCGGCCTTTGCCACGATGCGACCGGTGATAGCGTGAGCCTCGCGGAACGGCATTTTCAGCGTGCGCACCAGCCAGTCCGCAAGATCGGTCGCGGTGGCGTAAGCCTCGCCGGCCGCCTGCTTCATCCGCGCCTCGTCAGCCACCAGGTCCATCACCATGCCCGTCATCGCGCGGATCGCGAGCGCAAGCGCCGAGAACGCCTCCATCGCGCCTTGCTTGTCCTCCTGCATGTCCTTTTGATAGGCAAGCGGCAGGCCCTTCATCACGATCAGGAGCGCAGTGAGCGCGCCGATCACCCTTCCTGCCTTGGCGCGCACAAGTTCGGCGGCGTCGGGGTTGCGCTTCTGCGGCATGATCGAGGAGCCGGTGGTGAACTTGTCGCTCAGGCGGACCAGCCCCACCAGCGGCGAGGTCCACACCACGATCTCCTCGGCAAAGCGCGACAGGTGCACCGCGGTAATCGCCGCCGCAGACAGGGTCTCCAGCACGAAATCGCGGTCGGATACCGCATCGAGCGAATTGGCCATTGGCCGGTCGAAACCAAGCGCCTTCGCAGTCGCCGCGCGGTCGATCGGAAACGAGGTGCCGGCAAGTGCTGCCGCGCCCAGCGGCGATTCGTTGAGGCGCCTGCGCGCATCGGCAAAGCGGCCGCGATCGCGCGATGCCATCTCGACATAGGCCAAAAGATGATGCCCGAAGGTGACCGGCTGCGCCGTCTGCAAATGGGTGAAGCCCGGCATCACGGTCGCGGCATGCTCGATCGCGCGTTCGACGAGCGCGCGCTGGAACGCTTCGAGCGCCGCATCGGTTTCATCGATGATGTCGCGGACATAGAGGCGGAAGTCGGTCGCCACCTGGTCGTTGCGCGAGCGTGCCGTATGCAGGCGGCCCGCCGCCGGCCCAATCAGTTCGGACAGCCTCGCCTCGACATTCATGTGAATGTCCTCCAGCGCGCGCTTGAAATCGAACGCGCCGCCCTCGATCTCTGACAAAATCGTGTCTAGACCCTTGCCGATATTTCTTGCATCAGAGGCCGTGATGATGCCCTGCGCGGCGAGCATCGCAGCGTGCGCCTTTGACGCGGCAATGTCCTGGGCATAGAGATGCCGATCGACGTCGATGGAGACGTTGATTTCCTCCATGATTGCATCGGGGCGCTCGGAGAAACGTCCGCCCCACATCTTGTTGCTCATGACTTTGTTGCTGCTCACGACTTGCTGCTGCTCACCGCCCGCCACGCGTTTGGCCTTGATACACTGCGCGAGCTTCGACCGTAACACAGCCATCTGCATAGCCGTACCCGATACACGATGACAAACGACATGTCTGATACGCCCACGCCGCGCCAACCGAGCTTACGCCGAATCCCCATCGCCATTGCGGCGGTCGTGATCGGCGCCGGACTGGGATTTGTGGCGGTACACGGGGTCGGCGGACTGACGGGTAGCTCGGGCGGTGACCCGGCCTGCCGCGCCGCGGTGGATACGGCCAGGAAGATTGCGCCGCTCGCCCATGGCGAGGTGGCCGCGTTAACCATGGCAAGCGCACCGCTCAGGCTTCCGGACCTTGCCTTTGAGGACGCCGACGGCAAGGCCAGAAAACTCTCGGACTGGCGCGGGAAGACCGTCCTGGTGAACCTGTGGGCGACCTGGTGCGTGCCTTGCCGCCGCGAGATGCCGGCGCTCGACAATTTGCAAGGCAAGCTCGCAGGGCCGAATTTCGATGTGGTTGCGATCAACATCGACACCCGCGATGCCGACAAGCCGAGAAACTTCCTGAAAGAGGCCAAGCTGACCCGGCTCGCCTATTTTAGCGACCAAAAGGCCAAGTCTTTCCAGGATCTTAAATCCATCGGCCGGGCGCTGGGCATGCCCACCTCTGTGCTCGTGGACGGTTCCGGCTGCGAGATCGCTACCATCGCAGGCCCGGCCGAGTGGGACAGCGAGGACGCAGTCAAGCTGATCACGGCGGCGATCCGGCCCGCGGCCGCCGGATTTTAGGCCACCCTGTTGAGATTGCCGCCGACGCCGGAGCCGACGTTGGCGAGCGAGGCGCCGCCCTGCTGGGGGGCGCCGAGCAGGGTCAGGACCGCGGACGCCTGCGAATCGAGGTCGGATTTCAAAAGGCTCGCGGCAACTTTGGTCTGCAGCGCGCCTGCTTGAGCCGTCAGGACGGCACTGGCCAAACTTGTCAGGTCCATGCACAACCTCCATAACCCGGCCCGCACCGTAGGCAGCGAAGGTTAACGTGAGGTGTTGGGCGCGCTTGCCGGGGTTAGCGGACCGATTAGCGCGTCGGCACCGGCTTGGCGCCGCGATAGTCGTAAAAGCCGCGCTGGGTCTTTCGACCGAGCCAGCCGGCCTCGACATATTTCACCAGCAGCGGGCACGGCCGGTATTTGGAGTCGGCCAACCCCTCGTGCAGCACCTGCATGATCGAAAGGCAGGTGTCGAGACCGATGAAATCGGCAAGCTCCAGCGGACCCATCGGGTGATGGGCGCCGAGCTTCATCGCCGCATCGATCGCCTCGACGTTCCCGACGCCCTCGTAGAGGGTATAGATCGCCTCGTTGATCATCGGCAGCAGGATACGGTTGACGATGAAGGCCGGAAAATCCTCCGACACCGCGACCTGCTTGCCGAGCCGGGAGACGAACTCCTTGGCGGCGTCGAAGGTGGCATCGTCGGTGGCGATGCCGCGGATCAGCTCGACCAATTCCATCAGCGGCACCGGATTCATGAAATGAATGCCGATGAAGCGTTCGGGGCGGTCGGTGCTTGCCGCAAGGCGTGTAATCGAGATCGACGAGGTGTTGGAGGCAACCATCGCGTCGGGCTTGAGGACCGCGCAGACCTCATGGAAGATCTTGCGCTTGACTTCTTCCTTCTCGACCGCGCTTTCGATCACCAGATCGCAATCGGCGAGCCCCTCCAGCGTCTCGCTGAGACTGATCCTGGCGAGCGCCTTGACCTTGGCGTCCTCGGTGATGACGTTCTTGGCGACCTGCCGCGACAGGTTGCCGTTGATGGTCGCCATGCCCGATTTCAGGCGGTCGGCGGAAACGTCGTTGAGCACCACGTCGAAACCCGCCACCGCCGAGACATGCGCGATGCCGTTGCCCATCTGGCCCGAGCCGATCACGCCGACCTTCTTGATCATCGCCATCTCACCATTGCTGTAACAGCACGCACATCGCGGCTGCACATCCCCTAGATACAAGACCAGAACACCGGCCGGCGTCCCTTGCTCCGGCCGCCGTCCCGACGTTACTTCCCGAGCTTGCCGAGCTGGTCGGTCAGTTCGGGAACCGCCTGATAAAGATCGGCGACCAGGCCGTAGTCGGCGACCTGGAAGATCGGCGCGTCCTCATCCTTATTGATCGCGACGATCACCTTGGAATCCTTCATGCCGGCAAGATGCTGGATCGCGCCGGAAATGCCGATGGCGATGTAAAGCTCCGGCGCGACCACCTTGCCAGTCTGCCCGACCTGCCAGTCGTTCGGCGCATATCCGGCATCGACGGCCGCGCGCGAGGCGCCGACGCCAGCCCCGAGCTTGTCCGCCAGCGGTTCGATATATTTGGCGAAATTCTCCCGGCTCTGCATGGCGCGGCCACCGGAGACGATGATTTTCGCGGATGTAAGCTCGGGCCGATCGCTTTTGGCGACTTCCTCGCCGACAAAGCTGGAGAGGCCCGGATCGGCGGCGGATGTCGCACTTTCGACCGGCGCGCTGCCGCCCCCTCCCGTGGCCGAAAAGGTCGAGGTCCTGACCGTGATGACCTTCTTGGCATCCTTCGACTTCACCGTCTGGATGGCGTTGCCCGCATAGATCGGCCGCTCGAACGTGTCCGGCGCAATCACCTTGATGATCTCGGAAACCTGCATCACGTCGAGCAGGGCGGCAACGCGAGGCATCACGTTCTTGAAGCGCGAGGTGGCCGGCGCAACGAAGGCGTCGTAGTTCGCCGCGAGCGCGACGATGAGCGCGGCGAGCGGCTCGGCGAGGTCGTGCGCGTAGGCGTCACCCTCGGCGAGCAGAACTTTCTTCACGCCGCCGAGCTTTGCGGCGGCCTCGGCAGCGCCCCTGGCGTTCTGACCGGCAACCAGGACATGAACGTCGGCGCCGAGCGCGAGCGCAGCCGTCAGCGCCTTGCTGGTGGCGTCCTTGACCGAGGCATTGTCATGTTCGGCAATCAACAATGTGGTCATCTCAGAACACCCCGGCTTCGTTCTTCAACTTCGACACCAGTTCGGCGACGTCCTTGACCTTGACGCCACCCTTGCGGCCCGGAGGCTCCGATGTCTTGAGGATTTCGAGATGGGCGGCCAGATCTACGCCGTAGTCGGCGGCACTCTTTTCGGCAATCGGCTTCTTCTTCGCTTTCATGATATTGGGCAGGGAGGCGTAACGCGGCTCGTTGAGGCGCAAATCGGTGGTCACGATCGCCGGCCCCTTCAGCTTGACGGTCTGCAGGCCGCCATCGACCTCGCGCGTCACCTTGAAGTCCGAACCGTCGACCTCGAGCTTGGAGGCAAACGTTGCCTGCGACCAGCCGAGCAGCGCGGCCAGCATCTGGCCGGTTTGGTTGCTGTCGTCATCGATTGCCTGCTTGCCGAGGATGATAAGTCCCGGCTGTTCCTCGTCGGCGACCTTCTTGAGAACTTTGGCGACCGCCAGCGGCTCGACATTGCCCTCGGCCTTGACCAGGATGCCGCGATCGGCGCCCATGGCGAGCCCCGTGCGGATCGTCTCGGAGGCCTGCGCGGGACCAATCGACACCACCACGACTTCGCTCGCCTTGCCCGCCTCCTTCAACCGCAATGCCTCCTCGACCGCAATCTCGTCGAACGGATTCATCGACATCTTGACATTGGCGAGTTCGACGCCGGACCCGTCACTCTTGACGCGAACCTTGACGTTGTAGTCGACAACTCGCTTGACCGGCACCAGAACCTTCATCGCTCGTCTTTCGCTTGGATTTTGAGGGCTTGGCGCGGAACCTAGAGCGCCGGCCAACCCCGGTCAACGCGCGCGGAAGCCAAAATTTGGCTTCGCGAGCCAATCCTAGTGGTCCAATTCTAACATTCGCTCCCCACCTGGGGAGCCACTTTTGCGAATGTTAGAATTATAGGACCACTAGCAAATTATTGATGCTAGTGGAGCTTTGGATTTGACGCTCGCATGAGGCATTCGCGGCAGGAGGCTAGCGAACGTCAAATCCGCTCCACTGGCAGCCTTAGCGGTTCTGGCCGGGCACCCAAAGCACGTCGCCGGCGCCGTTCTGGTTGGCGGCGCGACCGGCGACGAACAGAAAGTCGGACAGGCGGTTCATGTAGCGGATTGCGGCATCACCGACCGGCTCGTCGGGCCGGGAAGCGAGTTCCACGATCATCCGCTCCGCCCGACGGCAGATGGTGCGTGCCAAATGAAGGTATGCGGCGGCAGGCGTGCCGCCCGGCAGCACAAAGGAGGTCAGCGGCGCGAGCTTGCCGTTCACGCTGTCGATGTCGCGTTCGAGCCGCTCGACCTGGCTCGAGGCAACGCGCAGGCGCTCCGCCTTGCCCTCGCGCTCAGGCACCGAGAGATCGGCGCCGAGATCAAACAGATCGTTCTGGATCATGGCGAGCATGGCATCCAGTTCGCGCGCCTCGACGAGATAAAGCCGCGCAACGCCGATCGCGGCGTTGGTTTCATCGACCGTGCCGTAGGCCGCAACGCGCAGATCATATTTCGGACGGCGCTCGCCGCTGCCGAGCGCCGTGGTGCCGTCGTCGCCGGTCCGCGTGTAGATGCGATTGAGGACGACCATGTCCGTCTCCCTTAGCGCCCCATCGCCCAGACCGCCAGCATGGTGATGACGATCGCGACGAACTGCAGCAACACGCGCAGCCGCATCAGCCGCTGGGACGTGTTTGGCGAACCGCCCCGCATCATATTGACGAGACCCAGCAGCAGCACCAGCGCAACGGCCCCAAGCGCGATGGGAAGTACGATCGAACTCAGGAAGCTAGCCATCAACGCTACATAACACCGCAGGGTCCGCCACGCCATCGGCGGTTTTGACAACGATCTGGCCTTTTATCAGGTATTGTCAGATGGTAGCCCGGTCGAAACGCGGCGCGCCGCCTTTGGGTGAAATGTGAGATTCTTTCGCTACCTTTTCGACGTCTGCCTGGATGCGTTCTACACCTTCCTCGCCGATGATGGCTGGGCCATCTCGAGCCATATCGCGCTGTCGACGCTGATGGCGATGTTTCCGTTCCTGATCGTGATAACGTCGCTGGCGGGCTTCTTCGGTTCAAAGGAACTTGCCGACGAGGCCGCAGCGCTGATGCTGCAGACCTGGCCGAAGCAGGTTGCCGCCACGATTTCGGGACAGATCCACGACGTGCTGACGACCACACGCACCGACGCGCTGACCATTGGCGCGGTGCTCTCCCTCTATTTCGCCTCGAATGGTGTCGAGGCGCTGCGTGTCGCGCTCAACCGCGCCTATGCTGTGGTCGAGCCGCGCCGCTGGTACTGGCTGCGGCTGGAATCGATCGGCTACACGCTGATTGCCGCCTTCACGGCACTGGCCATGGCATTCCTGCTCGTGCTCGGCCCCCTGATCATGGAGGCGGCGCGCCACCACCTTCCCGTGATCGTCGATGCCAACCAGAACTTCTTTCACGTTTCGCGCTACAGCATCACCATCTCTGCGATGGTCGTCGCGCTGTTCATTCTGCACGCCTGGCTTCCGGCAGGTCGACGCGGCTTCCTGCAGATCCTGCCCGGTATCGTCTTTACCCTGATAGCCTCGCTGATTTCCGGCATCGTGTTCGGACAATATCTCGCTCGTTTCGCCAATAACTATGTCACGATGTATGCGGGGCTGGCCTCGGTCATCATCGCGCTGGTGTTCCTGTATTTCATCGCCGCAATCTTCGTCTTTGGGGGCGAGCTGAACGCTGCGATCATCAAGTCGCAGCTGCCGCACGGCGTGTCGATTCAAGCAACGCGGTCGCAAGAGAGCGAGGAGACACAGGTTTGAGCAGGAAGGCATCGGCGCCCGCCGCGCGCGCTGCAGCCGCGTCGTCGCCGCGGCCAGACACGCCGATGATTGCGATGTGGCCTGAAGGGGGCGAGAGCTTGCGAATTTGCCGGATGGCCTCGATGCCGTCGATACCGGGCAACACCATGTCCATCAGTACGGCGTCAAACGCGCCTTGCGCGATACGCGCCGCCGCCTCCTCGCCCCGACTGACGAACTCCGCTCGATGGCCAAGCTCGCCCAAAATCGTGTTCAGCACGACGCGGCCGAACGGATTATCCTCGACGCCCAGGACGCGCAGCATCCGCGTGGGCTCCGCGGCCGGGCTGCGGTCCGACCCCGATCGCGCGGGCTGCGCCGCTTCCGCGCTCGCCAACGTCACCGTGAGGGTGAACGTGGTGCCGCCGCCGCGGCGGGACGCCACCACGATATTGCCACCCATCGAGCGCGCCAGCTCTTTGACCGACGACAAGCCCAATCCGGCGCCACCGAAGCGCGACACGATCGAGACGTTGGCTTGGGAGAACGGACGGAACAGGCGCTTGATCTCTCCCAGCGTCAGACCGATGCCGCTGTCGGAAACGGCGAAGGCAACGGCGCGCTTGCCTTGACCCGGCTTGCCTTGACCTGACTTGCCTTGACCCGACTTACTCTGGCGATTTGCCCTTGCGGCTCGAACCGGCGAGACCTCGAGAGCCACAGAACCGGCATCGGTGAATTTCACGGCATTGTCGATCAGATTCTCCAGCGCGGCCCGCAACCGCACGAGATCGCCGACCACAAGGGAGGGCAGCCCTTCAGAGATTTCGATTCTCGATTGCAGTCCCTTGGCTGCCGCGCGCCCGGCCAGTGAATCTCCGACGCTGCGCGCCAGCGTCCGCAAGTCGAACAGATCCTCGCGAACAATGCCCGCGTCGTTGCGCTGCTTGGCGGCGTCGACGAACAGGGTCGCAAGGCTCGCCAGATGTTCCGCGCCCGCCTTGATGGTGTCGACCCAGCGCCGCTCGCGTGCAGGCAGGTCGGAGGTTGCAAGCAGATCGCTGATCGCGAGAATTCCCGTAAGCGGCGTGCGCACCTCATGGGCGAACACGGCTAGCGCCGCTTCGACCACTCCGGACGAGGCGTTGGACTTGCGCGTCTTGCCTGCGGCGGAACGCTTTTTCGCCGGTCGTTTTCTCGGCGCGCGCTTTGAGCGCACGGAGCGCGATTTAGCCGCCATGATATTCGGTCCCCTCGCCCTGTTACCATGGCATGGCGAGGCTCTCGGAGTCACGGGCGCCTTTCGGCGTGAATCGGCATTTCCGGAAATCCGCTCCATTAACCTTTTAGAGAAGCCCGACCAGCCGGCGGATGTCGGCAGGGCTTGCGCCGCCGGCACGCAGCTCGCGCAGGCCCGTTGATTGTGTCGACTTGGAAAGCTTGTGACCCTCCTCGTCGCGGATCAGGCGATGGTGCCGATAGGCCGGCTCCGGCAGAGCGAGCAGGTGCTGCAACAGGCGGTGCAGTGAGGTCGCATGGAACAGGTCGGCGCCCCGAACCACCTCGCTCACTCCCTGCAAGGCGTCGTCGACCACCACCGAGAGGTGATAACTGGTCGGCGTTTCCTTGCGCGCCAAAACGACATCGCCCCACCCTTGGGGGCAAGCAGCGATATAGCCCGTCTCTCCGCCGGGCCCCTCGCCACGCTCGGTCCACCCCGTTTCGCCGGTGCGGGCAAGGGCCTCGGCCATGTCGAGCCGCAGTGCGAACGCCACGCCGGATCGAGTGAGGCGGTCACGCGCATCGGCCGAAAGCAGTTTCGCGCTGCCCGGATAGACCGGCGCGCCATCGGGATCACGCGGCCACGCGCCGTTTTTCTCCCGTTGCGCAACCAACCTTGCAATCTCGGCGCGGCTCTCGAAGGACGGATAGATCAGGCCGAGACCCGCCAATCTCTGAAGCGCATTGCGGTAGGCGGCAAGGTGCTCCGACTGCCGCCGCACCGGCCGTTCCCAGGCAATCCCCAGCCAGGCGAGGTCCTGATAGATCGCCTGCTCGAATTCCTCCGTGCAGCGGGCCGGGTCGATATCCTCGATACGCAGCAGCAGCCGACCGCCCGCCTGACGCGCCAGGTCGAAATTCAACAGCGCCGAATAGGCGTGGCCGAGATGAAGGTAGCCGTTCGGGCTTGGCGCAAAACGGAAGACGGGCGGCATGATTCACAACGCTAGTGTGGTGGATTTGACATTCGCTTCAGTATCGCCGCGGGTCCTCAAGGCGAATGTCAAATCCAAAACCACACTAGAATCCAACGTTTGCTAGT
>Ga0306923_10002238_pt1 | contig 17628 bp, 23 predicted proteins | sample sta12Can44000108_FD_203841 | JGI IMG/M metagenome (GOLD analysis project Ga0306923, IMG submission 203841) | Lab enrichment of tropical soil microbial communities from Luquillo Experimental Forest, Puerto Rico - statanox.12C.anox.44.000.108 (v2)... | ecosystem: Environmental > Terrestrial >... | reverse complement strand
CACGCAGGCGATGAACTGCCAGAATTCCTGCATTCCTTCCACCGCGGCGGTGACGGCAAATCCTGCGGCGTCGAGCGGCTCCGGCGCTTGCAATCTCAGCTGCACGACTCAGCAGCTCGTCTGCAAGCAGCGCTGCTGAACGAGGCCGTCTCGGGACGAACGGCTTTCGCGCCGCAGCGCTTGAGCCGACGCGTTGATTTTGTTGGAGGCCACGCCCGGAATTGAACCGGGGTACACGGTTTTGCAGTCAGAGCGCGCATGGGGGTCTTCGATTGCGCTCAATCGATTAGCGTTGATTTGCTTGCATATTTTTGTTGGCGTGTTTATCTCGATAGACGCGGATTGACGAAAAATGCTCCAAAACGGGTCCCCAGGGACCCAGGCGCACCATCGATGGAGTACACGGTTCATGCCCAAACTGACCGACAAGTTTGTTGCCGCCCAGGCGAGCGATGGCCGCGACCGCCTGCTGTTCGACGATCGCCAGCGCGGCTTCGGGCTGCGCATCACGCCGGCGGGCACCAAGATCTTCATCGCCCAAATCCGCAGCAACGGCGACAAGCGCAAGGTCGCGCTTGGCCGCTATCCCGACATCTCCGTTGCCACGGCGCGCGAGCTCGCGCTGCAGGCGATCGCCGATCTGCGCCAGGGGCAGGATCCTGCGCTCGCCCGCAAGGCGCGCGCCAAGGCACTCGCCGCTGGCGGCATGACGCTGGGCGCGCTGGCCGAGCGCTGGATGGCTAAGCACGTCCAGCCCAAGCTCAAACCGCGCACGGTCTTCGATTACGAGCAGCTGCTCGAGAAACATATCTTGCCGGCCCTGGGAAGGCTGCCGGTGGCGCAGATCGAGCGCGAAGATATCCTGAGCCTCCACGCCGACATGGAACGCACCCCTAGGCGTGCCAACTACGTCGTCAGCACGGTGCGAGCCATCCTCAACTTCGGCATCGATCTTGGCCTGCGCCCCGCGGGCAACAACCCGGCGCGGCGGATCAAGATGTACCGGGAGCGCAAGATCGAGCGCTTCCTGTCCGCGGTCGAGATCGCCAGAGCCGCCGACGGTATCGCCCAGGCCGAGCGGACGGGCAGGATCGGGCCGCATGCCGCCGCTGGGGTAAGGCTTGCGCTTTTCACTGGCGCAAGATCTGGCGAGGTCACGGCCGCCCGATGGTTGCATGTCGATTGGGACCGCCGGCTGATCCGGCTGCCCGACAGCAAGACCAACGAGCCGCGCACCATCCACCTGTCCGACGCGGCACTCGAGGTGCTCGAGGGCCTTCCCCGCGTCGGCCCCTACATCGTCGCCGGCACGCTACCGGGCGAGCCCTACAAGAACTTGGGGAGGGCCTGGATTAAGGCCCGCGCCCTGGCCGGGCTCCAAGATGTCCGGCTGCACGATCTGCGGCATTCCTATGCCAGTTTGGCCGCGGGCAAGGGCGTCTCGCTGCAGATGATCGGCAAGCTGCTCGGCCACCGCCACCCGGCGACCACCGCGCGCTACGCCCACCTAGCCCGCGACGCGGCTGCCAGCGTCAACGACGAGCTCGGCGCCGCCATGACTAGCGCGATCGAGAAGGGGGCACCGCCACTGGCTGGGGTGGTCAAGCTTCCGCGGCGCCGGCGTCGCCGTGGCTGAGACGTGGATCCTGCTCAGCGCCGCGCTGGCGCTCGCGCTCGAGTACTATCGCGTCCCCCACGTCGCTAAAGCCAAGCTGATCGAAGCGCTGCGTCAGGGCAAGATACGTTGGCGCTGCGCCGGCCTCGATGGCTTTCGATACAAGGACGACCCCGGTGATGGCGATCCGCATTTCTGGTGCGACGGCTCTGCCCAACCCCTGCTGCGATTTGACTGGGAGCATGACTACGTCCGGCGTCACCGCTACGGCGCTTACCGCATCGAGGTCGTGCGGGAGGAGGTGCAGGCGTGGCTGAGGACAGCTTCCCAGCCCGAGCCCGCGCTTGAGGCAGATCCTTCGTCAGGCGACCCACTAGGGACAGAGCCGGCGCAATCAGCAGAACCACCGAAGCTAAAGCCGGAGCCGAAGCCAGTCTCTGATGAAGAGCTGCGCGATTGCGTGTTGAATATACCGCCTGAGTGGCTGTTCACGCCCGGACGAATTGAAGACGAAGTCTGGCAGCGGATCGAGAACGATTTGGGGAGGCCGATCCAGCGTGAGCGTATCCGCGAAGCGCTGAGGACCCATGTCGAAGGCTACAGAGGGCGCGGGCGGCCACGAAAATCAACCGAGAACGATCCAAATAATTCGCCGTAAATTCGCCGAGCGTTGGCGAATTATTTTTTTGTCGGCGAATTTGCGAATTTCGACAAGCCAGTGTTTTGGGTGTAGTTGGAATGTCGGCTCCGAAACGGGATTGCCCCGGATGACCGACGCTCTCGAGATCCTCCCCGAATATCTTGCCGATGGCGACGAGCTTTCCAAAGAGGAAAGCGCGGACGACCTCGACGTCAGTGTTGCAACCCTGGCGACCTGGCGCTCGATCGGACGCGGTCCGCCTTTTTGGAAATACGGCCGGACGATCAAATACTCCCGCCGCGCCAACGCAGAGTGGAAACGGGCTCAGCGCGTCAATCCGCAGTAACAGGCCCCGTCTCCGGCGCACGACGCCCAGCGCTGGATGGCGGACTGCAAGTGGGCGGACCCGGCCTCCGTACGGAGACCGAGCCAACCGAAACTGAACTTTTGAGCTGATGGTCACCGCGGGCGCGTCCAACGCCTTGCGGGACAACGGGAAAGGACTGTCTCCCATGTCGCTTTTAACGCCCCCCTCACTTCCTGTCGAGCGCAATCGCCTCGCCAGGATCCGCCGCCAGGCCAAAAAGCGCGGCCTCCGCGTCCTCACGGACTGGACCGGCAACTACAACCTCGTCGCTACCCACGTCGAACCGCCGCGAGCTCTGGCCGGGCTCGAGCACGCGTCTCTCGAGAGTATCGAGACCGCGGTGACCACGCCGCTGCCGCCGCCACGCCCGCCGCGCCAGCGCCTCAGAGTGGAACGCCTGACGACGCCCCCTCAGGCGTCCCATCCCGCGGCTGAGAGCTTCACCACCCTTGTCGACCTTTTGAATGGCGGGGGCGCGTGATGGCCCGAGCAAACGGCATCGTGCGCATGACGCTCGATACGCTCGCCGCGCATGGCATCACGCCCACGATCAGGAACGGCGGCAAGCACCTGAAAATCAAATGGCACGACGGCAACCGAACTTTCACCGTCGTCGTGTCGCGCAGCCCCAGCGATCGGCGCGCCATTCACAATGCTCGCAAGACGCTGAAGAGGATCCTTCGCAAGAACGAGACCAGCGAATGCGCAACACGCCAAATCTAACGCCGGGCTACTCGGACGTGCTCGAGCACCAAATCCGCACGACACGTCCGGGGATGGCGCACTTCGCCAACACCGGGCCGTTCGGCACCATCTGCGGCGAGTGCGCTCACTGGGGCCACCACAAAACTAGGCGCACCCCCGCCGGGGACGCGATCAAGACACAGCACGTGCGGGCTTGCGCAAAGTATCACGAGCTGACCGGCAAACACGGCGCCGTGCTCCCGGCGAACACGCCGTCGTGTCGGTACTTCGAGCGCAGGGAAACAGAGAAATGATCGCGTTCAGAAAGTAGCGCAAAGCCATGGGCAAGCTTATCGACCTCGCCGGAAAGAAATTTAGCCGCTGGACAGTGCTTGCACGCTGCCCCAGGGCGGAGCGGGACGGGGGAACTTTCTGGTTTTGCCAGTGCACCTGCGACGAAGAGCGTGTTGTGGACGGAAATAATCTGCGCCGAGGGATATCAAAAAGCTGCGGATGTTTGCGCCGAGAAAAATCAAAACAGTGCCACACGACACACGGCATGAGCCGCACCAGCATTTACGAGCGCTATAAGGCGATGAAGCAGCGCTGCTTTAACCCGCGAAACAAAAACTATCCTGATTATGGCGAGCGCGGCATCGACGTCGATGATCCTGATTGGCGCGAGCGCGATGGCTTTCAGGCTTACTACGCCGATGTCGGCGATCCGCCACCCGGCCTGTGGCTCGATCGTGTCGACAACAACCGCGGATATTCGGCACGAAATTGCGCGTGGGTGCCGCCATCAGTGCAAGTCGCCAATCGCCGTAACAAACGAAGGAATGAAAAAACATCGAACGCAAGGAGAAAGAGACAATGACTATCGCTGAACAACTGATGGACAGAATTTTCGACACAGCCATCGACGGGGCAATCGATGTCGGGGTCGATTTCTACACGGTCCTCGAGGCGCTGAAAATGACGCTGGACGAAGCCGCGTGTCTTGCTGCCGACGAGCTCAAGCCGGGCGATCCAGTCATCGACGCCAGGATCGAGGCCAGGATCGAGGATATCGCTCGCGCGATTACGAGCCTTCAGCAGGAGATTGCTGGGGCGCTCAACGACGCCAATAGGGAGAAGAGCGATGACTGACACCACCGGAGTTGTGCAACTGAAAAACAAGATTGCGTCCCTCGACATGGAAATTTCCGAGAAGAAATACGAACTCGCGTGCCTGCAAGAGGAGCTCGACGATCTCGAAATCGAGCATTCCGATTTGCTCGACGAACTCGACGAGCTCGGCGAAGACGAAGAGGACTAACCGCAGTGGGACACCTGAGCTTCGCGTTGCGCGTATGTGCGGAGCCGGGCGTCGATGCAATTCGCAGTCTTCGAGCGTGGCTGAAGCGAGGACTACGAGACTACGGACTACGCTGCGTTGAAATTCAACAGGTAAACAACACGGAGACTGCTATGGCGATTAATCTGAACGACGCTGACAACCAAGACCGCTCACTGATGCCGCCTGGAGCATGTTGGGTTAAGGCGCGGATCAGGCCCGGTAATGCAAGCGACGATGGCCTGCTACGCCTCGCGAAAAACCAGTACAGCCTGATGCTCGATCTGGAGTGCACCGTCATCGATGACAACGAGTGGCGCGGGAAGAAGATCTTCGATCTGGTGACCTGCGATCTGGTTGAGTACGAGGCCAGCAACGATCCGCTGGCGACACCGCCGCTCGATGCGGGCAAGCGGGCAAATCTTGAAACCAGCGTGCGGATGGGGCGCTCGAAACTCAAGGCGATGATCAACAGCGCCTACGGCCTCAAGCCTAACGATGACAGCGCTGAGGCAAGGACGAGGCGCACCATCGAGAGTTTCAACGCTTTCAACGGCCTTTGCTACATGGTGCAGGTCGAAGTCCAGCCGGCACGCGACAGCTTCAAAGAGCGCAACGTCATCGACTTCATCGTCGAACCGGGCGACCCCGCTTACAGGCCGCGCGGATCAACGTCGAAGGCGGTGGCGACGTCGCCGAAGCTGAGGCTGGCCGCGAATGACTACGACGACAGCATCCCGTTTTAGTTGAGCGCTCACTGATCGAAGAACCACCGTGTCCGACGCTGCCACCATCGACAAGGATTTTGCGAGAAGGCTCGCCGGCACGGTGCGTCGTCTGACTTCCAACATGCCAGAAGAGGCAGACACAGCCGCACAGGCAATCGGGCGCATTTTGCGAGGCGCCAGCAAAGACGTGATCTTCAGCATCGCCGAACGCATCGAAAACGAAAGCAATGGCCAACTCAGCGATGCCGAGATGAAGGAGATTTTCAATGCTGGCGTCGCGCATGGGCAAAAACTCAGCGCGCAATCGCAAGCGCAGACACAACAAGCGCTCCCGCAGATGCCGCCGGCTTACACAATGGCGGTGTACTGCTTCGAACGAATAAACCGGCTGAACGAGAAGCACCACGACTTCATCAACAAGATGGTGCACACCGCGCGTCGCTATGCGCTGTCACCAAGACAACAGGCGTACCTCGAGGATCTGTATATCCAATTGGGAGGAAGCATCTAATGGCTAACATGCTGGCAGCTGCACTGGCCTGCGGGAAACAAGGTCTCCCAATTTTTCCCTGCCGCACCGACAACAAGGCGCCGATCACGCCCAACGGCTGCAAGGACGCAACCACCGACGAGAAGCAAATTACGCTATGGTGGACGCAGTACCCATCCGCGATGATCGGAATGGCAACCGGCAAGCCCAGCGGCCGCTGGGTACTCGATACCGATATCGATCCGAGCAAGGGTATCGATGGGCCGAAGGAGCTCGAGCAGCTCATTGCGAAAAACAGCCCGTTGCCGACAACGCTCACCAGCCAAACACCGTGCGGCGGCAAACACCGTTTCTTCGTCTATAATGGCACCGTCACCATCAAAAACAGTCAGTCAAAACTCGCGCCCGGCATCGATACGCGCGGCGACGGCGGCTACGTTATCCTTCCGCCCAGTGTGAACGCCGACGGCGTGCCTTACGTTTGGAGCAATGGCGCCGATCCGGTTGTCGAAGCGCCAGCCTGGTTACTCAATCTCTTCGCAAACACCTCACCACGCACCCGGGCATGGGCGAAGAATGCGCTCGAGAAGGAATGCGCGACCGTCGCCGCGGCGGCGCCTGGCACGCGCAATGGCGCACTCAACACGGCGAGCTTTAACCTGTTCCAGATCGTCGCTGGCGGCGCGCTCGACGAGGATGACGTCCGCAATGAATTGTACACCGCCGCCGTCGCCTGCGGCCTGGTCGACGATGACGGTGAAGCCACGGTGTGGGCGACGATCGAGAGCGGCGCCAAGGCCGGACGCCAGCAGCCACGCTACCGCTCTGGAAATGGCACCCAGGCCGCGGTAGTGCCCACGCCTGCGCCGAGCTCGGTAACACCACCTCCGCCACCACCGCCGCCACCGCCACCGCCGCCAGGTGGTACGCCTGGAGGATCTGCCACGCCCGGCCCGACGCCGATCCCAACGCCACCGCCGCCGCTTCCTCGCATCCGCCTGATCGAAGGCGAGCTGCCAACGACCGTGGACGAAGCCGAAGACGCGTTACTCGCTGCTAAGAAGCACATCTACCAGCGCGGCGGCATGGTGGTGCGGCCGATCAGGCAGAGGTTTTCCGCCGCAAACAACAGGACAACATTCGCGTGGGAGCTCGTGGAGGTGACCAAGTCCTACCTGGTCGAAACCTTCACCGAGGTCGCCCGCTTCGAAAAGATGAACTACAGGCTCGGCGATTACGTACCGAAAAACTGCCCCGAGCAGATCGCTGATGTCTATCTTGCGCGCTCTGGCGAGTGGAAGCTTCCGCTCTTGCTGGGTGTGGTGAACTGCCCGTTTCTGCGTGTCGATGGCTCGATCTGCGAGCGCCCGGGTTATGATCTCGACAGCGCCTTGCTGTTCATTCCCGGCGGCCAAACGTTTCCCGCTATCCCGCAAAATCCAACGCTCGAGGATGCACGCGCGGCCCTGAAATATCTCGATGAGACGCTGCTCAGCGAATTTCCCTTCATCGCTAACGTCGATCATTCGGTAGCGTTGAGCGCCGTACTGACCGCTTTCGATCGCCGCTCGATGGCGACAGCGCCATTGCATGCATTCAGCTCGCCCACGGCAGGAACCGGAAAAAGCTTGCTGGTCGATATGATTTCCGTGCTGCTTACTGGTCAACTGGCGCCAGTGCTCAGCCAAGGTAAGAACGACGAAGAATACGAGAAACGCTTGGACTCAGCGCTGCTTTGCAGCGATCAGATCATCAGTACCGACAACTGCGACCGCGAGCTCACCAGCAATCGCCTGTGCCAAGCGCTCACCCAGCAAATAGTCAAAGTCCGCTTATTGGGTTACAGCCAGCACGTGAATGTCCCGGTGAGCTCCGTCTTTTACGCCACCGGCAACAACCTGATCATCAGCGACGACTTAACACGGCGCACATTGCTGTGCGGCATGGACGCCCACATGGCACAGCCTGAATTGCGCACTTTCAAGAGCGACGTGCTCGAGCAGGCCCGCAGCCAGCGCGGCAAACTAGTCTGCGCTGTGCTCACGATTTTGAGGATGTGGCATGCGCCCGGAACAGCTATCGGCGTGACGCCAGCGCTTGGTTCGTTCGAGGACTGGTCTTTCCGCGTACGAAGCCCGCTGATGCTGCTCGGCCAGGCCGATCCCGTTCTCAGCATGGAAACCGTGCGCAAGAACGATCCTGCCCGCTTGGGGCTGAGCGCGGTCCTGATGCAATGGAGGGAGAAGCTCGGAACGACAACGCCCTATACGTCACAGCAGGTCATCAACCGCGCAGTCGTGGATGCAGACTTTTTCGGAGCGCTGATGGCGGTCGCTGCGTCTCGGCAAGGCAACGTCATCAGCCCCGAGCGCCTTGGTAGGTACCTCGCTAAGAACAATGGCAAGATCATCGATTATCCAACCATAGGCTCGGGCAAGCCTTTGAGACTGAAGATCGACAAAGGATCAATGATCGCGAGAGGCCAGCTCTGGCAAGTGATCGAAGTTCAATAGTGGATGTTAGTGGGTGATTGAGAGCTATTTCTCCCTAACGCGAAGCGTTTCGCAGAGAGTATAAAGAGTGTAAAATGGGTTGCGTTAAGCCGAAATCGCCCTCAATCACCCACGAACCCCCACTGAGCCCCTGAATGGTACGCCTGAGAAGTCGAGTTTTGGCGCATTGCGCGGAAAACAGGCCCAAAACGGCCCGAAATTGACCCTCCCAGGGGTGGGACGGGGGTAATTCCCTTCGATTTTGGCCATTTTGGCCCTCTTTTGAACCCCGGGGGGGCCTAATTTTTCCGAAGGCTACCCTCCTTTTTCGAGCACGGTTGTGACCCAAAACCACTGTAAATAAACCTGTTTAGACCGCCAAATTTTGGGACGCCAATTTTTCCCAGGAAAACCTCGGTTTTTGTGGGCCTTTAAACATCGAGATTTTGAGTTTTTTTCGATATTCGCGGCCGAAATCTCGTCAAATCGGGCCGTTTGCGCTATGCTGGCCGCATGCCAAAAACCCCGCAAAAACCGCCCCTTTCGCTGGTCGGAACCCCAATTCCGGGCGAAATCGAAATGTTTTCCACCCCCATACGGCCCCTCGGCCCCCACGGGCAAAGGCTGTGGTCGCTGACCCAGTCCGAGTACGGGATTAGCGATATCGGCGGACGCGAAATGCTCACGCAAGCCTGCGAGCTCCTCGACCGCGCCGAGGATCTACGCGAGGCCATCAACCGCGATGGTGCCGTCCTCTACAGCAAAACCGGCCCCAAACTGCATCCCGCCGTCCGCGAAGAAACCAGCCTGCGTGTCGCCATCGGCAAGATGCTCGAACGCCTCGGGCTCAACCTCGAGCCCATCAAATCTCAGGGCGGACAGTCGCGTGCAGTCGTCTGGACTGGGGAGAAACCCTAATGCCCGGCACCCGACGCATGCCGTTGGTGCGCAAGCAGCGGCAGGCCTCCTACAGCGACCTCGCGCTCGACCTGTTCGAGGAGATGTCTGCGCTCCGCTGCACCTGCACACCGGAAGTGATTGCGAAGCTTTGCTGTCACCGTGCGGGCGAGGGTTGCCCCGGTTGCGTCCGTTGGTGGGAGAAACGTCCCCACTTGCGGCGCGCGCTTGGCGGCCGGATTTGGGAAGAGTTCATGATCATCAGCCGGCACCCGCCCGACCGCCGCCGTAGCTGGCCAGCAGACAGCGAAGAAGGGCGCTGGTTGGCCTTGGAGCGAGCCTCGGAGGCTAGGCGCGTAGCTCGTGCCAAATTGGCGCCGCCGCCGGCAGCAACGCCCGCTGTCCCCGAGCCGGAGCCCACAGCCTAGTCATGCCGCCGATCGCGCTCTCCGACAGCCAGCTCCGCGAGCTCATGCAAGCCGCGCAGCTAGTCCCGCTCGATTTACGCAACGCCTTCCTTCAACAGGTGGCCGCGAGGTTGCGCGGCAAGGATCTCGGTGACGGTCTCGTCCACCGCGTTGCCTATGAGGTCGACCAGTGCGATGACCCCGACCATAAGCGGGTATGCGCGCGCGGGGATCGCTCTCCGCAGGTCAATTCGCATGCTGGTGATGCGCATGCCGATCGAAACTCTTTAGCCTTTCGTCGGACAAGTAAGGCCATTTCCTTATCTTTTTCGCAAACGGCAGGCCGCAACATTTTGATCTAAGTCAAGAACACTTGCATCTTCGCTCGTCATCTTGGCGATCCGTGTCACTCAAGCTGACGGTCTGCCCGCCCGGGGCCATCTCGCGCTTGAAAAAGAACAGTGGGACGGCCGAGCCAGACTTCGCGGATCGTCAATTTGGAGATCGAGAATGGCCCTCGGCACTGTCAAATGGTCCGATCCAAGCAAGGGCTATGGGTTCATTCAGCCTCAAGGCGGCGGCAAGGACGTGTTTGTGCACATCTTTGCTGTCGAGCGTGGTGGATTGAGCACGCTCAAGGAGGGACAGCAAATCGAGTATGAGATTGTAGAGGACCGCGGGAAAACATCTGCGGTGAAGCTCAAGTCAAGTGAGGGCGCCTCCGAGGCTCGGGCGATCGCTGCGGTGATGCAATAGGCTTGACCTCTCGATGGAGCATCAAACCTAGGACCGCCAAAGCGAATTGCACTCTGAACAGTCGATCCGCTTTCGAATGTATACAGTAGGTACAGTTATGCACACGCACATTCTCATTCCCACCGATGGCTCGGAGTTGTCCGACGAAGCGATCCAATACGGCACTGCCCTGGCGAAAGCCGTTAATGCCAAGGTCACGGGCGTAACGGTTTCCAGTCCCTTCCATTTTCTTTCGGCTGAGCCTGAGATGATCGCGGACACGCTCGAATCATATCGAGAGCGCATGACGACCGTAGCGGCCCAGCGCTTAGCGAAAGTAAAGGAGGCCGCGAACGCCGCGGGAGTAAGTTGCGAGGTTGCGCATGTCGAGCACGAGCATCCTTACAAAGCGATTATTGACGTCGCCAATAACAAGGCGTGCGATTTGATCGTGATGGCTTCTCATGGCCGGCGCGGCATTTCTGCGATCGTGCTCGGGAGCGAAACGCTCAAGGTGCTCACCCACAGCACCATCCCCGTCCTCGTCTATCGTGCGTCTCGTGCCGGGCTGTCGTCCCCATATTTCGCGGCATCTTGATTACCTTCCTAGCGAGACGGGGCCTGCACGTTGTCCACGGGCTCAGGTGGGTCGTTCAGAGCCACTATCGGATCTGCGATTGCAGCGGCTGGACGTATGACTCGTGTGAAAACTAAGACCTAAATTGAACAGTGGCGCGGCGTTGCTGAAACAGCCGTAAGGAGGCAATTCGAGCTCTGCGGATTTGCGCCGACAAACGAGAGGGCTTGGGCTCAAATCGCTTCCAACTTAACATCATTGACCAGGCGCTCGAGGTCCTCTCGTCGGCATAGTTCGGTCCCCGGCATGAGCAATGCGGCCGATCCGGCCGCCACGCCATAGCGAAATGCAGTTTCAATGCCGTGCCCGCTTGCGAGACTCCACACCATGGCGGCCAAGAAACTATCGCCTGCGCCCACGACATTGACCAGCTTGATCGGGAGCGCTCGTGCGCAGAGAACTCGATCACGAGTTACCAATAGCGCGCCGCGCTCGCCCAGCGTCAACGCGACGATTTCAACCTGTCCACTGTCGATGAGGGAACGGCAGGCTGTGATCCGATCGGCCTGGCTTTCAAGCGATTCACCCATCAAGGGCTTGAACTCGCGCAGACTCGGTTTGACGAAGTATACGCCTGCTTGCAGGGTGACTTTCAATGGCGCCCCCGAGGTATCGATGACGAGCTTTCTGCCGGCTTGCTTCGCCGCTTGAGCGATACGACCGTAGAAATCGTCGGGCACCCCAGGCGGAAGACTTCCACTGCCCACCACGAAGCGAACGCGCTGATCGAGCGAAGTAAAGGCGTCGAGGCATGCGCGCCATTCCTGTTCGCTTAGCTGCGGCCCCGGGAGGACAAAACGATATTGCCGGCCGGTCGACTGTTCGATGACCGTGAAATCTTCGCGCGTTTCCCCCGAAACAGGTGTGGTCAATCCCGGAACGCCTTCCTGGTCCACAAGGCGCCGCAGCAATTGTCCGAGCGCGCCGCCGGTCGGATAGATGGCAGTGACGTCGGCGCCCAACCGCTTCAGGACGCGAGCCACATTGATGCCACCTCCTCCGGGGTCGCGGCTGGATGCGAGCCCCTGCTAACTCTCAACTGCAGCGCAGGACTTTGAGTGCCGGCAAATGTGGCGCCGGATACTCCATCTGTCGAAGTCAAAGAATAACGCGGTTCGTCGGCCGATCCGACCAGCGGTGAAAGGCGATAATCGCGAGAAGCTCAATAGCGACGGGTTAGGAGGTCGTCATCGATCAGCTCTCCCGGGCTCCGAAGCTGATCGATGATTTCATAGCTGGCACGATTGCAGTGTTTTGAGCAACAAGAAGCCCGGTTAAGCCGACTTTCGGCGCCGCGACCAATCGCTCAGCAGAACACGCAGACTGCGTAGACCACACCGGTTGTCGCAAGCAGCCCAATGGCGATCAAAGCAAGTTTCATGATCTGCCTCCCAGAAGCTGGGGAACGTACACCGGAAGGGGCCAAAAGCCTAGTCCTGAGTTACTTGCCAAGTATTTAACTGCCCAAATTAGGTCGGAAGGAGCGCAGCATGGTCGCGTCTTCTTCCGGCAGAGACGGATTGATCGGGAGACCAGATGCGAGTTCGAAGCCGGCTGCTACCGTCACCCGCGGCATGATGCGCAGACGCCAATGCAGCGCTGCTGCTTCCGATGCGCCTTTGGCGGCCGTATCGATCACATAATCGTAGGGTGGGTCGTCGAGTACCCCACCAAGACGCGTGAGAGCATCGCGAAGTGCGATCGCAAGCAGTTCGACTTCGTTGTCCGGCAAATCTCCGAAATGCGCCCGATGATACTTCGGCAGAAGCCACATCTCACAAGGCGCGTTGGCCGCAAATGGCACTGTGGTCATAAAGCCATCGTTCTCACTGACAACGCGCGAACCGTTGTCTCGTTCATAGGTAACAATATCGCAAAGGACGCAGCGCTTTTCCTTTTGGTAGTAACTGAGCATTGCCGCCTGCCTTGCCTGCACTAATGGAGCAATTGTCTCGAGCGCGATCACTTGGGAATGCGGGTGCGGCAGTGACGCCCCCGCTATTTTACCGCGGTTGCGGAAGACGATAACTGAGGCCACGGCACTGTCAGCCATCAGCGCTTCATACCTGCTGCGGCAAGTTGCAAGTGCGTCCCGGACCTGTTCTTCCGACATCGTCGTTAGGTCGTGGTCATGGCGTGGGCCCTCGATGACCACCTCATGATTTCCTCTGCCAGGCGTGGTCTTGTAGAATGCAGATTGTTGCTTGCTGTAGGCAACGTCCTGGCTCACTGCCGGGAACCTGTTGGGCACCACGCGCGTCCGCCAGCCCGGCGTTTGAATCGACGGCGTCTCGGCGACGATCGCTGGCAGCTGCCACTCATTTCCGGGACAAAAGGGGCAAGCGGGGTCAAAGGGTGCTACGTGCGCCTTCAGTCTTTCTGATCGAGGGGGGCCGTGCTGTGGTCTGCGGCCGCGCTCGGGCGCGATGATGATCCATCTGTTAGTCGTGGGATCGCATCGCAACTCGCTCATAGCCATGCTCCGCGCCAGCGTAGGTTCTCGCTCCTGCGGACTGCTCCAATCTGCCATCATTCGGTTCCGCTTCGAAGCCGAAATCTGGCGTCGAATGCGCCGATGAGATCGAGCCATTCCTCCATCAGGCGCGTCAGCAGGAAGCGATGACGGACAGTCTTGCGAGCGTTTTCGCTCGAGCTTTTTGCGGAGATTCGCATCCTTAACGACTTGGACAATCCGGGCGGCAGCTTGTTCCACGGTTTCGACCAGGAATCCATTCTCGCCGTCGCGGATTTGATGGCGGATACCGCCAACATTGCCGCCAATCACGGGCGTGCCCTTCCACATGGCCTCCGCAACCGTCAGTCCGAAGCCCTCGCGGATGGATTTCTGTAACACGACGGTGGCGCGTCGCTGCAGCGCATTGACCAGTGCTGAATCTTGCACCGATAGGATGCGGACGCGGTCTTCCTCACACTTGCATAAAGATTCAAAGATTTCCTGACCTTCCGGATCGTCGGTGGCAACATTGCCAACCAGCACAAGCGTGCAGTCGACCCGCTTGCGCGCGATACGAAATGCGTTAATGACGCCTTGCGGATCCTTCCATTTGTCGAAGCGCGACACCTGTACTACGAGCGGCAGATCGTCCGGTATTCCGTAGTGCGCCAGTCGATCCGCGATTTCCGCATCCGACAGCTCTTTGTTTGTGGTCGAGAACGGGTTGATTGCAGGCATGATGAAGCGTTGGGGCACGTCCAGCTTCTGCGCATATTCGGGCAACGACAGCACGACGGCATCGTATCGCTCGATGAACGATCTCAGATATTCCCATAGCTCCTGATGGGGCGCCGAAAGATCTATGTGGCAGCGCCAAACCCAGGGCGCTTTCTTGCGATACAGTCGAATTAGCGGCAAAGGTTGCGGATCGTGGATGATGATCACGTCGTGATCGAGGTGATTGCGAACCGCGTTTTCGAATGCAACTTCTTCGTATATTTGCAGCTTCAAATCCGTCAGATTGATGTTCCCACCTTGCAACGCGTTGTGCATCTTCTTGGTGATGCTGAAAAAGTCTGGGCGGCCTTGGATCACCCGCCATCCAGTTTTGATTCCTGCGCTGTTCATTAGCAACGTGAGAGAGGACAACAGTTCAGCCACGCCACCGCCGTAGTAAGTCGAGTTGACATGGACCACATGCAGGTCGCGAAGGCGAGACGCCTTCTGAAGGATGCGCTCAATAGTCTCGGCGCCGACCAATGGCTCGTAATCATCCACCGTGCTCGATTTGAACAATGGTATATTTGCGGCTACCGTCATGTTCCATCTCCCGGCGTGCGTCGCTGCAAAAATGGTTGCCTTAGCTGACTCTCATATTGCGCTCTTAGCCGCACGAACTTTTCTTCGCAGCGGTCGCTTTGTCTCACCAGTCGGCACCTTCGATCAAGTCTGTCGCGCAAGCATCGCCCGGAAGCGAGATATAGCTGCAGCGAGAAAACACCAAACCCAAACGGTCCGGCGCTACCACCACTTCGCATGATGGATAGCTACGTTCGGCGAAATTTGATCCACGTCAAAGCCACCAGCAAGAATTGCACGTTTAAAAGTGTCAATCTAATCGCTGCGAAGTGCGCCGGTATAATTCCACGCGCGCATTTGCTATCGTCGGCATCCTTCTTGCGAGCGCCAGGCGCCGCAACGTGGAACCGCATGTTTATGTTCAAACGCTTTGGACCGAGCCGACATCCGGCGGAAAAAGCAGCTCTCGAGGAACGCATCAAGGCGCTCGAGACGAAGCTCCAAGCTACGGCCGGCCGGAGACACTTGAGGCGCGGGCTCGTGGCGGCGATCGCCGTCCTCGTTTTCGCATCGGGCTTCGCGCTCGGCTCTTACAGCGACCTGCTCAAGCAAGCTGCCACTAACCTACGGATAGTACTTGGGTTGGGCGGAGCGGTGTCGGATGTCGATGCCGACAATGCGGCCTATGGGAAAGGCGATTACACAACTGCCCTGAGGCTCTTGCGTCCATTGGCCGACCAGAATGATGCTCGCGCCCAATCGACCATCGGCGAGATGTACTACCACGGTCGCGGCGTTCCGCAGGACGACTCCGAAGCTATACGGTGGTTTCGCCTCGCTGCAGGTCAGGGTAGTGCCCCTGCGCGATTCCACCTTGGGGTCGCTTACGCCGGAGGCCACGGCGTGCCGCAGGATTACTCCGAGGCGGCGAAATGGTATCGCCTCGCCGCTGACCAAGGGTATGCCCCTGCCATGTACAATCTTGGGCTCGCATACGCCAAGGGCGAAGGGGTATCGCTGGACAATGTAAGTGCGCACATGTGGTTCAATTTGGCCGCCTCGAGCTTCCCGGCGTCACCGCCTGATTCATTGCAGTATCTGCAAAGAACCGCTCGCCTCAACAGACGGGGAGTACGTTTTGAAATATTTTCTTGTCGATAACACAAAAGGCACAACGGCATTTGGTATGCAGGGCCCGTTGGTGGGTATGAGGACGCGGCGGCTTAGTAAAGGAGCCCAATCGAGGTATCATATGAGGCGGTCGATGAGACGCTCGCCTCGCATTTTATCTACTATCTTCTGCGAGACGGACGATAAGTCCAGATAACGCTCGGCTGACGCTGTGCTCTCGCGGAACAGTCCTGCCATACGCATCGGTCGGGCTGGGCTCCCTGGTGGATCGTTGCGTAGTAGTTAGGGCCTGGACTGAGGGATGACGATGAGGGACCCGCATAGACCACGCCGGTCATGGCAAGGAGGGCGAATGCCGAAGTGGCTGCAACGAAAGATTTGCTGATCATTTTCATACTCCGCTGATTTCGGGGCGACGACATGTGCCGTCTATCCATTCTCGCCGTGCCGGATCGCCGTAAGTCGGTCAAAGAATGACGCTGGCCGTCGGCCCATCCGACCAGCGGTGAAAGACGATAATCGCCCGAAGCTCAATAGCGACCGGTTAGTGCCTCGGCGCCTGCGGCAAGCTCCACGATCTCAGTGGTGATTTCTTCCTGACGCAGCTGATGCCCGCGTTGCAATAGCCGCGCGAGACTCGTTTCTATGTTGGTTTTGGCGGACGCCATCGCCATCATACGAGCCTCATTCTCCGCCGTGAAGGCGTGGGTCGCGGCTTCGCAGAGTTGCGCATAGATATATTCGCTTGCTAGTCGTTCCAGCAACGCCCAGGGCGCAAGGGTGGTCAAGGGCGGGTGATTTTGAACCGGCCGCGCGAACCGGTTCAGGTCAATGGGCAAGAGCGAATGGCGGTCGATTTTGATGCTGGCCCCACGGCGCGAATGTGAAAACACAACGTCAACGCGCGACGGTTCCGTCCGCGATACGTTCGTAGAGGGCGTCAGCAAGCCGGTTCGCAAAGCTTGGAATTGCGCCAACGTGAGTGGCCAACGAACCCGTCCAGGCGGGCCGAATGCCGCGCTCATTGGCAACGGCAGCACCTCGAGTCCCGACGAGAAAGCTGGTTGCGCCTTCGAGGTCGCGCATTACAGCGTCCAGAACTCGTTCGCTGAACGCGCCGGCAAAGCCCTGCTCCGCACAAAACAGGATTAAGCCGCGTCTACCTGAGCGAGACGGGGTTGGTGCCGATGTCGTCCATTGGTCGGCCGGCACAAGGCTCAACGCCTGGCCGATGGCAGCCGAAATTACCTCGGTATACGCCTTGATGCCCCCGAGCAGCGATCGCCCCTGCTGTGCCCGGGAAGCGGCAATGCCGCGCATGGCCGTCACGACCGCCTCGAGCTGGCGGACATTTTGGATTTGGGCCACGAGGTCGGCAAGCCGTTCCGCCATCACGGGATCCCCGGCTGCGGTGAATTCGGTTCCGCCGCTAAGTTTTCGGCAAGAGGAGTGTTCATTGGCCTGCTCCCGGTCAAGATAGAGAAATAAAGTTGGAATAAGGAGATGAGCGATGACGCTAGTCAAAATGCTTGGAGTCGCAGTTGCGCTTCAGTTGGTTGCCGGGCCGGCCATGGCCCAAGCCACATCTGACAAGAATGAGAATGCTCATCACTACCAAGGCGGGCCGAAGACAGTAGTGCCTCACTCGATGAAGCATCCAAAATCGACTAAGGGTGCGGCCACTACGGGTCGCAGCACTGGTGGTCACCACTATC
>Ga0306923_10002233_pt1 | contig 17644 bp, 23 predicted proteins | sample sta12Can44000108_FD_203841 | JGI IMG/M metagenome (GOLD analysis project Ga0306923, IMG submission 203841) | Lab enrichment of tropical soil microbial communities from Luquillo Experimental Forest, Puerto Rico - statanox.12C.anox.44.000.108 (v2)... | ecosystem: Environmental > Terrestrial >... | reverse complement strand
AGTCGCCAACTGTGAGCGCCGGAGAGTAGCCTGAGGTCGGGCGGCCTTTGAGTTGCGCGTGGCTCAGGTGCTCAACCTCGAATCCCTTTTTGGGGATGACAGCCATGGCTTGGATGTTCATATCGGCACCCGGTAGCAGCAGCCCCTGCTGCGCGATCGACGTCGAAGGCGGAATGCGCCCACGAAGAAATTCGCGCCGAACTTGCTGATACGGCGGCACAGCCTTCACAGTCGTGTAATACTGATCAGTGCGGACAAGGTTGGTGCAATCGGTGCCGGCAGCGTGCAGCACGGCGTCGAGATTTGCAAAGATGCGAAGTGCTTCTTTCTCGCGCTTGGGCAATCCGGAGTGCGGCGCATGCTCTGAAAGCACGTCCGGGGCGATGCCGTTGATGAAGTCTTGCGCCATCAAACCCGTTGCGAAGACCCAGCGATCGGCCTTCATGCCCTGCGCGAATTTGATCTTGCCTTGACCGAGTTCGACCGGGAGCAGCGGTTCTACGGCGCAAGTTAGTTTCCTGGGCATCGGATTTCTTTGGTGATGCTATGGTGGGCTCGTCTGACGGAGCCCTGGACTGTGGCATTGCAGCGCCACGCTGGGAAGGTGGTACGCAGGAACAACAACATGGCTACTTCATTGCGGCTTGGTCTTATTGTCGTTTCGGCGCTGGTGATCGGCGCGCTTTTGCCAGGGAATGCGCTGGCCCAGGACTACCCGAAGCATCCGATCACCGTGATCGTGCCGTTCGCTGTTGGTGGCTTGACCGATGTCCCGGTGCGTGTGCTTACCGCGATGTTACAGGAGCGCATCGGCCAGACCATTGTGGTCGAGAACAAACCGGGGGGTTCGGGCACCCTGGGCGGGGCCTATGCGGCCCGTGCCGCGCCAAACGGCTACACGCTCTTCGCCAACTCGATCGCCGATGCGCAAAATCTATATTTTCTTCCCGTGCCGTATAGCGCAATCGACGACTTCGCGATGATTGGGATGATCGTCGAAGGTCCACCACTGGTCCTTATCATCGATGCAGAGCTTCCATACAGGTCGCTGACCGAATTGCTTACCGACGCCAAAACCAATGCGAACAAGATTAGCTTCGGCACGTCTGGACCAGCAACATCGCCAGCGATGGCACTCGCGCAGCTTAATGCTCTTGCCAAGACTGAAATCGCGGGCGTGCCCTATGCCGGCTCGGGCGAGGCGGCTCGCAACGTGTCGCCAAGCGGAGTTCAAGGAGCATTCGCCTTCTACGCTCAGGCCAAGCCGCTCGCAGATGGCGGCAAAGTTCGTGCGCTCGCTATCGCGATGCCGTATCGGATCGTGACCTGGCCGGAGGTGCCGACCATGCAAGAACTAGGTTTTCCCAACTTTGATTATCGGGGCTTTGTAGGATTGGCGGCGCCCGCAAAGACTCCAGCATCGATCATCGCTTACCTCAACAGAGAGCTTAATGAAGTCGTCCAATCGCCACAGTTCCGCAGCCGCATGGAGGTACTGGGCATGACCGTACCCACCAAGAACACCCCAGAACTCCTTGTCGACTACATGCGCCGCGAAACTAAACGTCAGGGTGAGTTGGCGGCGCTCACAGGCATTACGATGACCAAGCCGAAGTGAGAGAACGTGCGTAAGGCCTTGTCATCGAAGTCCGTCTTGGGATTCGCTCGCCCACCCATACGCAGCGTAAGGAGCGATGATAGGCGAGTACGTGGACGGTGTCGCGGCCTACGGGTGCGACGGCGTTCCACCGGCTTTATATTCGGTGTAACGCTGCATAGCTTCGGCTTCAGTCAGTTCCTTCTTTTTAACTGAGACTACTAGTGTGTCTACGTACTGCACGAACATATTACCTTCAGGCCAACAAGTATTGTTACGGACACACCCTGCCAGACGCTTTTGTTTCCCACATTCCGCCATCGCAAGGAACGATAGGTTTTCCCGAGCGCATTGATCGTAGTACTCCCACACTACTTGCGAAGGCGACGCGCAAGTAGCCAGCATTAATGCAGTGACGAAGCTTACGGCTACTGACAAAATGAAATTAAATCTAACCACCAGTTCCGCCCCCTCCGCATCGATGCTGACCGGCCGAATTGCGCCATTTCTTCAGGAAATCGGAGCCATCGGACATGTATCCCGTGCCGTGCCCGTAAGCCCGGGCCTCATGGCCGAGTTGACGATATCGCTCCAGAGCCACCTGTTGAACGCCCGCCGGTATACTCGGTGTTCCTCGGTTGACAAGGACCGCTAAGAACGGCAATTGGCCTAGACCAGATGGCCGATTGCCGGTTTGTTCAGTTTAAGGAGACGACAAATGCTGAAGTTCTACTACAGCGGCGCACCTAATCCCACCAAAGTTGCACTGTTCCTGGAAGAGACGGGCACGCCCTACGACCCCATTCCGATCGACACACGCAAAGGCGAGCAGCACAAGCCAGAATTTCTCTCCATCAATCCAAACGCGAAGCTGCCTGCAATCGTCGACGGCGATGTTAAGGTGTTCGATTCGAGCGCCATCCTGCTTTATCTCGCCGAGAAAACCGGCAAATTCCTCCCCGCCAAGACCGACAAAGCGCGCGGCGAACTGTTGTCGTGGATGTTCTTTGTCTCGTCAGGAGTTGGCCCCTATTTTGGTCAATCGGTGCATTTCCGCGTTTACGCGCCGGAGAAGATTTCTTACGCCACTAATCGCTACGTCTTTGAAGCACAGCGCCATGCCGGCATTCTCGATGCGCGGCTCGCCAAACAGAAGTACATGCTCGGCGATACCTATACGATCGTCGACATGAATGTGTGGGGCTGGGCGCGGCTAATTCCGACTGTGCTCGGCGATGGCGGTTGGGAGAAATTCCCGAACTTGAAACGGTTGGCTGATGAGATCAGTGCACGGCCGGCGGCGCAGAAGGCCACGGCACTCAAAGATCGGCACAAGTTCAAGACCGAGATGGACGCCGAGGCGATGCAGGCCATGTTCCCGCATCTGAATGCAAAGGTCGCGTAATCCGGATCTTTACCTCGCGGCGCCTCGCTAGTATCGCACGTGCGGCGTTGCGTCGTTAGCCTGCTGTGCAGTTCGTGCAGCCTCAACAAGCGCTGCGGCGGCCGCGACCGCGCTGCTGAACAGCCCGAGAGGCGTCCCATCCGTGCGGATGGCCTCGACAACGTGTTCGACCAAATGCCCGAGCGTGACGTAGCCATTGTCGACCGGCAGTGCGACAACGTTCATTCCTGACCTCATTTATGTAAACAAACGCGACGTACTTTGCTGATTCTTAAGAGCCTTATGGACGTCGACAAGGGTTCCCGAGATTATCGGGCGATCGCTACAATACTCGAGCCGCTCGACAAGGCGTGTACGGCTATCAAGGACCAGCATCGCCGACGAACGCGTGAGGAGCATCGGCGCCGAGTGCTGGGCGAGTAGAGAAAACGCGGGCAGCCAACGCCTGCGATTAGGGCGCGCGGTCGGCTCCGCTTGCCGCGCGTTTCTCTAGCAATGCTGAGAATTAGGATTAGCAAGGATTGGGTGAAGTAACTCCGGCAGCCTGGCAAATTTCGCTGCAATCCGTCGCGCCTCATCTTTGGTGAGCAGCTCGGCGGCCGGTCGCCGGCCGGATTCATCCTCGAAATATACATGCGCCAGCACCTGGCCGTTGCGGTCGCGCACGACAAAGCAGGCGGATTGTTCCTCGACGGACCAAGGCGGCGGCGGGAAGCGGCGGGCCGTCATTCTCGATCAAGCGGCCAGGCGCTCTCATAGAAATGGGTGCAAGAAATAAACGTCATGGCGCGTACCGAGGCCGGGGCAGCAGGTGGGCCATGTTGTGTGGGAGCAGCCCTACAACACGATAGCTGGCGATTCGGTTTCTGACAGGTTAAGGGCGCCGCACCTTTTGTCCCGTGGGCCTCGTTCGCGACCTGCATCGCTTGCCGCGCGCTAATCCTTCCGCAACTGCTCCGGCATCTTTGCCCACGTTGGTCGCGATCCGTCGCGCCTCATCGCGGGTGCCGTTGGTGCGAACTACAGGGGAACGCGTGCCGGGGGAAGGGCATGAACACCACCGCGCGCGAGGTCGGCGTCGGCACCGGCACAGTGCAGCGCATTAAAGCAGGAGATGACAGGCCCTCGCCGACGCGGCCGCGTGAGGCCCCGGCTACACAAATGAATCAAAACCGGTTTTGCGAATGGCGGCGGCTCGTCGCTACCAGACCACAACGCCACACGCCACCCCAAAGAGCCGCGCTCTTGCGCGGCGATGTTTACCAGACAGAAAACGCTCGTCCGATATCGTAGATTGCTGCGCCTAATACACAGAGCGCGAGGCCACCGACAATAATGAAGAGCAGCACGGCCGACTCCACGCCGTTGATCCTTTGCTTGTCGACATGGAGTTTGTGGGCAAAGCGAGCCATGGCAAATTCGGCGCGAGGCGCTCACTTGCCAGGCCGGAGCGTCTGATAATAAGGGCCGTAGCCGTGTAACGATTGCTCCCACCAAATGGGGTCAAATGTACTTTGCTGCTGGACACCGAGCTGCATCGACTGCTCGTTCGAATCGAGCGGTCGGACGCCTAAACTGTTCGTAATCTGGGCGTTTGGATCAGTGAATGACGAGTTGCCGTCTCCGCTGGATCCAGCGTTTTGCTGACTAAACGCCCATGCGGATGGAGCGGTCGATAAGAGGATGCCTGCCGCAAACAAGCCGAACGTTAGCGGATATCGAAGCATTGTGAATCCCCATCTCCCCGAGATTCAGAATTGTAGTCTTATGCAAGCGCAATATAAAATTAAGCTTTGTTAATCCCATGGCCCACCGCCGCTTCCGGCCGCCCTCTACCGGTGTTAATTCGCAAGTAGGCCGATTGGGTCATCTTGGTCATTGGCGGGCGTGATATGGTGCGCCAACCACTTCGCAGGAAGGCGGTCGCAACCGAGCAAAAGTATCCCTACATCGTCGAGCTTCTCGTCGTTGATGATGAATTGGATGTCGAAGTGAGCCGCCGGATGATGGACTTTCACAGGTCGCGAAAAATTCAGGCGCGGTATGGACGGAGAATTGTCAGAGAGGCCAAATCTATTTTCGGTGGTGTTTTTCTGATTTGGACATGGCCAGCGCGTTCAAGGAACAGACGCTGACGCGATAATTACCCTTTAGACAATAATAAATCGCGCAGCGGAAATTTGGTCAGCGAGCGCCGCCTCTCGCCGCCTTGGTCAGTCAAGAAATTGGATGCCTGTTTTGTTGCGACGGACAGCGCCGCCGGGCAGAAAGGCCGGAGCCGCCATTCGGCGATCCGATGGTTTATTACGTCGGCTCCCGCTGAACCAAGAACCCACGATGCTCGTTGAAAGCCTACGGACGCGAAGCGTGCGGCCCTAGCATTGGAGGAATCAATGACCACCCTGAAAAGTCTGGTGATGGTCAGCGCGCTGCTGGTGGGCGGAGCTGGACCGTTCTGTGCCACCGCCAACGAATTGCCGGGTGGAAATATCAACGATCGGCCGCCAGTCGCGGCAGCGTCAGACAACGCAACACCTATCCCGGCTCGAACTGCTCGTCGCCACGAGACAAAGCACTATTTCCCGAGAATGTACATGTCAGCGCGCAGTAAGAAAGGTCCAAAGACGGGCCTTCCCAACGGCGGCTACTAGATGATCCCCGCCGTTTCCCGCCGCCCTGGTCCGTCGAGGAATTGGAGGCGTGCGTCGTATGAGGCCGGAGCGCCTGCCCCGCTCAGTGTGAATTTTGAAAGATGAGCAAGACTATGAAGATCGCGCCCAGAACAATTATCCAGTTAGAAATTTGATATCCCGTTATCGATGTTTTCCGCTTGAACCATTCCATTACCTTACTCCCAGATAGGCCGTCTTCTTCGGGGACAATAATAGCAAAAACGGGCAGGATAGGCCGATAGGTTCAGCGGCCAAGCTGTTCACGCGCGACTGAGGCGCGGCGGATTGCGGTGAATATCGCCAAGCTGCCACTGCTGAGCCGAAACTAGCGAGGCTTGATCGCGCTTGCTCGGTCAAACCGCCGTCAGCACCGCCAGTCCCGTTGGCGGGCTCCACTAATCGCGCACAGAAGCCCAAGCTCCGGCCGCGCTCCCAGAGAACGGGCCGAGGCCTTTCTGGGCTGCACAAGGAACACGCCGATGATTTTGGTGTTCTTGATGGTTTTCGAAATCGCAGTCGCGATGGCGATCGGCTTCGTACTCGGCCGGATTTACCAAATCCGCCGCGATGAGTTAGGGCGACGTGTGGAGCCACCTCCGGTCGCCTACTCGCGCCCAACCGGCTAGGCCAGCCTACAAGCCGCGAGCGAACTTAATCGCTCGCTATGCTTCCTCGCTTCTTCCTCGACGACATACACCCTGCGAAGCCCAAGGGCTTTTGCAAGAGAGGCACTAATGCGCCTTCTGCCGTTTAAAATCGAATTGAGTTCGGTGCGATTAACGCCATGGCTCTTCGCGAAGGCGGATTGACTTCCCTCGCGCTTAACTGCGGCCTTCAGCAAATCAACGACGTCGTTATCATTGAGCACAAATAGATCGCCCGCTTTGCACGTCGGGTTCAATCCGACGTAGTCCGCGACGCTCGATGACCCGACCTAAGTCAAGGCCGACGACTGGTCGCTCCCCCCTATCCCCAACGCCGCGATCAGAAGTTAGAGACAGGGCAGAATTGCGTAGCGCCGATGATGAAAAGATGGCTGCGCACAGAATGGCGCGCAATTCCGCTGACTTTTGGTCACCGCTCGTTGCGCGGGCGACGGTATCTCGCGGTTAGCTCAGAGACGTATTTGGGCTTTTTAGTCCCAGGCGTGGTGATGACACCAATCGGCGCACTTTCCAGCCCAGCTGCTATGGCCGCATGCATTCGGGCACAGAATGCCTCGTCCATGTCGAGGTAACGTGGTTTTCCGTTAGTTATGCGTTCGATTTCCGTTAGGCGTTGGATTTTCGTCGTAGCTCACCTCTGCACGTTCAGCTCGCTTTACGTGTCTCTTCGACTTCCATGACAGCTACGGGTTGCTCGATCACCTCAGCAGCGACGGTTTCGACTACTGGAGCGACAGGCTGTTTCACTTTCGGCGCAGCTTTCTTTACTGGTGCGGGTTTGGGCTTGGCGGTTCGCTTGGTCGCTTTCGCAGACTTGGCTACCTTGCGTGCCTTACCGTGTACTGTCGCTGCTTTTCTCTTTTGCGCTTTTGATTGCTTCTTACGCTTGGCCATGATCCGCCCCGTCCCGGTTGGTGGTCTACAATACATTGATGCCCAATCGCTGAGTCCCGGCAACCCATCCTACGAGTTATCAACAGCTTGCGGCTTGAGCGCGCCCGCGTGGGCGCTAATCTTACTCGGTCGGAGTGAGACGTCCCTCTTTTGCAGTCCTTCTGAGGGTAGGCCATCAATGGGTGACTATCACTCTATTATTGCTCGCGCGGTTTCTCACTTGCCGAGTACAGCCGATGAGGCTCGGCATGCAATTTACGAACAGGCTCGCACAGCACTCCACGAACGATTAAGTAATGACCCGCAAATATCAGATACCGAGCTAGTGAATGAGCATTACAGACTTGAAGTGGCCATCTACGAAGTGGAAGACGACTTGTTACTGAGCGCTATGCGCCGGTTTGTAACAGAAGAGACGGCTTTTTCCCCTCCGAGCTTAATCATCTCAAAGATAAAGGAGTTCGTGCGCTCATCAGGAGCCAAGTTTGTCCGGCTCGGCGTGTTTTGACACAAATATTTGGGCGAGGCTCTTCCGTGGTGCTGCACCCTGCTACCAATCCGCCATGTCCCTGCAACCCATCTACCAAGTTATCAATAGGCGGACTTTTTCTGTGCAACAAGTGACGCCTGTCACGGAAATCCGCACTGCAGGGGCTTAAGGTTTTAGTCACTGAGATCCCTTTCTTCGTCCCCGAAAGGTGTCTCATCAGATGCCCCGACAAACGTCCCCTGTCGGGGCATTATTTTGCGCGGCTGATGTGCTGCCTGTTGTGGATAAACCCCACAAGCATCTGTAGGCCTTGAACGCAGACGCTATGCTTACCCGTCGGACTGAGGCGTCCCGCCACCTTGGAACGGAAGGTTGAGGACGAAGGTGAAGTTTGGCGCATCACTTCACTGCCGGTTCGATAACCCAACGAATGCCGTCCGAGAACACGGCACGAACTGGGGGACGAAGGCAAAGCCGCTAAGCGTGGGGACGCGGGCGGCTTTGCTGTCTGAGCAGGCGCGTCGCACAGCGACTGTTGGGTTTGGTATTACCACCGACAACCAGTGAGTGCGATCCTGCGATCGGATTAATGAGCCGCGTCGTTCGTAAACAAGGCGCGGTGGTTCTCCGCATGACGCGAATAAGCAAGGCCAACCAACTTTGGTGGCTTCCTTCTTTGAGCAAGCGACGTACTCAATACAAGATCAGCAAAATCAAACTCGCCACCAGCATAATGGCCATTACCCCCGCCACAGAAAGCACTAAAGCCTGCGTGGCCTCGTGGTGACCTACCTTCTCGGTCTTCATGAGCAAAGTCCGACCAAACTGGTGGCTGTCGTAACCCGCGCTTTTTATCGAATGCGGTTCGATGAATGCCATTCGTCTGATTGTTTGTAGTTAACGCGCGTCTATGCGCGAATTGCGATTGAATGTTTTTGATTAAAATTGTCGCTAGTTTTTCATCAAACGTGGCGATTGTTTGCGTCAATTACGATGACCAAAATCGATTTGAATTTAGTGTGTACGTTCTAAACACGAAAACGCAGGCCTATTGCGACTTAACAAAGCTCTACGATCAGGTTGAGGCGGCTGAGCAAAAGAACGATACCAACATCGAAGCGCTGACCAAACAAGCCAATGCGCTGGTCGACAAACTCGGTCCCGAATACCTCAAAATGGCAGAGGGATTGGAACAAGTGGACCTGACTTCCAGTGAAGGCAAAGAACTTTTGTCCATACTTTTAGAGCTTGATAAGCTCTGCACCAGATGAGGCGAGGCGGATTGCGGCGAATATCGCAAGCTGCCAGCATCTTTTGCGACGACGACCGAGCTGGGGAACCTCGTAAAAAAATCTGAGTGTGACGCGGCACTAACGCATAGGTTCGTGAGTTGAACCTGATCAGCGATATTTAGGAGACTACCATGGCAAAGGATCAACAAATCCGGGACCGCGATTGGCCCGACGCAAAGGTTACATCGAGGGTGCCTCAGCCGCGAGCTTTGAAAACTCCTCCGGTGAATAGCCACGTACGGTCGTGGTCCTCGCATTCCCCGTAGCGGAAATTGCCATGGCATACTTCGTCATCGTCTCGCCGTTCGGCATTTCGACCGTGACGACAACGTCATACTCACCTGTCGTCACATAGGCGCTGAGCAACCGCCCTCCTAATTTCTCCGCCACTGCCTTACTGGCTTGATAACGTTTGACGACGTCTTTTGTGTTTTTGGCACCTTGGTCAGTCCAATTCAAAAAACAGAGAAACGTCGGCATGATACTCCTCCCTGTGGCTCGGCTCGGTCGCTGACGAGAGTAATTCTAAAAGATAATTATGTCCGCGCCCACTGAACGCCACAACTACTTTGGGAAATGACGACCCCGACCTCGTCGGGGCACATCTTGGGGGATGAGGGACAGAGGATCGGGGCCGGACTCTCGTGGGCGAGAACCGGCCTTAACTTAACAGCGCCAACGATTTCAACAATTTGATTATTGTCAACAAAAGAATTGGGTTAAACGGACGACATTGCACTGCAACAAACGTAAGTTCTTGTTTGAGTGGGAATTAGAAAGCCTACTGGGGTCTTAATGCCATCAACGCCGCACTAACAACGCTGGCCAAGAGCCAAATCACCAAAAGCTCTCCCCACCAAGTCATCACTCCCCCGGCGGCCAAATCTCACTCAACGTCGAAAGCGGCGATCTGGCATTTACCGAGGCTTGATTAAGGAACCCTCAATTAGTTAGCCACCTGTCGCACAGCGGTCGACTTGGTGCTCGCTCAATCCCACTTGCTATCGGGGTGTCGGCGCAGCAGATGCGAGCGGTAATCGAAAGTCTGCCGTACGAAAATTCTAAACTCTCCGCAGTCGCGGTTGCCTCATTGAGCGGCAACGCCTTCCGGCAATGCTGGTGTCAAGCCTCGAAGTCGATCACTGCGCTTGCGATGTTGAACGCGGCCTCCACCGCTAAGAAATACTCATGTTCGTTATAATTGGGATGCCTCTTAACGGCAGCGTGCGCCCTCGCAAGACGACCACGGCGCACTAGGCTGCCTGCATTTTCCGCAAGGACTTCCGTCTATGACGTTAGTAAATTCACGATAAAGTGCGAAAATATCGGTGCCGGCGGTCATATCTGCCTCCGAGCGGCACTGTCGTCTGGGGACCAGCCATTCTGTAACATATGATCGGACCAAAACCCATTCAGCGAAGTCGTAGTTCATTCAGACCCAAGTTGAATGTAACCGACTTTGTATGGTCATGAAATGACGCGGCTGAGCGAACTTCTTCGTGGTGAATCGAAACATAGCCTGTCGATGCCGCGCTGGCTTGAACGTCTTGCGTCGATTGGCATAGTTACCGGAGATCCTGAGATAGCGAGGCGACAACGGATCACGAACATCGGTGCTTTTGTCGCTGCTGGAACCACGCTCGCGCATGTGGTTGTCAATGCGGTCCACGATGCTGGTGGTCTTGTTATAGTTCACCTATTCAACGGGGTGTTCGCCTTTTTGGCCCTCTTGATTCCCAACCTGCACCGTTATGGGGAGAATGCCGCAGCCATAGGTCTGGCGACTCTCGTTCTGCTTGGAACACTGGCTATCGTCTGGCTGCTCGGCACAGCAAGTCATCTTCAAATATATTTCACACTGATCGGCGCTCTGTTGCTTTTTGTGGGAATGCAGAACTGGAAGCTATTTTCGGTTTATTTTGTGCTGTTCACAATGGCTCTCCTCGTGACGGTGAATTACGCGCCTCACGACGGGTTGATCATGCCGCAAGACACCGCGCTACGCGACATGCTCACCAATCAGGCGATGATCAACACCATCACTGTCAACTGCGTCATCATCTTTTATGCAATGGCGGCGTTGCGTCGTGCCGAAGTCAATTTGGAGAATGAATATGCGCGTTCTGAGGCGCTGGTCACCACGATGATGCCGACGTCAATAGCAACACGACTCAAATTGATGCCCGATCAGCGTATAGCTGATCGCATCGAATGCCTGAGCATACTATTTGCGGATTTAGTCGGTTTTACAAAAGCAGCGCATGATCTGCCCCCCGATCAAGTTGTCGCTTACCTCGACGAGCTTGTGTGCGCCTTCGATGCATTGTGTGAGCGATTCGGCACTGCCAAGATCAAGACTATTGGTGATTGCTACATGGCGGTGGCAGGCATCGACGGCGACGGACCAGGGGGCGCAAGGGCAATCGGCCGGCTTGCACTGGCAATGCTGGACACCCCTCGGCGCTGTCGGCTGCTCGGCGGGCAGTGCTTGCAATTACGCGTGGGACTGCATTGTGGACTCGCAACGGCCGGAGTTATCGGCGACATGCGCTTCTCCTATGACGTATGGGGTGATGCCGTGAATGTTGCCGCTCGTATGGAATCACATGGTGTGCCGAACCGTATCCACGTTAGCGAGGCGTTCCGTGCCATGACGGACGGTGGCTTCATTTTTGAAGAGCGCGGAACGACAGATATCAAGAGCATCGGGCGGGCACGGACCTTTTTTCTATTGGGGGATCAGCAGGAATCCTCTCGTCACTAGTCGGGCGCTGCCAACCAAGCTGGAGTGTTTTTGGGACCGTAAATTAGTCAGACGGCCTGACGCCAGTTTCGCTCAACGAGGGCGGGTGGTGGCCAGGGGGTTGGCGGGCGCCTTCGTGAAACGCTCTTGTCCTTGCCGGCTCCATCGCAAAAAAACCTGATTAAATCATCGCGGGAACATCGCGTTCGTTGGATCAGCCGAGTTTCGAGAAGTAAAAATCGAATACGCAATTTGATCGAGATCAAGTTTTATTATTAGTACAAGAAGTACAGCCTTCATTTTTCTGATTGGGAGCGGAACGATGAAAAGGCGAGTCTGGACAGCAAAAGATGTTCGTGAGTTGAAGAAACTTGCAGGCAGAAGGACGCGGGCGGCCAACATCGCCCGGAGGTTGAGGAGAACCGAGGGAGCAACGCGGCAAAAAGCCTTTAGTCTTGGACTATCGCTCGAGACCCGTGCCGCAAAAGTCTGAAACCAAACGCCTATCCTGAATTAAGAAAAACGGCCCTGCTTAAAATCGTTCTGAAGGATCTAAAAGACAGGGCCGTATCCACAAGCCGACACGCTCCGCGTTCTTCGGCGCGGCGACCAAATAAATACCACGCCACGCGAATTTTTGCGTCAACCAACAAGTTTTCCACTGCTTATCTGCTAGTTTTCCACCGACCTCCACAGGCTCGTGCGGCCCAGTCGATTTGAAATCGAGGGGCGTCAGATCATGAGCGTGTCAGGCGATCTATGGTGTAAAAACCACTGAGGCGCGAGAAGCCACGCACCTCGGTTACGCGCTATCGGGAAGGAACTGACACGGCTCAGGTCGTCGGAAAATGACGAAAGCGGACATCTGCACCGATCCGCCAGCTTACGGATTGACCCCGTCGGATGAGCCGTTGCCCTTACCGTTGCCGTCAATCGACCCGACCTGAGGACGGGGACGGTTCGGTAGAACCCGCGACGACGCATCGACCATATTTCCTTGTCGTCGCGACGTTCCCTCGAATCGAGCGTTCTCCTCGATCGCCAGTGAAGACAATGCCGCTGCCGACCGGATCAGTGGCGGTCACGAACACGATCGGAATGGTGCGGCTCAGGACGCCCGCTCGACCCTCACAACGCTCAATCGGGGGTCAAGATCTACATGGATGTTTAACACCAAACCGTCCGGCCAAGCCGGTAGTGCGCGCAGATCCGCCACGGTTTTTGCCGTTACCGCGATACCCGTTTCGACCTCGACTCGCATGTTGTCGCGGTAGCCGACAAGGAGTTTTTGCATCTCCTCGATTCTATTGGCTGCGTGTCGCACGCCCGTTCTCGCGCAAACTCGAATACGAGTGATCTTACTGCTGTGGGTGATCGCACTCTCAGAGTTGCTCATTACGAAACGTGTCGCAACTCGCGACGTCTCCCGATTTTAGGCCGGTCGTGAACCACCGCGTGCGTTGTGCCGAAGAGCCGTGCGTGAAAGAGTCCGGCACAACGTAGCCCTGCGACCGTCGCTGCAATCGATCATCCCCGATGGCGGATGCCGTCTGCAATGCAGAGTCAACGTCTCCTGGTTCAATAAAGTCCCACTTTGCTTGACCTCGGTTAGCCCAGACGCCAGCCAGACAATCAGCTTGCAGCTCAACTCGGACCTGCAAGCTGTTGGCCTCGGCCTGATCCATGGCACGCTGCGCCTGCTGCACCTTTGGTAGCAGGCCGAGCAAGTTCTGCACGTGGTGACCAATCTCGTGGGCAATCACGTACGCTTGTGAGAACTGGCAAGTCTTGCTGCCGACATTGCAAGCACCAAAACGCCGTTCGAGGTCCTGAAAGAAACTTGTGTCGAGATAAACCTTTTGATCGATTGGGCAATAGAACGGCCCCATTGCAGATTGTGCAAACCCACAGCCAGACTGCGTAGCGCCGGAAAACATCACTAGCGTCGGCGATTTGTAGGTTTGTCCAGCTTGCGCGAAATAGTCGGTCCACACCGCCTCTGTACTGCCGAGGACGGCCGAGACGAACTGGCCCATTGCGTCTGACGGGCTTCCAGAACTTGTCGTTGAACCTGCGTCCGCCTGCTGCTGTGGCGCGCCGCTTCTGGACATCATCTCGGCGCCCCCGATGAGGAGGCGCGGGTCGATGCCCAAGGCCCAACCGATCAAGCCGAGCACTACGATTGTGCCAATCCCAATGCCGCCGCGCGCTACAGTGACGCCGCGTCGATCCTCAATCCTCGCGCTCTTCGGCAACTCATCGAGGCGCATGACTTACCCCCTTCATACTGAAGTGTGGCGCTTCACGTCATTTGTGACAGTTCTACCAATGTAGGAACATCAAGTGATTGCACACCCGCCCGTATTCAAAATATTTGATTTAGCTCAAATAATGGTTGGTCTGAGTAGGCACTACCGCACACATCTGCTGGTTTTTTGATCGGGTACTCTGCTCCACTCCAGCGTGCGACGTCGTGCAGGAAGAGAGGACGGCCCGCGATGGCTATCTCAAGGCTGAACCTGGAACATTGAATTTCGCTTGAGCCGCTTTGCGACGCCATCGATCGCGAAGAAGCTGAGGAGGTCAGCGAACATGACGCGACTTGGTTTGCATAGTCGTGCTCAAAACCAGTTGATCGCTCGGTCGTGAGATCGTCCAGCGAGGGTCACAACCTGGTCCAAGCCAATCATGCAAATCATCGGCCTCGGCAACGGCGCCTTCGATCCTCAGACGCTTGTGCTTTTGGAGACTGCTTTCGACGAGGCGTGGCTGACGCTCAAGTCGACGGGCAACAAAACAGTGAAGCCAGACGAGTTAGCGCGCCCTGTGTTGCACTTAGCGATCGAGGGGGGAACGCGATCCCGCTCGATTACACGACGGAGCGCTGGAGGGACTGCTACCCGCTGGCGCCTGGCGCGAGGCGAGCTGATCGTGGCATGTCCGGCATCTCGGCGGGAAGAAATGCTAAGGTGAGGTGTTGGCCCGCTTGGATCGAATTTTCTGGGAACTCTGGGAATAAACTTTGGAGTAGAGACTCTCAACGTCAGGCAGAGAGTCAGAGACCAGGGAACTTGGCAGCCAAAACAGGAGGAACCATGCGCAAAACACCCTTGCTTGCAGCCGTGATATTTGCCGCCGCCGTCTCAGGTGCTCCTGAATTTGCCGCCGCCATGGGTTCCAACAATCCCACGCCACCGCAAAGCAGTAAGCCGTCCGGCTCGACCACCACCAAGCAAAAGACCAAGAAGGACAAGAGCGGTTCGGCCAAGGATTTCCTGGACCGTTATCACGCCGCCTATGCGCTCATCTACGACAAGGGCGACTTTGAAGGCGGCATCACCGCTCTGCGCGCCACGGGCTATGACGACAACGCGGATGTGGCAACGCTGCTCGGTTATGCGTGCCGCAAGCTTGGCCGCTATGCCGACGCCAAATATTGGTACGACAAAGCGCTCGCCGCCGATCCCAACCACGCTTTGACCTGGTCCTATTACGGCATGTGGCATGCTGAACAGGGCAACGTGCTTAAGGCGAAAGACGACCTTGAAAAGGTCCGCCTGATCTGCGGCACCGAGTGCAAGGAATATGTCGCACTCAAAGAGGTGATTGACGGAACGCGGACGTATTAGACGAAATCCTCCCTCGCTAAGCGAGTTTTTGAGGTCGAGCAGAGACGCCGTTTTTCGGCCTCGTTCCGTGTCGAGCTTCGTCGAGCCGATTTCGCCGACGATCTTGCCCCGGCACAATTCGGGGTCGCTCTACGTCTCATCCTGCCGAAAATCATGGGGTCGCTGTGAGGCGGCCTCTCTAAACTTTGCAAACCCGCGACTCGTGGCCAAAAGTTGCCGGAGATGCGTACCTTCTTGCAACAGTCAGTCAGGGGCGGCGGGTGCCTCCTGTCGAGCCTCACGGCCTACCTCGCCCAAGTGGTTTTTGCGCCGAGACGGAAGCCCCGGCACCCGGTCAGCAATGCTGTTGCCCGGGCGGACATCTTGCGTTGCCCGGAGGTGGTCGCCGATCAGGCGGGGGGCCAGAAGGATGTGGAAGCTGACCTGTGGGCCCGGGTGCCGGCGGCCTGAATGCGGCATTCGGATAGGGCGAGGGACCAGAGGACTGTGACGTCTGCGGGAACGATGGCGGCGGCCCGTGGCGTTCGAGCGGAGCATTCGGATAGGGCGAGGGACCAGAGGACTGTGGTGTCTGCGGGAACGATGGCGGCGGCCCGTGGCGTTCGAGCGGAGCATTCGGATAGGGCGAGGGACCAGAGGACTGTGGTGTCCGCGGGAACGATGGCGGCGGCCCGTGCCGTTCGAGTGGGGATGGGGATGAGGGAAATGCAGAGAGCGACCTTTCCCGCTGCGGCTCTGTCAGATTGGCTCCGGGCCTCGGCAAGTTCCTTTCGTTGGTCCCAAACGCTGGCTGTGTCGTTATGCCTAAGCCAGCTGCGGGCAATCTGTGCTCGTCAGTGCTATGCAGCGGGGCCAGATTGCCCGATCCTAGTCCCCTCAGAGGCGCTGCGTGGATCGGATTGCCTGGCCGGGCGGCGACAACTCCAGGACCTCTGAACAGCGCGGGAGATGACGTTGCTGCGACGGCAGGATGGCCGTGATTGTTTGAAAGTAAAAGCGAGGGATTTTGGGCGGCCGCTTCCAGGTGCCGAACCTGCTCGGGACGTGGCGGTAAGTGGTGTTCCTTTGCTGCGAGAAGTTGCTCGGCTGTTGGCCTTGCGGTGATGCCACCCTGTCCGCCGCTATAGCTGACATTCGATGAGTTGTTTGCGACAACGGTCCTCGTATAGACGTTTCTAATTGAAACGTCGCGCATGTTGTTGACTGTAGTGTTGTAGAAAAAGGAGCCGCCTCTCCAGTAGCCGCCTCCGTAACCTTCACCTGTATAGCCAAAGCCGTAGTTCACACCTCCATAAAACCCAACATGTGGTCCCCAATAGCCGGGGTAAAATACATACTCCCCGTCGTTCCAAGCCCAATAAGCTGGCGTCCAGAGTAGACCTGGCTCGGGGGCTAGGACCCAGGTTCCTGGCACCCAATAGTACCCAAGGTCGTCGCTCCAGGCCCAATAGCCGGGGACCCACAAATAACCGGGTCCCGGAATGATAGGTTGCTCGTAGATTGGTAACGGCGGCGGCGGGACATCGACACTAATAACGTGGTCTCGTTGCGGCGCATCGTAATCTTGCGGCGCATCGTAATCTTGCGGCGCATCGTAATCCTGCGGCGGCGAATAATACTGCGCCGGCACAGGCACGGGCATCCCAACCGTGATTGCCCAGATAAAGCCGACCGCCAAGACGACTCTCATCATTGTTCGCATGACACGAACATCCAAAGAATGCCGAGGACGAGAGCACTCTCGATAAAATTGACTGGAAGACAATCAAACTACTGAATGTTGGTTAGGAAATTGTTATGCTTGACGCTGGCCGGGCAAGGTCCTCTTTCCAGCAATAGCCAACTCGCGGAGATTCAAGCTCTGCGCAGCAATCGCTTATTGCGCTAGTTCCAGTACCAGCCCATTGCATGTGACAGGACAGCGCCGGGGTCTGCCGACCCCTTATAAGTTGTCCAGCGCGTACCTACTATTTAGCTCCGTAGGTGCGGATAAGCCGGGAGGTAAATTCTCATGCGCGCGTAGGCGGCGGCTTCTCAGGGGGGAGCCGAGGCATGCGCACGTTCTCGGCGCCACCCGCCACCCCCACCGCGCCTAGCGCCGCGCCCATTCAGCGCTCGATCACACGACCTGGCAACGTCGCGCCCAACGGCCAGACTGGAAGCCGTCCGGGCTTGTTCGGCGGCGGCTTGTTCGGCGGGCTTGCTGCCGGCTTCCTCGGCGCAGGTCTATTTGGCTTGCTGTTCGGGCACGGACTTT
>Ga0306923_10002230_pt1 | contig 17665 bp, 13 predicted proteins | sample sta12Can44000108_FD_203841 | JGI IMG/M metagenome (GOLD analysis project Ga0306923, IMG submission 203841) | Lab enrichment of tropical soil microbial communities from Luquillo Experimental Forest, Puerto Rico - statanox.12C.anox.44.000.108 (v2)... | ecosystem: Environmental > Terrestrial >... | reverse complement strand
CGCCCTTGCTCTGAGTGAGGTGGTACATGGCACGAAACCAAGTGCACAGCGGCACCTTGGTCGCCGCGAAAATCGTTCCGGCGATCACGGATGTCTGCCGTCGACAGGCGGTACACTGGTAAAGCGCCCGGGTCTTGACGAAGCTGTGATGCTCCCCTGCGCAAACCGGGCAGGCAAAGCCGGATGGCCAGCGCCAGCGCATCACCGCCTCCCGGCACTGATCCTCTGTTCCGTAACGAACCTCAAACTGGGGCTCGCTGAGCCCCTTTTGAAATTGCACCGTGTTGCGCGCCATCGTTCAAACCCACTGAAACAGCCACATGTTCCTGTTTTGTACCATGACTTGATAGCTGAAGATAGTGCGTAATCAGGAAAATAAATCTCTGGTGTCGACCATCGCGGTCGCCGATCTTCTTTGTCAGGGCACGATCATCACGGCGCGACCCACCGCCCGCTCGAAGCCTACGCGATGGTTGGCGTAATTTAATTCATCGTGCTGTTTCCGCTGACGTTGGCAGCCCAGCAGGTCGAGCGTCGCTTGCGCTCTCGGATTAGAGCGGTCCGTCCGCCGTCCGAAAATTTCGCATTCGCGGCTTTCTCGCTTGCTTCTATCTGCTCACTGACAGCTTTCCGGGGTCAAGGTGGTACCGGGCAAGCGCGAAAGGGCGTAGGCTGCTTTCATATTGTTTCGAGAAAATCGGAGGAAGCGATGCGCGGTGTTGTCTTCACGGGGGAACAGCAGATCGAGATGATGGAGTTTCCCGACCCGACCCCGGGGTCCGGCGAGGTCGTCGTCGAAATGAAGGCCTCGGGCATGTGCGGCAGCGATCTGCACCAGTATCGCCGGCCGAAATCAGGCGGCGAAGCGATCGGCGGCTTGCCGGTCAACCCGAACCCGGTGATCGGCGGGCATGAGCCGTGCGGGATCGTCGCCGCGGTCGGCGCCGGCGTCAGCGAGAAGATGGCGCGCATCGGCCAGCGCGTCATGGTGCACCACTACAAGGGCTGCGAGGTGTGCGAGCACTGCCGCTCCGGCTGGTCGCAGCTCTGCCAGGAAGAGCCGGTCCTCGTGTACGGCAATAACGCCCATGGCGGGCACGCGCGCTGGCTGAAGGTGCCGGCCTTCACCTTGGTGCCGCTGCCGGACGAGTTGTCGTTCACGGCTGGGGCGGCGATCTCCTGCGGCACCGGCACGGCTTATGGCGCGCTGCGGCGGCTCAAGATCTCTGGTGACGACACGATCGCGCTGTTTGGCCAGGGACCGGTCGGTCTGTCGGCGACGCAGCTCGCCTCGGCGATGGGCGCCCGCGTCATCGCGCTCGATGTCAGCCCCGAGCGGCTGACCCGCGCCAAGGAGTTCGGCGCTTGGGAGACGGTCAACCCGCGCTCTAACGACCCGGTTGGCGCGATCAAGGACCTGACCCACGGCGGCGCCGACTTCACCCTCGACACTTCGAGCCAGCCCGAGGGCCGTATCGCCGCCGTACGCAGCGCTAAGGTGTGGGGCACGGTATGCTTTGTCGGCGAGCGCAACAATGTGACGATCGATGTCAGCCCCGACATGCTGCGTAAGCAGCTGACGATCATTGCCTCCTGGACCTTCTCGTGGCAGGGGCAAGCCGATTGCGCGCGTTTCTGCGTCGAGCGCAAGGTCGATGTCGACCGCCTGTTCACACATCAGTGGAAGCTCGACCAGGCGGATGAGGCCTATCACCTGTTCGACACCCAGACCACCGGCAAGGGCGTGTTCCTGATGTAGGAGCGCTTCAACGCAACGCGTCGAGCAGCGCCTTGGCCGTCTGCAGATCAGGAGTATCGAAGCCCTCGGTGAACCATCCGTAGATCGGGCCAAGGAGGTCTCGGGCTTCTCTACGACGACCGCAATCGACCCACAGGCGGGCAAGGCTCGTCGTCGCCGGCAGCTCCCATCCTTTGGCCTCCTGTCGCCGTGCCACCGCGATTGCCTGTCGCTGGCTGGCCTCGACCGCCGCATCACTGGTACCATGGAGGTGCAGCAGGAGTTCCGCCCGCAGATGATACAGACGGGCTAGGCAACTCTGATCGCCGGTTTCCGTGAAGTGAAGCGCTTGGGCCACGTGCCCCAGCCCTTCGCGATAACCATGTGCCATCAGGTGGGCGTCGCCATCAGGCAACCGGCGCGCATGAACATGCTGGCCCCAATCCGCTGCAAGATCCCTAATCCCTCGCTCATTTGGGCGATACCTTGCAACGCCTCGCCCGAACGAGCGAGCGCCCAGCCGAGGAACATCTGCGCGCATGCTTGGAACTGAGAGAACCCGAGTTGCTCGCTCAGCTCCCGCAACTCTGTGGCGGCGGCGAATACCGCCGCGGCATTGCCGCCAGGTGCTTGAGATGAAGTGCAGGAGAGAAACATCGAGTGCGCCAGAGACGGCGGATCCCGCATCCGCCGCGCCAGGGTTATGGCCTCGCCATGGCGGTGCATGGCGCGGGCCGGATGTCCAAGTAGACACTGTGCGGCTGCGCCGAGCGCGAGAGCGCACACTGCCGGATCGTGGCCGAAATACAAGTGGCGGTGGCTCGCGTGGCGTTCTTCATCGTAGAGAACGAGGGCTTCATCGGCATGCTCAAGGGCTAGCGCAAGTTGACCGCGATGCCACCGCACCGGCCAAATGCAGTGATGCGCCTGCAGCATGACATCGGGGTCATCGAGTTCACGCGCAATCCTGAAAAGATCATCCGAAGCCTCCTCAACTTGATCGAGTCGGCCTCGGTAGATATTGAAGACCGCCAAATTGGCGATGGAAGGCGCGAGGTTTTCCGAGCTTTGAAGCCTGCGTGCAATCCTGGCGCCGCGTTCGACGATTTCTTCCGCCTCCGGCGCGGACCATCCGTAAACACTCATCAAGGCTGGGCCAAGCTGCGACAGTATCGGCAACTCGACATGCCAACGCTCGTTGGTTTCAGGCCGGGCTTCGAGCAGCGACAAGGCGTGGCGGAAGTGTTCGATTGCTTCACGGTTGGCGGCGCGACGCACAGCCCGTTCGCCCGCTTGGCGCCAATAGGACACTGCCTCCAGCGACCTGCCACCCCTCTCGAGATGATGAGCAATGATTTCTGGCGCAGCTGCTGCATCTTCACCGCCTGCAGCCAGAAGGGCGTCAGCAATTCGCCCGTGTAGAAGCTGACGCTGCGCGCGCAATAAATTGCCGTACGCGGCCTCCTGCACCAGCGCATGCTTGAACAGAAAACCCGCCTGCTGTATGGCGCCACGCTGAAAGACCAGGCCCGCCTCTACGAGCGCCACAGTCGCGGCTTCGAGCTTTGGCCGGTTCTGCGCAGCCGATGCAGCCAGCAATTCGAAAGAAAACTGCCGGCCGATCGCGGCGCCGATTTGCGCTACCTCCTTTGCATCCGGGCCGAGCCGCTCGAGGCGGGCAAGGAGCGAAGTATGCAAGGTCGGCGGTACCGATACCGGTCCTCCGGTAGCGTTGGCAGCCTCTTCCAGGATCACCTTCGTCAGCTCTTCGAGAAACAGCGGAATCCCGTCACAGCGCTCGACGATCGCGTCTGCGACATCGTTCGGCAGCCGAGCCTCTGCACCGATCAAACCTTTCACCAGCATTGCCGAGTTGCGCCGATTGAGTCGGTTCAGCAATATCGCTGTGACCGCCGGTTGACCGCTCCAGGGGGGGTCGGAACTCTGATCGAAACGTGGCGATCAGCAATACCGGCCAGCTTTCGAGGTGCTCGATGATCAGGTCGAGCAACTCACGAGAAGTCGGATCGGCCCATTGCAGGTCCTCGAACACAATCAGCACGGGCCGCTGGCGGGACCAGCCTTCGATTTAGCGTAACCATGCCGCGAAAGTCTTCTCCTTTTTCCGCTGAGGCGTGAAATCGAGAGGCGCATAGCGGGGCGATCCCCCGAGGGACAGCAAATCGGCGAGAAGCGCAATGTCCTCCGCGATCGGCGAACGCGTGGCGAGCAGCCCCTCCAGCTTTTCGAGCTTCAACTCGGATATGTCATCGCGCTCGAATCCGGCTGCACGTTCGAGCTGGGCGATGATCGGGTAGAGGGCGCTGTTCTGGTAGTACGGTGAGCAGAAATAGCGCAAGCAAGGATGCGGCTCCTCTCCGAGACGCTCCACGAACGCCGCCGCCAATCGCGATTTCCCAACACCAGGCTCGCCGGAGAGCAGAACTGCATGCCCGTCACCGGCCCTTGCTCGGGTCCAGAATCGGTCGAGCTGAGCCATCTCCTCTTCCCGTCCGACCAGCGGTGTGTGGGTAGAGCGCAGCGCCTCGAACCGGCCCAGGCCGCGCCGCTCGCCCAGAACTCGCCAAGCGCGCCGCGACGCGTCACGTGGCATTTGCGACCCGGCATCCTCGAGCGCGAAGAATGCGCCGACCTGTCGCTGTGTGCTCTCGGCGATCAGGATTGAATTCGGCGCGGCAAGCGCGTGCAGTGTTGTCGCCAAGCTCGGCGCTGTGCCCACGACGTTGGGTCGTCGTCCGTGTCCTTCACCGATCACATCGCCTATGATGACGAGCCCGGTGGCGATACCAATGCGGGTCTGCAGGCAGCCCGAGCTTCATATAGGCCGATTATGTCGACGAGGCTTAGGCCCGCTCGTACCGCTCGTTCGGGATCATCTTCGTGTGCGGCCCGGGTACCTGAAATAGGAGAAGAAAGTATCGCCCGGAAGATGTGTCATGAAACCGTCGTATCGTTTGATGGCGTCGGCGCAAGCGCGGTAAAGGGTCGCCATGGTATCCAGCAGCTCTTCGGGATCCGCTTCCGCGGCCGAAGCCGGAATGCTGACGATGCTGCCTGCCAACACGGTTAGCGGGCGGCGCTCGACCAGCACGTCGCGGCCCTTGGTCGGCGCTTCGACCACCTCACTCGTATCAGCGTATTTGTATTGAGCTTGCATCACCGGCACGACGAAGCGATAGCCGCGCCCGGCAACGGTTTGGATCAGCTACCTCCGCCCCGACCGCGATCGAGGACGCGGCGAAGGGCCAAGATCTGGATCGGCAGGTTACTGTCCGCGACCACGATCCCTGGCCAGACGGCAGCCATGATCTCCTCCTTCGAAAACGAGGTCGCCGTGTCGTTGGACGAGCACGCAGAGCACGTCGAGCGCGCGCGACCCGATCGCGACCGGAACAAAAGCGCCATGCTTGTCGGAGCAAAACAGACCGCCGCCCCGCCGATCGAGACGAAACCGCTCGAATTCGAAAATCCCGCTGCCGACTACCTCCATGGCGCCTCTCCGCGCGCGAGTGGCGAATTTTAAGCACAATTAAGAAAATTTTATCGGCGCTTTATTGAGGTCTCCCGTCGTCACCGAGCATCTTGGCTTGCTGATGCAGCCGACAGCCGGCCGGGACACAGGTTCCCCTGTCGATCCCATCGAGAACCGAGAACAAGGAGTTCGCGATGAAACGCTACAATCGGATCGTGCACCGTTGGATTTTCGCTTTGACTCCGTTTCTGAGCGGCGTTTGTAGCCCCGCGGAAGCTGCGCAGCGACCTTGGACAGAAGTCCAACAGATCCCTGCCGCTGCAGTGGCGTGCTACGTTGTCGGTAGGGCGTTCTTGCAAGTCGACACCCAAGGTCAGTTCGTCGCCGGTCAGGTTGTCGGCTATTTCACCGATATAAATGGGATTGGGGCGTCAGACTCGCTCTTTAAACCATCTTCTACAGGTCCAAGCGAGCAAACGGCGTTCTTTACGTTTCGCTCTGATGTATTCTCGGTCACCCCACTGCAAAATGGTGATATCGGACTCGATTTAACCTCCACCGGAACTTTCAACATTTATTACAATTCGAAACCGGACGGCGACTGGTGCACTCCAGACACATTCTCGGGCGACCAGCCGTTCCCCGGCCAACCAATCGCAGGGTTCACGAGGCCGGAGTACCTGGCCCTGGCGATCCTACAGAGCGACGTCACCAACCCGCCGCCATTCGAATCCATTAGCCTGCACACTCTGACTGAAACCTTGGTATCGAGTCAGAGTTTTACATTCAACGGTCATAGATATGACTTTAGCACCTTGGTGCCCGGTGGTGTCACACTCAATGAATTGGCCAGTAATACGGGCGTTCCGGGGGTTACGAACTTTCCAGTGGGGTTCGCTTATGCCGGAAATTGTCTCGCGGTGGAAGGCGGCGACCGAGATTAGCAAATAAGCCGGTTGAGGATCATATTTATTTTGACAAATTTGCTAAATGCGTATATTGTCGCAAAGCCTCGGCCGGCGAGCCAGGAAGCGCTATTTTGCTGCTGTTCATTTGGGACTGAACCGGCGATGGCGCAGAATTTCTGCGGGGCAGGAGCGGCGCTAGCTGACAATTTCCTGTAAATAACAGCGCGGGCGTGCTCAGAGGCTCTTCGCGATTCTGTTAACTGGGCTCGCACGTTGCTGCAACCTTAAGGAGAGAGTTTGCTTGTAGATTTGCTGTAGACTTAACGAGCGTTAATCACCGATACAACCGTTTGTAGCGTCGCATTATCGAGTGGACTGGTCTTGGGCTGGACCGTAACCATATCGGTGTTTGTTACCTCGATCTTGACCGGTGAACCCGACTTCCTTGTTCCACCCCGCGGTCGCAGTCTGGTTTGATCGCAATTTCGCCGGACCGACGGCGGCGCAGGCGGAGGCATGGCCGGCGATCCAGGCCGGCCGACATGTGCTGATTGCCGCGCCCACCGGGTCGGGCAAGACATTGGCCGCGTTTCTCGCGGCGATCGACGGACTGGTGCGGAGAGGCCTTGAAGGCGGGCTCAGGGATGAGACGCAAATCGTCTATGTCTCACCGCTGAAGGCGCTGTCGAACGACATCCAGCGCAACCTGGAAGCGCCGCTCGCCGGGGTTCGAGGAGCGCTGCGCTCCCAAGGTTTACCGGACGTGGAGATCCGCAGCTGGGTGCGCACCGGCGACACCCCGCCGGGAGAGCGTCAACGCATGGGGCGCTCGCCGCCGCACATCGTCGTGACCACCCCGGAATCGCTATACATCCTGCTCGGCTCCGAGTCCGGACGCAAAATGCTCGCGACGACGCGGACCGTGATCGTCGACGAAATCCACGCGCTGGCGCCGAACAAGCGTGGTTCCCATTTGGCGTTCTCGCTCGAGCGCCTGGCTGCCCTCTCTACCGGCCCTCTGCTGCGTGTCGGCCTGTCGGCCACCCAGAAGCCGATCGAGATGGTTGCCCGCTTTCTGGTCGGACCGGACGCGGAGTGTCGGATCATCGATACCGGCCACCGCCGGGCGCGAGATCTCGCTCTTGAAGTGCCCTCATCGCCGCTTGAATCGGTCATGTCGGGCGAGGTCTGGCAGCAGGTCTATGACCGATTGAAGGAGCTGATCGAGGCGCATCGCACGACTCTAGTGTTTGTCAATACGCGCCGGCTGGTCGAGCGGGTGACCCGCCAGCTCTCGGAGCGCCTCGGCGACGGTCAGGTCACGGCGCATCACGGCAGCCTTGCCAAGGAGCAGCGGCTCGACGCAGAACAGCGTCTTAAACGCGGTCAACTAAGGGCATTGGTGGCGACCGCCTCGCTCGAGCTCGGCATCGATATCGGCGATGTCGATCTGGTCTGCCAGCTCGGTTCGCCGCGCTCGATCGCGACCTTCATCCAGCGGGTAGGCCGCGCGGGTCACGCCGTCGAGGGCACTCCCAAGGGCCGACTTTTCCCCTTGTCGCGCGACGAACTCGTCGAGTGCACGGCGTTGCTCGATAGCGTCGACCGCGGCGAGCTCGACCGCCTCTCGATTCCCCGACAACCGCTCGACGTACTGGCACAGCAGATCGTCGCGGAAGTGGCGGCGCGGGAGTGGGAGGAGGACGAACTCTTCTCATTGGTACGCCGCGCGTGGCCCTACCGGGCGCTCGATCGCGAAGATTTTGCCGCCGTCGTTGCCATGCTGGCCCAAGGCTTCAGCACCCGTCGCGGCCGGCGCGGCGCGCTGATCCATCACGATGCCGTCAACCATGTGTTGCGTGGGCGGCGCGGCGCCCGGCTGACGGCGCTGACCTCGGGCGGAGCGATCCCCGACACTGCCGACTACCAGGTGCTGCTGGAACCCGAAAACCAGGTCATCGGCAGCGTCAACGAGGATTGGGCGGTCGAGAGCATGGCCGGCGACGTCTTTCAGCTCGGCAATACGGCCTACCGCATCCTGCGCGTCGAACGCGGCACTGTCCGGGTCGAGGATGCGCAGGGCATGATGCCCAATATCCCGTTTTGGCTGGGCGAAGCGCCCGGCCGCACCGACGAGCTGTCGCAGTCGGTGTCGCGGCTGCGGGCCGAGATCGCCGCGCGCCTGCCGACCGACCCCGAAGGGGAGCGTACCGCGCGCTGGCTGGTCGAGGAGGTCGGCATCGCCGAGCCCGCCGCCGAGCAATTGGTCGAATACCTAGCCTCGGCGCACGCGGCATTGGGCATGTTGCCGACCCAGGACACGCTGATCTTCGAGCGTTTCTTCGATGAAGTCGGCGGCATGCAGCTGGTCATACACTCGCCCTACGGCAGCCGCATCAACCGCGCTTGGGGCTTGGCACTGCGCAAACGCATTTGCCGCAAGTTCAACTTCGAGCTGCAGGCGGCTGCAACCGAGGACAACATCGTGCTGTCGCTAACCCGGGCGCACAGCTTCGATCTCGATGAGGTGCGGCACTATCTGCATTCGACCAGCATCCGGGCGGTGCTGATCCAGGCTCTGCTCGACGCCCCGATGTTCGCCACGCGGTGGCGTTGGATCGCCGGTATCTCGCTGGCGCTGCCACGATTCCGCGGCGGCAAGAAAGTGGCGCCGCAGCTCGCGCGGATGGACGCCGAAGATCTGATCGCGGCGATCTTTCCCGACCAACTCGCCTGCGCAGAGAACCTTGTTGGCGAGCGAGAGATTCCCGACCATCCGCTAGTCCGGCAGACAATAACGGACTGCCTCGTCGATGCCATGGACATCGACGGGTTCACGCGGATCCTCACCCGGCTGGAAGCGGGCGAAATCAGCGTCGTCACGCGTGACCTGACCGAACCCTCGCCGCTCGCTCTCGAGGTGCTGTCGGCCCGGCCCTACGCTTATCTCGATGACGCGCCCCTCGAAGAACGACGAACGCAGGCGGTGATGAGCCGTCGTTGGCTCGCGCCGGAGGCCGCTGCCGATATTGGCCGGCTCGATCCCGAGGCAATAGCGCGGGTCCGCAGCGAAGCTTGGCCCGGCCCCGCCAACGCCGACGAATTGCACGATGCGCTCGCATGGCTCGGATTTTTTAGCGCTGAAGAGGCCGGGGCCCGGCCCGGCTGGACCCAATGGTTTGCGCAGTTGGTACACGACAGGCGTGTCACGCTGCTGACTGTGCTACATGCCAGCCTATGGATCGCCGCCGAACGTTTGCCGCAATTTCAGGCGGTGTGGCCCGGTGCGCCACGCGACCCAGCAATTGCTGCCCCGGTCGAGTATTCGGAGCGCGAGTGGTCTCCGGAGGAGGCACTGATCGAAATCCTGCGCGGGCGGCTTGAGGGACTCGGGCCGGTCACCGTGAATGCACTGGCCGCGCCGCTTGGACTTGGGCCTGACGACATTGCAGCCGGGCTCGCAGCGCTCGAGGCCGAAGGCTTCGCATTGCGTGGCCGCTTCACCGGAACTGCGGCGGGGGAAGAATGGTGCGAGCGCCGGCTGCTCGCGCGGATCCACCGGTATACGGTGGGCCGCTTGCGCGCCGAGATCCAGCCGGTCGCAGCGATCGAATTCCTGTGCTTTCTGTTTGGCTGGCAGCGAGTTGCACCGGACAGTCGTATGGAGGGGCCGGATGCGGTCGAGATCCTGGCCCGGCAGCTCGAAGGGTTTGAGGCGCCGGCGGGCGCGTGGGAAACCGAGATCCTGCCGGCCCGGCTCAGTGGATACGAGCCCACTTGGCTCGATGATCAATGTCTCTCCGGGCGGATCGCCTGGGCTCGGCTGAGACCTCGCTCCGTCCGACCCAACGGCAGCGAGCGCAGCGCGGCGCCGGTGCGGTCGACGCCGATTACCCTTCTGGCGCGCCGCTATGCTCCGCTCTGGGCATCGCTTTCCGCGAGCGTTGACCCGGTTGCCTTGAGTACTCGGGCAGAAGCCGTAGTCGACCACATTCGGCGAAATGGCGCATCGTTCTTCGACGAGCTGGTCGAAGGTACCGGGCTGTTGCGCCCGCAGGTCGAGGAGGCACTAGCCGAGCTGGTTGCGTCGGGCCTCGTCAATTCCGATAGCTTTGCCGGGCTGCGCGCGCTGCTCGTGCCGGCCGACCGGCGCGGCAATGGGCGGCGCCGCCGCGCCGCGCTGTTTCGCATGGAGGACGCGGGCCGCTGGCGCGTCGTGCGCAGCCGGTGCCGGAGGTCAAGCCCGAAGCGGTCGAACACCTGGCTCGCACCCTGTTGCTTCGTTATGGCGTCGTATTCTGGCGCTTGATCGAGCGCGAGGCGCCCTGGCTACCGCCATGGCGCGACCTGTTGCGCGTCTACCGTCGGCTCGAGGCTCGTGGCGAAATCCGCGGCGGCCGTTTTGTCGCCGGCTTCTCCGGTGAGCAGTTTGCGCTCCCCGACGCGGTCGGCATGCTGCGCGAGGTACGGCGCAAGCCCGCTTCGGATGGCTGGATATCACTTTCCGGCGCCGACCCGCTCAACCTCGCCGGCATCCTGACCCCCGGGCCAAAGCTCGCTGCACTGACCGGCAACCGCCTGCTCTACCGCGGCGGCCTGCCCGTGGCACTCCTCGCCGGTGGCGAGGTGCAGTTCCTCGCGGACCTCGATACCGCCGCTCAATGGGAGGCGCGCAAAGCCTTGCTGCGGGGTGCCGTCCCGGCCTCGCTCATGGCGCTCTCCTGACAGCGACCCGCGCCCGCAGCCAGGCTGCGACATGATCTTGGATCGCGCAGTAGATATCGTCCTGACCGACGCCGATTCCTTTCCGAACCTTGAACAAGTGGTCGCCTCCTTCGACGACGTAGACATCGGCGGGGGGGTCGAGCCGCGCAACGATCGGGCGCAGTTCGTCGGGGGTTCCAAAGGCGTCGCGCGAACCTTGAACGAACAGCATCGGCGCCTTGACGTCCGACAGATGCTTTGCGCGAAGACGGTCGGGTCGCCCCGGGGGATGCAGCGGATAGCCGAGAAAAACCAAACCCGCGAGATCGTAGACGCCGCCGGCAGCCACTTGCGAGGCGATCCGCCCGCCCATCGACTTGCCGCCAATTGCCAATGCATCGCGGCATGACTTCATTTGCTCGCGAACCGCCTCGATCACTCCCCACCAGCAGGCCTCCAGTTTGTCATTCGGATCGGGGATGCGCCGACCCTGTTCGCGGTACAAGAAATTGAAGGTGACCATGTCGATACCGCGCGCCGCCAATGCGCTGGCATAGCTCACGATAAAGTCGCTGGTCTGACCAGCACCGGCTCCATGTCCGAGGATTAGCGTCACGCCGGCAGAGTGTTTCGCCGCGGCGGGGTAAACCATCGCGGTGATGCTCTGGTGCGGGGAAATTTCTATTCGAAGCGGTTCGGGCATCGGTTAAGCCAGCTCACACAACCGACCACCGGTGTATTTTGCGGCCGCCGACAATATATCTCGCCTCGGCGCCGCCTGTTAAAACCTGGCGCGCGGGCGGAACCCGAACCCGGCAGGGGAGGAAAGCTATACCCAGCATCGTCAGGCAATACGACATCATCGACGGGCGAGCGCTTGCGGAGCAATTGTCGGCCGCCGTTCCCGTAGTCCGCTCTCCGACACTCGATCGCGGCACCTTCGTCGCGCCGTTGAAGGCGGCGCTGACCACCGGCCACGCCGAGATCCGCCGTCGCTTCGAGGCAACTGGCGATGGCTCTTCGGTGATGCGCGAGCAATCCTTTCTGATGGATCAACTGATCCGCGTGCTATTCGACTTGGTTACCGGTGAAATCTATCCGCTCCCCAACCCGACATCGGGCGAAAGGCTCGCGATCATCGCCGTCGGGGGCTACGGACGGGGCGAGTTGGCACCCTATTCGGACATCGACCTGCTGTTTCTACTGCCTTACAAACGGACCCCCTATACCGAACAGGTCGTCGAATACCTCCTCTACCTGTTGTGGGACCTTGGTCTGAGGATCGGGCAGGCGACCCGCTCGGTCGAGGAATGTCAGCGCTTGGCCAAATCTGATTTGACCATCCGCACCGGCTTGCTCGAGGCGCGCTATTTGTGTGGCGATCAAGCGCTCTTCAGAGATCTCAAGAAGCGTTTTGATAGCGACATCGTGCGCGGCACCGCCGCGCAGTTCGTCGAAGGCAAGCTCGCCGAGCGTGACGCGCGGCACCAACGCGTCGGCGACAGCCGTTATCAGCTCGAGCCAAACGTCAAAGAGGGCAAAGGCGGGCTCCGAGACCTGCACACGCTGTTCTGGATCGCCAAATACATCTACCGCACCGACAATGTCGGCAGGCTCGTCGAGCTGGGCGTGCTGTCGACCGAGGAGTCACTGCGTTTCGACCACGCCCAGAGTTTCCTGTGGACGGTTCGCTGCCATCTCCATTACCTCGCCGGCCGCGCCGAAGAGCGCCTCACTTTCGACCTGCAGACTGAAATCGGGCGGCGCATGGGCTACGCAGATGAGGAAAGGAGCCGTGGGGTCGAGCGGTTCATGAAAGATTATTTCCTGGTCGCCAAAGATGTCGGCGACCTGACCCGGATCTTCTGTGCGATTCTCGAAGCCGACCAAAAGCGCAGACGCCGGCTTTCGTGGGTACGCTGGGGCGCCGGGCGTCGCTCGCTCGGCGGGTTTGTGCTCGACGGCGAGTGGTTGACGATCCCGGCCGAGGATTTTTTCAAGAAGGACCCGGTGGCGCTCCTGCGCCTCTTTCATGTCGCGCAAGAACACGGGCTCGACATCCACCCGCGCGCGTTGCGGGCGGCGAGCCAATGGTTGAAGCTGATCGACGACCGATTGCGCGAAGATCCCGAGGCAAACCGCCTGTTCATCGAGATCCTGACCTCGCACAAGGATCCCGAAACGGCACTCCGCAGGATGAACGAGGCCGGGGTCTTGGGTTGCTTCATCCCGGACTTCGGGCGCGTCGTCGCGCAGATGCAGTACGACATGTACCACCATTACACGGTCGACGAGCACACGCTCTTCGCTATCGGAATCCTGCACAAGATTGAAGGCGGGCTTTTCAAAGAGGAGCATCCTCTAGCGACCGAGCTGGTTGCAACGATAGTCTCGCGTCGCGCGCTTTATCTGGCGGTGCTGCTGCACGATATCGCCAAGGGTGGGGGCGGTGACCACTCGCAGATCGGTGAAGAGATCGCCGCGAAGCTCGGCCCGCGACTTGGACTTTCGGACGAAGAGACCGAAACCGTCGCATGGCTGGTGCGTTGGCATCTCCTGATGAGCGGCACCGCTTTCAAGCGCGACATCGGTGACCCGAAGACGATCGGCGACTTTGTGGAGCGGGTGCAGTCGCCAGAACGGCTCAAGCTGCTGCTGGTTCTGACCGTCGCCGATATCCGTGCCGTCGGCCCCAACATCATGAACGGGTGGAAGGCGGCGCTGTTGCGCGAGCTATACCATCGCGCGATCGAGGTGATGTCGGGCGGGCTCACGGTCGAAGGGCGGGATTCACGGATCGCCACTGCTCAGGCGGCGGCGCGGCGGTTGCTCCCCGATTTTGGGGAGGAAGACTTTACGACTTTCACCAGCCGCGGATATCCTTTCTATTGGCTATCCTTCGATCCCGAGACCCACGCTCGGCACGCACGACTGATGCGCGAGGCAGAAATGAGCGGTGCGCCGCTCACCGTCGAGAAGCGCGTCGATTTGCACCGCTCGGTAACCGAGATCACGCTCTACACCGCCGATCACCCCGGCCTGTTCTCGCGGATCGCGGGTGCCCTCGCGGTCAGCGGTGCCAATATCGTCGATGCCAAGATCATGACGATGTCGAACGGGATGGCGCTCGACACCTTCTGGGTCCAGGATTTGGCGGGTCGCTCTTTCGATCGTCCGGACAAGCTGGCCAGGCTGGCGGTGATTTTCGAGAACGTGCTGACCGGCGACCTGAAGCCTCATCGTGAACTCGCCCGCCCACCCGCCTTTCCGAGTCGAATGCAGGTTTTCACCGTGATGCCCAGGGTACTCGTGGACAACAAGGCGAGTGCCTCGCACACGGTTATCGAAGTCAACGGCCGCGACCGGCCGGGCTTGCTGTATGAGCTAACCCGCGAGCTGACGCGACTCAATCTGCAAATCTCAAGCGCTAAGATCTCAACCTACGGTGAAAAGGTCGTCGACGTATTCTACGTCAAGAACCTCTTCGGCCATAAGGTGGAGCAGCCCGCTAAGCTCTCCGAGATCCAGAGGAACCTCGAAGCCGTGTTGGTCAAGCGCAGCGCGGACGCGATGCCAGAGAGCAGTCGGGGGCGCGTTGCCGCCGAGTAACTCGCCGGGTCGCCGGTATCCGGGAACTATTCGCGCAGATCTTCGAAGAATTCCTTGACCCGGGCGAAAAAGCCTTCGCTTTCGGGGTGCGTGCGGCGGTTCTCGCCTTCCTTTTCGAATTCGCGCAGCAGCTCCTGCTGTCGTTTGGTCAGGTTTTGCGGGGTCTCGACAATCGCCTCGATGAACATGTCGCCGCGCGCGGCCGAGCGCAGCACGGTCATCCCTTTCGACCGGAGCCGGAACTGGTGCCCCGATTGCGTTCCGGCGGGCACCGTGACACGCGTTCGGGAGCCGTCCACGGTCGGCACCTCGATCGTGCCACCGAGGGCCGCCGTGGTGATCGGCAGCGGTACCCGGCAATGGATATTGGGACCGTCACGCTGGAAGATCCGATGCGGTGCCACACGGATAAAGATGAAGAGATCGCCCGCTGAGGCCCCACGGACCCCGACCTCGCCTTCCCCCGCGAGCCGCATCCGAATGCCGTCCTCGACCCCGGCCGGGATGTTGACCGACAGCGTCTTTTCGCGTCGCGTCCGACCCTGGCCGCCGCACGCCTTGCAGGGATTGTCGATGACCCGTCCGGCACCCTGACAGCCGGCGCAGGTTTGCTCGAGCGTGAAGAAACCTTGTTGCACGCGTACGCGCCCACGGCCGTGACATCTCGGACAAGTTATGGGTTTGGAGCCGGCCTCGGCACCGCTGCCCTTGCACTGCTCGCAAGGGACTAGGGTCGGGACACGGATCGTCGTCTGCTTACCGCGGAAGGCCTCCTCAAGCGAGACCTCGAGGTTGTATTGTAGATCACTGCCGCGACTAGGCCCACCCTGGCCGCGCCGGCCGCCGCCCATGAACTCACCGAACATCTCGTCGAAAATGTCGGCAAAGCCGCCTGCGGCGAAGCCAAAATCCCCCGGGCCACGCCCGCCGCCTTGTTCGAAGGCGGCATGACCGAACCGATCATAGGCGGCACGCTTTTGATCATCCTTTAGTATGTCGTAGGCTTCGTTGAGGTCCTTGAATTTTTGTTCAGCACCCTTGTCGCCGGAATTGCGATCGGGGTGATATTGCATCGCGAGCTTGCGATAGGCTCGCTTAAGTTCGTCGGCGCTCGCCGATTTGGAGACGCCGAGGGTCTCGTAAAAATCCTGTTTCGCCATGACCGACAGGGGTTCGATTAAGGAGCTTGCTATCGGGCCTTACCCCGGCGGAAGACCCGCCGGGGTAAGTGCATCCAGTCCCACCTCGGCAATAAGGCCGGTTAACCCGAGCCGCGCTTCTTCTGGTCGTCGACCTCCTCGAAATCGGCATCGACAACCTTGTCATTGCCGCCTCCAGTGGTACCGCCAGACGAGGGTCCGCTCGACGAAGGGCCAGCCGCCCCGCCGGCCCCAGCCTGCTCGGCCTGCTGTGCCTTGTAGAGTGCCTCGCCGACCTTCATGGAGGCTTGAGCCAAGGCCTCGGTCTTAGCCTTGATCTGCGCGGCATCGTCGCTACCCAAGCTATCCTTCAAGGCCTGGATCGCCTGCTGCACTGCGTCGCGATCACCCTGGGCTACCTTGTCACCGGCTTCGGTTAAGGTCCGTTCGGTCGTGTGGATCAGCGCATCGGCACTGTTTTTTGCCTCAACCAGGTCGCGTCTCCGCTTGTCTTCCTCGGCATGCGCCTCGGCATCCTTGACCATGCGGTCGATATCGGCTTCGGAGAGGCCACCCGATGCCTGGATGCGGATCTGCTGTTCCTTGCCGGTCGCCTTATCCTTGGCCGAGACCTGGACGATGCCATTAGCGTCGATGTCGAAGGTCACCTCGACCTGGGGCATGCCGCGCGGCGCCGAAGGAATACCGACCAAATCGAATTGGCCCAGCAGCTTGTTGTCGGCCGCCATCTCGCGCTCACCCTGGAACACGCGGATCGTGACAGCCGTCTGATTGTCTTCCGCGGTCGAAAAGGTTTGGCTCTTTTTGGTCGGGATTGTCGTGTTGCGGTCGATCAACCGAGTAAATACGCCGCCTAAGGTCTCGATGCCGAGCGACAGGGGTGTTACGTCGAGGAGCAGGACATCCTTGACTTCGCCCTTCAGCACGCCGGCCTGGATCGCCGCGCCGACGGCCACGACCTCATCCGGGTTGACGCTGCGGTTCGGCTCTTTGCCGAAGAACTGTTTGACCGTCTCGATAACTTTGGGCATCCGGGTCATGCCGCCGACCAGGATCACCTCGTTGATCTCGGATGCGCGGAGCCCGGCATCCTTGAGGGCGCTGCCGCACGGGCCGATGGTTCGCTGGATCAGGTCGTCGACCAGCGCCTCGAGCTTTGACCTGGTCAGTTTGATGTTGAGATGCTTGGGTCCGTGCTGATCCGCCGTAATGAAGGGCAGGTTGACGTCAGTCTGCACCGATGAGGACAGCTCGATCTTGGCTTTCTCGGCCGCCTCCTTCAGTCGCTGGAGGGCAAGCCGATCGTTGCGCAAATCGATCCCTTGCTCCTTGCGGAACTCGTCGGCGAGATAGTCAATAATCTTCTTGTCGAAATCTTCACCACCGAGAAACGTATCACCGTTGGTTGACTTGACTTCGAAGACGCCGTCGCCGATCTCAAGCACCGAGATATCGAAGGTGCCGCCGCCAAGATCGTAAACCGCGATCGTGCCACTGCCCTTCTTCTCCATGCCGTAAGCGAGTGCCGCCGCGGTCGGCTCATTAATGATGCGCAATACTTCGAGCCCGGCAATTCTGCCGGCATCCTTGGTGGCCTGGCGCTGGCTGTCGTTGAAATACGCTGGAACCGTGATAACAGCCTCGGTGACCGTCTCACCGAGATACGCCTCTGCCGTCTCCTTCATCTTCTGCAGAATGAAGGCACTGATCTGCGACGGGGCATATTTCTTGCCGCGACCCTCGACCCAGGCGTCGCCATTGTCGCCGGTGACGATCTTGTAGGGCACGAGGTCCATGTCCTTCCTGACCATCGGATCAGTGAAACGTCGACCGATCAGGCGCTTGATTGCAAAGAACGTGTTCTCTGGATTGGTCACGGCCTGACGCTTTGCCGCCTGACCGACCAGGCGTTCACCCGACTCGGTAAAGGCAACCATCGAAGGCGTTGTCCGCATGCCTTCGCTGTTCTCGATCACCTTGGCGTTTCTGCCCTCCATCACGGCGACGCAGGAGTTCGTCGTGCCGAGATCGATACCGATGACTTTGCTCATGG
>Ga0306923_10002229_pt1 | contig 17668 bp, 16 predicted proteins | sample sta12Can44000108_FD_203841 | JGI IMG/M metagenome (GOLD analysis project Ga0306923, IMG submission 203841) | Lab enrichment of tropical soil microbial communities from Luquillo Experimental Forest, Puerto Rico - statanox.12C.anox.44.000.108 (v2)... | ecosystem: Environmental > Terrestrial >... | reverse complement strand
CTGCGGCTTGCCTCAATCCGCCTCATGCTCCGAAAACTTTGTAATCCCGCCTGATGTTTTCGGACAGACTCTTAGGAACGGTTAGACCCATACCTTAGAATTTTCACAAAATTTGCGGAGGGGTACGAGGTCAGCGCTTCGACCTGCGTTTCTTCCGTCCCTTATCGATCAAAAAATCATCGAGTTTCTTGCCACCTTTGATCGCAGCAACAAGCCAACGAGGTCTTGCACCACGACCTGCCCAAGTTTCACCTGACGGGCCACGATATTTCGGTGGGACTTTCGTTCCCCTTCAATGCGCTTCCACCGCCTCGCACAACCCTTCGTCCGCCGACCAAGGCAATGGCCTCCATCCTCTCCAACTGCTTTCGTATCTCCGCCCGCCGCTCATGAAGCATTTCATCAACCCGCCTTCGCAGCTCCATCAGTGCTTCAACGCTCATCCCTGATAGATTTACCTTTGCCATAGTGATCTCCGGCGAGAAAACGGAATAGTCTGTGAGGCATTAGCAAGCAAAGCAATAGCAAATCCTTGGGCTTCGGGATTTTTGGTCCTGCATATTTTCGATGGGGGTTTGCAGCGCGTGGGGGTGGGGGCCCAGTCCACCGTGGGCGGGGGGTCAGCCATCCCATGGCCCATGGCAGCACGCCGGCGGCGTGATTGACGCAAAAAGCAAAAGACGAAGCGCAAAATCGAAAAGAGCAAAATTCGAATCGCAGAAACACCGGTCTTGTCCAGATAGGCTCGCAAAGGCCGCCGGAGCCGGCTACATGCATTATTTGGTCGACTCCAATGTCGGGTGAACCCCCCCATCGCTAGCCGAGCTCTTTTTTGGACACCGATTCCAAAACTTAGGCTTTATGGAAGGTTTTTCTTGACCTGATTTTATTGGTCCGCTAAATTCCATATGTCAGTTCCGAAAGAGAGGTTGAAAATGATCGTCGGATATGCGCGGGTTTCCGCCCGCGACCAGGACTTCGCCGGCCAGGTGGCCGACCTCGAGGCTGCCGGCTGCGTCAAAATCTACCGCGAGAAGATTTCGGGCGCGAAGACCGATCGACCCGAGCTCGGCAAGCTGATGCGCAGGCTCGAGGAAGGCGACACGGTGATTGTCTGCCGGCTCGATCGACTGGCGCGCTCAACCCGCGATCTGTTGAACCTGCTGGATCAGATATCCGATCGTGGTGCAACATTCCGCTCACTCAAGGATGCGTGGGCAGACACCTCGACGATGCATGGGCGTCTGCTGATCACGGTCCTTGGTGGCATCGCTCAGTTCGAACGTGAGCTGATCCGCGAACGCACCAGTGAGGGTCGCACGCGCGCCATGGCGCGCGGCGTGCGCTTCGGTCGCCCACGCAAACTGACCCCGCATCAACGCCGGGAAATACTGGAGCGCATTGCTGCCGGTGAGATCCAAGCCGACTTGGCCAGAACCTACAATGTCGGTGAGGCTACGATCAGCAGATTGGCAGCGCCCAGCCCTTTCGGGGCAAACGCGGCCGACGCCCAGTGAAGCGAGGGCCGCGATAATGAGATACGCCAACGGAGCTCTAAATGGCTCGCCCCAGTCTAATCCCGATTGCCCCCGGCCTTCGTTTCGGCCGTTTGACCGTGATCGGCTAGGCAAATGGACCACCAGGCGGTGCAGGTTCACCTAGCGTGCTATGATGAGGCGGCTAGTGAGACCGCATCAGCTTCGCAGTGTTGGGCTTTTACGGGATCAACAGGGAGTTCGGCGTCGTGCTGGCAATAGCTTTCGCGCTCTGCCTACTCGTCGTGGCGCTCTCCACGCAGGCGCACGCCGAGAGTGACCAGTACAAAATCCGCCCGCTCGATCTCAACAACCCCGCCGACCATGGGCGGGATGGCCGAGTTTGAGCGCAAGCTGATTCGGGCGCGATGCGATGAAGGGATCCAGCGGGCGAAGGCGCGAGGCACTGTCTTCGGCCGCAAGCCGGTGCTGGATCACGGCGAGAAGCGGAAGATTGCGAAGCGGTATGCGGCGGGCGCGTCGATGGCCGAGCTGGCGCGTGAGTACGACTGTGGAGTGGCCACGATCCACCGTGTGCTGAAACCGGCGTCATGATCAAGGAAACGCTCGTCCTTGCCGCGCTCGCCATTTCGTCGCGAAACCTAGCTCGATGAGGCTCCAATGGGTCGTCGCAATTTAACACCAATCAAGCCAGGGATGCGCTTCGGCCGGCTCACTGTGATCGGACGAGCGAAGTCGACTTCACCAAAAAATCCCCAATGGGAATGCAGATGTAATTGCGGGGGCACTTCGCAACCGCGTGTTTCCGATCTCCGCAACGGAAGAGCTAAAAGCTGCGGCTGTTTAAAAAACGAATTTAAAGATATCACGGGGCAAAGATTCGGCCGCTTGGTCGCACTCTATCGAGCGGGAAGAAATCACAGCAATCGCATGACCATCTGGCACTGCCGTTGTGATTGCGGCCGAGAATGTGAAGTCCGGCTTGGGGATCTCGGAAAAACCAAATCGTGCGGATGCCTGAACCGCGAGAACCGCGAGAGAACAGCACGACTTAATTATCGCCACGGGGACACAGCCTCGTCACTATATCATTGCTGGCAACAAATCAAAAAACGGTGCCTCAACCCCAAAAACAAAGGGTTCAAAAACTACGGTGGTCGGGGCATCAAAATCGCACCCGAGTGGGTCAACGATTTTGTGGCGTTTCGAGACTACATCAACCAAAACCTCGGTCCACGACCCAAAGGCTATTCCCTTGATCGCATCGAGAACGATGAAGGTTATGAAGTCGGCAATCTTAGATGGAGTTCGAGGTCAGAACAACGGCATAACTCGAGAACATCCCGCGTCAACAAGGTCGTCGACGCCGCGTTACGCGACGAGTTCGCCAAGCTCCGCAGACAACGATCATTCAGGCGGGTATACTAAGAAACATGAGCACCAACCTGCCCACACGTATTTGCCCCTACTGCGGGCAACCGATGCGCGAAGCAAATTCTACGAGCGACCTCGCGCAAACGCTTCTCACAAATACCGAGTTCCTGGCTGATATGGCCCGCTTCGCGGAGACGATTTTGAGCGAAGCAGACGTCCGAAAGAGACACTATCTGAACGACAACGATTGGGAGCGACTCGGCTCTGATGAGCGACTCATCCGGGCCATAGAGGACGAAAAAATACGGCGCGTGCGCAACGGCGCTCATGCGCGGGAAAAGGCGCAACAAGTGTTTGTTAAGGCACCAGATGTGCTAGACGAAATCTTGAGCGACAAGAGCGCGTCCCCCCGGCACAAAATCGAAAGCTCACGCGAGCTGAGAGCGATCGCTGCCGTGGGACCGGAAGCGACACCGACAGCGGAAAGGTTCGTGATCACCATCAACCTGGGTGAGGATCACAAACTCATAATCGATAAGCCGATTCGACCTACTGCCCACGATGACGGCGAAGTCATCGAACAAGAGTTACTTCCGATGATCGCGGCAAACAAACGAAAGGATGGCGGCGATGGGGGAGAACCTATTTGAAAGGCTGGCTAGGGGGCGGCCATCGCCGCCAGTCGAAAAAGCGCAGACGCCCCTACCAGATCCGAAGCTCCAACCAGCACAACGGATGCTAGATTGGATCCAACGCTGGCCCGGAGACACCATCTGCACAAGAGACGTTTGGCAATACGGCCCAGGCTCGCTCAGAAACCGGAAAAGCATGATCGACGCGGCCGAAGTTTTGGTTGAAACCGGTTGGCTTGAACCAGCCGCACTACATCGCTACGACATGCGCAAATGGCGGATCATTCGAAGACCGCCCATAATCGCCCCGAAAGTGAACCAATGCAGCAACGTAGCAACGCAGCAAAAATAATTCAGAACCCACGCGCGTTTTGATGATCTGACCCTTGCGGATAGTCTGGCGTAGATCTCGCTACCACCAAAACTATCATCATTCCTGAGCGCGGCCGGGGGCGAGGCCACTGAGCACCGCGGGGAGCACCGCGAGAAGCGCCCCTAGACCGACAACCACACGACCCCAAGACCCCTAAGCGGGCGGTCCCCAAGGCTGCTTAGCTACTTTTAGAAATCAACAGAAGTCTCAGAGCGGGCAAGTCAAATCAGCCGTCGGCAGGTTTGACCCCCTCCAAGCCCGCCTATCGATCCCGGCGCGCTTCCTCCAACTCGATGACCTCCGCCCCGCCAGCAGCAGGCTCGTCGAGCACGGCGATCCGGCGCACACCAGTCCGCCCGCTCAGGTCCCGGCAGCACGGCGCGACAATCAACCAGCGACCCGCAGGCGCACGGCAGGCCGCGAATACGGGTTCATCGACAAGATAGGAACGCTGCACAACCCGCAGGTAATTACACGAGCAGTTACGCGCAACGTGCCGTCCGCAGCGCCTTTTCCCGCATCTCACCGTCGGCCTTCGCCGCCGCCCAGGTTGGCCCAACACCGGGAATAGCTAGAAACCGCGTCGGCCCATTCGGCAGCACATCACGAAAAGCCTCGACCATGACATCAGCCAGCAGGGAGCCAACTCGATCAGCAACGGCAATGTCCGCCTCAACAAGAATCTCGTCGTGCACGGTCGACACCGGCTGCACACGACCAGGCCAATCACGATAGCGCTCGAACAAGAGCCGCATTGCCCGATGCATGACATCCGCCGCGCCACCCTGCACCGGATAGTTCTTCGGCCGGGTATTCGCCGAGACATCGGCATCGTCATCGTCGAGATAATCGATCCAACGCCGCGCCGTACGCACACCTTGCTCCGCAACGTAGAGGCGGGGCAGCGAAGAGCGCCACTCGGCTCCGGTTGGGGCCTGCTCATCCCAGCCACGCAGATACTCACCAGCAGTCACCTCATCGACACCCAGCTCCGCCGCCAACGTCGCGGCGCTCATACCGAAGATGATTCCGAAGTTGATGGCCTTGGCCTGCCGCCGGGTACAGCCGAGACGCTGCATGACCAGGTCGTGATAATCCCAGCCGTCCTCGAAAGCCGCGATCATCTTGGCGTCGCCGGAGAGCGCAGCGAAGACACGCAGTTCGAGCTGGGAATAGTCGACGTCGACGAGGGCGCGACCGGCAGGAGCACGGAAGAAGCCACGGAATTCCGAATCGGTCGGAATGTTCTGCAAATTGGGATCGGTGCTGGTGTAGCGCCCGGTAACCGCCCCGCCGGCGTGTAATTGACCAAAGAGCCGCCCATCGACGACATGGCGGGAAAACGCCGTACCGAACGTCGCCAGGCCACGCACCTGCTCGGCCAGCGTATAGAGTGCCTCGACCAGCTGCTGCTCGACACCCTGCAAACGACCGGCAGTGAGAACCGTGACGAGGTCCTCACGACCGAACGATAACCGCCGGGTCTTCTCCGTTTTTGGCCACGCCAACAGCGCCGACCGCCGATCCTTAGCGGCATAACGCTCGAGACGCTGCCGAAACAATTGGTCGAGCTGCACACCCGAAGCGATACAGGCAGGAGAGAGCGCCGGATCACAGGCGGCGAGATACGCCTCGAGTGCCGCCACCGGCTCCTGCTTGCGGGCAATCCACGCCTGGTGGGCAGCAACGTCAAAGCCAATGCCGGCACGCTCCATACGGTGCGCCATGGCGGCGGAAAACCGCATATCCTCATAGCCGGCAACAATATCGACGCCGTGCTGCTTGCTTTTACGATGCAGCTCGGCACGCAACGCCTCCCAGATGCGGTGCGTGACGATGGGATCGTTAAGGGCATAGGAAAGCTGCGACGCAGACAACGTCGGCGCCGCCCAGTCGGAGACCTGCTCGGACTTATCGAGCGTCTCACCGAGCACCATGGCCGCCAGCGCGGCGAGCGAGACGCGACCGCCGCCGGTGCACTTGTCGCCCTTCGGGGAGCGGGTCCCCCGCACCGCCGAAAAGAGAAGGATGGTGTCATCGAGAACGAGGTCGATACCCGCCTTCTGCAGCCAGCTCGCCTCGAAGCGGGCGTTGTGGGCGACGACGCGGCGACCATGAAGGAAATCGGCCAGTACAACCAGCGCGCGTGCCGCGACGGGACGGTCAAAGACCGCCATGACGGCGCTCTCGCCGTCGGCAAACTGCACGGTGCGCACCCCGTCGGAGGCCGCCGACAGCCCGGTGGTCTCGACGTCGAGGGCGAGGAAACGATCCCGCGGGAAGTGCTCTTCGAGACCCTCGAACGTGGCGGACGTGGCGGGCACAAGCCCATCAAGGGCAGGCAGACCCAAACTACCCCCCTCAGAGGATTTTAAAATGAATATTTTGTAGGGAGCATCCCCAGAAAAAAATTCACCTGAAAACTTGTAAGAAAACCCGTTTTGGGTCTGCCTTGAACTAAGTACTTGTTTGGGAATATTTTTCGCCTGAAAAAGGGGATGGGACTCGGGGGTGTCTTGGGTGTGCCTTGGGCCCACCACGTCCGCGACGCCCGCCGTATCCGCCGCGTCCGCCACGCCCGCCACGTCACGATCGCTCCCCGCGCCGGGGTTCAGCGACGTCTTTTCGGCCAAGGCACACCCAAGCTCCGATGTCTTGGGTGTGCCTGGATGAGGGTCTCTATTCCAATCTGGAGCCCGCCAGACGCGCACCCTTTGTTCGTCTTGCAATCGCTTGTCTATCCGCCGCCAGCCGTTCTTACGCAGCCATGTCGCGCAATATGTAATGTCTCTCTTGGAGGCCCGGTCGAGCCCCTGCCGCTTGATCGCCGCATACATCCCGAAACACTTTCCGAAGAACTCGTCGAGGTACAGCTCGCTCAAAGGTTGTAGTCTTGGCTTCCATTTCCAGGCGAAGTCCACACGGTTCGGTCGCGTCGTCTGCGGCTCCTCGGTGATGAACCGCTGCAGGATGGCGACGATCTCCGCCGCCGCCTCCGGCACGAATTTCTGCTGCTCGGGGACGATGAGACGCTCCTCCTCCTCCGGCGTCGGCCAGTGCTGTTCTCCCGCCTCCAGCCGCGCCAAAGCCTCCGCCAGGAGCTGGTCGCGATCGCGGCGCAGCGCCTCGATGGCAATCAGGGCGCGGATCACGGAGACGATCCAGTAACGCCGATCGCCGGTCGCGTCCTGCAGAAATTCGACATCGTTGGTGGAGAAGGCGAGGGAAGTTCTCCGGGGATAGGAGCGCGTCTCGTGGCCGAAGGCCGGCCTGCCACGGTCGACGCAGCGCGTCAGCGCCGCCTTCTGGTCCTCGACGTCGGACTTGCGCCATGCCGACATCTCGGCGCCATGCGCGACGATCGCCCCGGCGATGCTCCGGGCGAAGTCGGCCTGGCCAATTCGCGGCGATGGAATGACCTCGCAGTAGTAGGGCGCAAACATCGCCTCGAACACGAGGTCCTTGCCGACCCCCTGGGCGGCGGTGAAGACCAGCGAATAGTCGGCCTTGGCGCCGGGATGGAGCGCGCGATAGAGTGCCTGCATCACGTACTTCGCCCCGATCAGCGCCAGGTAGTCCGCCGCGTGCGCCTCGATGTCGGCGCCGCCATAGGTCGCAAGCCAGCCGTTGAGGCGGGCGACGCCGTCCCAGTCCGGCAGCGCGTCAATCCAGTCTTTAAGCTCATCGAAGATGCAGGTATCGGCCACCGAGTGAATGGCGGCCCGGCTCGATCCCATCGCACAGGCGCCAAAATCATAAGCTTGGACGAGATAGTTGCCGAGTTCGGCGATGTCGGTGTCGCGCAGGGCCCGGTAGCCAACAGGCGTCAGCTCCGCCGTCTCCCACCACTCCGGCAGGCACCACGGCGTCTTGCGGGTCACCTCGACCCGGTGGCGGAAGGCGTTCCAGGCGAAGCATCCCTTGAGGCGCGGCTCGTATCGCAGTGCCAGCGATATGTTGGGGATGTCACCACGATAGCTGCAGCCGGCGCTCGGCCGGGCCGTCTTCAGGCGGCCGCGCCAGTCGAGCGCGTCGGCGTCAAACAATGGTGCTGCGGCGATCAGTTCAGCAAGGAGCGCGTCGGGGTGCGTTTGTTTTGGTGCCCACTCTGAAAGGTCTTTGGCGTCGGGCAACTCCAGCCAGCGAACCTCGACGTTCGCCTGTTGGAATGTTTTGGCGATGTGGATGCCGTGATCGATGCCGGGGGCGTCGTTGTCAGGGCAGACGATGACCTTTTTGGCCCCTAGCTTGATCAGCTCCCGCGTGTTTTCGACATGCCAGCTGTTGGCACCGTCGGCGCTGGTGGTGGCAAGCAAGCCTAAGTTCCCTGCCGTGCTCGCATCCTTTTCGCCCTCGACGATCAGGAGAGGGGTTGCTGGGTACGCGGCAAGAACTTGCTTGATCGCAGCCAGATTGAAGAGCAGGGGCGCCCCTTCCGGCCTGCCGGTTGACCATTGATTCGTGTCCTCGTGCCATACCTTGCAGGCAAAACGTTTCTTTCCCGTCTTGGTAAAGTATTTGATCTTTGTCCAGGCATAGCTCCCGTCGAGGTTTACATAGTGGTAGTGCACCTCTCCTTGCGCCTGGCTTGAGCCGCCGACATGCGATCGTGGCAGGCCGCACTTTTCAACAAGATGGTCGCGGATGACCTGGAAATACTTGGCGTCGCAGTTCTGCGACCGGCAGTGAAATATGATGCGCTGTGCTTCGGTGATCGACAGCAGCAGCGATGGATTGTGCGTGCCGCTCGCCTCGTGAACCGGGCAGCAACATAGAATGCTGCCATCGCGTTCAACCGTGCCGCCAACCGCCTTGGCGACGTTCTCTGCAGTGATGTCTCTGACATCCATGGGTCACCCCCGGGTAAAAAGCGACGCGCCCGCGAGGGCGGGCGCGCCTTTCTCTCGTATCAAAGGGCCGGAGCTTCTTTCGTCTCGCGACGTAGCCTGCCCCGCGATGCCATCGGCCTGGTGACGATGTCATCATCAGAGAGGATGTTGACCTCCCGCGCTCGCGTGTCGGTGACGTAGCCAACTACGTTGAGCTTCGGGTCGTAGATCGTCCGGTAGGAGTTCTCGTATGAGCTGGAGCCAAGCTCGATCACCGGGTGGACGATCTCGCCGAAGGCGGCGAGCGCCTGAGTGGCGGTCGTCGCCAAGGCGTTGATTGCTTTTTTGGCACCCATCGAGGAGTGCTCGAACACCACATTGGCGCCATCGTCGAGCATGAAGCCGACGAAGCCGAGCATGTAGACCGGGCCGTCGGTTTCCTTCTTGTAGGCATTGGGCGACAGCGGCTTCGGCAGCAACCGCTCGGACATCGGCTCGTCGTGGTGAACGCCGAGCAGCTGCCGCTGTATCTTCTGCAGTGGCGACGAGTTGGCCCATTCGATGCAACCCTCGAACAGGCCGTGTTGCGGCACCAGGATGCGGCCGACGCTTTTCGGGTCGATCACTTCCCGGTTGAGTTTCCACTCCCCGCTGGTGCCGTTGAAGCCGAGATACACGGCACCGGCGACACCGGTGCCGGGCATCGCGCCGGCCACTTGTTGCAGGTTCTTGGTGGAGTTGCGGATGAAGTCCTCGATCGACTGGCCGTCGATGAGCGAGGCGGGGACGGCGTTCTTCAAAGCAGGTAACTGCATGGTCGCGCTCCTTTTGCGCTCGAGTTGACGATGTCTGGGGGAGCCCCTGGGAGGGGCTTCGGACCCGGGGCCCGAGCGCGCTTCGCCGGTTCAGGCGGAGCGGATTTCGAGGACGGCGAGGCCGTCCGTTGGTGTCTTCAGCTGCACGGCGTAGCCGTTGCGCTTGATCTTGTTGGCGCCGCCATTGGTCAGTGTCGCAATGATCTCGGCTTCTGTCTCGGCGCGGGCGTGCGCTGCCTCCTCCTCGGCCTCGGCGGCACGCTGACGAGCGGCGATGAGGCGGTCGATCGAGCGCAGCGTCGCCTGGTCGAGACCGCCGGTGCCGGCCGCCGGAATGGCGTGCGCCTGGGCGGCCGTGCAGCGACTGCGGTAGGGGCAAATGACGCATTGCTTGGTGACGACGCCCTCGGCGGTCACTGCCGCGGCGCTGTCGGCGTCAAAAGCGGCTGCCGCCTTGCCGAGCATCTCGACGAAGACTGCCGGCCGCCGCTCGACGCGATGCAGGGCGAGGCGCTCATAATCCTCGGCCAGCCCGTAGACGAGGATCGCGTCCTCGGGTCGATGCGCGGTGACCTCGTGAAACAGCTCGATGTTCAGTTCGGCCTGACGAACATGCATTTCGGACGGGCAACTGTCGTAGTTCTGCGCGGTGCCGTGCGACTTCACCTCGAGCACCGTCTCCGACCGATCCTGCCATTCGATCAGTCCGTCGGGCGTGCCGGCGAGGCGAAAGTCGGGCAGCATTAGCCGCTTCTGCTTGGTGCCGGCGTAGAGGAGGCGCCCTTCGGCGCGCGCGAGGCCGGCGGCGAGATAGGTGGTCAACCAATGCTCGAAGGCGTGGCCGCGGTCGAAGATGCCGAAGGGGTGACGAGTCTTGCCGGCGACACTGTGCTTGTCGTACCAGAGCCAGCGCGTGCACCTGCCAGCTTCGGACGCATTGAGGAAGCCGGTGCGGTTGTCGCTTGTGGCAACGCCGGACGGAAATGGCCGGGCGGTCGCCTCGTTGTGGCGTGCCTCGATGATCATCTCTCGCAGCGCGTCCAATCGCATCATGACGCCACCCGCCACAGCTCGGTGAGCCCGGCCTGCTTACGGCGCAGGACCCGTATCACCGCCTCGTCGATCGAGTGGCGAACTGTCGGCCACGAGATCAAGACTGGGTTGCATTGGCCAATGCGCACGGCGCGAGCGACGGCCTGGTGGTTGGCTCCCGGCGTCCAGCTCGGTTCGAGCATGATGATCCGATTTGCGGCCTGCAGGTTGAGCGCCGAGCCGGCGGCGTCGATCTGCAAAATTGCTGCTTCGACGCTGCCGTCTTGAATCCCCGAGACCACGGCGCGTCGCTCGGTGGTGGGAGTGTTGCCATGGATGCGTCCTACTATGACGTCCTGCTCGCTGAGCAATGTTTCCAGGCGATCGCCGGTCAGACGGTACGTGTTGAAGATGAGCGTTGGTGTTCGTTCCTTACGGCTGCTGCCGCGGCGCGACATCACCACGTCCTCCACGTAGGGTAATTTGGCTAGCCCGTAGGCGCGACGAAGATGTGCGAGCGCCGTACCGCCGCCGATCATCTGCATCAGCCGCGCCATCTCACGATCGATGTCTGGCGTCGGTACGAGACCGTCGCGGATGGCGGTCGCCAACGTTTCGATAGCGTTCCGAATCTCTGCGTCCTCGATGTCGGCGATTGCTGCCAATTCATCAAGCTTCACGTCCTCGCGGGCGATCGGCACCAGCTCGTGCCGTTCCGGGGGTAATGTCGGGGCGATCTCGCGCAAGGTGACATGCGTGACAAAGGGGTCGATCCGCTTGCGCAGCAGACTAGAGTTACGTGATCCGACGATGACCTGCACCTCGCGGCCGCCGGCGACGCGACGTGCGTCGAACACGCAGAAGGTTTTCTCAAAAATATGCCTGCGCATGATTCGACCGCGCTCATCGATGAGTGCCGTCGGTGCGAGTGCGCGCAGGTGCGGATAAAGCTCGCCGTTGTGCGCCGGCGCCAGCGTGCCGGACATCGCCAGGACGAACGGCACTTCATCAATAATTCCGCCGGCGCCGTCGAGGGCGTTGCCGTAGACAGCCTTGGTGCGCGCCGCGGTCGCGGTCTTGAAGGCTACTGCCTCGTCGAGCACCACTAATGATGGGCCCCAGCTGCGTAGCTGATCGCGATGCGTGACGAGCATGGCGGAGTTTGCGACCAGCACCGTGTCGACGTCGGCGGGGATGACGTCGTTCCCGTGCCGCAGCACGAATGTTCGATAGCCGTGATCAAGAAATTCTTGCTCGAATGGTCCTAACGCGGACTTCGGGCACGTGTACACACATTTCATGGGGCGACCGGCTTCGTGCTCGAGCAGGCGGCGCATTGCCAGGGCGACCAGGAACTTCCCGGTGCCCGTTTCGGAGGCGTTGAGCGAGCGCGCACGCTCGACGGCGAAGAGGGCCTGTTGGATCTGATGCGGGAGGAGCCGGCGATCTTCCGAGAATACAGTCTGCGCGAGGAAGTCTTGGTGGTTCATCCTGGGCGGCGTGTCGGTGCTCATGCTTTATCCCCCAGCAAGAGATCGAGCGCGGTCCCGAGCGGGCCGCTTGCGCGCCCATGGCTGTCGCGGGACAAGGCGCGGCGAATTGTTTCGGGGTCGGCGCCGTGCTGGACCGCGAACGAAAAGACGATTGCCGAGTCGCGTGCGTTAGTGTCGGCCGCGCTGTTGCTTTTGTGATTCGACAAAAACAGTTCGGCGATCGAGCCGTCGGCGAATCGACCCACGGTCGCGACGTAACGCAGGCCACCAACCTCGACCCCGAACGTCTCGGCTGCGCGCCGGTTTGGCAGGCGTTCACGATTCATGAATTCACGCATCATGACGTCCTCGCCAATGTGCGAGATTATTCTCACGATGTTCACGATTGCCGCGTGCGTCGTTCAAACAAGCATTCGCCAAGTAGTTTATTAATGTCGCGTCATTCGCTTTGACGCCGATGATGCGAAGGTTGATCGCGTCAACGAGCTGCGGTGCGATGCCGTCGCCGGTCTCGACGATGGCGCATCCGCCACTAACGGCGCCGGGATCGATGCCCGGGATTCTCCTGGGTGCACCTCCCATGACGGAGACGACTCTGGTGGTGTTGGGTGTCATGGCGGGTCTCCACTGATGAAAAAGGCGCCCCCGCATTTGCGCGGGGCGCCGGCGTCTCAGAACGCGACGGTCTCGCTCTCGACGGCCGGCGCCAGCATAGTGTCGAAGAGCGTGGTTGGTCCTACCACCTTGGCGAATGCGATCCGGTCGGGGACGGTCGCCGAGCGATAGGCGGCAATCAGCTGGCCGAGTTGTTGCACCTGCTTCGCAGCAGTCAGGATTGGAACGAACCCCCTGATGACCGTATTGATCAGGGTCTGGTTCTCGCTCCTCACGAGCGCAATTGCCGCCCTGACGTAGGCGACGTTGGAACCGCAGGACTCGGCGGCCTTCTGCAACGACCACGGGGAGTCGAGATACAGGTGGGCGGCGGTGAGCGCCCTCACGGCGGCCATACGCTGGCCGTGACGGAAGTGCGCGCGTGCGGATTGACGGGAGCCGCCGGAGCTCTTAATAAACCCATGCATATTCAGATCTCTTTCTCCGGCCCTGCCAGGCCGGCGTTCGAGTTGTTCAACTGGCCCGGCCGACAGGTCGGGCCGTCGCTTTTCTGATCATGTTCACGATGCTGATCGCCGACATGTCGATGATTGTGATCGTGGCCATCGTCAGCTGGCGCATGACGCCAGGACGCGGAGCTGCGCGGCTCCACGTTTCGGCCTTTGGTGTTGTCGGCGGCGACTTGTGCTAAGGACGGGGCTGCTCGCCCCATAGAGCGGGGTCGACCGGCACCCTGCCGGGCCCCGCTCCCCTTTCCAATGGACAAACGAGACGCGCCGCCAATCGCAAGCGCGTCCCTGTGAATTTGCGCGTTGGTTCCGGGGCTTCCGCTTCTGTCGCTACTTCTGCTGCGACGCGGCCCGTTTATGGTGAACCACACCCTTCCCAGCGACGAGGATTGCAGCTCCCCGTCGACGCCGATCTGGCGCTGGTTGCCCTATGTCGTGGCCTACGCAACAGCAGGCGATACGCCCTTCGGCTTCAACCGCTGTGCTCGTCGGTCAGTCCTAGCCCGTCGTCGCGGACACACCGCGGAAGCCTCACGCCGGGTACTCAGGTTTTCCGGGGTTTGCTCGCCCCGACCTGTCGGTCTCGTCAGGTGCCGCGTGACGGCACGACGGGCATGGGCGCGCCCGTTTCGACCTGAATCAGACTTCGCTCTTGGATTGTCCGATCTCCAAAGCATCGCCGAGCACGACCGCGTCCCGGCGAGGGGAGACTTTCTTGATGAGGTGGCTGTAATGCCGCCGGAAAGAGCCCTCGCTCATGTCGTTGAGCGCGGCCGCCTTCTTGACGGGAATTTTCTGCTTGAGCGCCAGCCAATCAGGCTTCGTGGCGTCATCCATTTGCATCCTCCGTCGGCACCATGCGGTCAGGTGCGCTTGCGGCGGATGACTCCAGAAAACGTCGACGCACACCAACACATTTTTGTGCGTCAAAAAATGCGTCGAGAAATGCGTCGAAAAATGCGTCGACTATTTAGGACCTTGTTTGGGAGAGTTTCTCGGCTTCTTGGACCAGACGTTAAGCTCGCGCAGCAGGTTCGTGCAGTGGCCTTTGCCCAGCGACTTGGCACAGTCGGAAGCGGTCTTTGATTCCTTGGCAAGTGCGTGCGCGGCATCGGTGATAGTCATAGCGCGCAACTCCTTGGACCTTCGCTCGTAGGCAACCCAGACCCATTCCTTGCCGGATAATTTAGGGACCGGCGGCTGCGGCTGCGGCTGAGGCTGAGGCTGAGGCTGAGGCTGCGATTGCGCATCGCCCGAATTAGGCTCGCGTTCGTTGGTCGGCTGCTGAGGCTGCCGCTGGTCTTGCGGCGATTGCGATGGTTCGGGCCCGCCCGAAAGCCGCGGATCCGCCGCCGTGGCTGTTGCTGTCGGAGAGGTCAGCTTAGCGAACTGAGAACGTCGCACGAAGTGCTGCCCGTCCTCGCGGGGCTCGACCCAGACGGCCTCGGCGGGGCGGAACGCAGCGTGGATGGTCCGGCGCTCACAATCCGCCTTCCCGAACTCCGTCAGCGTGCTGCAGCCGGGCGCCAGCAGCGCCAGGTCCAGCAGTCCCTCGTGCACGTATCGATTGATCAGTGCGAGGCCAAGCTCACGGTTTTCGCCGACAGAGGATATGAGCTGAACGACCGCGTTTCGCAGCACCATCCAATCGCCCAGGCTAAAACTTCGCGTTATTCTGGTCTCGGCCTCGGGCACGGGCAGCACCCCGTTGAACGACGGTCGGCTCCTGGCGCGGCTGATCCCGCGCCGGGGGCACCTTTATAAGATCAGCGACATGGCCCTATCAACGGCTGCGACCGAATTTCGCGCGACGCTCGGCGCGCTCGGCCTGGCGCAACGCCGCGTCGCTCGGCTGTTCGACGTCGGCGAAAGAAGCATCCGACGCTGGCAGCATGGTGATCGCCGCGTCCCCTACGCCGTCACCCTTGTGTGCCGCCTCATGGCCATGGGAGCGGTGACGATTGACCAGGTCGAGCAGGCTGCTGTCCCGCGGACCAACAGCCGCGCCAAAAGAGAGCCGCCCGCTCCGCTGCGCGCCGAGCCGGCGTCGAACCAGTCCGCCTTGGCGCCGCGGCGCGCCAAGACAGCCACCTTCGCCGACGGAGGCCCCACCACCGCCGAAAAAGTCCTCGCGCTCGCCGAGGGGAGCTGCCGCTGGCCGTTCAACGACCCTCGGCACTCCGGTTTTCGTTTCTGCGGCCGCCCGATTGCCGAGAAGGGGTCCTACTGCAAACACCACGCGCGCCTGGCCTATCTGCCGCGGCGGACTGGTGGCGGGCATGGCGTTCGCATTGGGCTCCTGTCGGCCCGTCAGGACCACGGAGAGCTTGTCGCGCATGGGCCGCAACCGGTGCCTACGCACGGTCGCCCTTCGGCCCCCAGCGCGTTGTCCGCGACTAGCGCTGCTCGCCCGCCGAGCTCACAGGCGGCCGTCTCCGGTAGCGCACCGCCGCCCGCCTAATCGCCAAAGCGAGCCCATGCTGATCGCACCCACCTCCTTGCTCGCCGCGCCCCCGCAGCCATCCACACTGGCGCTCGATGAGGTCATTGGTGAGACCGCGGCCGACGCCGCCGTGGTGCTCGCCCGAGCCTTACGCGAGTTTCAGAATGACGGGCTGAGCGCTAGAACCCGAGGGCATTGGAGCGACCTGATCGCTCGATTGTTCGAGCTGTGGCAGGCCGGCGCCGATCGAATCGACGTCTACGCTATGGCACGAGCCCGCGGCACCTGTTTGCTGCAGGAACGCTATGGCAAGGATCTCGATACGAGGACGATCGCCGTGCTGGTCGGCGCAGTGGTTGAGGCCTTGCGGCACGTCGTGCGCACGGAATTGAATTGATGAGATCCAAGCGCACGAGCGCGTAGGTTCTGCGCTCGCTTGCTCGCGACCGCCGGCGTGTGCGACGCGGATGTGCTAGACGTCTTGCCAGCCTTCGCCATGGGAATGAACCACTCGATGGCGATTGGTCAGGTCGGGGGGCGGGCGGAAATCCGCTCCGCCGGCCGTTTCACTTGCGTAGGCGCACGACCTTGGCTGTCGGGCGCTTGCCGGTCACGATCTCATCGAGGAAGGCGGCCCACTTCTCCAGCGCACGGCGGCGCTCGACGACATAACTTGCCTTGTTGTAGACGCCGGCGACGCCGGACTTGAACGCGGTAACGTGGCCAAGGGCGGCCTCGACCACATGCGGCGGCACGCCGAGCCCGTCGTGCGCGATGGTCGAGAAGAACCTTCTCAGGTCATGCAGGACCCAGGCCGGCATCGGCGCCTTGATGCCGGCGGCCTTGCGGGCGGCGGTGAGGCGCTCATCGAGTGCTGTCTTAGCCCAGTGCCAGCCGGTGAAGCCGCGGCCATAGCCGAAGACAAATTCGCGCTCGTTCTGCGATCGCGCCTCGAGGATGGCGAGTGCCGACGGCGTGAGCGGAATCGTATGCGGCCGGTTGTTCTTGGTGCGCGCCGCGGACAGATTGATCTCGGCGTTGTCGAAGTCGATCTCATCCCAACGCAGGCTGCCAATCTCGCTCTTGCGCGCCCCGGTCAACGCCAACAGCCGGAAGATATCGGCGTAGTCGCTGTCGCCGAGCGCGTTCCAGATCTCGCGGAACTCGTCGGTACTGAGTACGCGGTCGCGGCTCTTGTTCGCCACTGCCTTGTTGACGTAGCTCGCCGGGTTGACGTCGCTGATCAGCCCCTCGCGGATGAGCCAGCCGAAGTAGCCACTCAGGCTGCCGAGCATGCAGTTGGCAGCGGTCGGTCCATTCTTGCTTGAGATTGACGAGACCAGCGCGGCGATGGCGCGCCGGTCGATTGCCGTCACTGGGCGCGCGTGCAGGCGGCGTGCGTACTTGGTGAGATGCCGCTCGACCTCCTTGAAGGAACGCGAACCCGTCTTGAGCTGCGCCTGCTTGTGGGGGAGGTAGCGCGCGAGCAGCGCCCCGAAGGTCTCGGCCGCGCGCTCGCGCGCTTCGGACTTTTCGTTTGCGGGATCACGCCCGAGCGTGCGAGCTGCGAGTATGTCTTTCGCGTGTCTGCGCGCCACGCCGGGGTCGATCACGTCCGCCGGACCAAGCAGCATCCGGCGAGTTCTGCCGGCAAAGTCGTATTGCACCACCCACTTGCGCGTGCCGCTCGCGCGCAAACGCAGTCCGAAGCCAGGCAAATTGTCATCGAAGAAAATGTGATCTGTCTTGCCCGCGGGCAGCGCGAGCGTCTTGATGGTCGTCGTCGTCAGCTTCAAACGCATGCCTCCAATGTGTCGCTCTGGGCAGGTCAATGGGCAGGTTCGCCCTGCCTGCTCCCGCCCCCTCTTGCGTCAATATATTGGACGCGGTCGAGCGAAATCAAGAAATTGTGCGGATCGGGCAGGCTCCTGCCCCCTCCTGCGGCGCCGCTTGCACTTTGCTCGATGTTGGAGGTGGTGGCGCACATCGATACCCCGTCGGGAGCCAGCCGATAGAAATCGTAGGCGGCCGTTTCGATCACGGTGGGGCTCAGCAAG
>Ga0306923_10002228_pt1 | contig 17673 bp, 20 predicted proteins | sample sta12Can44000108_FD_203841 | JGI IMG/M metagenome (GOLD analysis project Ga0306923, IMG submission 203841) | Lab enrichment of tropical soil microbial communities from Luquillo Experimental Forest, Puerto Rico - statanox.12C.anox.44.000.108 (v2)... | ecosystem: Environmental > Terrestrial >... | reverse complement strand
GCGCGGCCAGCCAGCTGGCCGCCTCCTGCCAGTAGGCGGGCACCTGGGTGAACGACCCTGGCTGCAGCGCCTGCCCGTTCAGGTAGGGCAGCCCCAGGCCGGCCAGGACGGCCACCGCGGCCACAGCGCAGGCCACCCGGGCGGCCGTCCGCGGCCACACGGCGCGGGCCAGGACATGCGCGATCCCGAGCGCCAGCACCGCGGCCAGCACAGGCTCGATCTTGTACACGTTGCGCAGCGCCGCCAGCCCCCCGTCCAGGACCGACTGCACCTGGTTGTGCAGGGGGCCGCCGAGCGGCCCGCCGTAGCCGGCCAGCGCCCACAGCGCGGCCACGCCGAGGGTGCAGCGCAGCCACAGCGCCTCGGGCAGGTCGCGGCGGGCTATCCCGGCCAGGCCGGCGGCGGCGGCCACCGTTCCGGCCGCGACCGCCCACACCGATCCCGTCAGGACCGATCCGGCGGTCAGCCACGGCTGCCCGAAGTTCAGGTACGCGACCCAGTTGCCGCTGCCGCGCAGCGCCGCCGCCGCCGACATGGTCTGGGTAGTGGTGCCCGCCTGCTCGATGTAGGGCAGGAAGTTGAACCCGTAGCGGCCCTGGTACAGCAGCGGCCCCGCCCACCAGGCCGTGGCCAGCAGCATCGCGGGCACCCACCAGCCGAGCAGCGTCCAGCGGCGGCGCCCCGGCCGGGTCAGCACGTACATCCCGGGCAGCACCAGGGCGGCGAGGGTGGAGGTCGCGTTGATGCCGCCCATGCAGACGACCACCAGGCCGGACCGGGCGGCCGCGGCGCGGGCCGACGAAGTGCGGATGAGCGGCAGCACGGCCCAGGGCGCCAGCACCCCCGGCAGCACGCCGCCGGAGGAGGAGCCGGCCAGGATCGTGAACGTCGGCCACAGCGCGAACGCGCCCGCCGCCAGCAGCCGCGTCGCGCGCGTTCCGGTGCCCAGTGCCTCGGCCAGCCGGACCATGCCGAGGAAGCCCACCGCGATCAGCAGCGACATCCATATCCGCTCGGCTAGCCAGACCGGCACGTGCAGCAGGTGAGCGACCAGGTAGAACGCGCCCATCGGGAAGGCGTAGCCGATGTACTGATCCTGAAGGCTGCCGAAGTACTCCAGGGGGTTCCACAGGTGCCATAGCCGCTCGTAGAACCCGACCGGGTCGATGTTCACGCCCAGTTTCGTGTCGAACGTCATCCGGCCCGGGTCCTGGACCAGCAGCAGGACCAGCACGACGACCCAGACAAGCACCGCCCAGCGCAGCCCGGCCCGCTCGGCCGCGTCCCCCCAGCGGCGCCACCGCCGCCACGGCGGCCGTTCACCGCCGCTGGCCGAGTCCGGCTGGTCCGGGACGACCTCGAGTGGGAGCGTGGTCACCCCTGCCGCCGCAAGATCAGCAGGAGGTTCCACGTCAGCAGCTCGCGCAGCCCCGGCAGGAAGATGAGGAACCGGCACCAGCGCGGGTAGTACCGCGGCCGCGCCTCGACCACCGTGACGTCGGCGCGACGTCGCACGAGGGACAGGACCTGGCCGACGCCGAGCGGGAACATCGACTCCCCGTAGACGTTCTTCGGCTTCCTGCCGTGGCGCCGGATGTAACGGCGCATGGCGTAATTGCCGCCCAGGTAGTGGAAGGGGGCCGACTCATGTCCGCCCCAGGGCGACAGCCACACCGTGTAGGACAGGTACACCAGCCCGCCGGGGCGGGTGGCACGGATCATCTCGTCGATGAGCCCGGCCGGGTCCCGCACGTGCTCGAGCACGTTGCAGGAGAAGCACACGTCGACGCTGCCGTCGGCCAGCGGCAGCCAGTAGCCGTCCCCGATCACGCTGGCGCGGCCGGGGGCGCCGCGGGTGTACAGCTCGCCGGGATCGGGCTCTATCAGCAGGCACTGAGCGCCGCGCTCCCGGAACGCGTCGGCGAAGTAACCCGCGCCGCCGCCGACGTCGATGACCTGGCTGCCGCCCACCCGGGCATGGCGTGCCACCAGGGCGACCGAGTCGCGGGCCAGCAGGCGGTAGAAGGTACCCGGGTCCGACTGCTCGCGCCGGAACGCCGTCAGCAGGCGGAGCGAGCCGACAGGACCCGGCTCGGGAGCCGCGGACACGGCGGTAGGGGCGGACGGGAGCGCATCGGCAGGCATGTCGGTCTCCTTCACGGGTACCGGACGGCCTCCGTGGTCACGAAGACGGCATCCGGTGCCGGGCTGCCCCAATCCGGCCGGTTTAGCGGGAACGCTGGTGCGGCCGAGATGACGGGGTTACGCTGCTGGGACGATCATGTTACTGGACAGTAAGTCACTCTTGATATTTCGTCAATAGAATCTGGGTGACTGATGCGCATGAGTCGTGCAGGTCCGGTAAGTAGCCTATCGAAGACGCGACAACGATGGACATTCGGGTGTTATTGACACTCAATCAATACCTTTAGACAATGGTCGGCGCCGGCCCTGCCAGCCCCGTACCGCCTGGAGGAGATGAGGATGGAAACCGACCGGGTTCTCCTTTCCCCAGCTCAACGTCGCGCCGAGGACCTCGAGAAGGAACGCCGGCCAGGTCGCCATGTGGTGATCGTGGCGTGGCGGGACATCGCCAGCCCACAGGCCGGCGGCTCGGAGCTGCTGGTCGATCAGCTCGCGGCCGGGCTGACCGCCCAGGGCGACCGGGTGACGCTGCTGTGCGGCGGCCCGTCCGCCGCGCACAGCTACGGGGTGGTCCGCAGCGGCGGGCCGTACAGCCAGTTCCTGGGCGCGCCGTTCGCCTACCGGCGGCACCTGCGCGACTGCGACGTCGTCGTGGAAGTCTGCAACGGCATGCCGTTCCTGGCGCCGCTGTGGTCCCGCAAGCCGATGATCTGCATGGTCAACCACGTGCATACCGACCTGTGGCCGCTGCGGTTCCGGCCGCCGCTGTGCACGGCGGGCCGCTTCCTCGAGCAGCGTGCGATGCCGTGGGCCCACCGCCGGAACCTGGTGCTGACGGTGTCCGCGTCCACCGCGCGGGAGCTGGAGGCGCTCGGGGTCCCGCGCGAGCGCATCCGCATGCTGACCAACGGCACCGCCCCCGCGGGGCCGCCGGCCCCGCGCTCGGCCGAGCCGCTGTTCCTCGCGCTCGGCCGGCTCGCCGAGTACAAGCGGATCGACCTGCTGCTGCGCCTGTGGGACCGGGTACGCCCGGTGGTAGGCGGACGGCTGGTCATCGCCGGGGACGGTCCCCAGCGCGCTTACCTGGAGTCGCTGGCCGGCCCCGGCGTCACCTTCGCCGGGCGGGTGAGCGAGGAGGAAAAGCACCGCCTGCTCGCGGCGGCCTGGCTGCTGCTGCACCCGGCCCAGATCGAGGGCTGGGGGATCGTGGTCACCGAGGCGGCGATCCGCGGCACCCCGGCCGTCGGCTTCGACGTCCCGGGGCTGCGCGACTCGGTCGAGCACGGGCGGACCGGCGTGCTCGCCCGCTCCGAGGCGGAGTTCGCCTCGTCATGGGCGGCGCTGGCCCTCGACCCGCCGCGCCGCGCCGCGCTCGGGGAGGCCGCGCGAAGCCGCGCCGCCCGGCTGCGATGGTCCACGGCGGTGCGTCATTTCGCCGCGGTCATCGACGAGGCAGTCGATGAAGCCCGCTGAGCCGGCCGGCACCGGCCGGCTGCGCGCCTTCTACGAGGACCCGGGCACCACCGTCAGCTCCGGGCCCGAGCGGGCCTTCCGGCAGGCTCAGATGCTCGCCGCGGTGCTCGCCGGGCGCACCGGGACCCAGCGGATCGTGGACGTGGGGTGCGGGGACGGTTCCGCTACTCACCTGGTCACGAAGCTGGACGCGCGCAATACCGTCATCGGCGTCGACTGGTCGGCGACGGCGCTGTCGCAGGCCCGCGCCCGCGGGCTGCTGGTCGTCCAGGGCGGGGTGGACACCGCCGGGCTGCCGCTCCCGGACGGCTGCGCCGACGTCGTGATCATGAGCGAGCTGATCGAGCACCTCGTCGACACCGACGCGGCGATCGACGAGGCCCGCCGTGTGCTGCGGCCGGGCGGTGTCCTGCTGCTGTCCACGCCGAACCTGGCCGCCTGGTTCAACAGGGGCCTGGTCGGCCTCGGCATCCAGCCGGTGTTCTCCGAGGTGAGCCTGCGCGGCATCTACGGCAGGCCCGGTCATGAGGTTGTCGGGCACCTGCGCCTGTTCACCCGGCGGGCGCTGGTGGAGTTCCTGACCGCCCGCGGCTTCCGCTGCGAACGCGTCCTGGGCGCGCCCTACCACGACGTGCCGCGGCTGCTGCGCCCGCTTGACCGCTCGCTGTCCCGCTGGCCGTCGATGGCCAGCATCCTGCTCGTCCAGGCGCGGCGCGGATGATCTACCGTGACGCTGTGAGTCCAGCAGAGAACCAAGAACCCGCAGCTCGCCCCGCTCGCCGCCGGCTCCCGCCCGACGACAGGCGACAGGCGCTGATCAACTCGGCGCTGAAGCTGTTCAACACCCACCCCTACGACGAGGTGTCCGTCGACGACATCGCCGCCGAGGCAGGGGTGTCCCGGCCGTTGGTCTACCACTATTACGGCGGGAAGGCGGGGGTATTCATCAGCGCGCTGCGGCAGACGGGCGACGACGTGGTGGCGGCCGTCGCCAAAGCCGGGATGGACGACCCGGACAACTGGCTGACCGCCGGGCTCGGCGCGTTCTTCGACCACATCCAGGCCAACCCGATCGGGCTCACTGCCCTGTACCGGGGCGGCGCGCTGACCGGCCGGGACAACCGCCAGGTGCTTGATGAGATCGGCGACCGCGTGCTGCGGCTGATCCTGTCCAGCCTCGACCCGCCCGGCGACTCCCCGGTGCTGCAGTCCGTGCTCCGCGCGTGGATCGCCATGGTGGAGACGATGTGCCGCGGGTGGCTGCGCAACGGGCAGCCAACGCGCGAGCAGCTGGAGACCCTGCTGCCCGAACTGCTGCGCGCCGTTCTCGGCACCGCGGCCTGGCACGATGCCGCGACCGCCGCCGTCCTGCCCCGCCTCCCCCCGCTCAAGCGCCCCTTACATCGAGGTGACCGGATTATGCCAACATGCAGCGAAGGCGGATCCCTCGCTGGGATGTCTGCCTTGATCACCGGCGGCGACAGCGCCCTCGGGCTGGCCTGCGCCCGGCGGCTGGCCGCCGACGGCGCCGTGGTGACCGTCTGCGGGACCGCCGAGCAGTGCCTCAAGAAGAGCGCCGACGCCTACGGGCTGCATTACGTCGTCGCCGACGTCACCGAGGAGGAGCAGGTCGCCGACGCTCTCGCCATCGCCGCCGACAGCGGCCCGCTGCGGATCGTCATCGCCAGCGCGCGGGGCTCGGCCTCGATCGGCCCGATCGCCCGGCTCAACACCGCCGGCTGGCGGGCGACGCTCGATCTCAACGCGACCGGAACCATGCTGACGCTCAAGTACGCCGCGCGGGAGATGGCGCGGGTGGGCGGCGGGTCGTTCGTGGCGATCTCCTCCATCGCCGCCACCACCGTGCACCGCTGGTTCGGCGCCTACGGCCCGGCCAACGCCGCGGTCGACCACATGGTGGCGCTGGCCGCCGACGAGCTGGGCGGGATCGGCATCCGGGTCAACGGCATCCGGCCGGGAATCGTGGAATCCGAACTGGTCGCGGGTATCGCCGATCCCGGGCCGGTGCTGGACGACTACCTGGCCTGCATCCCGCTGGCCCGCGTCGGCACCCCGGCCGACGTCGCCGAGGCGGCCCGGTTCCTGGCCGGCCCGGAGTCGGCGTGGATCACCGGGGAGGTCTTCAACGTCGACGGCGGTCAGCATCTGCGCCGGGGACCCGACTACGCGGCGGCGTTCGAGCCGATGTTCGGCGCCGCCGCGCTGCGCGGCCTGCCGGAGGAAGGGCCGCCTGAGGAACTGCCCGAGGAAGGAGCGTAGCCATGCGTATCCTGATCGCCATGCTGATCGGCGTGCTGCTCGCCGGCGGCTCCGCGGTCGCTCTCGTGCACGACCGCACCGTGGTCCATCAGGCGCCGGTCCGGGTGCTTTACAACTACGGCTCCGGCTGACCGGCTGGCCGCGTGCCGCCTAACCGCCTGTGCCGCCGCGTGCTGGCGGGCTGTGCCATCGCCAGCGGCCTCCTGCTGGCCGCGGCCTGCGCGGGGGCGGCGCCGCGACCGGTGTCATCGCTTGTCCAGTCGAACTATGAGCGGAGCACCGGCGACACGGTCCGCCGGGACTGCGGCTACAGCAGCCCGCTGCCGGGCAAGCCGGGCTGGAGCATCTGGCTGTTCTGCGACACCGTGGTCACCAGCGCCGGCGGCCGGAAGATCGACCGGCTGATCCTCGGCGCCGGCACGGCGGCCGACGGGCCGTACCGGGCCGGCCAGGCACCCGCGTGGCTCAGTGAGGTGCCGACCCCGCCTTCTTCCCCGGCCGTGCCGAGCACCGCCGCGCCGCAGCCGTTCCTGCCCGTGCCCGGCAACCTCCAGCTGCCGGGCGGCATGCTGCCGTGCGCGGGCCCCGGCGCTTACCCGGCCGCGTGGATCTCCGGGGTCACCCGCGCGCCGCCGTCCGCCCCCGCGGGCACGCTGCTCATCACCTACGACGACTACTGCGTTACCGGGTACACGGACGCGCCGACCGCGGAGGGCTTCGGCCTGGCCGAGTACGACCCGGCGAGCAACCTCCTCGGTCCCGTCACGCTCGTGTTCGGCAGCGCCCTGGGGGCGGCGCTGCCGCAGCAGCAGGTGCTCGGCTCGCCGGTGGTGGGCGCCGACGGCTACCTCTACCTGTTCGGCTTTTGCCAGGCCGGGCCGGCGCCGCCCGGATGCGGCAGCGGGCGCGCGTTCGTCGCCAGGACCGTCGCCGCGCCCGCGTACTGGCAGAATCCGTTCAGCTACCAGTACTGGACCGGCGGCGGCTGGTCGTCACCGCCGGCGGCGGCCGCCTCGCTGATACCCGATGGCCAGCCGCTCGGCGTCTCGGTCGGTGACTACGCGGCCGACGGCCACGGCCTGGTGATGATCGAGCAGACGAGCCTGGCGGGCGGCTTCCAGGCCTGGCAGGCCAGCTCGCCGGCCGGCCCGTGGCGGCGGCTGCTGGCCGGCCGGGTGCCGTGCGCCAAGGGCACCGAGTCCGGCGCGGAGGGCCTGTGCCGTGCCCTGATCGGGCATCCGGAGCTCAGCACGCGCAGCCGGCTGCTGATCTCCTACTACAACCCCGGAAATGACCACGTGGACGTGTCCGCGTATCCGTGGTGACCCTGACCCCGAGGAGCATCCTCGATGACTTTGACCGCACGGATAGCCACCCGGCTGCCGGAAGGGCTGCTGGTCCGGCTGATCAGCCTCGCCTACCGGCGATTCGAGCCAGAGATCCGGCACGCGGGCGAGGTCTGCGGCCGCGGCGGCACGATGGTGGACATCGGCGGCTGGTACGGGCCGTGGGCTCGGCGGCTGGTCCGGCGGGCCCGCCGCGTCGTCGTCATCGAGCCGACGCCGCTGCACGAGGTGCTCCGCCGGACGCTCCCGCCCGAAGCCGACGTCATCCCCGCGGCCGCGTCCGACACCTGCGGAGAGGCGGAGATCTGGCTGCCGTCCCCGGACGGCGCCGCCCAGGGTGTCTCGTCGCTGCACCGGCGGGATGTCCACCACGCGTCGGTCAATGTGCCGCTGGTGACGGTGGACGGCCTGCGGCTGCGGGGCGTGACGTTCATCAAGATCGACGTGGACGGGCATGAGGTTCCCGTGCTGCGCGGTGCGGCCCGGACCATCCAGCGATACCAGCCCCGGCTGCTCATCGAGGTCGAGGAGCGGATACAGCCGGTGGCGAACGTGACGAGCCTGCTCGCGTCCTGGGGTTACCGCGGCTGGGTGCTGCCCGGCCGGCGATGGGTGCCGCTCGAGGACTTCCCGCTCGCCGCCCACCAGGCCAAGACCGTGTACGCGGCCGACCGCGGGCTGGCGCGCCGGCTCGCCTGGCCTCACCCGCGCTACGTCAACTCGGTACTGTTCCTGCCAGAGAGCGAAGTCCCGTCTCGACAGGAGAAGTGAACTCATGAGCGTCGCGGAGACGAGTTACGGGAAGGTGCGCGGCGCCGAGATCGCCGACGGCGTCATCACCTGGCTCGGCATCCCGTACGCGCGGCCGCCGCTCGCCGACGCCAGGCTCCGCCCGCCGCAGCCCCCGCAGCCGTGGGCGGGCGTCAGGGACGCCGCCGAGTACGGCGACCGGTCGCTGCAGCCCGAGCCGGTCCCGGAGCCCGGCGCGCCGCCGGCGAGCGAGGACTGCCTGTATCTCAACGTCACCGCGGCGGCCAGGGCAAGGAGGCGGCCGGTCCTGTTCTGGATCCACGGCGGCGGCTACGAGATGGGGCACGGCGCCGACCAGGCGGGCCACGGGTTCGCGTTCGCGCAGAGCCACGGCATCGTGGTCGTGACGTTCAACTACCGGCTCGGCGCGCTCGGCTTCCTCGATGTCGAAGGCGAGTCCCCCGCCGGGGCGCTCGGCCTGCACGACCAGATCGCGGCACTGCGCTGGACGCATGAGAACATCGCGAGCTTCGGCGGCGACCCGGAACGGATCACCGTGTACGGCCTGTCGGCCGGCGGCAAGTCCGTGACGAACCTGCTGGCGTCCCCGCTCGCCTCGGGGCTGATCCGCCAGGCGGCCGAGTCGAGCGGCGGGGACCACGTGAAAAGCCAGCCGCAGGCCAGAGCGCTCGCCGCGCGGTTCTTCCGCGAGCTCGGCACCACCCCCGGCCGCATCAGGGACGTCTCCGCCCAAGACATCCTGGCCGCCCAGCTGGCCATCGCGACACCGCCGCGCTCGACCTGGCTCTGGCGGCCCAGCATCGACGGGACGAGCCTGACCCGCCACCCGCTGGAGGCGATCGCCGGCGGCGCGGCGGCCGGCGTCCCGCTGCTCGCGCAGACCTGTGCCCGCGAGTGCGCCCTGTACCAGCTTCTCGGCCCGGACGCCGCGGCGCAGGCGGACCGGGTGCTCACCGGGTACTTCGGCGCGCCGGTGACGGACAGGCTGCTGGCCGCCTACGCGGCGGATCACCCCGGGCTCGACGACACCGCGCTGCGCGTCGCGATCATGACCGACGAGCGGTATGTCGTCCGCGTCGGCCGCCTCGCCGATGCGCAGCGCGCGCACGCCCCGGTCTGGCGGTCCAGGTACGACGGCCCCTACACCGGCTTCCCCGACGATCCGCGGCTGGCCCCCTTCGCGAAGCTGCTCGACGGGGGGCATGGCGGCGACGGCACCGCCATCTGGCAGGGCGGCGAGGGCCTGTCCGGCCGCCTGCACGACGCCTGGGGCTCGTTCGTCACGACGGGCGACCCCGGATGGACGAGCTATGACAGCGGCCGGCCGGCCATGATCTTCGCCGAACCGGAGCCCTACCTGGCCGAGGACCCCTTCCGCACGGCCCGCGAGGCCTGGGCGGGCCTGGACTGGCAGCCGGGTCCCTGGTGGGGTTACTGAGTTTGCTTGCTGGCACAGACCAGCCGGCCGCGGGGTTCCCGTCAGAGCAGCGCCGGAAGCTCGGCGACGCTGTCGAGGATGTGCGTATGCGGCTCGGCCTCGAGCTGGGATCGCGTGAACGACCCGGTCGTGACGCCGACCACGAAGCCAGCCCCGGCGTTCATGCCGGCGCCGAGGTCGTTCGGCGTGTCGCCAGCGGTCAGGACGCGGTGTACATCCCTGACACCGGTGGCCTCCATGGCGTGGAAAATGAGGTACGGCGCTGGCCTGGATGCCGCCACGGTGTCGCTGGTGATCAGCGCGTCTACCGTCTCGCCCACCGTCCAGCCAAGGCCGGTCACGATCGAGTTCGCCACCGGTGCGGCATAGCCGGTTTGCAGCGCGACCTTGACCCCGGCCCGGCGCAGCGTCTCGAACATCTCCAGCACACCCGGGACTGGTGCCGGCGGCGTCGTGCCGTAGGCCTCCTCCAGCTTGCCGACGAAGACCTCGTAGACCGCCAGCACGCGGGCGCGGGAGTCGTCCGAGCCCATGGCGCGCAGCAGGCCGGCGATCGTCTCCTCCTTCGAGGTGCCCTTCCACTGCGACATAAGCTCGGCGGGGACCGGGCCGCCCACCGCCTCGGCGACGGCGGCCTCGGCCGCGGAGTAGACGAGGCCACCCTCGTCGATAGTGGTGCCTGCCATGTCGAGGGCGGCGAGGTGGTAGGCCGTCATGAGGTCTCCTTGAGGATGCGGAGATCGCGGGGAAACCCGACCGAGGTGGGGAGGGAGTTGTCGATGGTGAAGGTCACACGATCGGGGCGGTAGCGGTCGTCGCCGTACTCCAGCGGCGTCCCGTCGGCGGAGGTGGCGCGCCGCCGCTCGCGCAGCAGCGGTGCGCCGGCCGGAATTCCGAGGAGCTCGGAATCGAGCTCGCCGGCGAGTACAGCGTCGAAGGTGTGGCGAGCGGAGCGCAGGTCGACGCCCTCGGCGGTGAGATGGGCGTAGATCGAGCCCGAATCCAGATCGAAATCGAAGAGCAGCCGTCCTACCGGCTCCACGAACGTTGCCCGCTCGACCATGACGGGCTCTCCGTCCAGCAGTCGCACGCGCAGGATGTCCACGGCCATGGTCCCCGGCTCCAGGCCGAGCTGGTGGGCAGCGGGGCCGCTCACCGCGCGCCGCGCCACCTCGATGGTGCGCTGGCCGGGCGTGCGGCCTAGCTGCTCGGCCCACGCGCTGAAAGACATGAGATTTTCAAACGGCTGGTTCGCCACCACGTCGCGGACAACAGGCGGCCGGCCCTGACCACCGTCGATAAGTCCCTCGCGACGCAGGGTCGCCAGCGCGGACCGGATTGTTCCCCGGGAGGCGCCGAACTGCTCGCACAGCTGGGCCTCGGACGGCAGGGCGGCGCCAGGGACAAGCTCCCCGCGGCCGATGCGCCCGCGGAGCTCCTCGGCGACGCGCGTGTGTATCGGCAAGCTCATGGGAACACGATACAACCTGAATGGACAAGTTGCGGTAAGAGCTTCGGTAATCGTAGTCACCTCGCCGCCATCCAGGTTAAATGCTGGTGAACTTGTATGAACAAGTACTGCGTTAGGTATCGGAAAACTGACGCGACGGCAGTACAGTCTGCAGCGTGGTCCACCACTGCGCTGCCCTGTCCGCCGACCTCGTCGTGGTCGGCGCGGGCGTCGTCGGCCTCGCGCACGCCATTGAAGCCCGCGCCCGAGGCCTCAGCGTGGTCGTCGTTGAGCGCGACGCGCGCGCCGTCGGTGCCTCGGTGCGCAATTTCGGCCACGTCGGGACCACGCTCCAGGGCGGCGAAGCGGCAGCGTACGCGGCCGCGGCACGGGACCTCTGGCTAAATCTCGCGCCGAAGGCCGGCTTCGAGGTCCTCGAAGCCGGCACCGTGGTAGTCGCGCGGAGCGAGGCTGAGCTGGCGGTCTTGGAGGAGTTCGCGGGTGAACATCCTGACTTGGCTCGCTTGCTCGGGCCGGGGCAGATTCGCGACCTCTTTCCATTGGCCACCGCTGAGGTCGTCGGCGGCGCGCACCTGCCGCAGGACCTGCGTATCGACCCGCGCGAAGCGATTCCGGCCCTAGCCGCATGGCTGGAGTCCACGGGTGTCCGGTTTGCCTGGAATACCCACGTGGGATCGGTCGAGGAGGGCGTGGTGCACACCACGCGCGGCGACTTCCACGGCGCGAGGACGGTGTGCGCCTGCGGTCACAGCCTCGACCGGCTCTTTCCCGATATCGCCGAAGATTACGGCCTGCAACGGTGCCTGCTGCACATGTTGGAGGTCGCACCACCCGGGAACGTGCGGATCGGGCCGGCGATCCTGACGGGCACGAGCATGCTGCGCTACCCGGCTCTGGCGGCGATGCCGTCGGTGGCCGCCGTCCGCGCCGAGATCGAGAAGCAGCACCCCGAGCTACTCGAACGAGCCGTCAACCTGATGCTGACCCAGCGTCCCGACGGCTCGGTGGTCCTCGGCGACACCCATCACTACGACCTTACCCATCAGCCCTTTGATGATGAATGCGCCGCTGAGTTGCTGCTCCGGGAAGGCGCTCGCCTGCTCGGTGCGAATCTCACCGTCCGGCGCCGGTGGCGCGGCATCTATTCCGAGTCGCCGATAACTGACTTCCTGATCGCGCGGCCGCACCCGGACACCCGGGTCGTCTCCGTAACCACGGGGATTGGCATGACCACCGCACTGGGGGTCGCCCCCGCGGTCCTCGACCAGCTCCTCTGATCCGCACCATCCACTGCATCCCCCTGCCCAGGAGAGATGACCATGAAAAAGTACCGCCCCGCCGCCGTTGCCGGCGTCATCGCGCTGGGCCTCGGCCTCGCCGCGTGCAGCTCCAGCAGCAGCTCATCCAGCAGCACCCCGGCCAGCACCACCGGAACCGCGACCGCCGCGGCCGCGTCCCATGTCGCGTGCCCCAACGGCACGCTCACCTTCGGCGTCGAGCCGTATGACAACGCCTCGGTGCTGATCCCCGCGTACCAGACGCTCTCAACGGACCTCGGTCAGCAGCTCGGCTGCAAGGTCAACCTCCAGATCGCCGAATCCTACGTCGCCGAGATCCTGGCGATGAAGAACGGCAAGCTCGACATGGGCGAGTTCGGCCCGGCGGGCTTCGTTTTCGCATCGCAGCAGGCGGGCGCCGTTCCGCTCGCCTCGTTCGCCGACTCCAACGGCCAGCTGTCGACCTACACCGCAGGCATCTGGGTGAAGAAGGGCAGCCCGGTCACCAGCCTCAAGCAGCTCGCCGGCCACACTCTCGCGCTGTCCTCGACCGGTTCCACCTCGGGCGACTGGGTCCCGCGCTACGCGCTCATCCAGGCAGGTGTCCAGAACAAGGTCAAGACCGAGTACGCCGGCGGTCACCCCGAGTCGCTCGAGGCGCTGCTGCACGGCAAGGTCGACGCGGCCGAGATCAACAGCCAGACCGAGGCGTCCGCGGAGAAGGCGGGAACCTTCAACCCGTCGCAGTACACCGAGATCTGGAAGTCACAGCCGATCCCCAACGACCCGATCACTGCATCTGGGACGATGTCGCCAGCCGGCCAGACCGCGATCAAGAACGCGCTGCTCCACCTCAACGCCAGCGCCTTCACCTCCGGTAAGACCAGCATCGCCAGCGAACTGGACTTCACCCCGCCGGCCAGCGGCCAGGTGATGATCCCGGTCACCACGGCCATGTACGGGCAGCTTTTCGCCCTCGCCAAGGCGCTCAGCCTCACCACCTCGAACCTGTGATGACCCCGCTGACCACCTCTCCAGCACTGTCCGTGCGCGGCCTGACCAAGCGCTACGGCGATCTGGTCGTCCTCGACGGCTTCGACCTCGACGTCCATGCCGGAGAGGTGGTCAGCATCCTGGGGGCCAACGGCTCCGGGAAGTCGACCATGCTGCGCTGTGTCAGTGGCCTGACTAAATTCGATGCCGGGACCGTCAGCGTCGCGGGCCGGGAGGTGCGCAGCGGCGAGCTCGTCCCCGAGTTCGCGATGGTCTTCCAGAAGATTTACCTCGTTCCCCGGCTGACCGTCCTGGAGAACGTCTGCGCGGGTGCGCTCGGCCGGCTCTCCTTCTGGCAGGCGTGGGCGCCGCGCGCGTTCCCCACCGATGTGCGCGAGGAAGCGATGGGCTGCCTCGACCGGGTCGGCCTGGCCAGCCGCGCACACGACCGCGCGGGTCGCCTGTCCGGCGGGCAGCAGCAGCGTGTGGCGGTGGCCCGTGCCCTGTGCCAGCGCGCGGGGGTCCTGCTCGCGGACGAGCCCGTCTCCGCCCTCGACCCGGCGGCGGCCGAACAGGTGATGCGGCTGCTGCGCTCTCTGGCCGACGACGGGATGGCGGTGGCTGCCGTGCTGCACCAGCCTGACCTCGCGCGGCGCCACTCCGATCGCATCGTTGGCCTGACCGCCGGCCGGATCACCCTCGACACCGTGCGGTCCGCGCTGACCGATGCCGAGGTGGACGCTTTGTACGCCCCCGATTACGCCGCCGAGGGAGGACTCGTATGAGCGCGACCCTGAACACCACACCAGGCCGGCGCCTGCCGGTGCCGCGGCGTCAACGCACCGTCGGGTGGCTCGTGACCACGGCCGCAGTGCTGCTCGTGGTCGTCGGGGTGCATGTCGTGGCGGTGCGCGAGACGCAGTTCTCCCCTTCAGGGCTGGTTACCGGCTCGCATGGCATCTGGACGTTCCTGTTCGGCGACCCCAAGACGGTCGGCGCGCTCCCGCCTGACCTGTCGTGGAAGATAGTCGGCCCGGCGCTGGGCCAGTGCCTGGTGACCTTCTCGATGGGTCTGCTGGGTACCACGTTCTCGATCCCGTTCGCCCTGCTCTTCGCGCTCCTCGGCGCACGGACGACATCGAAGAACGTCGTGGTCTACCAGCTGGCGCGGACGATGATGTCATTCCTCCGGGCCGTCCCGACCTTCGTCTGGGGGCTCATCTTTGTGACGGCGGTAGGCCTTGGCCCCTTCCCGGGCGTCCTCGCGATCATCACTCACAATTCGGGGGTCATGGGCAAGCTCTGGTCCGAGGCGATGGAAGAAACCGACCGGGGACCGGTGGAGGCACTTCATTCAGCCGGCGCCTCCCCTGTCCAGACAGCCACCCACGCCGTGCTGCCTTCGGTGGTGCCGCAGTTCTCCAGCCTGTTCCTGTACCGCGTCGACACGAACGTACGCGACGCGCTCACCCTCGGCGTCATCGGCGCAGGCGGCATCGGCTTCTCCATCACCCAGGCCATCCAATCGTTCCAGTTCAACGTCATGATGACCTACGTTCTCATGGTGATGGTCATGGTGATCGCGCTCGACCTGCTCAGCGCCTGGCTGCGGGGCCGCATCACGCAGTGAGCCGCGGCGAAGCGCTAGACCAGCGCCGTCCCGATCAGCCCGTTGAGCGTCACCAGCGCGGCCAGTTCTCCGGCGCTCATCCCCTCGGTCCCGGCGGGCCGGACGGGCAGCACCATGTACCGGGCCTCCGACGTGGAATCCCACACCGAGATCCGCGTGTCCGCCGGCAGCGTGACACCGAACTCCGCGAGCACCGATCGCGGTTCCCGCACGGTCCGCGACCGGTACGCGAAGCTCTTGTACCATCCCGGCGACGGCCCGAGCAGCGACACCGGGTAGCAGGAGCACAGCGTGCACACGATCACGTTGTGCAACGCCCGCGTGTTCTCGACGACCCGCAACTGGTAGCTGAGCGGGCCGAACCCGGACTCCTCCGCCGCGGCGTTCCCGTCGGAGAGCAGCAGCTCGCGGTACCCGGGGTCGGTCCACGCCCGGGCCGCCATCCGGGCCCCGTTCACCGGCGAGGCGCTCGCGTACAGCGTGGCGAGATATGCGTCGATCTCCTCGTCGGTGGCCAGGCCGGCCGCGATGAGCCGCTCTTCCAGCCGCCGCACCCGGGCCGCGGTCGGCAGGTCGTGGTGGCCGCCATCGTCATGGGAGTGGTCATGCTCGCTCAAGGTAGGACTCCCACAGGTCCACGGTGACCGTGTGGTCCCCGCTCCCGAACAGGTCCGCGGCCGCGAACCGCACCGCGTAGCACGGTTCGGGCTTGGTCGCGCCGGTTACGGACGCGTCCGGCAGCGCCCAGTTCCCGAGGAGCGCGACGACCTCGCCGGCGTGGCCGCGCACGTACCGCGGTACCCGCGTGTGATGATCGGGGTCCCCCGCCCGGGCAAGGACGCGGTCGCCGACGGCGTAGCTCACGCGAGGCCCTTCTCCGCGACCAGCGTCTCGAGCGCGCCGAGCCATCGTTCGTAGTACGAGGCCCCCAGGTATTCCCGTGGCGGCAGCCGCTCGATCGCGTCGCGCAGCTCGTCGCTGTTGAACAGGCCGCGCTGCCGGAGCACGGCCGCCAGCGCGTACACCCTGGCCTCCCAGTCGGCGTGGAACGCCACGGTCCCGTCGTCGCCCACCGGGACCGGCCCGAACCCGGTCTGGCCGCCCATGTCATGCACCCGGCTCACCCCGTCCACTCTAGACGTCGTGGCCGGCGCGGGGTTTGTCAGAAGGAGGACCGGCGCTCTTCCTCTGTGGTGCCGCCCCACACCCCGTGTACCTGGTGCGTCGCCAGCGCGAACTCCAGGCACGGCCGTCGCACCCGGCACGAGGCGCACACCGCCTTGGCCCGGGCGATATCCTCACGGCCGGGGCCGACGGCCGACACCGGGAAGAACAGTTCCGGATCCGCGTCCTGGCACGCGGCGGATTTCCACCAGTCGCGCCGTTCTTCGCGTTCGGCGCGCCGGATGCGTGGTGCGGTGGTAACCATGCGCAGCCCCCGGAGTCACTGTTATCCCCATCCCCCAATTCCGAAGGTTACGCTAGGCTTCCCGCGGGTAACAGTGCCTGGCGTCGAATATTTGGCCAGCTGGCGGGCTAGGCTCGGGGGCATGGCATTCGACGAGGAGCTGGCCGGGCGCGTCCGGGGCGTGCTGGTGGACGCCGGCGTGGCCACGACCGAGAAGAAGATGTTCGGCGGACTGTCGTTCCTGGTCGGCGGCAACATGTGCTGCGGCGTCATGGGAGCTGACCTGCTGGCCCGTGTCGGCCCCGAGGCCGCCGACAGCGCCCTGGCGGAGCCCGCGACGCGCCCGTTCGACATGGGGCGCGGCCCGAGCAAGGGCTGGGTGGTCGTCGGGCCGGACGGCATCGCGACCAGCCAGGCCCTCACCGCGTGGGTCGACCGGGCGATCGCCTACGCCGCCAGCCTGCCGCCTAAGTAACCGCGCGGAAGATATCGCTGGCCGGCCGGGACTGGGTGCTACCGTGACGCGGGTGACATCTTCCGTCAATTCGCCGGCCGGCGAGTTCGCCGGCCGCGCCGCGCTCGTCACGGGCGCGAGCAGGGGAATCGGGCTGGGCATCGCGCACAGCCTCGTCAGCCGAGGCGCGCGGGTCGTCATCACCGCCCGCCACGCCGAGGCTCTCGGCGACGCGGTCGCCGCGCTGGGCGGCCCGGAGCACGCGATCGCCGTGGCGGGCAACGCCGGGGATCCCGGGCACCGGAAAGCCGCCGTCGCCGCCGCGGTGGAAAGCCTGGGCGGCCTGGACATGCTGGTCGCGAACGTCGGCATCAACCCGGTCTTCGGGCCGCTCATCGACACCGACCTCGATGCCGTCAAGAAGATCCTGGACACCAACGTCATCGCCACCCTGGGGCTCATCCAGCAGGCGTGGCACGGCTGGATGGCGGCCCACGGCGGGTCCATCCTGATCGTGTCCTCGGTCGCCGGCCTGCGGGCCTCGCAGGGGATCGCGGCCTACGGGGTCAGCAAGGCCGCGCTGATCAACCTCACCGCCCAGCTCGCGGTGGAACTGGGCCCCGCGGTCCGGGTCAACGCGATCGCCCCGGCCGTCGTCAAGACCCGCTTCGCGGAGGCCCTGTACGTCGGCCGTGAGGACGAGGTCGCGCGGCAGTACCCCGCCGGGCGCCTCGGCGTGCCCGAGGACGCCGGCGAGGCCGCCGCCTACCTGCTCGGACCCGGCGCCGGGTGGGTGACCGGGCAGGTGCTGGTCATCGATGGCGGAGCGACGGCCCGCGGTGGCGTGTAACCATCAGCTATGGGATTCGAACTGCAGGACTCGGGCGTAGTCATCACCGGCGGCGCCGGCGGCATCGGCGCCGCGATGGCACGCCGCTTCGCCGCGGAAGGGGCACGGGTTGTCGTCGCCGACCTCAGCGGGGACGC
>Ga0306923_10002225_pt1 | contig 17677 bp, 18 predicted proteins | sample sta12Can44000108_FD_203841 | JGI IMG/M metagenome (GOLD analysis project Ga0306923, IMG submission 203841) | Lab enrichment of tropical soil microbial communities from Luquillo Experimental Forest, Puerto Rico - statanox.12C.anox.44.000.108 (v2)... | ecosystem: Environmental > Terrestrial >... | reverse complement strand
CTCACCTAACAAAATGTGATGTAAGGCTCAGGATACCGCGAAAGCGAGAAAACCCGCTTCAAATGGCCTTATTATTCCACTCTGAGAGCTGCGAATACGCCGGATTTAGGTACGAAGGCTATCCCTCGCCACCCTCGTCCCCTTCTCCTAACACACAGGACGCCAGGACTCATCTTCGGCGTGGTTCGCGCAAAACCATCTTCCGCAAATCTCGCAATGAACTGTCGCGGTCGCGTCGCATGGTTCATCCACCGGGGAAACGGCCTGACAGGTCCATTCGAGGTCCGCACGGGGTTCTGTCTGATTCTGTTGTTGCAACATGAGCCCCTCCATGCCGTGAATCTTACTCGTGTTTGGCAAACTCCGAGATCGCCGTGCCGTCGCCGGCGAGCGCTAGCATGCCATCGACGATGAATTCTGAGTCGACATCAGAAAAACTTGACGCCAACAGTCATCCAAGTGTACTAGGTTCTAAGTGAGGATTTCTGAAATCGGAAACCGAAGGGGAACTGTGTGCGTCGCGGGTTGATCGTGCCGAGAAAAGTTCCATTGACGAAGACGGAAGTAAACATGAATTTGAATCGCAAGCTTTTGCCTGAAGCCGTGCGGCTCCTGGCAATGTTCTGTACCTTGGTCCTCCTCCCCGGCGAGAGTTTGGCCGATGTGCCATACCTTCCCTTTGCGCAGGCATCCTCACCACCGGACCAGCCTGCGAAGATTCCACCCGACCAGTTGGACTCTCTCGTGGCCCCTGTCGCGCTTTATCCCGATCCACTTTTGGCTCAGGTCCTAGCCGCGTCAACCTATCCACTCGAACTTATCCAACTTCAACAATGGCTGGCGAAAAATCCGGGACTGAAAGACAAAGAACTGGCCGACGCGGTCGCGAAGCAACCTTGGGATCCGAGCGTCCAAAACTTGGCAGGGCTTCCGGACGTGGTGAAGCGACTGGCGGATGACATTCAATGGACTACAGATTTGGGCAATGCATTCTTGGCGCAGCAAAGCGATGTGATGGATGCCGTGCAACGCATGCGCAAGAAGGCGCAGGACAAGGGGAATTTGAAAACGACTGAGCAACAAACGGTGGAGACCAAGGTTGTTGAGAACAAGAGTGTGATCGTGATCGAACAGGCCAATCCGCAGGTCGTTTATGTACCTTCCTATGACCCGGTCGTGGTGTGGGGCGCACCGATCTATCCCTATCCGCCCATTTACTATCCTCCGGCCGGATACTATGCCGCGGGATTGGCGATTTCCTTTGGAGTGGGCGTGATGATGGGCGCATTTTGGAGCGGCGGATGGTGTTGTGGTTGCGGCTGGGGCGGGAATAACGTCACGATTAACAACAACAATAATTTCAACCGCAACTCGAATATTGGCGCGGGTAACCGCCCGTCCCAACTACCAAATCGCGGGGGCGGCAACCGCGGCAATGTGGGAAACAGGCCCTCCACCCTGCCAGCGGGCGGCCGGGGTGGAAACAACTGGACGCACAATCCGCAGCATCGCGGCGGTGCACCTTACAGAGACCGAGCGACGGCGGATAGGTTCGGCGGCACAACGCGCGGAGATTCGCTGGCGAATCGCCAAGCCAGCGCGCGGCAACAGCTCGGCCGTCAAGGCGGCAATCTAACCAGCACACGGGCAGGTGGTGGAAGTGTCAGTAATCGGTCTGGTGGATTGGGCGGCGGCAACCGGTCGAGTAGCGGACCGAACAGCATCGGAGGGCGTGATCTTTCGCGCAGCGGTGGAGGGAACCGAGACGCGTTCGGTGGCGGCTCGCGAGGTTCCCGGGGATACAACGGATCGAGCACACGCGCCAGCAGCAGCCGGGGTGCCTCGAGCATGGGCTCCCGAGGTAGCGGGGGCGGTTTTCGTGGGGGTGGAGGCGGGGGCCGTCGCAGATAGGTCTGCACCTTTCGCGTAATTTGTGGGGGTTGTGACATGAAACAAATCTCGGCACGCCAAACTCCCAGCAAGTTTCTGTGGGTCATAGGCGCGATGGCTTGGGCGATTCCAGCTGCGCCACAAACGACCTCCGCGCAAGCATCTGCCTCCAAACCGGCTTCGACTTCTGTCCGTGTCGTGGCCAAGAGCTTCGATACGCCGCAGCAAGCCGCCAACGCCCTGGTAGACGCTGCGGAGAAATTTGACGTGGGTGCTCTTGAAGCGATTTTTGGCCCCGACGGTGACGACATCGTCCTTTCCGGGGAGTATCCACAAGACCGCGAGCGCGCCGCTGGCTTTGCCGCGGAGGCCCGCGAAAAGAAGAGTGTTTCCGTGGATCCCAAGACGGCAAACCGAGCGGTTCTATTGGTGGGCAATGAGGACTGGCCGTTTCCGGTACCGATGGTGAAGGCAGGCGACAAATGGCACTTCGACGCAAAAGCTGGCCGCCAAGAGCTGCTCTATCGCCGCATCGGCAGCAATGAACTCGACGCGGTTGACATTTGCCGCGGCTTTGTGGAAGCGCAGTACGAATATGCCTATGAGGCCCGTAAAGGTTACGAAGTGAACCAGTACGCTCAGCGAATTATCAGCAGTCCCGGCAAGCAGGATGGCCTGGCCTGGCAGAACGCCGACGGAAGTTGGGGCGGTCCGATCGGTGAGAAGATTGCCCAAGCGATCGAACAGGGGTACTCCACGGACGCACAGCCGTACCATGGGTATTTTTACAAAGTCCTAAAAGGACAGGGACCTGATGCGCCTCTCGGTCAAATGGACTATGTTGTGGAAGGTGCAATGATCGGGGGGTTCGCTCTTGTTGCAGTACCGGCCGAGTATGGCGAGACCGGCGTAAAGAGTTTCATGGTGAGCCAAGATGGTGTCGTATACCAAAAGGATTTTGGGCCGTCGACCCTCAAAGAGTTCGTCAGCATGGAGCGGTTCAATCCTGACAAAACCTGGACGCCCGTTCCGCAAGAAGTCGAATAGAGGGAGTCTCTATTGCCCAATAAGCCTCTCTAGCTGCGAAACACGTTCATATCGCATCTACTTAGGGATCAAAAGAACTCCGATCGATATTCATATGATTTTGGGCAAGTGCCGCGTCACCGCCTCAGAGTCGCGAACGGTATAGCGATCACATGGAGCGTGAAGGAACTCTCAAACGCCCGAGGAAATATGGCCGCATTCGTTTTTGGGCAGGCTAGGAGCACCTTTCTGAGCACTGTACGCCCTCTGAGCCGTTTCTTTGGAAAGGCCGGATTGTTCGCGGACCTCGCGCCAAGAAACCGCCAGCTTTACAAAATTGGGCCGTCGCGAGAACGAGTGGTGACTGCTCGCCGGCAAGCCTTAGTTGCATGCTTGCGGGGTCCTAACATGCGACCGGGCATTGCTTCACCTGGATTCTACACAATGTCAACTGGCGGGCCGGCATCTCACAATCTCCGCGACACGGATCGGAAAATGCCCGCTGGCCTCCATTAAAGCCTCTAATTGTTTACCTTTTTCGTTTTTCGGGCCTCTGAATATATGTAGGGGGTAGTCTTCGAATTCCCCAAAAGTGCCCAATACCAATGCCAGACCGTATCAACAGACATCACGGACTGGTCTTGAGGAGGTTCGTTGGAGCACCTGCTGCGGTTCAGGTCACGGTCTGGGGTTACGTCTCTTTGGCGGTTTGTTTTACCCGCCGGACCCTCGATCCAGACCGCGCTACTTGGCCTTGTCGGGTCGGACACTTCCTGACTACAAGGGGACGGGCGGACCCCTCTTTGTCCCTGACTCGAGGCAGTTTTTTTTTGGAAGAAGGCCGTTGAGGTTTTTCAAAAACAGGGCCTCTTAATAGATGGGGGGATTTTTTTCCTTGGGTGCCCCAACGTGGCCATAGACCGCCGGCCTAGCAGGGGCACCCCAAACCTAACCCCTGGAGTGATATCCATGTCTCGAGGTTTCGATGGATTCGATATTGATGACTTTCGCGATCCCCAATGGGAATCCGAACGCTACCGCCCTGCCTGGGAATCAACCCAGGGAAGAGGCAGCGGTTCACAGTCTGGAGCCACCGTCAGATCCAAACTGGAAAAGCTACGCGAAGCCGAATCCATTGGCGATCACGCTGCCCCGAGCCGCGAAGATCCAGTGGCTGGGCGCTCACCCCTCCCCCGGGAAACCAAACAGGCTGCCCTCCTCGAGCGTGACCGCACGAATTATAGGGAACGTGACAGAGGCTATTCCCTCCGCCAGTCGGAAATTCATACCCTTACGGAAGTTGCCAAGTTCCGAGTGTTCGCTGTCGAGGATCTCGCCAAATTGCCTTACTCCGGCGACCGCCCGCGGATGGAGAACGATCTTCGCAGCCTCCTCAGCCAAGGGCTCATCGAACGCCGGGAAACGAGCGTTCTGAAGAAGGAATCCGGGCAAGTTCTTACGCTCACCAGGCAAGGGGAACGCCTGGTTCGACGATATCGTTTCGTACCGGAACACCAGGCCATTTACTCGGGACTTGTGAAGCCTAAGGAAGCAGGTCACGATGCCGATCTTTATCGCTTGTACCACAAGGTGGCCGACAGGATCGAACACCAGGGTGGCAAGATCGTCCGCGTTCAACTCGATTACGAGTTGAAGGAAGAGCTCTATCGAAAGCTGGGGCACGCTCAGGCACAGGATAGAAACGAGGCCTTCCACCTCAAGCACGCCTACGCGCAACAGCTGCACCTTCCTGTGGTCGATGGCAAAGTCAGGTTGCCGGATCTGCGTATCGAGTATACGAACCAGGAAATGGAAATCGCTCGCGTGGACCTGGAACTGGCAACGGACCATTACCATGCTGGGCATCTTGCTGAAAAAGCGCGTGCCGGCTTCCAAATCTATGCTCGGTCCGAAGATGTCGCAGGTCTTCGCCGCGTTCGAGACGAGCGGGAAATCATGACCGCGATTCTGAGCCTGTAGCCATGCAATTTCCCGAATCCAGTATCGAGAACCTCTGCGGGCTTGGCTACACGGAAGACGAGGCCCGTTTCTTGTATCTCGTAGCTACACATTCCGGCTATTTCTCCACCCGCCAGTACCTTGGCTTCACGGGAGCCAAAAGCGGCGAGAAGAGCATGGCGTTCACCCAAAAGGTCCTTGGGAAGGGCCACGCCACGGCTCGTCTACTGCTGCGAAATGGACGCATCTACCATCTGTTTTCGCGGATCGTGTATCGCGCGATTAGTCGCGAAAACCTCCGCAATCGCCGCGAGCATTCGGTCGAGCACATTCGCACGAAGCTGGCAACATTGGATTTCGTGCTGGCCCACCTCGATTATCGTTATCTCGAAACCGAGACCGAAAAGGTTGAATATTTCTGCAAAGAATTAGGCATCAGCAAGGAAGCGCTGCCCGCCAAACGCTACGCCGGAGCGATCCGCGAGAAGACCACCGATCGCTATTTCGTCGACAAGTTCCCGATGTTTTTCGTTCCTGATTCGTCCTCTTTCTCCCCTGTGGTTACCTTCAGTTTTGTCGATCCCGGGCTCCTGAGCCTCGCCAGTTTTGACACCCATCTGTTGGATTACAGCAGTCTGTTTTCGGCTGTTCCGCAGATGGATTTCATCTACATCTCGACGCGGCCGACGCACTTCGAAGCGGCTCACAAACTATTCTCGGCCATGGCCCCAAAGGCTACAGATTCCGATCCCGCCATGGAGGGCCTCCGGTATTTCCATTTCCGCGATCTCTGGGAACGCAAGCTTTACGGCTACTTGACCATCGACCAGATCGAATTCCTCAAGGGAGCAAAGGAGCGATACAGAGACCCTCGAATCGAGAGTCTCTACCGGCCATTCAATAGTGGCCAGATCCCTGCAAACGTGGTCATCGAACAATTTCGCAAGCTCGCTCGGAAACGTGAGGCGTCGTTCCGCACCGAGCTGGTCGACGGCCAGGCGGCTCTTTTCGAAGCGAACCTGCCGTCTCGAAAGGGTCGGAAAACGGAAACGCAGGTGAACGGCGTAGGGGAAGCGACTTTCCGTACTGGTTTCAGACCTATTTTCGGAGCGGAAACCCAAAAGGTCGAAGAGAACTAACAAGATGCGAAGGCAGAGGGCAGAAAGAATCCACGCGGGCAAAACACCACTTCGGCCGGGAGCGACCCCCTTTTGGACACCGTTCCGCTGCCCAAAGGTCTTTGGGGTCGCTCCCGGCCGTCACGCTATCGCGTGATCGTGTTTTGCCCGCGTGCATACAGAGAAGCAAGCAAACCTGAATGCGGAGAAGGAAGGATTCTGAATACAAAGAGGAGGACATTCTGATGTCAGTCTTAAAAGCACCACAGAAACAGCCGAAAACAACAGTCGTGCAGCTACGGCTCGATGAAGAAGCACGGATGAAGCTTACAAAGTACGCGCAGTTTCTTGATTGCTCACCATCCTATGTCGTCACCGAAGCTCTGAAACATGTCTGCAACAAGGACAAGGAATTTCAGTCCTGGCTATCAGACCAACACAACAAAACTTCCGAACTACCCTCGAAAGGAGAGTTGTTCCAACTAGAACTAAAGTAACAATCCATGCACCGCCATCTCCAATTCGGTATGCGTGAGAACCCAGCGTCTGAACAACGGCATGGCTCACGCCAAGCACTGTGCATTGCCTCGGCAGCAAGTTCTGTCGAGAAGAAGCCCTCGACATCAGCGCGGCTGGCGAATGGCAGAAATGACTTGTTTGCCAACGAGGTGCGGCTCCGGGAGCTCGGCCCGTCATGGTCAATGCCATTTTTGTCGGCCAAGAGCCGGCTTTGAGAATGCCGTTGGACACAGTCGTCAAAGTCGAGCGGAGCGCGTCCGCTCTTCGGCGTCGCAGAGGTCTACGCGCTGAGTCATCATGCGACGAACCGTCACTCTTGACGCCCGCCCTCAGAGGGTTCATAGATCGTGTGATCGTGCCCATACTGGTTGAACACTACATTGAGGAGCAGGACATAACAGGCGATCTTGTGGGAGGCGGTACAAGTGTGGGAGAGTCACATTGTAAGCCTGCAGAGTGGGAGCGCAGTAGACCATGACCGAGATCCGGAGTTGTGCGGTGTATGCTCGCTATAGTGACGAGCGCCAGAATCCCCTCAGCATCGACCAACAAGTCAGAAAGTGTCGCGAGTACGCCGATCGCTACGACCTTCGCATACTTGATGGGCATGTGTACACAGACAAAGCAATAACTGGGGCAACAGAGGATCGGGCAGGGTTGCGTAGATTGCTCGAGGCTGCACAGCAGAAACCGTGCCCATTCGATGTAATTCTCGTGGACGATACCAGCAGATTAAGTCGTGATTTGGCACATTCTCTCGAAATTGTAAAGCGGGTGAAGTTCGCTGGAATCCGCGTTGTTTTTGTCAGCCAGGGCTTCGACACCAATGCCGCGCAAACACAGACATTGGTAACTGTGCATGGCCTAGTTGATTCGCTCTACCTTGAAGAACTGGCGAAGAAGACGTTTCGCGGAGTCGAGCAACGGGCGATCCACGGCCTTCACACCGGAGGGCGCGTTTTTGGTTACAAGCGCGTCCCAATCGAGAGTCAAAGTGAGCGAGACAGTCATGGGCGTGCAGTTATCAACGGCGTTAGACTTGAGGTCGATCTCAGCCAGGCCGTCACAGTGCGCAGAATATACGAGCGGTACGCTGCCGGCGATTCCCTAAAGCGGGTTGCGATTGATCTCAACAACGAAGGGATTACATCGCCACAGCCTCAGAAGGGAAGGGTTTCGCAAAGTTGGTGCCCTTCATCTGTGCGGCACATTCTTCTGAATGAACGCTATCGAGGCGTAGTGACGTGGGGGCGTACTCTCAAAGTGAGGTCGCCAGAGACAGGAAGGCGAGTCTATCGTCGGAAACCTGAAAGCGAGTGGCGCAGAAAGGAAGTCCCTGAGCAACGGATCGTGTCGGATGATTTGTGGAATTCAGTGCAGCAACGATTTCGCGTAATTCGCGCCATGAATGGCGGCAGAACCAAGAGCGGGCGGACGCTGGCCTCGCCCTATCTCTTCACGGGGCTATTGGAATGTTCTGAGTGTCATGGGAACATCACCGTTGTTTCAGGTACTCACAGGAAGCGCCCCTATCGGAGGTATGGCTGTTCGATGCACGCTCATCGGGGCGATAAGGTGTGCACTAACAGCTTACTGGTTTCACAGGCAGTACTCGAAAAGGGGCTTCTCGCGGCTTTGCAAGCAACAGTGTTTAACCCGGCCGTCCTGAATTACGTGCTCAACAGTTTTGAGGAGCGAGTTCTGCAGCATATCGAAAATCGTGCGGGCGAAACCGGCGCGCTTGTAGCAAGGATCGCGGAGCTCGAAAAGAAGGTTCGCAATTGCACGGCGGCGATTGCAGAGGGTCGTGCTTACAAAAGTCTGCTCGATCAAATCGGTCTCTTAGAAGCAGAAATGCAGCAAGCGAAAGGGCAGCTCGAGACCGTAAGATCGAAGGGCGCGAGAATGCGTCTGCGGGACAGCCGACGCTTTGTGGAAGCCGATCTGCTCGATTTGCAAAAACTTCTAAACAGGAACCCCAAGCTCGCGCGGGCGGAGTTGGCAAAACATATTCCGAAGATCGTCCTCACTCCGCAGAAGGGGATCTATTTAGGGGTTGGAGACTGGCATCTCTTGGGGGTGGTCTCTTACGGTGGTGCCGGGGGCCAGAATCGAACTGGCTACGCCCGCCTTTTCAGGGCGGCGCTCTACCGGTGAGCTACCCCGGCACGGTAAATCAAGTCAATGACTTGCGAGTGTCGGCCTGCTCCGCAAAATTCGATGTGACGGTTTCGTGACGGTTTTCCGACTCGGTTTGGGAGACTTGGCGGCTAGGTTCGAGCAGCTTCGCTGCCTGTTCCAGGTCGCGCTCGTCGGTGATGTCGTATCTTTTGAAAACGCTGGCGGTTTTGTGGCCGCTGATTTTCATCGCTACGGTCTCCGAAATTCCTTGCCGCCGCATCCGGCGCACTCCCGAACGGCGCAGGTCATGCATCTGCAACCCTTCGTAACTTCCGTCTTCATCGAGCTTGCCAAGCCCGCTGACATGACATAAATGATACCAATCCTTCCGCGGCTGGGCAACGCGGCTTCCGCTCGGCCGCGTCAGCACAAAATCATTAGATTTTTTCCCAGTAATACAGGCAGCCAGAAGAGTTTTGATTTCGGCGGTGAGCTTCACGCGGCGCCCCTCGCCGTTCTTGGAATTCTCAAGCGCGATCCAGTCCTCCAGCAAGTTCACGTTGCGCACGCGCAGCCCGAGCATTTCAGATTTTCGCCAACCGAAATTGAAACCGAGCGCGAGAAAGGTCCTGAGCCACAGCTCGCCGGCGTTGTTTGTGAGCACTCTGTATTGTGACTCTTCGACGAAACCCTGGCGCGGCTTCGCCTCTTTGAGTTTCTTCGGGAACATCGGAATACGCTCGACCATCTCCAAGCGGGCGCCATGACGGAAGGCTGCTTTCAATATCGCCACTTCGCGGTTGCAGGTCGCGGCGGCGATTCCCGCTGTACGGCGAGTCGCGATGTAATCAGCAATCTCAATGGGCCGGACCGCGGAGGCTGGCCGAGAGCCAAAGACCGGTTCCAGGTGCTTCCACGCGAGCTTGAGCCGGTCCATGCGCGGCGTGACTTCGCGTGTCTCGCATTCTTTCTTGTAGGCGGTCCACAAATCGAGACAGGTAAGGCTTGGCACCTCCGTCGCGGGCTCAGGCGCCGGAGCTGGCGGATACATTCCATCCCGAACTTGCTTCTCGAGATCCGCGCGCAGCCGGACCAATTCTTTGCGACCAACGCAGCCGACGACACCGATGGCCTTCCGGATGGGCTTGCCGGTCGGTGAAGTGACGTAGGCGATGTACGCACGCCCGCGAATCTGAACGCCCTTCGGGAGTTTCATGACGTCCTCCCTTCGCTCTCTCTCCGGCAATACTCAACGATGGCTTCCTGAACAGCTTGCTGCATCGACAGGTTCTTGGACGCCGCGATGCGATTGATGCGCACCCATAGCGCGCGCGGCAGGCGCAGCGTGCTTTGAACGACATCTGCCTTTCCCTTTTTCATATGCCACCAGCTCTGGTCACAACGGTACCATAGTGGTACCACCAGGTCAAGCGCGGCCCAGCTCGGCGACGGTCAGGAAGTCTTTCGGATCAATCACCCGTCGGCTCACTTCGGGGAAGTCGTGCCAGCAAATCGGGCGAGTCATGCTTCCTCTATGTGGCCGTGCACACCGACGATCAAATCGACCTGCGCCTGGATAATCATTTTTCAACTCGCGCGCCTGCCTTTCGGTTCGCATCGTAGAGTGGCTTTCCCTTCGGCGCGGCAAGTTCCTGTTTGCGGCCGGAATCGGGATTCCCGCGCACTTCGAGCACCGGCGCAATCTCGATCTCTTTTGCGTCCAGGCACCGGCTACAGACAAAGACGGCGTACTTCGCCGCCGCGTGCCAGCCATTGCCGCCGCGGAAAGGAATGCCGGCGGCATCCTTCGCGTAAACCACGCTCGCGGGACGGTAATAATGTCCATTCTCTTCGCAGTTCACTTCGTTTCTCCATTCTCTTTCCTTGTCGCGTGATCCTTGGTCAAGAACGCGCGGAGCGAACTGAGCGGGATCAAAGTCCTCGATCCGATTTTTCGTCTGACGAGCTGCTTGTTGGCTAGCAACACCTCGATCGTCCTGACACCAACGCCAAGAAAGACCGCCGCTTGCTGTTTCGAATACAGCGCCGGCTCTGGCATCCAATCGGGGTTGAACGATGCGCTCATGAGCCGACCTTTTCCACTTTCCACCGGACATAGTGGTCTTCGTTTCCCGCACTCGAGAGCCGCAAGCAGTCGATGACGCGGTCTTTGTGCTTTCTCAACCACCAACCAAGCGCGCGTGTGTCGATTTCTGTTTTTCGACCGGCGACAGCGACCAAAGCCTCAAGAAGGCCTTCGTTACCTGGGAGCTTCGCAGCTTCCAGAATGACGCGTATGGTGCACGCCTGGCCCTGAAAGATATCCCAAATTGCATGCAGTACAGCCGTTGCACTTGTCCTTTCCGGATCGTCTGCGATGACCTGGTCGCGGCAGGCGACAGGGTCTTCCATGCCGACCCAAACCATCGCTTCGCGGATGTCCCCCGACCATTGTTCGAAGCCGCCCAATGGCGGCAGGCCCTGGCCAGGACGTCCGGCGACACGATATGCGCGGAGAATCGTGAGTGCTGCGCAAACCAGTTCCTTACGATGTTCGAGCAGGTACGCTGGAAGGTCCTCAATTTCGAAGCGCCGTTGCTCGGGACGTTCGCGTCCGCTGTCGATGCGGCACACCAGGGTGCGCACGGCGAGGTCGCCACGGAAGGTCAGATTATTTCCCGTGGCCGTCCATAACACGCGCGTCGGCAAGTGCAATTCCCGCGTAGCACCAAGGATGCGATCGGCATAGATTTCTTGGGTGATGGCCAAAGCCAGCGCTGGTGAGGCCAACGGTTTCTCAAGGTTGTCGAAGTTTACAATCGGATGGCCTTCATAGAGTGCGGCGGTAATCGCTTTTCGGAATTCCTCGTGCTCACTGGAAGCCACCGTCGCAGGCGGCTTGCGGCCGTTGGCAATCAGGCCGAGACTCTCGGCCAGCAATGATTTTCCCGTCCGTTGCACCGGTGCGTCATAGCCAAACAGCGCCGCCCTCAGCATGCGCCGCTGGATCGCGGTCAGGATCGCCGCGACATGCGCGGCTAAATCCACCGGCCCACAAAATGGGAACTCGCGGAACGGATGGAGCAAGCGCTGCAAGGCTTGTTGCGCGTTTTCCTTCGAAGGCTCCTCTGGCAAAGCGGGCCAATCGCCGTGCAACACCATGTACAGGCCGGTGGCCGCGTCGAAGCCAGGGCTGCTCAGAATCGTCCCATCATCGCGCAGCAGTGGCGAAAAAACCGTTCCACGAAGCACCGGAAGGCGCCAGGAGCCGCGCGCGAGATAGTATTTGCCGACCCGCTGTGGACAATCCACGCTGTAAGGTTCGCCATCAGTGTCATAGCGAATCCAGTCGGCTAGACGATCGAAAACTTCGAGAAGACCGAACAGCGTCATGGCCTGAATCACTACCGTGCCTGCCGGTCGGCGCAACCGCGCATCTTCGGATGAATCAGGAAGCACGCCGAGGCGGACGACTTCGCCGGCGCGCTGAAAAAGGCGCAATTCCGGATGAGCAAGCAGCTCGTCCTCGGCGCGATCCGCGCTATCTGGAACACCTCCAGCCCTGACGATAATTTGCAGTTTCCCGTCGTTGTCACCGGCAACATTTTCCGTCGCAGACGGTCCTGAAGATTCTTGCTCCGTCGCAGGTTTCGGCTCCGCTGGAGGGTAGCGGCCGACGGAGTTGGCGATGCGGTCCACATCGGCACGGGACAAAGGCGGCTGGCAGCGACTGATATTCTCGGTCCACAGAGCAACGCGAATCGCCTCCACGCTCATCCCACGCCTACGCATGGAGCCCGCGAGAGAGGTCAAAGTGTTGTTGCGATGGCCTTCGGGAATTCTTGCGCCATCGCTCGTGCCGGCAGGAGAAGAAGATTTATGAGCAAGAAGAAGTTCTTCAAGCCACAAAGGAAGTTCGGCAATGGCGTTTCCGTTCACCCAGCCATAGCGATGACCGCTGGAATGAAAACTCGGCGGCAAAACGACGTAGGCGCCTTCGCCTTGGATGTCGATGCCGCGTGCCAGCTCGCACTTTTGGAACGACCGCCCTCGACATACGAAGAACAGGTGACGGCCGCCTCCACCGGTGTGGGACTCAAGAGTCGCAGGCAGTGCTCCGTGTTCTTCTTCAAGGATCGCTAAAGATTTGTCGCCGCCGTTCCTCGGGTCAATGTCCACAACAATTCGTCCAGATGCTGTGCCTGTGGGCATCGCAACGCCGGCATCGGGATGCTCGCGCCACCAGAGACGAATTTGCTGCGCATCGGTGCTGGCGTCCTTGAAGCCGTGTTCGGTCCAGGGCTTTTTGTTGTGTTTGACAGGGAAAACAGGAAGGCCTTCGCGCACATAGCGCAACGCGGCTTCGAGCAAGCTATCCAGCGGAATATGCGGCGACTGGTCCGTCATCGTGACCGATCCACGCCGCGAACATGACAGAGTGTTCAAAAACGCGATAGAGTCGAGATACGGCCTATCTCGACATGGCTGCGAAGTTACTGGTGGATGTTGTTTTTGAGAATGCCGAGGAATTCGGTAACCCTTGCGCGATGATGCTCGACCACTTTGCGATACGCATCGTAGCGCTTGGCCTTGGTTTCTTCATAAAAAAAGAGACAACGATTGGAGATCTGTCGCATGCTCTCGTTCTCACCTTTGGTCAGCAGACGGAACGGTTCCGTTTTGATGAGCAGACGGAACGCTTCCGTTTTGATGACTCTTGCGGTCTCGTTAGAAACTCGACGTCGCCGTTTTGGAAGCGGCGTCTCCATGATGTGCTCGAACAGCATCTGCAAGCGCACCTCCGCCGGAATTTCGATCTTAAAACTCATACATTCTTTTTTGTGCAATCTCACTTCCGTCCCCGTTGGAAATTCCCGCTTGCATCGATCGCAGGTTGGCGTAAGCTTTGCTCGCTGCCGTGGCATCCATTGCGGCCACCGGTTCAGATCTGCCAACAGACGCTTTCGTACTTCCTCTCGAAAATGATTGTCTGGCAACGCCGCCACCCGCGGCAAGCCTGTTGACGTTAGAGATACTAATACCGCGCCATCGGCGAAGTGTTTCTCTTTCGTTGTCGGCAAGGCTCGCTCCACTTGCCGATTCCGTGCCCTTGACTCCGCCTTGCCCCTAACGTTATCCTTCAGCAGATTCGTCATCAGAAGATCCACCTAAAGGCCGCCTCGCTTCCACACCGAGCGGCCTTTTCTGTTTATTGCAATCTAGCTTAATCCAACGTTGGAATGAGTCAATGAGTCATGCTGAATCATTTCCGGACGGTCCGTATGCAAAATTTTCGTTGGAATGAGAAACTGCTAGCAAATGATTCATTTTAACTCATGACTCATCCCTGAGCCTTCACCAAGCGGTTATCGCAAAACCAACCGCAAAAATCCATTGAAAGTGGCGGCCATTGCCGCTAGCGTCGCCTCGTGCGAACTTGTAGCATTTGCAAACATCCGGCGAGGACACAGATCGAGGACGCCTTGTTGCGGAACGAGTCCTGCGCGTCGATTGCGGAACGCATTGGCGGCGCGTCTGGCTGGGCCATCGGGCGTCACAGCAAGCACATGCACAAGACCGTAGTCGTGCAGGGAGAGGATGCCGGCTTGCCGCTGGTGGATCGCATTGAGAGTTTGGTGACGCGCCTGGAGAGGATGTCGGATCAAGCGGCGAAGGCGGCGCAATGGAATGCCGCGGTTTGCGCACTGAAAGAAGTCGGCAGCTGCTTGCAAGTCATTGGGAAGTTGTCGGGCCAATTACAGCCGGCAGGCCAACAGATCCGCGTAGCAGTGGGCGTGAGCGTGAATGCGAACCCGCCGGCGCGAGAACTCGACGATCGCAGCCTGGAGCTACAGATTGCCATGGATGTGAGCGAAGCGACGCTCGGCTTCGACGCGGAGGAGATTTCCAGGCTCAAACAGCTAGTGGAAAGGAATCGAGTGGGTGATGACAAGCTGCTCGAAGTGCACGCCGCATCATGAGGGCGGGGCTCTCGCCGTAAGTGATTGTGTTACAAGAGCACTTTTCCGGCGAAGCTGGGATGTGTCGGTTTGGTGTTGGTTTCAGAGGGGAATTCGGACACTGCGAGACGCAAGCTTTCCTGGTCTCGTTTGTCTCCCAGCGTGGCTCTACGCCGCCATTCCTGCGCAGCGCGGGGTATTCTGCGCGATGCCGGCGACGATAAGTGCAACGGTGGTGGCAGCGGCGCGCGTACTCATAACTTTTGGCGTCGCTGTGCTCGAATCCCCCAATAGTCTCCTCCCGAAATTTTTTGCGGAAAGCCCATGCTGAGAGACCTGCTCGAAGAACGCAAGAAGCGGCACTGTGAAGAGTCGCTCCACGAATTCTTCTTGCAGGCGTGGCCGGTTCTGGAGCCTGCGACGGAATTGGTGGATTCATGGCATTTTGAGCTGATTTGCGAGTACTTGGAACTCATCACCCGCGAGCAGTTTCGGAAGCGGTGGCCGGAAAGGTTGGGGGCCGTCATCAATGTTCCGCCCAGAACCGGTAAGTCCACGCTGGTGAGCGTGTGCTGGCCGTGTTGGTCGTGGATTCTGCGGCCTGCGATGCGCTTCCTGTGCGCCTCTTACTCAGACCAGCTCGCGAGCGAGCACTCGATGGCCCGACGGCGGCTGATTACCTCGAGGTGGTACCAGCAGCGATGGGGAGACCGCTTCTCGTTGTCGGTGGACCGCAACAGGATCGACGACTTTGGCAACGACCGCACCGGGATCATGACGGCCACGAGCGTGGGCGGAACTGCAACGGGTTTGGGCGGCGATGCGTGCATCGGTGACGATTTGCTCTCACAAGACGATGCATTCAGCGAAGCCGCGAAGACCGCGACCAATCGCTGGATTGATGGCACGTTCTCGACCAAGCTCAACAATCCGGCCGCGGGCGCATTCGTGCACATCGCGCAGCGGCTTGCCGAAGACGATCCGTGCGGCCATCTGCTTTCGCAATCGCCGGGGAAGTGGATTCATCTCAAGATTCCGCTGGTCGAGACCGAGAACGTAACCGAGTACGTCTTCCCAGGAGGGCTTGATGGTGAGAGTTGTGAAGCGCAAGCGCGGCGACACGCTGATGCCGGCGCGGTTCCCGCAAAGCGTAGTTGCGGGCCTGAAGGCGAAAGCTCGGGAGTGGAGCGGGCAGTACCAGCAAGATCCGACGCCCGAGACCGGCGTGATTTTCAATCCGGCCTGGTGGAAGTTCTATCGGCAGACGTCTGCGCCGGAAATGGAGCTGGTGGTGCTCAGCGTGGACTGTTCGTTCAAATCGGGCAAGGAGCACGACCTGGTCTCGATTCAGAAGTGGGGCATCCTGGGCGCGCGCAGCTACCTCATCGAAAGGGAAGCCGAGCATCTCGGCTATGTCGCGACCAAGGCGGTGATCCGCTCGATGCAGCACGGCAGGCCGGCGAGCTGCATCCTGATTGAGGACAAGGCCAATGGCAGCGCCATTGTCGAAGAGCTGAAGTCCGATCCGGATTTTGACGCGGCCGTGATTGCCGTCAATCCGCACGGCGACAAGAAGAGCCGCGCATTTGCGGCTTCGGCCGACGTGGAAGCCGGCAACGTGTACCTGCCCGAAGGTGCGCCGTGGCTTCCCGAATTTCTGCGCACGATGTCCACGTTTCCGGCTGCGCGATTCGATGACGACGTGGACGCCTTGAGTCAATTCCTGAATTGGCGGCGCACGCGCAGCCTATCGCTCGGCCTGGTAGATTACCTCAAAAGCGTAGCTGCAGGCACGCGGAAGCTCGTCGTGAGCGCCGCCGAAAAGATAGTCGCGGCGCCGAAGCCAAAGGAAAGGCCAGTGCGGGTGTGCTGGGATGGGCAAAACGGGTTTTCTGCCTGCTTGGACCGTCTCGAAGGTGGCGTAAGTGCAACCAACCCGGCGTGCCCAATTTCTTTCCGATCAGCTATTTGCCGCCCGTTTTCGAAATTCCCAGCGCTAGGTCGTTTAGCGCTGACACTTTGCGGCTGTTTTGGGTGACATGCATCGCGTGAAGCCCAGCTCTTTAGCCAAACTTTGCTGGGCTAGTTAAGCTAGCGTCTCTTTCGGACTCACCACCCAGGAAAGTCTCTTACGCGATCCGCCGCTTTTCTTCCTTCGTCCAGCGTCGGCGGGACCTCACTTCGGATAACGCCTGTTTTGAAGTGTCCATTTAATCTCTCGTGGACACTAAGCTGGTGTCCACAAAGGACATCATCCATACTCGCCGGCGTCTCCTCTAGGCGGCCTCGGGATGACACTTACGTCGCTTCAGTACTTCGGTGCAGTATTTTGTTTGGTCGGATTCGACCCATAATGGTCTTGTGCTGTTCTTTTTACTCTTCGTCTTTCTTGTTTGCCACTCGAAAAGGACAGAGCGATAGTTCTCATCCACAGTCGGCGATGCAGAACCGCTAAAGGCAGCAGCAACTGGAATCCAACCCACACGGAGTGACGTCAAATGATGCCGCCCCTGGATGTTTTCTCGATCAGAAACAACGAATGCGCGTGGCTAGGTCCCGCTAAAACACTCATTCAGGCGCTAGAGGTGATGCGTCAGAATGGTGCAGGTTCGTATTTTATTTTCTTCCACCAAACCAAGCATAAGACGATGTGGCAGGTAGACGAGCATGGGTGTGTCCGACCGGTGGAGGCCGAATCACAGGACGCACGTGAACAAGTACGCCGGTAGGCATACCCGCTCGATGAGCGACGTTTCGGAGAAGACATGGAACTGAGAATCACAGAACGTGGACGCGAACTTGTAGCAAGTCCAGAGTTTGCGGCAGCAGTCATCAAATTCATTCGAGATTGGGATGGCCCACATGAGATAGGGGTGGACACAGTCTGTCGGATAATCTGCCTGACCTTGTGCGAAGTTGATTGTGAACAGCCAGCGCTCGATTCCCCAGAGTTGGAGAGATTCTTTGACGAGCACCAATGGGAGGTTGAAGCCGCCATCGCAAGCACAGGCTGTTTGGAATTATTGAAGGCTATCTCGCAAGGGGTTGTTCACTAAAGGACCTTGGACCTCATTAAACTTCAAC
>Ga0306923_10002216_pt1 | contig 17704 bp, 12 predicted proteins | sample sta12Can44000108_FD_203841 | JGI IMG/M metagenome (GOLD analysis project Ga0306923, IMG submission 203841) | Lab enrichment of tropical soil microbial communities from Luquillo Experimental Forest, Puerto Rico - statanox.12C.anox.44.000.108 (v2)... | ecosystem: Environmental > Terrestrial >... | reverse complement strand
AGCGGCACGATCGAGCGCCGGTGGGGGCGAGTCGAGCACCACATAGGCGGCGAGGCTTTGGGTGCCGTTCTCATCGTGCAGATGCGCCACCGCGCTGCTCACGTGGGACTGCTCCAGCAAGACCGCTTCGATCTCGGCAAGCTCGACTCGGTAGCCCCGGATCTTCACCTGCGCGTCGATGCGCCCCAAATATTCCACCTCGCCGTCCGCGTTGATGCGAGCGAGGTCGCCGGTGCGATAAAGACGGCGACCGTCGTGCGGGGAGATCACGAAGCTCGCTTTTGTCAGATCGGGCCGCTTGAGATAGCCGCGCGCAAGCCCGCCACCGGCGAGAAAAAGCTCGCCCTGCGCGCCCCGCGGCAGTGGACGCATGTCGCCGTCGAGCACGAGGGCTTCGTATCCTTCAAGCGGCCGGCCAAGCGTGATGGGGGAGCCGGGTGTGCATACCGCGGCTGTCGCATTCACCGTCGCCTCGGTGGGACCATAGACGTTGAGCATCAGCCTGCCCGGCTGCGCCCAGCGCTCGACCAGCTGCGCCTGGCACACCTCTCCGCTCAGCACGAGCTGGCGCAGCGAGGGCACCGGCTCGGTCATAGTCGTAAGCATGGTCGGCACGGTTGAGAAAAAGGTCACGCGCTGGCGCGCGAGGTAGCGAGCGAGCTCGTTGCCGAATCTCGGGGCATCCTTTTCTGCGACCACAAGCGTCGCTCCGTTGGAGAACGCCATCCACATCTCCTCGACCGAGCCGTCGAACCCGAGCGAGAACCCCTGATACACGCGGTCTTCGGGCCCGGTGCGGCAGACCCGATTGAATGCGCGGACGAAGTGGACGACGTTGCGATGCTCTGTCAGGACGCCCTTGGGCCGTCCAGTCGTACCGGAGGTGTAGATCACGTAGCAGAGATCGTGCGGCGACAGCCCGGTATCCGCCCACGAGAGCCGCGCGGCCGCCGCGACGGCAAGCGCAGGATCGTCATCGAGCGCGATCGCGAGGCCGCCAAACAGGGCGGACATCCGTGCAAGTTGCGCGCGTTCGGTCAGCAGTGCAGCGATCTCGGCTTCTTCGATGATGAAACGAATGCGCTCGTCCGGATGCCCGGGATCGACAGGCACATAGGCGGCTCCCGCCTTGAGGCAGGCGAGAACGGCAATGATAGGAAGCTCGGAGCGGTCAATTGCGATCCCGACCAGCGCTCCCCGGCCAATGCCAAGCTGCCGCAGATAATTGGCAAGTCGATTGGCGCGCAACTCGAGATCGGAATAGGACAGCGATAGCCGGCCGCATACCAGCGCAACGGCCTCTCCGCGCGCATCAGCCTGCCGCTCGAACAGCTCGTGCAGGCAGCCAAGCTCCGCGCGCGGAGCGCCTTCGACCCTCCCGGCATCGCGGCCTAGCGTCGCGTCGTCGACCCGCAGCATCGCCTTTGTTCAAGTTTTCCAGCTCGTGCCTGCTCGCGGTCGTATGCCTTCTGCCGCAGCGATGCAATGACTTCAGGGAATTTCTCTGAACGCCCGTTCATCAGCAGAAGGTTATTTTTTCTTCATGTTGCCCATTCGCATCACTTTGCAATGGCAGCAATGCTAGACTGATCGGTCCAACAATGCGTTGCAGCTGGAATTTGTCGTTTTGAATGACCAGGCAATGCGGCGGGAGGCCCCAAAGGCGCAGTGGAGTAAAAAGCGGCGATGGATCTGAAGTGGACGAGGTTCAAGCCCTGGGAACGGGTTTCCAGCGGCGAGTTCGAGGACAATGGCTGGCAGGACCGCAATGCGATCACCAGGCTGGCACAGCTCAAGTCTGTTCTTGACGGTGTCGCGTCGTCCGAGGTGCTGGGAGAGATCGAGGCCGGCCTGGGCAGGTCCGGCATGTCGATTCGGCTCAATCCCTACATTCTCTGTCTGATCGATTGGTCGCGCGCTGAGACCGACCCCATTCGTCGCCAATTCCTGCCGATGCGCTGCGAGCAGGAAGACGATCATCCCTGTCTCGAGGTCGACTCGCTCGCCGAGCGCCGGCATTCTCCGGTGACGAGCATTGTGCACCGATACCCGGACAAGGTTCTGTTTCTTGTGACTTCAGTCTGTCCGGTCTATTGCCAGTATTGTACGCGCAGCTATGCAGTCGGACAGGATACCCAGCTCATTCAGAAAGATCACGTGACCAGCGCCCAGAATTGGCTGCCGGCGCTCGACTACATCCGCTCGCATCCGCAGATCGAGGACGTCGTCGTTTCCGGAGGCGATCTTGCACGGCTCAAGCCCGCGCATGTGCGCTCGTTGGGCAACGCGCTGCTCGACATCGAGCATGTCCGTCGCATCCGCCTGGCGACCAAGGTGCTCTCGGTGCAGCCCATGAAAATCCTGAGTGATCACGACTGGCTTGCCGCCGTTCTCGAGCTGGTCGCGCGCGCGCGCTCGACGTTCAAGGATGTCTGCCTGCATACGCATTTCAACCATCCCAACGAGGTTACGGCGGTGGTGGAGGCGGCGATGCGGCGCCTGCACGAGCACGGCGTGTTCGTACGCAATCAGTCGGTGCTGCTGCGGGGCGTCAATGACGACGCTGCCACCTTGCGCTCGCTCATCAAGCGGCTCGGGCGCATCAACATTCATCCCTACTACGTTTATTTGTGCGACATGGTGAAGGCAACCGAGCATTTTCGCCTGCCCCTGAGAGCCGCCCAGCGGCTGGAAAAAGAGGTGCGCGGCGCCACGGCGGGCTTCAATACGCCGCTCTTCATCGTCGACACGCCCTCCGGCAAGCGCGACGTGCACAGCGCGGAATTCCACGAGAGCGAATATGGCGTCTCCGGCTTCGTCTCTTCCACGGTAGCCGCCGGGCAGGTGCGCTATTATTTTGATCCGATCCGCTCGCTCGGCTACGGGGCGGCCAGGAAATGGGCGCGGCCGGACGCCCGCCAATCGATTCTCGCGCTCATCGCGGCCAAGGCACAGCCTTCCACACTCGTGTTGGCCGCGAACGGGGCGCGGTCCTTTGCGCCTCCGAAGCGCATCGGGGGAAGGCCCCCACGCGAGATTTCGGTGCGGCCGGCCGGGCATGCAAGCGAGCCGCCGCACGAGCGCCGGCATTGCCAGGAGCCGTTGCGCGCGAGGGCCACTGCGGCGGCCGAATCCCGCGGAGCACAGTCGGCAGAAGGCTGAGACTAGATTAATTGTATGGCACAACAGTAAGCCCCGGCGCGTCTCCATGCGCGCCGAGCGGCGTCAGTGTCTGTAAATCCTGTAAAGTGGGGGCGCCCGCGCCCCCACTCGCACTTCAAGCACCTCATGGTGCCGCTTCAGATCGGCCCCTCAGCCTTGCCCATCGTATCAGGGCTTCATAAAAACCGGGTACTGCTTAGTTCTCGAGCTTGATGCCGCCGCGGCGGATCACCTCACCCCAGCGCCGGCTTTCGCCGGCGATCAGGGCGGCGAACTGTGCCGGGGTCCCGACCGAGGGGTCGAGCCCCTGCATGCCCAGGCGTTCGCGTGTCTCCGGAACCTCGAACGCCTTGCGCGTCTCGGCGTTGAGCCAATCGAGGACAGCGTCCGGCGTGCCGGCAGGTGCCATAAGCCCGAACCAGGCCCCTCCTTCCAACGATGCGAGCCCGACTTCCGCCGATGTCGGTACATCGGGGAGAACCGAACTTCGCGCAGGCGACAATACCGCGAGCGGGCGCACGCGGCCCGATACGGCATGCTCGCGCGTCAGCGCCACCACGTCGAACATCATATCGACGTGACCGGCCACAACGTCCTGGAGCGCCAAGGGGGCGCCGCGGTAGTGCACGTGGACAAGGTCGATGCCGGTGAGTTGCCGGAACTGCTCGCCAAGAAGGTGTCCGCTCGCACCAATCCCCTGAGTAGCGTTGGTCAGCCGGGTAGTCTTGCCGTAAGCGATCAGGTCCGCCGCAGAGCTTACCGGCAAGGCCGTCCTGACCACGAGCACGTTAGGCGCGGTGAGCATCAGCGCGATCGGAACGAAATCGGCCATGGGATCGTAGCCGACCTTGGTCATGTGCGGCAGGATCGCCAGGGTGGAGTGATTGCCGACAATCAGATTGGCGCCGTCCGGGCGCACTTTCGCGGCGGCCTCGGTTGCAACGATCCCGTTGCCGCCGACGCGGTTCTCCACGATCGCGGGGTGTCCATCCTCGCTGAGCTTGTGCGCGACGATCCGGGCCGCGATATCGCCGAGGCCACCCGCCGGAGCGCTGACAGTGATCCTGATCGGCTGGGATGGCGTAAGCTGCGCCCATGCCGGAGCCGCCGCGAAGAAGGCGCAGGTGGTTATTGCCACGAGCCTAGGGGGAAGATGGGAGCAAGGCGTTCTGCTCATTCGATTCCTCCTGGATCAGCGATCGGGATTGACGACGATGTTGACGAATCCACCGGGACGCTTTTGCACCGCCGCCAGCGCATCATTGATGCCATCCAGCGGGTAGGCGCGAGTCTGCAGCTTGGACAGGTCGAGGATTGCGGCCTTGGCCATAGCCGCCATCAGCTCCCCCTCCCCGGTCGTGAACCAGTTCGAGCCCCGGAATTGCAGGCGCGCGGTCATGAAGCGAATCGGCGCGATCGGGAGCGCTTGCGTCAGAGCGCCGATATTGATGGCAATCGCGCCGCGCTTGAGCCCGTCGAGCGCAGCGGCGGTGTTTGCGGCATCGGCGCCGCGCCCGGAACAGTCGATGAGGACATCCACTCCGAGCCCGCCGGTATGCCGTCGTACCCATTCCACAATGGGCTCGTCGCCGAGGCAAAGGACCTCGATGCGGTCCGGCGCAAGCGCCTTCAACTGCGCGAGCACGTCACGATTGCGACCGAAACCCAGGATGCTTGCTGCTCCCATCCCTAGCGCAAGCAGCGTCGCCCCCACCCCGAGCGTGCCGGTAATGCCGTTGACGGCCACGGAGCTGCCGCCGCCGACCCCGGCAAGGCGCAGGGCAGCAAACGAGGTGCCGAGATAGCCAAAGCGCGCGGCCTGATCGAAGGTGACGTTGTCCGGCAAACGCACGAGCCGCGCCGGCGAGGCGGTCATGTATTCCGAGAAGCCGCCAAAGGGGTAATCCGCGAGCTGCCGCAAGGAGTGAGGAAAGAAGCCGAAATAGCCCTGAAAGCCCGCAGCGCTGCAAAGGAGCGAAGCGCCTTTGCGGCAGTAGGCGCAGGTCCCGCAGGAGAGCCATGGATTTACATAAACGCGCTCGCCAACGCGGACATCTGTAACCTCGTCTCCGACCATCGCGACGGTTCCGGATGCATCGAGGCCAACGCTCGCGGGAAGCGGCGGCAGGTGGTTCCACAATTGACCGCTGAATATCGCGTTCATGTTCGGAATGACGCCGCATGCCCTGACTTGAACGAGCACATCGCGCGAGCGCGGCTGCGGAACGGGCACCGTGTCGATGCGCAGTGGCTGCCCGGGCACATGCAGTCGCGCAAGACGCATGGTCATTGCCATCGGTCATCCTCAAAACAATTCCTCTCCGAACGGTTTCTTCCGGCCGGTCAGAAAAATGGCTATTCTTTAGCTGCTCTGGACTTGCAAGATAAATAACGGTTCGTATGCAGTGGCGGCTCTGGAGGGCACACCCCATGGAAGATGTAAAAGGCGAACCGCGACTTCTGTTGCCGGCCCTCAAACCGTTCTACGAGCGAGCCATTCCGCTGTCCTGGCTGGTCGTCCGCGTGGCCGTCGGCTGGAACCTCCTGGTGCATGCCTGGAACAAGATCAATCTCGGCCCGGCGAAGATGGCTCCTGCATTCACCAGCATGGGCTTCGAGCCGGGCGCTCTATACTATTGGCTCAGTTTCCTGATCGAGGGCCTGGGCGGGCTCGGCATCCTTCTCGGCCTCTTCACGCGCTTCTTTGCAGCCGCGGTCGCAATCGAGATGTTCGTGATCTTCTGTCTCTATTGGCATACTGGATTTTCCTGGCTCGCCCGCGGTTACGAATACGTCCTGTTGTGGGGCCTCGTGGCATTTGCGATCGCGCTGCGTGGCGGCGGTCCCTATTCGCTGGACCGCAAGCTCGGAGTGCAGCTCTGAATCAGGGCGCGGCAGCGGAGGCCTTCTGCATCGCCGACCACAGCTGCGCCGGGCTGGCCGGCATATCGAAATGTGCAATGCCGGCCGAGCGCAGCGCATCGAGGACGGCATTGAGGCAGGCGGCACCAGCGCCTGTGGTGCCGGCTTCGCCGGCACCCTTGGCGCCCAGCCTGTTGCCGGGGGATGGCACCGGGTGATCGACGGTGCGAATGCCAAGAAAGAGGTCCGCGCGCGGCATGGCATAATCCATGAAGCTGCCGGCGACGAGCTGGCCATTTCCCTGATCGTAGAGGCAATTCTCGCCGAATACCTGTCCGGCACCCTGCATCACTCCACCGTGCAGCTGGCCCTCGGCGAGAACATGATTGATGACGTTTCCGATATCATCGACTGCCGTATAGTCGACGACCGTGACCCAACCGGTCTCGCCGTCGATCTCGATCTCGGCGACATGAGCGCCGCTTGGAAACGCGCGCGCGATCGGCAGCTCGGCAGTCGTATTGAGCGGATGGGGAGTAATCGAGGCGCATTGCTGCATCACCTCGGCAAATGTGACGGCGCGATCCGTTCCTTTCACGAAATACCGTCCGTCGCGAAATTCGACATCTTCGCCTGAGACTTCGAGCGCATCAGCGGCAAACGGCACGCCCTTCTCGATCACCTGCTCGGCCGCGAGCTTGTACGCGCTTCCATGGGAGAGGATCGTGCGCGAGCCGATCGCCGGGCTTCCTGTGAGCGCGGGACCATCAGGATCGCCCGCGCGGAGTACGATCCGCGCAGGATCGAGGCCGAGCATTCCGGCAACCAGCTCGGGAAAGACCGTCTCGTGGCTCTGGCCGCTTGGCCCGGCAACGCTGTGGAGAACGATCTCATTACCGTTGAGAAAGCGAATCGCGACCTGATCCTTCGGGGTCAAGCCCCCGCCCGAGGGCTCCAGAAACACGGCGCAGCCGATCCCGCGCAACGCCCCGCGGCGAGCCGCCTCTCTTCGGCGCCGCTGGAATTTCCGCCAGCCGGATACCTCCTCGACCTTCGCGATGAGACCGGCGAAATCGCCGCTGTCGAACACGCTGCCGGTGAGCGTCCGATAGGGCATCTGATCGCGCCGGATGATGTTCCTGCGACGAATTTCGAGCGGATCGAGATCGAGCATGGCGGCGGCGGCATCCGCGAGCCGCTCGACGATATAAATCGCCTCCGGACGTCCGGCGCCGCGATAGGCATTGGTGGGAGCGGTATTGGTTATCAGCAGGCGATGCCGTCCGTGGATCGCCTCGACCTGGTACGCGCCGGCGCCGATGGTGAGGCCGTTGAAGCAATTGGTAAATGAGCCTGCTTGCGACAGATAGGCGCCGCAATCGCATAGCCAGCTGGTGCGCAGCGCAATGAAGCGGCCGCGCCTATCGAGGGCCAGCTCCCCTTCCAGCCGGATGGCGCGACCGTGATTGTCGGTCAGAAAATCTTCCGATCGGGTGGAGAGCCATTTGATCGGGCGGCCGAGCTTCTTGGCCATGTACAGCATGAGCGGATATTCGGAGAATGGTGCGGTGCGCGCCCCGAACGCTCCCCCGACATCGACCATGTTCACCCGGATTTTTTCCGGCCGCACGTTCATCATAGCAGCGAGCGCGTCCCGCATTGCAAACGCGCCTTGATGCGCACAGCGTATCTCGTAGCTTTCGGCTTGAGCGTCGTAGGACGCAAGCGCCGCGCGCAGCTCCATCGGCGTCGGCGCAACGCGCGGGCTTTCCACTGTCACCCGCGCAACGTGCTCGGCGCGCTTGATCAGCTCGTTGGTCCGGTCGGCATCGCCATACTCGAAATCGAAGCAGATGTTGTCCGGAATGTCCTCATGAACGGATGCCCGCGCGGCAAGCGCCTTTTCAAATCCAATGATCGCCGGCAACTCCTCGAATTCAACTTCGATCAGATCGGCGGCGTCGCGCGCGCTCTCGCGCGACTGCGCGATCACCATAGCCAGCTCCTCGCCAGCGAAGCGAACACGATCCTGCGGCAAGAGCGGCCGCTCAGGGACGAGGATTTTCCTGCCGTCGCGGCCCGTCAGCGGAGCAATCGGCGCCAGCGTACGAAACCCGGCCGCCGCGATATCGTTGCCGGTAACCACCGCGATCACGCCCGCAACGCGCTCGGCGGCCTTTACATCGAGCGAACGGATGCGCGCGTGGGCGCGGTCGGAGCGCTTGAAGCTCGCGTACAGCTGCCCCGGCAGATTCCAATCGTCGCTATAGCGGCCGTGGCCGGTTACAAACCGCTGATCCTCCCGACGACCTTGGAATCTGGAACCCATGGGCTGGACTCTTTGCGGGAGCAGGAGGATATCGCGTGCGCAATCTCCCTCGGCCGGACGTTGCCCGAGCGGAGCGAAACCCGCAACAGGACGTCACGCCCAGCAGATCGCGAAGGGGTTCGTTTGCCACGATACCCCCTGACCGCCTTCGGCGGCTGCCCCCCACCTTCGAGAAGGAATTGCGTGCAGCTGCTAGCGTCGTTTTTTCTTTGCCGATCGGCGATGGCCCAACGAGAGACCGAGACTGAACGCTTTTTGCCGCAGCGCACCCGCCGTGCGCTTCATCGACCTTACAACCGTCCTTATGGGAGATTTGTTTTTGGAATGATTTCTGAGCTCACGCTCGTCTGCCTTTGACCACGGACGCCGTGCTGCACGCTTTTTCTTCGCCTTCTTGGCCATTTCTCTCTCCATGATTCGCGGCTGCGAATAATCTAGCTATTTCATGTCTACAACGCACGGCCCCTCTTGCCTAGGTGCGTTTGAGACTTTTTGCTGTTGAAGATTAAGAGGCGCTTGGCGTCACCTTGTCAAAGATTTGCAGGCACATCTGCTCTTTCAGAACTCAGTTGGCCAAGGAGCGTATTGTGGACAACTCGGGCGCAGCGGTCAACACCTGACAGATAGAGGCCCGTTTGTTCATCGTCCTGCCCGATTCAGTACGTTGCCCGCCCGCCCGAGATATCGAAGACCGCGCCGGTCGTGAATGAGCATTCGGCCGAGCTGCAAAACGCTGCCAGCGCCGCAATCTCCTCGACGTTGACGAAGCGGGCCTTTGGGATCTTGGAAAGCATGAAGTCAATGTGCTGCCGTGTCATCTGCTCGAAGATCGCGGTACGGGCGGCGGCCGGCGTGATGCAGTTTACCGCGATGTCGTAAGCGGCGAGTTCTTTTCCAAGCGATTTGGTGAGCGCTATGAGGCCCGCCTTCGAAGCCGAATAGGCACAAGCATTCGGGTTGCCCTCTTTGCCCGCGATCGAGGCAATGTTGACGATCCGGCCGTAACCTTGGGCGATCATGATGGGAACGAGGGCCCGGCAGCAGAGGAAGGCTCCGGTCAAGTTGACTTCGAGCACCTGCGCCCAGGCTTCGATCGGGTATTCCCAGACGGTCGCGTTGGGGCCCGCAATCCCGGCATTGTTGACGAGCACATCGAGCCGTCCGAATGCCCGGAGGGTGGCGTCGCGCGCTCGCTCGATCGCGGCCGGATCGCAGATGTCGCATTCCACCAGCATGATCGATCCATGGCTCGACAGCTCCCTGCAAGTTCGGCCTGCCAGTTCGAGATCCCGGTCCCAAACTGCGACCGCGGCATGGGATGCCAGCAGCCGCTCTGCGATTGCGCGCCCGATGCCTTGCGCGCCGCCGGTGACGACGGCGACGCGGTCCCTGAGATCGATCTGATTAGCCACCTACCCCTCCCGATTCTGCAAGACATCATCTTAAACAGCAGGCCACAGCCTTTGCGTCAAAATCGAGCGAGCAGCACGATTTCCGCGGTGGCGTGATCGCCGGCAGCGGATCATGGCCTGGCTGCTGCCTCGCATCAAAGAGGGGGGAGTTTACCCCTGTTCGGTACTTAAGCGTTGCTCAAGCAGGATATATCCGATTTGGCCTGGGAGGCGGAGCACACCTCACCGCACCGCATGTGCGGATTCTGCTTCAACGAAGCATGCGCCGGTGAACACGCAGCCGACAGCAGGCGCGATGAGTATCGACGGCAGCTCGATTCGGGGTTTCTTGTTCGCCGGCTGACCCGGTTTCTGACGAGAATCAGCTCTCGTCCAGCTTGCCGATGTGGTGCTGGGCATAGAGCTCGAGGCCGAGCTTGGCGACCAGATCGAGCTGCGTCTCCAGGAAGTCGATATGCTCCTCCTCGTCGTGCATCAGCTCCTCGAACAGGTCGCGCGACACATAATCCTTCACGGAATGGCAATGGGTCGCCGCCTCCTGATAGAGCGCGCGCGCGGACATCTCGGACTGCAAGTCACAGTCGAGAACCTCCTTTACGGTCTGGCCGATGCGCAGGGGATCAAGCACCTGCATGTTCGGCATGCCTTCGAGAAAGATGATGCGCGCGGTGAGCTTGTCGGCATGCTGCATCTCTTCGATGGACTCTTCGCGCCACTTCTTGGCAAGCGCCTTGTAGCCCCAATTGTCGAGAAAGCGGTAATGCAGCCAATACTGGTTGATCGCAGTGAGCTCGCTGCGAAGCCCCTTGTTGAGGTATTCAATGACTCTTGGATCGCCTCTCATGCTGCGCTCTCCTGATGTGATTTGTGGCGATCACATGCCCGTCAAGCCTGGATGGGCTCCAGAATTCCGCAAAAGCCCATGCCGTACAAGACCCGCCCCTGCCGCCCGGCAGGCAAGTAGTCGCTTTTTCTGTAATGGCACTTACGAGGATGCGTTAGCCGAGCCGCGATCCATGCGGACGACCCCCACCGCACGCGCCTGCGACCGCTTCATCCATGATATCTTGAATGGTGCGCGCGCACCGGCCGCACTGGGGGCTGCAGCCGAGGCAGCCATAAACCTGACGCGCAGTGCGGGGCGTCCCCTCATCGGAAAGCGCGGTGCGCACGTCATGGTCGCTAAACACGTTGCAGGAACAGACGATCATGGCGGCCGCAATCTCCTACGGACATTAGTCCCGCCTGCAACCACCTAGCTCAAAGGGGAGGCAGAGGCAAAGGCAATTCGTCGACTTTACACGCATTCCAATCTGGATATTGGAAAGGGGTTTCGGATCATTGATTTTGCTCAAAAACCGGAATTTCGCAGCCTTCCAGGATTTTCCCGCGCCAAATCCGCGCAATCGGCCTCAAAGCCGCCGGAAAGCGGCCAAAATGGCTCATTTTCAGCGCCGAAAAAGCTTGAATTTTTCCCGTCCGGGCACCATTTTGGTCGGCGGGAGGCTGGCGCAGCTTATGAGAGGCGCCAGCCTCAATGCTAACTCCCCCGATTTTGCCGACCGGCGCCGCCCCGCGTGGCTCCAAGCCCGGAGCAAGATGACGGGCTTTGGACGGAGCCGCCGTCTTGCTGCATCCATTCGATGCATTCGCCGGCGGTTCAGCGGACACGTAGAGGAACACTACCCGATGGCTCATGATATGGATGGGCTGCTGCAGGATTGCCGGAATTCCGCTTCCGCACAGCCCAGCGACGCCCTGAATCTCCCTAATGTGGAAGAAACCGAGCTCGGCTTGAGCGCAGAGGGATCGGTCGAGGCGCTGGCACGCCGCAAGCAGGGGTCGAGCATTGCGCGGCCCAAAGTTGCAGAAGACGAGGAGCCCACGGACGAAGACGCGGCCGATCATTTGATCGACCAGCCGATCGCCGATCATCCGATCGACAGCCTTGCCGGCCAACGCACTCTCGCGACCGGCGCGGGAAATTCGCCCCGTGAGCGTAATTTCTCGCGCGATCTGGTGGATACTTATTTCAGGCAGATGGGCGGCGCGGAGCTGCTGTCGCGCGAGCAGGAGGTTGACCTCGCAAAGAGGATTGAGGCGGCCCAGGTCGAGGTTCAGAAGCGCCTTTGCGGCGTCCCCATGGTGATCGGGTGCATCACGCAATGGGCGGACGATCTGCGCCAGGGCGTCCTGCGGTTGGGCAATCTCATCGATCTCTCGATGTATCGGATCGACGCGTCGGGCAGGGAACCGAACAGCGTAGAACCGATGATTGAAGAGGAAAGTGCGGAGCGCGCGGCCGAGCAGGAGGCGGCGCTGCTGGACGAGATCGGCGCACGGTTCGAGGAGATGTCGGCCATCGCGCGTGAGATCGCTGCACTCGGCAGAAGGCACGTGACCGCCGTCGATCGCGGCCGGGAGCTTTCCAAGCGTGATCGGGCGCGGCTCAAGCAGCTTACTTCGAGCTTTGCGGGCGAGATGACCCGTTTGTGGCTGCATCCCGATCGGGTCTGCGCGCTCATCGAGGACCTCGACCGTGAGCTCCGGACGGTTGCGGATGTCGACCGCGAGGTCGTGCAGCTTGGGTTGCGCTGTGGCATCGCAAGAACCGACCTGCTCCATCGTTATCTCGGCCACGAGTTCGATCCGCAGTGGCCGGCCTCAACGAGCTCGCCGCGGGGGTGGCAGCGCCTCGTCAAGCAGTATTCCGGACGGATCGCGCAGCTGCGCGACGAGCTTGTCGCCGTCGCGCAGCGCGTCGGCCTCCCGATCGCGGACCTGCGCGCCACCGGCGCCGAGGTCAATCGCGCCCGTCGAGCGTTGGCGGCTGGGCGGGAGGAGATGGTCAGGGCCCACCTGCGGCTGGTGGTGGCAATTGCGAAGAAGTATCGCCGTAACAGCTCGCTCGACCTTCTCGACCTGATCCAGGAAGGCAACATGGGCCTCATGCACGCGGTAGAGAAGTTCAACTATCGTCGCGGCGTGAAGGTCTCCACCTATGCAGTCTGGTGGATCCGGCAGTCGATCGCGCGCGCCATTGCCGACCAGGGTCGCACCATCCGCATTCCCGTTCACATGACGGAAACCGCCGGCAAGGTGCTGCGCGAGCGGCGCAAGTTCCGCCAGAGCCAGGGGCGCGAGGCGCAGTCGCCGGAGATCGCGGCGCGCACCGGCATGCCCGTTGCCCGCGTGGAGCAGGTCCTGTCCATGGTGCAGGAGCCCGCCTCACTCGATCTTCCGATCGGAGAGGACGGCGATGCGACGCTCGGCGATCTGATCGCGGCGCCGGATACGCTCGACCCGCAGGCAGCCGCGGAGGCGAGTGCGCTCGCAAGCTCGGTGACCGAGGCACTTGCCGGACTGACGCTGCGCGAGCAACGTATCCTGCGCATGCGCTTTGGGATCGGCGACGCGAGGGATCACACGCTCGAGGAGGTCGGCCAGGTGTTCGGGGTGACGCGCGAGCGCATCCGGCAGATCGAGGCAAAGGCGCTGGAGAAGCTGCGCGATCCGGCGCTCGCCCGCAAGCTGATCACTTTTGCGGAATAGCGGGCAAGGAGCCCGCTCAATGCTGGTCGGTGGCGCCTTGCGCGCTCCGCCGGCAGCTGGCTACTGCGGGATCTGGATGAGCTCTCTGACCTGATCGGGCGTCAGCGGCGCAGCCAGGAAACCGCAATTTGCGAGGCCAGCCGCGATTCGATTATTCTATTCGAACAACCGGGCCGGCTGACGAAAGGTCCCCCCGTCCCTGGCCGGCTCACCAAGCACAGACGCGATCAATGACTGAGGAGATCGCTATCGGCCCGCAGGATGTTCTGCTGGTGGTCGACATTCAGAACGACTTCTGTCCCGGCGGCGCGCTCGCGGTCCCGCGCGGCGACGAGGTCGTGCCTCTCGTCAATCGACTGGCAGAGCGGTTCGCGCATGTGGTTCTCACCCAGGACTGGCATCCGCGCGGGCACCTTTCCTTTGCCTCCAGCCATGCCGACAGAAATCCCTATGAAACCATTGAGCTTGGCTACGGCGCGCAGATCCTGTGGCCGGACCACTGCGTGCAGGGCACGCCGGGAGCGCAATTGCGAGATGATCTGCAGATCGCGCATGCCGAGCTCGTTCTACGTAAGGGTTATCATCGCGAGATCGATTCCTATTCGGCGCTTTATGAGAACGATCACAGGACGCACACGGGGCTTGCCGGATACTTGCGCGAACGCGGCCTGCGGCGCGTTTTCCTCGCCGGCCTGGCATTCGACTTCTGCGTGCGATTCTCGGCGGAAGATGCAAAGCGTGAGGGGTTCGAGGTCGTGGTGCTCGAGCACGCCTGCCGCGGCATCGATATCGAGGGCTCGGTGCTTGCCACTCGGCGGGCGCTGGCGGCGCTCGGGATACCTTGCGTTGCGGCCGAGAGCTGACGTCGCTCAGTGCGACATCAGCGTAGGGACAGTCATCGAGGCCAGAATCCCCCGCGTGACACCGCCAAGCAGAAACTCGCGCATGCGCGAATGGCCGTAGCCGCCCATGACAAGGAAATCCGCGGAAGCGTCCGCGGCATAGGAGAGGATGGTATTGGCCACATCGATTTCCGTCGCCGCGATTCCCTTGACATCCACCTTGGCGCCATGCCGGGCGAGGTGGCGGGCAATGTCCGCCCCCGGCAGCTCATCGCTCTTCGCCGCCTCGCCGGTCACTATCACGATCTCCGTGCTCTTGGCCGCAACAAGAAATTCCGTGGCATCGCCGACGGCGCGAGCAGCGTTGCGGCTGCCATCCCAGCACACCAGGACGCGGTCGAGGCTCAACGGAGCCGCGTGAATATAGGGAACGACAAGAACCGGCCTTCCCGATTCGAACAACGCCGCTTCCACGAGCAGACGCGCCAGGGCCGGCTGCTCCGGCTCCGGCTGGGCGATCACGGTGAGGTCGAAACGCCGTGCCATGCGCGCCAGCACAGCCGGCGCATCCGTGACCGGCGTTTCGATCTTGTGGCTCTCGGCTGAAATTCCGGCAAGACGCACGGCTTCCTCGAACTTGACCACCGCGTCCTGCGCAATTCTGGCGTTTTCAGCACGCTGCGATTCGATGATGGCCGGAGTTCTGTACATGCCCACCATCACGGGCAACAGCGGCTCGTAGACGAACGCTATGCCGGTGAGGTGCGCGCCGAGCCTCGCCGCCGTGGAAGCCGCAAAGCTGATGGCGGCATCCCGTGAGGCGCCGATGGGAAGATTGACGACGATATCCTTGATCATGTCCGCGCTTTCCCCTCCGCGCCCGGCTCGATCGTCTCGCAGCATAACCAGCGAAGGCAGTTTGTACTTGACCTGCATCAAAATGCGAGTCGTCAATCCAATGGCGAGAGCGAGACTTGGCGAGGCGGTACGCACAAAGACGCCCGCGCGCACAAAGCGCAAGGCGCAGGCAGACGGATAAAGACCATGGTAGGAGGACAAGTCGGCCGCTCACTGCCTCGCATCGAGGCGCGCGACAAGATCACCGGCCGCGCCGAATATACCCATACGCTACGGCTGCCGGGCATGCTGTACGGCAAGATCTTTCGCAGCACGCTGGCGCATGGCCGCATCAGATCGATCGATACCGGCGCGGCGAAGAAATTTCCCGGCGTCTATCGGGTCGTCACCGCCGACGATATCCGCAAGATTATTCCGGACCCCTATTACGGACCCGCCTTCCACGACCAGCCGATCCTGGCAATCGACAAGGTGCGCTTCGTCGGCGAGCCGGTTGCCGTCGTGCTGGCGGGCGAACCGCACGTCGCCGAGGCGGCCGCCCAGGAGATCGTCGCGCAATACGAGGAGCTGCCCGCCGTCTACGATGAAGTGGAGGCGATGACGTCGGGCGTGACCGTGCACGAGGAGCTGCGGCCGGCCGGCAGCTTTGCCGACCTCAAGCATCTCAAGGGACGCAAGAACACCAACCTCGCGCTCGACGCGCGGCTGCGGCGCGGCGACGCGGACGCGGCTTTCGCAGCGGCCGCGCATGTGTTCGAGCACACCTTCCGCACGCAGAAATGCCTTCACCTTGCATTCGAGCCGTTTGCATCGATCGCTGATGCGCGCAATTGCGCCATTACTATCTATACCAGCTCGCAGGGTCCGTCGTTTCTGCGCAGCGAGATCGCGCGGCTCCTGCGCTGGCCGGAGAACCGCGTGCGCATCAAGGTGCCGTTCGTCGGCGGCGGCTATGGCTCGAAGCTCTACATCAAGCTCGAAGCCCTGGTTGCCGCTCTTTCCCTCCTCGCGCGGCGGCCGGTGAAGATCGCGCTCACCATGGAGGAGCAGTTCTATCAGATCACCAAGCATCCGAGCACGCTTCGCATCAAGACCGGGCTGACCCGCGACGGCCGCATCACCGCCCGCAAATGCGAGGTATTCTGGAACGGCGGCGCCTACGCCGATATCGGGCCGCGGGTGACGCAGAAATCGGGCTTCGTCGCGGCCGGACCCTACGACATCGAGAACGTCGCAATAGATTCATACGCGCTCTACACCAACCTGACTCCCGCCGGCGCGTTGCGCGGCTTCGGTCTTCCCCAGCTCGCCTTCGCCTACGAGAGCCATGCCGACATGATTGCGCGCGCGCTCGGCATCGAGCCGGTCGAGTTCCGGCGCAAGAACCTGCTGCGCGAAGGCCGACCGCAGGCGAGCGGCACCATCCTGCGCGACGCTCCCGTCGAGGCGGTGCTCGACCATGTGTGCGAGCGCATGCGCTGGCACGCCCCGTTCGACCGCGGCAACGGGGTCATCCAGCGCGGACGCGGTCTCGCCATCGCGCTCAAGGCCGCGATCTCGCCGACCAGCTCGGTCGTCGTTCTCATCGTGTCGGCCGACGGCAGCGTCACGCTCCACTGCGGCACGGTCGACATGGGGCAAGGCTCCGACACGGCGATGGCGCAGATGGTGGGCGAGCTGCTCAACGTCCCGGCCGAGACGGTCAGGGTCGTGGCGCGCGACACCGATGTCACGCCCTACGACATGGGCACGCTCGGCTCACGCTCGCTGTTTCACATGGGTCATGCCGTGCGCATCGCGGCCGAGGAAGTGCGCGGCAAGCTCGCGGCGCTGGCGCGCGAGGTTGGAGAGCCCGAGGGCAGCAACATCCCCATTTCCGAGCTGTTCAGGAAAAAATTCGGAATGCAGGCCGGCAATATCGTCGGCAGCGGCAGCTACAAGCCGGATTATGTGCCGGCCGAGCCCGCAACCGGCTTCACGCCCAATATCACGCCGTTCTGGATGGCGGCCGGAGCTGGCGTCGAAGTCGAGGTCGATACTGAGACCGGTCACGTGCGGGTCACACGGATCGTCAACGTCATCGACTGCGGCCGGCGGATCAATCCTCGCATCGTGGAAACGCAGATTTCCGGCGCCTCGCTGATGCAGCTCGGTTTCACCATGTTCGAGAAAATGCACCTTGACGGTGGCCAGGTGACGAACGCGTCGCTCGCCGACTACAAGATCCCGGCCATGCGGGACGTGCCAGCCGTGATGGTGAACGAGGCGATCGATGCCTATCAGCACAATGGACCGTTCGGAGCAAAGGGTGCCGGCGAGTCCGCAACGCTCTGCCTGTCGCCGGCCGTCGCCAACGCCATCGACGATGCCGTCGGCGTTCGCCTCACCGAATTGCCGCTCACTCCCGAGGCGGTGCTGCGGGCGCTGCGCGAGAAGCAGGGCCGGCCGCCGGAGGCGTGATCGATCGGGAACGCGCGGTGGCGGGAGCAGCACCTGCGGTAGCCATCATCGGCGCCGGCATAGCCGGGCTCACGGCCGCCGCCACGCTGCGCAAGGTCGGCTTGCGGGCGCAGATTTACGAGCAGGCCGAGGCATTCGCGCGCGTCGGCGCCGGGATTCAAATGAATCCCAATGCGATGAAGGTCCTGCGCGGGCTCGGGCTCGAAGAGCGCATCCGCCGCGTCGGC
>Ga0306923_10002215_pt1 | contig 17706 bp, 18 predicted proteins | sample sta12Can44000108_FD_203841 | JGI IMG/M metagenome (GOLD analysis project Ga0306923, IMG submission 203841) | Lab enrichment of tropical soil microbial communities from Luquillo Experimental Forest, Puerto Rico - statanox.12C.anox.44.000.108 (v2)... | ecosystem: Environmental > Terrestrial >... | reverse complement strand
AGATGGTGGGCATCAATGTCGCCGCCATTCCCGAAACCCTGCTGGAGGGCGAGCTGTTCGGCGCCGCTCCCGGCGCTTATACCGGCGCCGACCGCAAGGGGCGCGAGGGCAAGTTCCAACTGGCCGACGGCGGCACTCTGTTCCTGGACGAGATCGGCGATATGCCGTTCTCGATGCAGAGCAAGCTGCTGCGTGTCTTGCAGGAGCGGGAAGTCGAGCCGCTGGGCAGCAACAAAGTGGTGCGGGTGGATGTGCGCATCATCGCCGCCACCAGCCGCGATCTGGCGGCGCTGGTGCGCTCGGGCCAGTTTCGCCCCGATCTTTATTACCGGCTGAACGTGGTGCCGATCACCCTGCCGCCGCTGAAACGCCGCGCCGAGGATATCGAGGTGCTGGCCGAAAGCATCCTGGATCGCCTGCGCCTGCAAGAGGGTGGCAGCCCGCGTGAGCTGGATGCCTCGGCCCTGCAGGTGATGGAGGCCTATGACTGGCCGGGCAATGTGCGCGAGCTGCATAACGTGCTGGAGCGGGTCTGCACCCTGACCGAAGCGCCGGTGCTCAATGCCCAGCATTTCCTGACGATCTTGCCGATGCCCGAGGGGATGGAGGCGGTAATGGGGGGCGAGGACGAACCGATGCCTCTATCCTTTACGGTGGCCCAGGCCGAACGCGCCGCGATCGAGCAGGCCATCCGCCATTCCCGCGGCAACAAGTCGGCGGCGGCCAAGGTTCTGGGGATTTCCCGAGCTTCGCTGTATGAGCGCATGGCCGCGCTGAAGATGGCCTGATGACAGCCGCTGCCGATCCTTTGGCCTCGGCGCTGGGGCTGCATCAGCAAGGGCGTTTGTCCGAGGCTGAGGCGCTTTATCGCTCGGTTCTGTCGGAACAGCCGGGCCATGCCGATGCCTTGCATCTGCTGGGGGTGCTGGCCTGCCAGCGGGGCAACTATGTCGAGGCGGCGGACCTGATCCAGGAAGCGGTGGCGAAGAAGCCCGAGGCCGCACCCTTCCAGTCCAATCTGGGCGTCGCCCTGCGTGAGCTGAAGCGGATCGAGGAAGCCGAAGCCGCCTTTCGCCGCGCTACCGAGCTGTCACCCGGCTATGCCGAGGCCTGGGCCAATCTGGGCACGGCGCTGGAGGAGCTGGGTCGCTTCATCGAATCGGAAGAAGCCTGTCGCCGCGCTTTGGCCCTGAAACCCGATTATGCCGAGGCGCATCTCAATCTCGGTTCGGCCCTGGTGGGGCAGGGAAGGCATGCCGAGGCGGCGGATAGTTACCGCGCCGCTCTGGCTCTGTCGCCCAATTATGCCAAGGCCCATTGCTCGCTGGGGGTCGCCTTGCGCGAGCTGGGCGAGGCGGAAGAGGCCATGCGGGCCTATGGCCGTGCCTTGATGATCGACCCCCATTACCCGGAAGCGCATCTCAATCTGTCGAACCTGTTGCGGGCCCATGGCCGCTATGAGGAGGCGCTGGGGGCCGCCGAGGAAACCGTGCGCCTGAAGCCGGATTCACCCTTGGCGCTGCTCTGCCGGGGCAATGCCCTGGATGCTCTGGGGCGCTATGAGGAAGCATCGGACAGTTTCCGCGCCGCCATCGCCTTGAAACCCGACTTCGCCGAAGCCTATTCCAATCTGGGCAACAGCCTGAAGGAACAGGGCCGCTTCGAGGAGGCCGATGCCTCCTGCCGCACCGCCATCGCCTTGAAGCCCGACAATGCCCGCGCTCATTCCAATCTTGGCAATGTGTACAAGGAGCAGAACCAGCTGGCCGAAGCTCTGGCTTGCTACGAGACCGCGGTGGCGCAGGAGCCCGACTATGCCCAGGGCCGGCTTAATCTGGGGATCACCCGTCTGCTGATGGGCGATTATGCCCGGGGCTGGCCGGACTATGAATGGCGTTGGAAGTTCGAGGATTGGCCGCAGAAGCCCCGCTATGTCGGCCATCCCCTTTGGCAAGGCGAACCGGCGAACGGACGCACTATTCTGGTCTGGCCGGAACAGGGGATGGGCGATCAGATCAATTTCTGCCGCTATGTGCCTAAGCTGGCCGAGGCCGGCTGGCAGGTGCTGCTGGAGGCTCCGACGGCGCTGCGCCGGCTGTTCTCCCGCCTGCCCGGTGTGGCCGAGGTCGTGCCCTTCGGCGGGCAGTTGCCGCATTTCGACTGCCAATGCCCGATGATGAGCCTGGCCGCTCCCTTCGGCACGGCGATGGTCGAGACGCCTTATCTGTCGGCTGATCCCGAAGCGGTGCTGAGCTGGAAGGCCAAGCTGGACGCGCTGCCGGGTTTGAAGGTGGGATTGGCCTGGCGCGGCAATCCCAAGATGCGCCGCGACCGCAACCGTTCGCTGCCCGCCGAAGCTTTTGCCTGGGTCGGGCGGACGCCGGGGTTGGTGCCGGTGATCCTGCAAAAGGATGTGCGGGAGGACGAACTACAGGCCTTGGACCTGCATGGGCCGCATCTGGTCCCAGGGCCGGAGCTGGGAGATTTCGCCGATACCGCCGCCCTGATGGCCGGCCTCGATCTGGTGATCAGTGTCGATACCTCGGTCTGCCATTTGGCGGGAGCCCTGGGGATTCCAGTATGGCTGCTGCTGGAATTCGCTCCCGACTGGCGTTGGGGGTTGGAGCGCGAGAGCAGCCCCTGGTACGCCAGTATGCGTCTGTTTCGCCAGAAGTTGACGGGAGATTGGCGGGAGCCTCTGGACAGAGTGCGTCAGGCTGCCAATCTTATCCTTGTGGACCAATCCTTTAGCTGACTGTATCGCGATCCTGGCTTGATCTAGGATATTTCCGCGGGCAGGGGGATATGAAAGCAAGGAGGGTGGGATAGCAGGCATCTCTTTCATCCGCAGCAGACCATTCCTGGCGGGCCTGGCGGCTTTCGCCCTTCTGGCGGGGTTGTCTCATTTTGGCGTCGCCACAGAACGCTCGCGCCAGCAGCAGATTCTGCGCACCCATGTGGCGGAAGAAGCCTTGTCACGCCTGTCTCGGCTGGAAGCTGAACTGAACGCCGATATCTTCCTGGCCAATGGCATGGTCGCCTACATCATATCGCAGAACGGCATCGACCAATCGAGCGCCGGGGTCGCGGTGCAGGCCTTGCATCAGTTCGGCCGGCATGTGCGCAACATTGCGATTGCTCCGGGGAATCGAATCTCCCTGATCTATCCGCTGGCCAATAATCAGGCGGCGGTGGGGCTATATTACCCGGACGTGCCGGCCCAATGGGTGCCGATCCGTCGGGCCATCGAAAGCCGCGCCACCATTCTGGCAGGGCCGGTCGAGCTGCGCCAAGGCGGCGTCGGGCTGATCACCCGCACGCCGGTCTTCTTTCCCGATGGCCATTATTGGGGGCTGGTCAGTCTGGTGCTGGACGCCACCAGCCTGTTCCGTTCGGTCGGTCTGGACGGTGCCGACAGTAACGAAGGTGTTCGTTTCGCCATGCGCGGGGTTGATGGCTTGGGCAAGGACGGCGCGGTGTTCTATGGTGATGCAGCCATCTTCGATCAGAATGCCCTGACGATGGATGTGCATGTCCCCGGCGGTTCCTGGCAATTGGCGGCGCTGCCGGTCAAGGGCTGGGCGGGCGGCGGCTCTTCGCTGCTTTGGCTCGAACTGGCGGGGCTGCTGGTGTCGCTGGTCCTGTCCACCGGCGTCTGGATGGTCTTGCGCAACGGCGAGCGGGTGGCCGAAAGCGAGCGGCGGTTGCGGGCTTTCCTCGACACCACCCAGGATGGCGTGATCGTCATCGATGACAAGGGGGCGATTCAGGATTTCAATCCGGCGGCGGAAACCCTGTTCGGCTACGAGGCCCCGGAAATGCTGGGCCAGTCGGTGGGCTTGCTGATGCCGCGCAGCTTCGCCATGGTCCATGACCGCTATGTCGCCGCCCAAGATATGGACGATATCCGCCGCAATATGGGCCGGGGTCGCGACATCCGGGGCCGGCGCAAGGATGGCAGCGAATTTCCCATCGAGGTCTCGGTCGGGGCCACTCTGATCCATGGCCGGCGCATGCATGTGGGGGTGTTGCGCGATATCACCGAGCGCAAGGCCTATGAGCGCCGGCTGATGGAGCTGGCCACCACCGATCCCCTGACCGGCGTGCAGAACCGTCGCGCTTTCCTCGACGCGGCTCAGGAAATCTTCTCGCTGACCAAGCGCTACGAACATCCCTTGTCGCTGCTGATGATCGATGCCGACCATTTCAAGGCCATCAACGACAGTCATGGCCATGGGGTGGGCGATCAGGTGCTGATCCGCCTGGCCCAGGTGGCGAAAAGCTGTTTACGCAACACCGACCGCTTCGCCCGCTTCGGCGGTGAGGAGTTCGTGGCCTTGCTGCCCGAGACGGACCAGGACTATGCCATCGAGGTGACCGAGCGGCTGCTGACCGTCGTGCGCGCCCAACTGGTTCCCGACGGCAAAGGCGGCGACTTCCCCTTCACCGTCAGTATTGGCGTGGCCTCGTTGACCCCAGACATCGTCAGCTTCGAGGATCTGATCCGTGCCGCCGATATGGGGCTTTACGAGGCCAAGGGACAGGGGCGCGACCGCTGGAGCTTGCCCCCGGTGCTGTGAGCCGCCATCATGCCGGCCTGACCGTGACCGAGGATGACCCATGCCGCCGAAACCTCCCACCCTGGGGCGCGATGCCGCCGAAGCTCTGGCCTTGCAGGCGGTGGCGATGATCGCTGCCGACGAGGACCTGCTGCCCCGCTTCGTGGCCCTGACCGGTTGCGGTCAGGATGAGTTGCGCGCCCGGCTGGCCGAGCCGGAATTCCTGGGCGCCGTGCTGGATTTCGTGCTGGAGAATGACGAGACGGCTCTGCGGCTGGCGGAACTGGCAGGGCTGCCGCCCGAGAGTCTGGCGATGGCCCGCGCCAAGCTGCCCGGCGGACAGGTGGAGTGGTGAGTTCTCCCGATCTCGATAAGCTGAAATCCCGTCTTCAGGCCCTGCGCGCCAAGACGGTGGCGAACGGCTGCACCGAGGCGGAAGCCCTGGCGGCGGCGGCCAAGCTGGCGGAGCTGCTGGACCGCCATGACCTGTCCTTGAGCGATCTGGAACTGCGTCAGGCCGATTGCGTCCAGTCGGCGGTGGAGACCCGGCGCAAGCAGCGGCAGCCCATCTCGGCCTGCGTGCCGGCGATTGCCGAATTCTGCGACTGCAAGGTCTGGCGCGAGAAGGATGCCGACGGACGCATCCGCTATGTCTTCTTCGGCATGGCCGCCGGGGTCGAGACGGCCTTGAGCATCTATGAGGTGATTGCCTCGGCCCTGGACCGGGGCTGGCAGGATTATGCCAAGGCTCAGCGTTTCATCCGCCATGCCCAGGACGAGAAGGGCTCGTTCCTGTTCGGCATGGCGATTTCCCTGGCCGATAAGCTGATGAGTGCTAAGGCCGAACGCGACGACGAAACCCGCCGGGCCACGGGTCGCGATCTGGTGGTGTTACGCAAGGATGTGGTGGAAGCCGAGTTCGCCCGCCTGGACATGAATTTCCGCCAGGGCCGGGCTTCGGGCAAGAAAGTCTCGGCAGCCGCCTTCGAGGCTGGACATTCCGCCGGTCAGGCGCTCGACATTGCCTTTGGGGCCGAGCGCCTGAAGGGCTGATCAGTCGTCGGCGTAGGGGTTCTTGCGCTTGCGCAAGCCGAAGCGGATCGGCACGCCCGGCAGGTCGAAGCTTTCCCGCAGACCATTCACCAGATAGCGCACATAGCTTTCCGGCAGTTCGTCCGCCCGCTGGGTGAAGATGGCGAAGCTCGGCGGACGGGTGCGCACCTGGGTCATATAGCGCAGGCGGATGCGGCGACCGCCCGACACCGCCGGCGGCGGATGGCGTTCGGTCATCTCTTCCAGCCAGCGGTTCAGCTTGTTGGTCGAGACGCGCTTGTTCCAGATATCGTAGATGCCGACCACTTCGTTCATCAGTTGGTCGAGGCCACGGCCCAGCAGAGCCGAGATGGTCACGGTCGGCACGCCACGCACCTGCGGCAGCGAGGTGGACAGGCGATCCTGCAGACGCTGCAGCGACTCGGCGCGGCTCTCGGCGGCATCCCACTTGTTGACGGCGATCACCAGGGCGCGGCCCTCTTCCAGCACCATGCGGGCGATGGTCAGGTCCTGCTTGTCCAGCACGGCGTTGGCGTCCAGCATCAGCACCACCACATGCGCCATGCGCAGGGCGTCGATGGTATTGGAGGCGGACAGCTTTTCCACCGAATCATGGATGTTGGCGCGGCGGCGCAGGCCGGCGGTGTCCACCAGCCGGATGCTGCGGCCCTGCCACTGCCATTCCACCGAAATGGCGTCGCGGGTCAACCCGGCCTCGGGGCCGGTCAGCATGCGTTCTTCGCCCAGCAGGCGGTTGACCAGAGTGGACTTGCCGGCATTGGGGCGGCCGACGATGGTCAACTGGATCGGGCGGGCCGCCTCGACGGCTTCGGCCTCGGCGCGGACGTCGCCATCTTCGAGATCGTCCTCGTCGCCCAAGGGAGCGGCGGCAGTTTCCTCGAATTCCGGTTCGGGTTCGGGCATGCCGCCGTTCTTACGGGCGTAAGGCAGCAAGGCCTCGTAGAGATCGTCCAGGCCCTCGCCATGCTCGGCCGAGATGGGAATCGGCTCGCCCAGCCCCAGGCTATAGGATTCATACAGGCCCGGCGCACCGGCTTTGCCCTCGCATTTGTTGGCGCAGAGCAGAACCGGGGTGCGCACCTTGCGCAGATGGTCGGCGAAGAAGCTGTCCAGCGGTGTGACACCGGCACGGGCATCGATCAGGAACAGCACCACATGGGCGTCCTTGATCGCCTGCTCGGTCTGGGTGCGCATGCGGCCCTCGACCGAATTGTCGAAAGCGTCTTCCAAGCCCGCCGTGTCGATGACGGTGAAGTCCATGTCGGCGATGCCGCCGGCTGCCTCGCGGCGGTCGCGGGTGACGCCGGGCATGTCATGGACGATCGCCAGTCGGCGGCCGACCAGACGGTTGAAAAGGGTGGACTTGCCGACATTGGGGCGACCGATGATGGCGACCCGGAATGTCGGATTAGGCTTACGCATGTGTGAATAACCTTCGTTTTCCGGTGGGGTGCTTTGGCAACCCACCTTGTTGTCCCTCGCCGGGCGCGGGCATCCGCCCGCTTGGCCGCAGCCTCAACGGCCGCTGGCGAGACGATATCGCCGAGCCAAGGACGAGCTCATAGGCGAGGTCGTCCCAGATCGTTCAGCGGTAGGCCACCAGCTCGCCTTCCGTGGTGACGAACAGCAAGGTGCCGCTAGCGACGATCGGCGGAATGGTCACGCCGTCATCCAGGGTTTCCTTGCCCAGGATCTTGCCGGTGTAGGGCGAAATGGCCAGAGCCTGACCGTTGGAGGACACCACCACCAGACGGTCCGAGGCCAGCACCGGGCCGGTCCAGATCAGGTGGCCCGATTTGTCCTCGGGGTCTTCCCACTGCGGCAGTGCGGTGACCCAGCGGGCCTTGCCGGTCTTGGCCTCGAAGCAGACCACTTCCAGCTGGCTGGTCAGCAGGAACACGTAATCGCCGGCCACCCAGGGGGTCTGCACCGAAGCGACTTCGCGGTCCCAGACGCGGCGGCCCGAGCGCAGATCGATGGCGGCGGTCAGGTCGGAATTGCCGGCCACGAACACGCGGCCCTGATCGATCACCGGCAGGCCGGCGATATCGGTAATCGCGCCCGCCTGATCGGTGCGGCGCAGATTGCTGATGCCGTCGCTCCAGATCGGAGTGCCGTTCTCGATGCGCAGGGCGAACAGCTCGCCCGAGCTATAGGCCGACACCACCACATTGCCGTCCACCGCCGGGCTGGTGCCGCCCACCAGGGCCGCACCTTCGTTGATGCCGTCATGTTCCCACAGCTTATGGCCGTCTTCGGCGGAATAGGCGATGGTCTGGTTTTCCACGGTGATCACCATCACGCGTCCGGCACGGGCGGTGGGGGCTCCGCGCACCGGGGCCGGCAGCTGGATGCGCCAGAAGACGCGGCCCTTGGCCGGATCGAGGGCGATCAGTTCGGCGAAGCCGGTGGTGACGAACAGCTTGCCTTCGTCCACCGCCAGACCGCCGCCATAGGTGCCGTTGTCGGCCTTCTTCGGGGTCAGGTCGCGACCCCAGACCTTGCGGCCGCGCTTCAGGGTGAAGGCGGATAGCTGAGATTCGGAGTCCAAGGCATAGACCACGCCGCCGGCCACCACGGGAGCCGAGATGAAGGCGCGGCGCTTGTCGCCGCCGGTGCCGACATCGGCGCTCCAGGCCTTCTTGATGTGATCGGCCAGGGCCAGATGGAACATGGCATGGGGCGGATAGCCGCCGGCCTGCGGCCAATCGGGGACATTGTCGGGCGGAGGAAGCTCGATGGCCTCGGCGTCCGACGCGGCGTCGGGCTGCAGGGCCGTGGTCTTGGACAGGATCGAGATGCGCTTGCCCGGCAGCGGCGGCGGGGCATTGTCACCGAACCAGCTGTCATCGCCGCAGGCGGCGAGCATGCCGCAGGCGGCGAGCACGAGGGCGAAGCGGTGCAGGCGCATGTTCTTGAATCCCTATCCCTCTTTAACCCTTGGCCTGAGCCAAGGCGGCAAGCATTTCGGTGGCGCGGCCGCGCATGCCCTCGGGCGTGGTGGCGTCGTCGGAAAGCTTTTTGTAAAAATCGGTGGCCTTGGCCAGATCGCCCTTCTTGATGGCCTGCATCGCCAGAGTCTCGGTCGCCAGCGAATGCCAGGGGTTCGAGGCGTTGGCGATCTGAGCCAGACGCGGCTCGTAAGCCGAAGCATCGCCGGAATCGATGGTCAGCAGAGCCGCCTTGACCACCGCCAGATCGCGATAGACCGACGGAGCCGAGGACTTGGCCAGAGCCTCGTAAGCGGCAATGGCGCCAGCATTGTCGCCGCTTTGCTGCAGCAGCTGGGCACGGACCATCTGGGATTCCACGGTGACGCCGGCATGGCCGTCGGCGGCCAGCTTGGCGAAGGCATCCGAAGCTTCCTGGGTCTTGCCGGCGGCGGCCAGGGCGCGGGCGGCTTCGAAGGCCAGGGCATCCTTGTTGCGCTGGCTCTTGTCCCAGCCCTGATAGCCCTGATAGCCGGCGACGATCAGAACGATGGCCAGAGCAGCGGCGATGATCCAGTTGCCGTACTGCTTCCACAGCTTTTCGTATTGTTCCCGGCGCAGATCCTCGTCCACTTCCTGGATGAGAAGGTCGCTGGCGCGGTCTTGATCGTTGACGCTCAACTTGTGACTCCAATGGCAATCGAACGGGCCAACATAGCCTCAGCCAAGCCCGAAGGCAATTTCGATCAAAGGGAGTCTTCGCGGATGCGCTCGGCCAGCCGTTGCACGGCGGCCTCGATCGGCGGGGAAAGTCCGGTTCCCTGGGCGAAATCAAGGGCTTCGATGCCATAGAGGATCAGCGAGCCCGGCAACCGGCCCAGCAGCTTCGCCATCTCGACCGCCTCGGCCAGACCAAAACGATGGCTGAAAGCGGGGAAAACATCGCGGGGCAGGACCTCGGTCAGGGCATCGAAGCGGCGAATTTCGCCGGGCTCGGCTCCGCTTTTCATGGCGTCGGCGACCATCACCTGCTCTCGTCCGCTCCAGGCTTCCATCAGTTCGGTGCCCTCGCCGGGCAGGGTCAGGATGTCGAGGCCAGGGATGCCGGCCAGCAGTTCGGCCAGCGCCGGTCCCGCTCCGTCATCGCGGCGGAACGGGTTGCCGATGCAGATCAGCAAAGGGTTCACTCGCGGATCACCGTCAAATTCAAAAAGTGGGTGGCGCAGGAGATACAGGGATCGTAATTGCGGATCGCCTGCTCGCAGCGCCATTTCAAGGCTTCGTCCGCCAGCCCCATATTGGCTTCCACCACCTTCATCAGGTCGCTTTCGATGATGCGCTGGTTCTGCGCCGTCGGCGGGATGATGCGGGCCGACAGCACGGTGCCGGTCTGGTCGACCTCATAGGTGTGATAGCAAAGACCCCGCGGCGCTTCGGTGGCGCCATGGCCGCGCCCGGCCTTGACTTCGAAGGCAACGGCGGGGGCGTCGGGCTCGGCATAGTCCTGGACGATGCGCAAGGCATCCTCGCAGGCCTGGACCAGCTCGACGGCGCGCACGACGATGGATTGGAAGGGATTGCGCACCACCGCGCCCAGGCCGGCATCCTTGGCGGCTTGGCGGGCCAGCGGCGACAGCTTGTCGTGATTGAGGGCATAGCGGGCCAGGGGGCCGACCTTATAAGGACCGCTGCCATCCTTGATGACGCCGCGCAGGGCATTCGAATGGCGGACATGCTCTTCGTCAAAATGATCGAGATAGGCGGAGATGGGGAAATCCAAGCCGTGGTTCGAGATCACCCGGCCTTCATGGATGGCATATTCATCGTCATGGCGCAGGGCGACGAAATGATAATCCTGCTCCAGCGCCGGGAAGTCGAAACCACCCACCAGCCTGACGGTGTCGAGTGAGGCCTCGACAGCCCATTTCAGGTCTTCGGCCAGGGCCTTGATCTTCGCCTTGGGCGGAATCGAGAAGAAGCCCCCCACCTTCAGATTGACCGGATGCACGGCGCGCCCGCCGACCACTTCCAGAATATCGTTGCCGATCTTTTTCAGGCGCAGGGCTTTTTCCACCAGCGCCTTGTCGGCCTTGGCCAGCTCCAGCGCGTCGGGCAATCCTAGGAAGTCGGGGGCATGCAGCAGATAGACATGCAGCCCGTGGCTTTCGATCCATTCGCCGCAATAGATCAGCCGGCGCAGATCGCGGATCGGTTTGGGCACCGTGACGCCGAAGATTTGCTCCATCGCCTGGATCGATCCCATCTCATAGGCGATCGGGCAGATGCCGCAGATGCGGGCGGTGATGTCGGGCACCTCGGCGTAGGAGCGGCCTTCAAGGAAGGCCTCGAAGAAGCGCGGCGGCTCGAAGATGCCGAATTCCAGGTCTTTGACCTTGCCGTCCTTGATGCGGACCAGCAGCGATCCCTCGCCCTCGACGCGGGCCAGGGCGTCGACCTTAATGAGACGGGTCGTCATGGGCGTCACTCTCGGATCGGAAGGCCGGGGCATTGGCGTTGAAGGAGCGGAAGGCGCGGAAGATGTCGCGGCTGTCCGCTCCATGCTTCGCCAGCAAGGCGGCCATGGAGGAGGTGTTGGGGCTTTCCATCGGGCCGAAGCAACCGAAGCAACCCCGCTGATGGGCAGGACACAATCCGCCGCAGCCGGCCTGCACCACCGGGCCTAGGCAGGCCTCGCCCTTGGCGACGGCGATGCAGGAAGTGCCGCGCAGCTTGCATTCGATGCATTCGGAATGTTTGGGCAGGTTGGGCTTGCGGCCATTGAGGAAGGCGTTCAGCACTTCCAACAGCTGGTATTTGTTGATCGGGCAGCCGCGCAGCTCGAAATCCACCGGCACATGCTCGGCGATGCCGGTCGAGGTCTTCAGCGTCTCGATATAATCGGGGCGGGCATAGACCTTGCCGATGAAGTCCCGCACATCGGCGAAATTGCGCAAGGCCTGGATGCCGCCCGAGGTGGCGCAGGCGCCGATAGTCACCAGAACCTTGGACATCTTGCGCACATGGCGGATGGCCTCGATATCGTGGGGCGTGGTGATCGAGCCCTCGACCAGCGAGATATCGAACGGTCCTTTGGCCTGCTTGCGGGTGGCTTCCAGGAAATAGGCCAGTTCGACCGCTTCGGTCACCGCCAGCAGTTCCAACTCGCAATCAAGCAGAGACAACTGGCAGCCGTCGCAGGACGAGAACTTCCACACCGCCAGTTTCGGGCGCTTGCGTTCCGCCATGATCAGACCTCCCGGACCGAGAACAACGGCTCGATCTCGTCGAAGCGATAGACCGGCCCGTCCTTGCACATGAAGGTCGGGCCGAACTGGCAATGGCCGCACAGGCCGACGCCGCAGCGCATATTGCGTTCCAACGTCACCCAGATGCGGTCGCTGGTGACGCCCCGTTCATGCAGGGCATCCACCGCCGGCTTGGTCATGCTTTCCGATCGGCAGACGAAGGCGGTGGTGCTGTCGCCGGTGATCCGGGCCACCCGCACCGCCGCCGCCACGCTGCCCACCCGTCCGCGATAACCGGCGGGGGCGGAATGCACGGTGACATGCACATTGACGTCGAAACGCCCGCGCCAGTGATGCAGATCGTCTTCATAAAGGATGTCGCCGGTCCCGCGCGAGCCATAGCAGATCACCACCTTGCCGAACTGCTCGCGCTGATGCAGCACTTCATGGATCAGCGGGCGCAAGGGGGCCAGGCCGATGGTGCCGGTGACGAAGATGACGTCGGAACCATAGGCCGCTTCAATGGGCCAGGGCCGCCCGAAGGGGCCGCGCACGCCTACCACTTCGCCGGCCTTCATCTTGGCCATCACCTTGGTGACCGAGCCGGCGACGCGGATGGTATGGATCAGTTTCGAGCCGTCTCGGGGATCGCCGCTGATGCTGATGGGCACCTCGCCGACGCCGAAGACATAGAGCATGTTGAACTGCCCGGCCTGATAGGCGAAGCCGCCGCCGTCCAGCGGCGTCAGATGCCAGGTGAAGACGCCCGGCACCTCGGCCTTGACCTTGGCGATGCGGAACTGCCTGGGCAGCATGGGATCGGGGGGCAGGCCGTGAGAGAGCGGATGACCGTCCATGGCGGCTTACTCCCCGCCGCCGGGCTCGGTGGCCAGTTCGACGATGCGGATGCGGTTCTGCAACAGCCGCCGCGCCATGATCGGCATGAAACGCTTATAGATCTCGTAGCCCAGGGTGCGGTCGTTCTCCATCTTGGTGCGCAGGCAGGCGCCGTCGATGGAAATGGCCCGCACGGTGTCGGCGGCGCGGGCGTCGTTGCTCCATTTGAAGGGTGGAGTCAGCCAGCTCCAGCCGATGATCTCGCCGGCCTCGACAGTTTCCACCGCGATGGGAGGGCGTCCGGGAACATAAATCTCGATGGCCACCAGACCGTCGCGCACCAGATAGAATTTGTCCGCCGGCTCGCCCTGGCGATAGAGGTAAGCGCCGGGTTTGAACACCTCGTTGGCGCAGCAGCCGACGACGATCTCCAGGGCCGCCGGGTCCATGCCGGCGAAGAACGGATGTTCGGCCACCAACGGGCCCAGGCCTTCGATCTTCATGACGCCTCTCCCTTCTGCGGACCGCGATCTTCGGCGCGGATGGCCGCCACTTCCTCGGTGATGTCGATGCCCACCGGGCACCAGGCGATGCAGCGGCCGCAGCCGACGCAGCCCGAACTGCCGAACTGGCCGTGCCAGGTGGAAAGCTTGTGGGTGATCCATTGCCGATAGCGGGCCGAGGCCTCTTGCCGCAACGAGCCGCCGGCGATATGGGCGTAATCGATGGTGAAGCAGCTGTCCCAGCTGCGCCAGCGCTCGGCATGGGTGCCGGTCAGGTCGGTGACATCCTCGACCGTGGTGCAGAAGCAGGTGGGGCAGACCATGGTGCAATTGCCGCAAGTCAGGCAGCGCTCGGCCACCTTGCGCCAGCGCCCGCTTTCCAGATTGCGGGCCAGCAGGTCTTTGGCCTCGGGGTCGAGTTGTCGACTCTGTCCGGCCTTGGCGGCTTCGGCCTGCCCGGCGGCTTCGGCCAGTTCGGCCTTGTCGGGATCGCGCAAGATGAGATGGGCCAGCAGCACCAGCCCTTTCTCGCTGCCCGCCTCGGCCAGATAATCGCCCGAGGCCAGTTCGTTCAGCTTCAGATCGAAGCCGGCCTCGATCTCGGGGCCATCCGCTGAAGCGCAGAAACAGGTAGAGACGGCGCGGGAACATTCCACGGCGATGATCAAGGCTCCGCGTCGTCGTCCCAGATAGCCGGGCTCGGCGAACCCGTTCTGGCTGAACAGATGGTCCTGGATCGCAATTGCCCGCAACTCGCAGGACCGCACGCCCAGAAAGGCCATCGGGGCCTCTTTGTTTTTGGGTTCCACCACGCGAAAGCCGCTGCCGGCCCGCTCGGCGGAGAACAGTAGCTGGCGCGGCGGATAGAGATAGCGCTTCCAGCCCTGCACCCCTTGCGAGGTGGCGAAGCGGCTGGGGGAAACGCTTTTCGAATAGCGGACCTTGCCGCCCTCGGCCTCGTCGCTCCAGCCCTGGGGCAGGTCGGCGGCGGTCTCGATCTCGGCATAGGCCACCGCCACCCCGTCATAATGGGGGGCGATCACGCGATATCCCTGATTGCGCAAAATGCTGACGAGTGTGGCTAGTCCGTCTGATGAGAAGACAGACTTGGAGCCGATGCCGGGCGTCATGAAGCATCCTCCCCCCTTGGAATGGTCCAAGGCACTGGAACCCACGCCGCCGTTTTTCGGCGGTCCTGGACAGTTGGGAAATCATGCCATTTTTTGTGGGGTCTGGCGAGTGAAGCTTATGGGAGCAAAGCTTCGTCCACGGGGACTTCCGAAGTCTGGGTGCCGGTCGGCTGGCGGCCGGGGACCGGCTGGGTATAGCAGGTCGAGCCGGCCAGGTTCTTATAACAATAGACCGTGCGCTTGACCTTGGGCACCGGAGCCTTTTCCGGCTGGCAATAGGGCTCGCCATGCAGGGCCTTCAGGGTCGAGCAGTCTTCGCCCGACAGCCAGGACACCAGATGGTCGTCGATGGTCTTTTGCGTGTTGATGACGCTGACGCCGTCCAGCACCCAGAAGGTCTGGACGGTACTCATGGGCGAGCCCAGCGAATGGGTGGTGGCGTCCATGCCATGCACTTCCTCGACGCCATGCTGGGCGCCGTTGCGAATCACGCCGCAGGCCGAAAGCAGCAGCAGGACCGGAAGCAGATATGTCAGACGCCAAGACATCGGTGTTCGCTCGGGACAGCCGTCGATGCTGCCTTTATACTCCGAGGAAGGTTAAGGATGCGTCAACGAAAGGCATTGCGTCATGGCGGTTGAAACCCCGATTTGCGACTTCGGCTGGCCGGCTCCCGGCTTTCGTCTGCCCGGCATCGACGGGCGGGAGTATTCCCTGGACGAGGTCAGGGGGCCGAAGGGCACGCTGATCCTGTTCATCTGCAACCATTGCCCCTATGTGCAGGCGGTGGCGGACCGGCTGGTCAGGGATGTGAAGGAGTTGCAGGCCGCCGGCATCGGCGTCGCCGCCATCATGAGCAACGATGTCACCGCCTATCCCGACGACAGCTTCGAGAATATGAAGCTGTTCGCCGCTCGCCACGGCTTCACCTTCCCCTATCTCTATGACGAGAGTCAGGCGGTGGCCCGCGCTTACGACGCGGTCTGCACGCCCGACTTCTTTGGCTTCGATGCCGGCTTGGGGCTGCAATATCGCGGGCGGCTGGATGCCTCGAAGCGCGAAGCCGGCCCCGCCGACGCCCGGCGTGAACTGTACGAGGCGATGATGCTGGTGGCCGATACCGGAAAAGGTCCGGCGGAACAAATCCCCAGCATGGGCTGTTCCATCAAATGGAAGTCGCAAGACTGAAAGGAGGGCGTCCCCCTGCGGCAGCGCAAAGGGGACGCGCCCGCCTTACAGGCTTTTATGCGATCCGTCGCAGAAGGGGCCGTCCTTCACGGCCTTGCAGGCACAGAGATAGGCGGTGCCGGTCTTTTCGGCGGTAAAGGCCTTGGGGGCGAACGCGCTGCCCTTATGGGCGCCGTCGCAGAAAGGCTGCTTGGCGCTCTTACCGCAGCTGCACCAGTAATAGGTCTCGCCTTCCTTCAATTCGACGGCGATGGGGGCCTTGTTGGACATGGGGTCTCTCCTGTTTGTCATGGCGCGGCCTGACGGGAGCCTTGACCGCGCGGACATCCTTAAACAGGGTGTCGCGCTAGACAATCCGCCGTCTTGACAAAGGATCGTTGCGCTGAGAGGAACGATCAGGGGGTGTCCATAGGAAGAATCTGGAAAATTTCCAGAAAGCGCATTGCTGCCATGAGGATTATTTGTCGGCTTGCCAAGAGGCCAAGACTGCTTCAAAAGGGATGCCGCCAACGCTTAAGTCGGACATTTCCGGTTGACGCAACATTCTTGCGCACTAAACCACGGGGAGAGCCATGGACAAGCTGATCGAAGGTTACCGCATTTTCCGCGAAACCTATTTTCAGCGGAATCGCGAGATGTTCGAGGAGCTGGCCCAAGGGCAGTCGCCCAAGGCTCTGGTGATCTCCTGCTGCGATTCCCGCGTCGATCCCGGCATGATCTTTAACGCCCAGCCGGGCGAGATCTTCTCGATCCGCAACGTCGCCAATCTGGTTCCGCCCTTCGCCCCTGACGATCGGCACCACTCCACTTCGGCGGCCATCGAATTCGCCGTGCGGGCCTTGAGGGTGCCGCATATCATCGTCATGGGTCACGCCAACTGTGGCGGCGTGCGTGCGCTGTTGGGCGCGCACGAGGGTGACTTCATCGGCCCTTGGATGCGTATCGCCGAGCCGGCCCGCGATCTGGCCATCAATAAGGCCGGGGACGAAGGCAGCGATGTCATTCAGCGTCTGTGCGAGCATGAGACCTTGAAGATCTCGCTGGCCAATCTCCGCACCTTCCCCTGGATTCGCCGGGCCTTGCAGCTGAACGAAATCCAGCTGCACGGCTGGTATTACGATCTGGAGAAGGCCGAGCTGCAGGAATTGGACGAAGCCACCGGCGAGTTCAAAAGCTTGTAATCCCTGTGGCGTCGGAGCGGGACCGGGTGTAGAAAACCCTCCATGACTGCAGACGCCACTTCTCCTTTGATCGCCGTCGTCGTCCCCGTCAAGAACGAGGCCGACAACATCCTGCCGCTGGTCGGTGAAATCTCTGCCGCGCTGAAGGGCCGCTGGCCGTTCGAGATCGTCTATGTGGATGATGGCAGCGACGATATCACGCCCACACGCCTGAAAGAGGCCAAGGCCGCTTTCCCCGAACTGCGGGTGGTTCGCCATCAAAAGAGCTGCGGCCAGAGCCAGGCGGTCGCCACCGGCGTCAAACATGCCCGCGCGCCCTATATCGCAACGCTGGATGGCGACGGTCAGAACGATCCCGCCGATATTCCCGCCATGCTGGAGCGCCTGCTGGCCGAGCCCGAGGCGGCCCGTTCTCTGCTGCTGGTGGCCGGTCATCGCCAGAAGCGCCAGGATACCTATATCCGCCGGCTGTCCTCGAAGATCGCCAACAATGTCCGGGTGGCGCTGCTGAAAGACAATACCCCCGACACCGGCTGCGGGCTGAAGGTCTTCGCCCGCGAGGCTTTCCTCGATATGCCGCGTTTCAACCATATGCATCGCTATTTGCCGGCGCTGATGATCCGTCGCGGCGGGCAGGTGGTCAGTGTGCGCGTCAATCATCGTCCGCGAGAACGCGGCGTGTCGAAATACGGCGTCTGGAACCGTCTGTGGGTCGGCATCGTCGATCTGTTCGGGGTGATGTGGCTGCAGGCGCGCGCCAGCGTGCCGGTGATCGACAGCCAGGACTGAGCTTCGCATGACCTCTGCCGTTTCCGCCGGGCTGAAGCCGCGCCTGCTGCTCAAGGGGCTGGTGATGATCGCCAGTCTGGCCGCTTTCGGCTGGGCGCTGAAGATGTCGGGGCTGGCCGACATGCTGTCGGAACATTGGATCGATGCCGAGGTTAAGGGCCATGGTCTGACCGGGCGGTTGATCTTCCTCGGCCTTGGCGGCGGCATGATCGCGGTGGGGGTGCCGCGTCAGGCGGTCTGCTTCCTGGGCGGCTATGCCTTCGGTTTCCT
>Ga0306923_10002209_pt1 | contig 17726 bp, 20 predicted proteins | sample sta12Can44000108_FD_203841 | JGI IMG/M metagenome (GOLD analysis project Ga0306923, IMG submission 203841) | Lab enrichment of tropical soil microbial communities from Luquillo Experimental Forest, Puerto Rico - statanox.12C.anox.44.000.108 (v2)... | ecosystem: Environmental > Terrestrial >... | reverse complement strand
GTACCCGGTGGGCTGATGGTCTACGACGATTACGGCTTTGAAGTGTGTCCGGGCATCACGAGGCTTGTGAACGAGCAGATGGGCATGAGCGACCGCATCGTATTCCACAATCTCAACGGACACGCCATTGTGCTGAAGCTGCCTCATTCGGCCGCAGGCGCCACGCCGGTTCCATGAGCGTGAGGTTCTCGGCGACCGCGAAGCCCGAGACCAGTAGCGGGACCTCTGGGCGTTCACGTAGTCTTTCACCGCCAGGGCGGCGGCCGACAGCACGAGGCCGACGATTGCCTTGGCCTGGTCGCGCTCGACGAGCTTGCGGATCTTCGTCAGCGCCACATCTGGCCGCGTCTGGTAGTCCTCGACGACCAGCTCGAGCTTGCGCCGGCCGAGCTGGCCGCCGACCTCGTCCGAGTTGACGACGGAGAAGGCAGATACGGTCGCGATGTACGAGCCGAGCATCCCGGCCATGTGGGCGAACCACCACGCACGGCGGTCCGCCGGCGGGCGAACGAGCTTCACGATGTCGAGTCCGGCGAGGGTCGTCCCCAGCGCTCCGAAGACGACCGGCACGATGCCGAGCCGCTCCCAACTGGGCCCCGGCCTGACCAGCCCGAGCACGATCAGCGCGGCGCTCACGGCGATCGTCACGAGCGCGGCCGTCCAGTCGAGCGCGCCGGCGCCTTGACCTGGCCGCTTGCGCGAGACGGCGCGATAGCCGCTGAACGCCATGTAGAAGCTGAAGACGGCCAGCAGCGCCAGGAAGATCTGCGGGCGCCAGAGCGCCAGGGCGACGGCCGTCACCGCGACGACCGCCATCGCCCAGAAATAGATCTGGCCCCAGAGCCGATGCGCGCGGCCGCCCTTCACGGTGAGCATCGCCAGCGGCGCGAGAACGAGGGCGATCGTGCCGGCCGAGATGTGGATCCAGCGCAGCGTCGTGATCAGAGCTTCAGTCGTCCTTTTCCAGGACGAACAGCTCGCCCTGGCGCCAGACGCCGGCGAAGGTGCGCCGGTGCAGGGGACACGGCCCCCAGCGGTCGAGCGCCGCGAGATGCTCCGGTGTGGCGTAGCCCTTGTGGCGCACGAAGCCATACTCGGGAAAGCTCCGGTCCGCGTCGAGCATGAGACGGTCGCGCGTGACCTTGGCGACGATCGACGCGGCCGCGACGCTGGCGCAGCGCGCATCGCCGTCGACGAGATTCCGTTGCGGGCAGGTGAGGTTGCTCAGGGCGACGAAATCGGTGATGACCAGGTCCGGCGCGACGGTGAGGCGCGCGAGCGCCTCGGCCATCGCGAGCCGCGTGGCCTGCAGGATATTGATCCGATCGATCGTCTCGTGATCGACGATGCCGACGCCGACCGCGATGGCGCGCTCGCTGATGACGTCGAACAGCACGTCGCGCTGCTCGGGCGTGAGGAGCTTGGAGTCGGCGAGCCCGCGGATGCGGCGGTCCGCGCCGATGATGACGGCCGCGGCGACGACAGGCCCGGCGAGCGGGCCACGCCCCGCCTCGTCGATGCCGGCCACCCGGGTGACGCCTGTCTTCCAGGCTCGAGCCTCGTAGTGGTACGGCGCCGACGGAGGCGGCGTCACGGGGATTCGACGATTACTGCTCGGCGGCCCCGGAGGCGGGAACGAGCGGGACGCGCTTCTCCTTGAGGCGCGCGGCCTTGCCGGCGAGCCCGCGGAGATAGTAGAGCTTCGAGCGCCGCACCCGGCTGCGCCGCGCCACTTCGACCCGCTCGATGCGGGGTGAGTGCAGGGGGAACGTGCGCTCCACGCCCACACCGTACGAGATGCGCCGCACGGTGAACGAGGCGCGACCACCCTCGCCGCGGCGCCGGATGACGATCCCCTCGAACAGCTGCAGCCGCTCCTTCTCGCCCTCGATGACCTTCACATGCACGCGCACCGTGTCGCCGGGCGCGAACCCCGCGCGGTCCTTCTTCAGCTGAGCAGCCTCGACCAGTCGAATCGCGTCCATCACTGCAGTCCTTTCCATTGCGTTATCCGCGCGCCTCGCGGCCCACGCTACGCGGGGTCGATCTCGTCCGGCGTCTCCCCGCGCTCGAATCGCTCCACCAGCTTGCGCTCGTCCTCCGTCAGGCGCGCCGTCGCCAGGAGATCCGGCCGCTCGCGCCACGTCACCCAGATCGCCCGCACCCGGCGCCAGCGCGCGATGCGCGCGTGGTCACCCGAGAGCAGCACCGACGGCACCCTGGCGCCCCGATACGCCTCGGGACGCGTGTACTGCGGCGGCTCCAGGAGCCCGTCGGCGAACGACTCGCGCTCCGCGGCCCCTTCCGCTCCGAGCACGCCCGGCAACAGGCGCGTGACCGCGTCGGTCACCACCAGCGCCGGCAGCTCGCCGCCGGTCACGACGTAGTCGCCGATCGAGATCGAGTCGTCCGCGAGCCCTTCTCCGACACGCGCGTCGACGCCCTCGTACCGGCCCGCCAACAAGATCAGGTGCGACTCGCGCGCGAGCGCCGCCGCCACCTCGTGCGTGAGGGTGCGGCCCCTCGGATCCAGCAGCACGACCCGCGCCCCCGGTGTGCGCAGCGCCTCCACGGCGGCGAACAGCGGCTCCGGCTTCAGCACCATGCCGCCGCCACCGCCGAACTGATAATCGTCGGTGACCCGGTGCCGACCCCCCGCGTAGTCTCGGAGATTCACCACCCGGATGTCAACGAGTCCGCGCGTCTGCGCGCGTCCCAGCATCGATTCCGCGAGCACCGGCGTGACCATGCCGGGAAACAGCGTCACGATGTCGATGCGCATGGCGCGCGCCGCTACAGCTCGAGCAGGCCATCGGGCGGCCGGATCACGACGCGACCGCCCGCCACGTCCACCTCGAGCACGATCTCGGCGACCGCCGGGATCAGGCACTCGCGGGCGCCGTCGCTCACCACCCACAGATCCTGGGCGGTTGACTGCTCGATCCGGATCACCCGGCCGACGTCTCGGCCGTCGTCCGTGGTCACACGACAGCCCTCGAGCTGCCACGGGTAGAATTGCCCCGGCGGCAGCGGCAGCGCGTCGGCCTCGGGCAGCGCGAGCAGCCGCCCCACCAGGGCGCTCGCCGCTTCGACCGTTTCGCATCCGGCCAGCGAGAGCAGGACCGCCGCGCCCTGCCGGCGCGCCCCCGTGACCCGGCGACTCTCGCGGGTGTCGCGCGCGGGATCCCACAGGACGCACTCGGTGATCCCGGTGAACCGCTCCGGGTGATCCGTGAGCGGCGTCACGCGCATCTCCCCGCGCAGGCCGTGGGGCCGCGCGATCTCGCCGATGACCACGAGACGCTGGCCCATCGTGGCCGCTACTTCTTCGCGGGCGCGCTCGCGGTCGTCGTCGTCGTGTTCGGCGCGTTCGCGATCAGCTTCCGGACCGTGTTCGACGGCTGGGCGCCCTTCTTGATCCACTCGTCCACCTTCGCCCGGTCGATCGACACCGTCGGCGGCTGGGTCAGCGGACTGTAGTGCCCGAGCACCTCGATGAACCGCCCATCGCGCGGTGAGCGCGAATCGGTTACCACCACGCGATAGGCCGGGCGCTTCGTCGTCCCGGTCCGTCTCAGTCGAATCGTCACTGCCACGTCCTCACCCCCTTCGAGATGTTTACAGGCTCACCTCGATCGGCAGGGCCCCAGCCCCGCGACGATCTGCGGCTCGCACTCCCGTCATGCTCGCGATGCTAGCGTGGAAACCCCGGAAGATTCTTCATGCCGCGGGGAAGCTTCCCCTCCATCCCCTTGAACTGCTTCATCACCTTGCGAAGCTGCGCGAACTGCTTCAAGAGCCGGTTCACGTCCTGCACATTGGTCCCGCTGCCGCGCGCGATGCGCTGGCGCCGGCTGCCGTTGATGACCTCGGGATTGTTGCGCTCGCCCGGCGTCATCGAGCAGATGATCGCGTCGAACCGGTCGAGGTCGGCCGACTCGCCGTCGAGGTCCTTCGGCGTGCCCTTGAGCATCTTGCCGAACGGCAGCATGCCGAGGATCTGGTCGAGCGGGCCCATCTGCCGGAGCTGCTTGAGCTGATCGCGAAAATCCTCGAGCGTGAAGGTGTCCTCGCGCAGCTTCTTGGCCAGCGCCTCGGCCTTCGTCTGATCGACCGCCGCCTGCGCCTTCTCGACGAGCGAGAGCACGTCGCCCATGCCCAGGATCCGCGAGGCCAGCCGATCGGGATGGAACGGCTCGAGCGCGTCGCTCTTCTCGCCGACACCCACGAAGGCGATCGGGCGCCCGGTGACGTGGCGCACCGAGAGTGCGGCGCCGCCGCGGGAATCGCCGTCCATCTTGGTGAGGACGACCGCGTCGATGCCGACGGCCTGGTTGAACTTGTCGGCAACCGTGACCGCGTCCTGACCGGTCATCGCGTCGACGACGAGGAGCACGTGATGGGGCGCGACCTCACGCCGGATCGCCTGCAGCTCGGCCAGCAGCGCCTCGTCGATATGGAGCCGACCGGCGGTGTCGAGGATGAGCGGGGTGAGGCCGCGGCTCGCCGCCTCCTCGCGCGCGGCCCGGCAGATCTGGAGCGGCGTCTGCCCGGCGGTGCCGGTCACCGGCACGCCGAGCTGCGCGCCGAGCGTGCGGAGCTGATCCATGGCCGCCGGCCGCTGGGTGTCGGCCGCCGCCAGCATCGGGTGCTGGCCCTGCTTGGTGTAGAGCCGCGCGAGCTTGGCCGCGGTCGTCGTCTTGCCGGATCCCTGCAGGCCCATGAGCATGATGACGGTCGGCGGGTGGGGCGCCGGCGCCAGGCGATGTCCGCTGCCGCCGAGCAGCTCGACCAGCTCGTCGTGGACGACCTTCACGACCTGCTGCGCCGGCGTCAGCGATGTGAGCACGTCCTGGCCCACCGCCTTGGTCTTCACGCGGTCGACGAAGGCGCGGACGACCTTGAAGTTGACGTCGGCTTCGAGGAGCGCCACGCGCACCTCGCGCAGCGCCTCCTGGATGTTCTCTTCCGACAGCCGGCCGCGACCGCCGAGCTTGTCGAAGATGGTTTGCAGTCTCGTACTCAGGGAATCAAGCATGGGAACGCCTTACTTTACGGGAACATCAGACGAATATCAACGAGGCGGCTGGTCGGACGGGCTACTGGCTGCCGTTCGGGACGAACTGCATCGGCGCGAGGCGCCACTGATAGATGCCGACGTTGACCTGATCGAGCACCCAGCGCTCGGGAATCCATGTCCCCGTCGTCGTCTCGATCGCGTAGAACCCTGGGACCTGAGCGAACATCGTCTGGTATCGGTCCGGGACCCCCTCCGGGGAGGGCACGTACACCTGCATCACCACCGGCTGCGGTGGCATCCACACCTGGCGGACCGCGAAGCCGAGGCCGGCGTTGGGCAGCATCGGGTGCGGGTTGTTGAACGCGTGGGGCTCGTCCCCGAAGGGGATCGATTCGCGGGAGCCGGGCGTGCCGGGCGGCACGACCCGGAAGGGCCCGGTCGGATTGGGCCGAACGATGAAGACCGGGCCCTGCGGATTCGGCGTGCTCAGGCCGGTAGTCTGGGCCATGGCGGGGCTCAAGGTCGCGACCGCCAGCAATAGCCCGAGGGTCACCCCAAGAATCCGCATAGGCGACCAGTATAACCCACCCACGCCGGCGCCCTCAGTACGCCGGAGGCGCGTACACCGTCACGAAGAAGAGCGGCGTCCGGCCTGGATTCTTCACGTAGTGAGGGGTTTTCGCCGGGATCATGACGAGAGATCCCGCCGCGGCGCGATGCTCGTTGCCGGCGATGCGCACGAGCGCCTCGCCCTCGACCACATAGACGATCTGGTCGCCGTCGTGCTCTTCCTCGGGCCCGCCGTCCTCGCCCGGTGCGATGGTCATGACCGCCGTCTGGCTGCGCTCGGTCTGCTGGAGCACGCGGAAGAAGCGACCGCGGTGCGCGAGCGCGTCGACGACGTCCATCGCGCTAGGCCGCGGTCGCGGCGGCGCGCAGCGCGCGGACGGCGGCGGCCGGGTCCGCGGCGCCGAAGACGGCCGAGCCGGCCACGAGGACCGAGGCGCCGTCCTCCGCGAGCGACCTCGCGAGGTCGACCTTGACGCCGCCGTCGACGGAGACGTCGATGGGTCGGGCGCCCACGAGTTTCTTGATCTCGCGGACCTTCCGGTGGGCGCTCGGGATGAACGACTGCCCGCCGAAGCCGGGGTTGACCGACATCACCAGCACCAGGTCGAGGTCGTCCAGCACGTACTCGAGGGCCGCGGGCGGCGTCGACGGGTTCAACGCCACGCCGGCGCGCGCGCCGAGCTCGCGGATCTGCGCGAGCGTGCGCTGCAGGTGCGTGCAGGCCTCGACGTGCACGGTGACCAGGTCGGCGCCGGCTGCCACGAACTCGGAGACGTAGCGCTCGGGCTCGGCGATCATCAGGTGAACGTCGAGGGGCAGCCGCGTGCGCTTGCGGATCGCGGCGACGACGACCGGCCCGATCGTGATGTTCGGCACGAACCGCCCGTCCATGACGTCGACGTGGAGCTGGTCGGCGCCGCCGGCCTCGACGCGCGCGATGTCGGTGGCGAGCGCGGCGAAGTCGGCCGAGAGGATCGACGGCGCGATCTTGATCACGAGGCTGTTATACCCGAAACCTCGGAGCGGCGGAAGCGGACGGCGGAGAACCCGTCCGTGCCATGGCGGTGGGGCAGGCACCGGAGCCAGCCGTCCGCGCCGAGCGGCAGCGGGAACGCACCGGGCGCGTCCGGGCGGAACTCCGGCGTCGCGGCGAGGAACGCTTGCGCGACGGCCTCGTTCTCCTCGGGCTCGAGCGAGCACGTCGCGTAGACCAGGCGCCCGCCGGGCCGGACCATCGTCGCGGCAGCGTCGAGGATCTCCGACTGGCGCCGACTCGCGAGGGCCAGGTCCGACGGCTGGCGGCGCCACTTCACCTCCGGATTGCGGCGCAGGACGCCCAGGTTCGAGCACGGCGCGTCGACCAGGACCGCGTCGCACGCGCCGCGGAGCTCCGGCGCGAGCGCTTCCACCGGGCCGGGCCGCGCGTCGATGATCGAGATGCCGAGTCGCGCCGCCGCCTCGCCGACCCGCGCTAGGCGCGCGGGCTCGCGGTCGAAGGCGAGAACGCGGCCGCGGTTGTCCATGAGCTCGGCCAGATGAGTGGTCTTGGTCCCGGGCGCCGCGCAGACGTCGGCGACGGTCGAGCCAGGCTCGGGCGCCAGCAGACGCGCGATCAGCATCGACGCCTCGTCTTGCACGGCGAAGCTGCCGTCGGCGAAGGTACGCCACTCACCCGGGGCGCCGCCCGGGCCCACCACCAGCCCCTCGGGAGCCAGCCGGGTCGGCCGCCACTCGAGCCCATCTTCCTCGGCGAGACGCTGGCCGACCGTGTCGCGCGTGCTCCGCAGCCGGTTCACGCGCAGGGTGAGTGGCGGCCGCTCGTTCAGCGCGCGCATCAGCGCCTCGGCGTCGTGGCGGCCGTAGCGCGTCACCCATCGCTCGGCGAGCCACGTGGGGAAGGAGCAGCGGGTCGCCAGCGCGTCGAGCGGGTCGCGCGGCGGCGCCGGCTCGCGCTCGCGCGGCCCGCGCCGCGCGAACGAGCGGAGCACGGCGTTGACGAAGGCGCTGACGCCCGGCGCTCGCGGCGCCAGGGTGACGGCGTCGTTGACCGCGGCGAATGCGGGCACGCGCTCGAGGAAGACGATCTGGTACGCCGTCATCCGGAGCAGAACGCGCACGCGCGCGTCGAGGGAGGCGAGCCGGCGGCGGGAGTGAGGCGCCAGGATCCAGTCGAGATAGCGCTGCCAGCGGAGGGTGCCGTACACGAGCTCGGTGGCGAGCGCGGCGTCGCGGTCTTCGAGGCGGCGCGCGGTCAGCTCGGCTTCGAGTGCGCTGTCGGCGAAGCTCGCGTCGGCCTCGACCCGCTCGAGCACACGCGCGGCGATCTCGCGAGCGGGGGACGCCGAACGGACGGTGACCACGCGACCGGCGCCCTCAGTCGCTCGGCGGCGTGAACGAGGCGCCCCGGGCCAGGCGCGCTCCCCGGAGATAGTCCGACCACGACATCGCTCGCCGGTTCTCGGGCTGAACCTCGACCGGACACAGCCAGCCGTCTGCGGTGGCGATCGCAAGCGTGTCGCCGGCGGCCGGTGGACGCCCCAAGGTGCCCGGCGTCTGGGTTCGTCCGGTGCCGAGGGCCGTCGCGCGCCAGATCGTGAGCATGCCGCCCGGGCCGCGCGAGACGGCGCCCGGCCAGGGATTGCAGCCGCGTACGACGTTGACGAGCGCGGCGGCGGGGTGCTCCCAGTCGAGATAGCCGTCGGACCGCTTGAGGCGCGGCGCGAGCGTCGCGTCCTCGTGGCGCTGCGGCGTCGGCCTCAGCGCGTCGAGCCGCGCGAGCGTCTCGATCATGACCGCGGCACCGAGCGGGGCGAGCCGCGTGGCCAGCTCTCCCGCGGTTTCCGCCGGGCCGATCGCCATCGGCGCGGAGAGGAGAATCGGTCCGGTGTCCATGCCCTCGTCCATCTGAAACGTCGTGATTCCGGTGGTGTGCTCGCCGCGCATGATCGCCCACTGGATCGGCGCCGCGCCGCGATAGCGGGGCAGGAGCGAGCCGTGGATGTTGATCGAGCCGCGGCGCGGCGCGTCGAGCACGGCCTTCGGCAAGATCTGGCCGAACGCGACAACGACCGCCACGTCGGCGCCGAGCGCCCGCAGGCGATCGGGCCACTCGGGATCGCGCACGCGCAGCGGCTGGAGGACCTCGAGCCCAGCGGCCAGTGCGCGCTCCTTCACGGGCGGCTGGGCCAGGTGCTGCCCGCGGTGCGCGGGCCGGTCCGGCTGCGTGACGACCGCGACGACCTCGTGGTGGCGCAGGAGCACCTCGAGGGTCGGCAGCGCGAACGCGGGGGTGCCGTAGAAGAGAGCTTTAAAGCGCGAAGGCGTGGCGGGACGCGTCCTCGCGGAGACCGTCCTTCTTGATCTTCCGCTTGATGCGATCGCGAAGCATCGGGTCGACCCGATCGATGAAGAGCACGCCGTCAAGGTGGTCGATCTCGTGCTGCAGCACGCGCGCGCGCAGGCCGCGCGCGTTGAGCGTCAGGGGCTTGCCGTCGACGGAGCGGGCCTCCACCTTGACCCACGCCGCGCGCGTGACCGGGGCGAACACGCCGGGGATGGAGAGGCAGCCTTCCTCTCCGGTCACCTCGCCGCCCCGCTCGACGATCGCCGGGTTCAGGAGCGCTTGCACGCCGCGGCCCTCCTCGTCGGAGATGACGATGAGCCGCAGCGAGATTCCCACCTGCGGCGCCGCCAGGCCGATCCCGACCTCGTCGTACATCGTCTCGGTCATGTCCGCGATGATCGCGCGGATCTGCGGCGTCACCTCGCCGACCGGAATGGCGCTCTTCCTGAGCGCGGGGTCTCCGTATTTCCTGACTTTCAGAACGGCCATTCGACTGGATCGACCTCCACATCAATGATACCCCGGCCGGCGCTCGGTAATTTGAACTCCCGCAGCGCGTCATCGAGCTGTCGCGACAGGTCGGCGCCGCCCTTGGTGACGATCCGCCGCACGCGGTCCCGCCGGTCGGCGATGGGCGGGTAGACGGTGAGGGCCTTGCTCCCCCGTAGCGCCGCGCCGACGGCATCGGCCAGGCGGCGGGTCTCCTCGGGCTGGCCGGCCTGGGCGCTCACGACCGCGAGACGACGGAAGGGCGGATAGCCGAGCTCGGCGCGGAACTGGAGCTCCTGCCGGTAGAACTCGCCGAGGCTCTGCCGGGCGACGGCCTCGAACGCGTAGTGGCCGGGATTCTGCGACTGGATGATCAGGGCGCCGTCGGCGGCGACCCGTTCGGCGGCCGCCCACGCCAGCGCGAGCGTGCGCTCGCCGGCCCTGAAATCGGGCGCGCGCAGGAGCTGATCGGGCGCGACGAGCGCGGCGAGCCCGAGCGCGCCCGGACCGAAGAGCCGGAGCGCGCCGCGCGTGCCGATCACGACGTCGGCGGCGGCCGCCGCCGCGCGCTGCGCCTCGCCCCGTGCGCCCCGCGCGGAGTCGGGATCCCAGCGGGCGATGCGCGCGTCGGGGAAGCGGCGGCGCACGGCGTGCTCGACGCGCTCGGCGCCCCAGCCGAAGGGCGTGAGGCGCCGCCCGTGACACGCCGCGCACGTGTCGGGCAACGGCTGCGACCCGCCGCAGACGCGGCAGACCAGCCGGGCCGCGGCGCGCGAGTAGGCGAACGCGATCGCGCACTCCGGGCAGCGGACGACGGTCCCGCACTCGTCGCACGCGAGCGACGACGAGAGCCGGCTCACGACGAGGAAGACGCGCCGCTTCGCCGCGAGGGTTTCGCGGATCGCGCGCGACACCGGCGGCGTGAGCGGCTCGCGTCGGAGAATGCCGCGCGTGTCGGCGATGCTGGCCGTGGGCCAGGGGCCGGGCTCCCGGGCCGGCATGTCGATCAGCCCGGATCCGGCGCGCCACCACGCCTCGGCGCTCGGCGTCGCCGCCGTGAGCAAGAGCGCCAGCGGCTCGCGAGCGGCGCGCGCGAGCGCCACGTCGCGCGAGTGCATGCGCGGCGCGCCGGGTGGCTTGTGGGCTGCTTCGTGCTCGTCGATCAGCACGAGCGTAGCCGGCGGCGGGAGCGGCGCGAGCAGGGCCGAGCGCGTGCCGGCTGCCAGCCGCGCCGATCCGTCTCGCAGCGCACGCCAGGCCGCGGTGCGCTCGTCGTCGGACACGCCCGAGTCCAGCCGGACGGCGCGGTCGATCTTCGCCAGACGCTGGGCCCATCGCGCGACGGTCTCGACGTCGGCAGCGATCACGAGTGCCGCGCCCGGCGTCGCCTCGAGGCGCTCGAGCACGCGCTTCTCGCGACCCGCGCCGAGCAAGAGCTCGGGCTTCGGCGCGGTCGTGCGGCCCACGCCGGCGGTCGCGCGCTCGGCGGCTCCGCCGCCGTCTCCGCTCGCGGGCGGGGGAAGGAGCGCGGCGCACGTGGAGCCGACCGACGAGAGGCTCTGCGCGGCGATCCAGTCGACGAGATCGAGCTCCGCCGTCGAGAGCACGGGCTCGGCGTCGACCAGTCTCGCCAGCGGCTTGAGCCCTTCCTCGACGCCGTCGCGTACGGCCACGACCATCCCGACGCGCGCGGCGCCGCGCAGGGGCGCCCGCGCACGCTGCCCGGGTCGCACGGTCCAGCCGTCGGGCACGCGATACGAGAACGAGTGGCGCACGGGGGCGTCGAAGGCGACGTCCGCGACGAGGGTCATTTATCGGAGCCCGAGCCCGGCGTCACCGAGGGTGGCCTGAGACAGATGCGACGCGGCTCCGTCCCTGCGGACAACCCTTCCCCTGACATCCGACGCGGCTGTCATCGAGTACGGCGGCGGTCGTACTCCCGTCGAGCGAGCTGGAGATCCTCCCACGCCATGCGCTTGTACTCCTCGCCGGGGTTGCGCAGGAGGAAGGCGGGGTGAAAGGTCGGGATCAAGACCGCGGATCCGTAGGGGTGCACGCGGCCGCGGAGCTTGCCGATCGGCTCGCGCGTACCGAGAAGGCTCTGGGTGGCGACGCTGCCGAGCGCCAGGACCACCTTGGGCTGGAGCACGGCAAGCTTCGCCGCCAGGAACGGCGCGCACGCCGCGAGCTCGTCGGCCTCGGGATTGCGATTGCCGGGCGGGCGGCACATCACCGCGTTGCAGATGTAGACCTCGTCGCGCGAGAGCTCGACCTTCCGCGCCTCGAGCATCTTCGTCAGGAGCTGGCCGGCCCGCCCCACGAACGGCAGCCCCTGGGCGTCCTCGTCCGCGCCCGGCCCCTCGCCGATGACGACCAGCTCGGCGCGCGGGTTGCCCGACCCGAACACGATCGTCGAGCGCGCCTCGCAGAGCTTGCACTTGCGGCAGCCCTGGAGCGCCCTCTCCTGCGCGCGCAATGCCTCGGCGGGCCCGAGCAGGTAGTCACCACCCGCGGGAAGGTCCGTGAACCCGAGGTCACGGTGGTGGCGGAGCGTCGCGCTCAGCGCGCCGAGCGCGTCGGCGAGCAGCGCGCGCGGATCGCCGGTCGCCATGTGGGCTAGGCGGGCGCCTTCCGCGAGGCGGCAGTGCGGAGCGAGAGCACGTGTGAAAGGATCGCGTCGGCGACGTCGGACTTCGGCATGCGCGGCAGCGGCCGGGCGCCGCCCCACCGGTCGAGCAGGAGCACCTCGTTGTCCTCGGCGTCGAAGCCGATCCCTTGCTGGCTCACGTCGTTGGCGACCAGGAGGTCGATCCCCTTGCGCTCGAGCTTCTCGCGCGCGTTCGCGGCCACGTCGTGGGTCTCGGCGGCGAAGCCGACGATGAACGCGCTCGGCCGCCGGGCCGCCACCTCCGCGAGGATGTCGGCGTTCGGCGTGAGCTCGAGCGTGAGGTCGCGCTTGCCCTTGATCTTGGTGGACGCGGTCTGCTTGGCGCGGTAGTCGGCGACCGCCGCGGCCTTAATCACGATCGTCGCGCGCTCCAGGTGATGCAGCACCGCCTCCCGCATCTCCTCGGCGGTCTGCACGGGGACGAAGGTGGCGCCGGCCGGCGGCGTGAGCGACGTCGGGCCGGAGACCAGGATGACCTCCGCGCCGCGGCGGAGCGCCGCCGTCGCGAGGCCGTACCCCATCTTGCCCGACGACCGGTTGGAGATGTAGCGCACGGGATCGATGGGCTCGCGCGTCGGTCCGGCGGTGACGAGCAGCCACTCGCCGGTCAGGTCACGCGCCGGCACCAGGAGGCGCCGCAGCGCCTCCACGATCTCGTCGACTTCGGGGAACCGGCCCTTGCCGCTGAGGCCGGAGGCGAGCGCGCCCGTGTCGGGCTCGAGCACGGTCACGCCGCGGCGGCGCAGGGTGGCGACATTGGCGGTGACCGCCGCGTGCTCCCACATGCCGCCGTCCATCGCCGGCACCATCAGGACCGGCGCGCGGGCCGCGAGCAGGAGCGTCGTCAGGAAATCGTCGGCGATGCCGTGCGCGGCCTTCGCCAGCACGTTGGCGGTGGCCGGCGCGACGATGACCGCGTGCGCGCGCTCGGCCAGCGCGACGTGCTCGACGGCGTCGGTGCTCTGCGGATCGAAGAGGTTCGAGAGCACCGCGCGTCCGGACAGGGTCCGGAACGTGAGCGGGCCCACGAACTCGCGCGCGTGCTCGGAGAGGCAGACCGTGACCGAGGCGCCGAGCCGGGCCAGCTCGCGCAGAAGATAGACTGCCTTGTACGCGGCGATCGACCCGGTGACGCCCAGGATCAGCTCACGGCCGGCCAGACTCACGGAATTGTCACCCTTTCGGGGTGTCGCCCTCTTCCTTCACCCGGTACTCGACCTTCGCCGCCGCGATCTCCTCCAAGGCACCGCTCGTCGGCTTCTTGTGCCGGCTCTCGACGCGCGCCGCGGCACCGCGGTTGAGCTGGCGCGACCGCTTCGCGGCCAGGACGACGAGCAGGTAACGGTTCGAGACCTTGTTCAACGCGCTTTCCAGCGAGGGGAATGCCATCAATTCTGTACCTCCAGGTCGGGCAGGGTGAGGTCGATGCGCGCCGTCCGGCAGCGCTCGGCCAGGATGATCGACTCGAGCTGGTCCAGGGCCTCCTTCACGTCGCGATTCACGATCAGATAGTCGTAGCGCCGCCACAGCGCGATCTCCTCACGCGCGCGCGCCAGCCGCCGCGCGATCTCGTGCTCGGCGTCGGAGCGCCGCTCGCGCAGGCGCTGCTCGAGGTCCTTCACCGACGGCGCCAGGATGAAGATCAGCACGGCGTCCGGATAGCGCCCGCGCAGCTGGGCGGCGCCTTGCGTGTCGATGTCGAGCAGCACGTCGCGGCCGAGCGCCAGCGCGTCCTCGAGCGAGCGCGCCCGGGTGCCGTAGAGATTGCCGTGCACGGTCGCCCATTCGGCGAGCTCGCCCCGGTCGAGCATCGCGCGGAATTCGGGCACGCCGACGAAGCGGAAGTCGACGAAGTCCATCTCGCCCGGGCGCGGCGGCCGCGTCGTCACCGACACCGAGTACGCCAGATCGGGCACGCGCAGCCGGATCTCGCGGCACAGCGTCGTCTTGCCGGCGCCCGACGGGGCGGAGACGACGAACAGCGTGCCGCGGCGCTTAATCACCAGACGTGCCCCGCTCCGTCACGAGGCGCTGGGCGAGCGTGGCGGGCTCGAGCGACGAGAGGATCAGGTGATCGCTCCCGGTCACGATGACCGCCCGCGTGCGGCGCCCGTTCGTGGCGTCCACCAGCTTCGTGCTGCCCTTGGCGCTCTCGATGAGCCGCTTCACCGGCAGGGAGTCCAGCGCGACGATCGCCACGATCTGATCGGCGACGACGACGTTGCCATGTCCCACGTTCACCAGATGCGTCACCGACCGACCCCCGCCGTTGCGACTATTCAAGGTTCTGAGCCTGCTCGCGCATCTTCTCGATGATCCCCTTGGCGGCGAGCGCCGACTGCGAGAGCTCGAGATCGTCCGCCTTCGAGGCGATGGTGTTGACCTCGCGGTTGAGCTCCTGGATCAGGAAGTCGAGCGGCCGGCCCAGGGCACCGCCGCGCTCGAGCAGGGCCGCGAGCTGCTCGAGGTGCGCCCCGAGCCGCGTCAGCTCTTCCCGCACGTCGGTCTTCTCGGCCCAGATCGCGACCTCGGTGACGACCCGGCCCTCGTCGACCGCGGCGTCGGCGAGCAGCGCCGCGATGCGCTCGCGCAGCCGCGCCTGATAGCGCGCGAGCGCCGCGGGCGTGCGCGCGGCGATCGCGTCGACCTGCGCCTGGAGTGCCAGGTGCTGGGCGGCGAGCTCGGCCCCGAGCGCGGCGCCCTCGGTCGCGCGGGACCCCACCAGCTGGTCGAGCGCGCGGCCGAGCACTTCGGCCATCGCCGGCCACGCGATGCTGCCCGCGGACGTCTCGGACTCTTCCATGCGCACGACGCCCGAGCGCTCGAGCACCCACGAGAGCGGCACGTCCTCGCCCAGACCGACGGCGCGGCCGAGCGTCCGCGCCTGCTCGACATACTGCGCGGCGAGTGCCACGTCGACGCGGACCTGCTGGGTGGATTGACCCGGGGCGGGACCGACCTGCACGGCGACGTCGACCCGTCCGCGCTCGAGCCGGGACTGGATCAGGCGCCGCGCATCCATCTCGGCGGCGGCGAGGGCGCGCGGCAGGCGCAACGCGACGTCGAGGTGGCGATGGTTGACGGAGCGCGCCTCGACGGTGATGGCGAATCCGTCGGTGATCGCCTCGGCTCGGCCGAATCCCGTCATGCTGCGAATCGACGGGTTCACCGACAGCCGGGTGGGTGGCATCCAGCGATGATAGGGCGAAATTGCCTGTAGTGTCAATATGTTGCGGTTGACACGCGCCGGACCGACGGCTAGACTCGGCCCGCGCTCGGTCATGAGCCGCTGGGCCCTCGCAACACTCGTCGTGCTCTTGCTGCTCGGCGTCGGGGCGGTCACCCTCGCCCGGCTATTCGGGAGATCCGGTTCGCGCGCCTCGGTCGGCGTTTCCATCATCGCTCACTGGCTCGCGGCCTACGTCCTCTGGAGCTTCGCGGCCGGCCTGGCGGTGACTGCCGGTCTGCTCGCCACGTATCAGACGGCGGCGTTCGCCGCGATCTGTCTCCTCGGCGCCGTCTTCCAGTATCGCGCCCACATGCAAGCCGGGCGGGATCGCGGCCTGGCGATCTTCTTCGGCGTGCAGCTGGCGTGGCTGGTCTTCGTCCTCTTCCAGAACGGCATGCTCACTCCCGGGTGGTGATAGGCTCATTGAAATGGGCGAGCAGGATGCCATCCTGGTCATCGACCATGACACCGACGCCGCCCTCCTCCTGAGTGACTTCCTCGAGCGCGAAGGGCACGCGGTCGCGGTGGCCCGCACCGGCGCCGAGGGACTCCGGCTGATCCGCCAGGGCGCCTTCGCGCTCGTGCTCCTCGATCTGGAGATCTCCGACGTCGACAGTGCGAGCCTCATGCGCGAGGCCGCGCAGCTCGACCCGCCGCCCGAGCTGATCGTGGTGACCGAGCGCGCGACGCTCGATTCGGCGATCCAGGCCGTCGAGAGCCGGAGCGCGGGCTACATCCAGAAGCCGGTCGACCTCGCGCGCCTGGGCGGCATCGTCACGCGCGTCTTCGACCGGCGCCGGCTCGCGCGGGACAACTCGCGGCTGCACGCCGAGCTCTCCGAGCGCCTCGCCCAGAGCGAGGCGCTCGCGGCGATCTCCGCCACGGTCAGCTCCACGCTCGACGTCCGCGAGGCGCTGCGCCGGATCTGCCGCGAGCTGGTGCGCCTGCTCGGCGCCGACACGGCCGCCGTCTATCTGCAAGATCTCGGGACCGGCCGGCTCATGCCGACCGCGGCGTACCACGTGCCCCGCGAGTTTCTCGACGCCTTGTCCACGACGCCGCTTCCGGTCAAGGAGCAGGGGTTCTTCCTGCCGCTCTGGCGCGAGCGGCGCCCGGTGTACTCGGACGACATCGCGCGCGACCCGCGATTCACGCACGAGATGTTCCGAGGCTTTCCTCACCAGTCCGGGCTGCTCCTGCCGCTGATCGTCGAGGACGAGGTGATCGGCGGCTTCTACGTCGTGTGGTGGACCGCGCGCCGGAGCTTCTCCGAGCGCGACCTGCGCGGTCTCGATCACATCTGCGAGCAGGTCGGCTTCTTTCTCCGGAACGCGCGGCTCTACGAGCAGGCGGAGCGGAACCAGCGCCGCCTCGAGGTCCTCAACAACGTGTCGCGGCGCCTCGCCGCCGTGACCGATCCCGAAGAGGTGCTGACCGTCATCGTCCACGAGGCGGCCGGGCTCCTCGGCGCCGAGGCGGCCGGTCTGCGCCTGCTCGAGGACGACGACCTGGTCGTCAGCGCGCGGACCGATTCGGCGGCCGGCGTGATGTCGCGGCCCCGGCTCAAGATCGGCGAAAGCCTGAGCGGCCTGGTGGTTGCCTCCGGCGAGCCCCTGGTGGTCGAGGACTTGGCCGAGGACACCCGTCACGATCCCGCGCACAAGCGCCGCGCGCTCGAGGAGGGCTTTCACGGCTTCATCGGCGTCCCGCTCCGCGCCCACGGGCGCCCGGTCGGGACGCTCAACGTCTTCACGAAAGGCGCGCGTCACTTCCTGCCGGACGAGGTCGCGCTGCTCTCGGCGCTGGCCGACCAGGCGTCGCTCGCGATCGACAAGGCGCGACTGCTCCGGGAGGCCGAGGACGGCAGGGCGCTCCTCGAGCGGCTCTCGCGCGCCGCCATGGCGATGCAGAGCTCCTGGGAGCGGAGCGACCGGCTCGCCGCGTTCGTGCGCGCCGCGCGCGACGTCGTCGGCTTCGACCGGGTCAACGTGCTTCTGCTGACCGCCGACGGCTCCGAGCTCGAGCCGGTGACCCTGGGCGGCGATGACGAACCCCCGGGGCTCCGGCTGCCGGTGACCGCCGCGGCAGGGCCGTACCACGAGGCGCTCGTGAGCCGCCGGCCGATCGCGGTGCTCTCCAACCTGGATCTCGCGCGCGTGCAACGGCTCGATCCGGCGCACCTCGATCGGCCGTATCTGCGGTCGCGCCGCTTCGTGGTCGCGCCGCTCGTCGCCGGCGACCGGGTGATCGGCGTCGTGAGCGCCGACAACAAGCCGAGCCGCCGGCTGATCAGCCCGCGGAGCATCGAGCCGTTCACCTCGCTCTGCCAGAACCTCGCCATCGCGCTCGAGGAGAGCCGGCTCTACGCGGAAGCCCGCGAGCGCGAGGCGGAGACGACGCGGCTCTA
>Ga0306923_10002202_pt1 | contig 17749 bp, 21 predicted proteins | sample sta12Can44000108_FD_203841 | JGI IMG/M metagenome (GOLD analysis project Ga0306923, IMG submission 203841) | Lab enrichment of tropical soil microbial communities from Luquillo Experimental Forest, Puerto Rico - statanox.12C.anox.44.000.108 (v2)... | ecosystem: Environmental > Terrestrial >... | reverse complement strand
CAATGGAGTGCACCATGTTTGCAAGTGAGAACTGCTCAAAGCTCGGTTGCTTCCTGGAAGCCGCGTTGCCCGGCGTTGCACCGGCCTTTGCGCTGATCTGGATGCTTTCGTTCGCCTTCACGTCTTGGGTGATGTGAGTGTGCGCAGCGGACCGGAACTCGTTCTGGTTCGGCTTACTACTGGAGGTGCTGTCATGACTGGTTTCTCTCTCAACTCATCGCGCCAATTCGTCGTCGTTTTTCTGCTGTCGTTGCTGGTCACGGGAGCCGCATTTGCCGACTCGCCGATCTCGGCGATAAACACCGAACACGGTCTGGCCATAAAAGGCTACGATCCGGTATCGTACTTCACCACCGGCAAGCCGACTCCGGGTGTGGCCCAGTTTTCCACGACGTACAAAGGGGCAACCTATCGGTTCGTATCCGCCGAGAATCGAGACCGGTTTCTCGCCACACCGGAGAAGTTTTTGCCACAGTACGGCGGCTACTGCGCCTACGCGATCTCATTGAACAAGATTGCGGACGTCGATCCGGAGGAGTGGGCGATCGTCAACAACAAGCTCTATCTGAATAACGGCTTCTTTGCGCAATCGCTGTGGTCTCTCGACAAGTCCGGGAATATCGCGAAGGGCGACCAGAATTGGCCGCTTATCCCCAAGCTCGGCAACCCGTGACCTGACCCCATTAAAAGCCGCCACGCCAGCCGGGAAAGGCCGTCATGACCCGATCGGCCGACCACCAGATCTGCTTTCGACTTCCCGACGCGGCTCCTGCCGCGTCACCGGCGGAACCGCTCAGACTCGGGGATACTCAAGCCGAGGCGCTCTCCGAGCTGCTGCAAGTCTTCGCCTGCGGCGAGGAATCGGCGGCACTCGCCTTCGCACATCTTGGGGGTTCGCCACTGGAGGATGCGGCTCGCCGCGGACTTGCACGCGTCGCAGAGGAAGAGCTGATCCATGAGCGGCTGCTGCGGGGACTGCGCGCCGCGCTGCCGGCGCCCGCACCGGATCGGGAACTGCGCCGCACTCTGCTCCGCTTCTATCATAACGTGGCGCAGACCGATATCGGGCTGCATCTGGCTTCGATCGCGGCCCTTGATTCCGCGGTTTGCGCCATCCTCGCTACTCTGCTTGAGCCTGGCGGCACCCTCACCCAAGAGCCGGAAGTCGCCAAGGTGCTTCGACGCATCCATCGCGACGAGGCCGGGCATGTGCGGTTCTCGCGTCACCTCGCGAGCGAGCTCGCTCAGCGGATTGCGATCGGCGCCGTCGCCGCAAACGCTCGATTGGGCCTTGTCGACGTGCTCGCGCGCCGTGGTGCTGCATTTGAAAGCTTGAGCATAGATGCGGGGCGTCTGTTCGCGCGCATCGCCCGCGTGCCGGACGGACTGTTCCGATGACCGGAGCCGCTTCGCCGCCATCTGGCGTGACCCGACGCCCTTGCGGGTCCTTGGCACCGGTGCGGCGCTTCCGGGCGAACCGATCGCGACGGAAGAGTTGTTGACGACAGTGGACCGCCGCTTCTCCTTGGCGCTACGCCGCGCAGGGCTGGCAATCGCTCACAGGCTCGGGATCCGCACGCGCCACTTGTGCCGCGACATGGCTGGGCGCTTGGAATCTCCGCGCAAAGGGCATCGCAATCCCGAACTCGCTGCCGGCTCGGTAAGGGGTGCGCTCAGCGAAGCCGGCCTGGCGGCGGGAGATCTTTTCTATCTCATCGGCCACACCGCGACACCGGCCCACCTGATACCGCCAAACATCGGCTAAGTTGCGGAGCTGCTGGATTACGACGGCCCCTTCGTCGAATTTCGCCAGGCCTGCACCGGGTTTGCCAACGCTCTGGTGTTCGCGCAGGGATTGCTGCGCGGGGGAGCGGGGCCGCTGGCGATCGTTGGGTCCGAAACGGGCTCAGTGTTTTTTGACCCGCACCGGGCGGCGGAGGATGCAGGTCAGCTTGTCAATCTCGTCCAGATGGGCGACGGGGCGGCCGCGATCATCCTAGCGCGCGATGACGACCGCGCCGGCGCGCGACTCTCGCAGGTGTTTTACGGGCAAATGGGACGCGGGCGTGTGAATGGTCTTGCCGTAGCGGAGGGCGGCTCCGACGCCCCGCGCTGCAGTCTCGGATTCCCGAATTCCAGCACGATTTCGCCACGATTCGCCATTCCGGCCGCGAACTGCTTTTGCATTGCGCCGCCGCGGCGGAATACGCGGGAAACGGGTCCTGCGACTACATCCTGCCGCATCAGGCTAATGGCCGAATGGACACCATTCTGGCGACGCCGCTCGGCGTCGCGCGTGAGCGGATCGTCGTCACAGCAGATCGGTTGGGAGATACCGGATCGGCCGCCATCTGGCTTGCTCTCGCGCAATTGAGGCCTACTCTCAAACCAGGCCAGACGGTGCTCGCCCTCGGCGCCGAGGCCACCGATTTCATGTTCGGCGGCTTCCGTTATTGGCATGCTTGATCTCGCGCCTAAGTGCGCGCGGATCGCGCGGACGGCGCATTGTGGCCGAGAGCTTCTCGTGGCTGTTCATAACCTTTCAAAACGTTATGGCCGGGCGACGGTAGTCGCAGACGTCACACTGGCCCTGTGGTCGGGCGAGATCTGCGGTTTCGTCGGCGCCAATGGTGCCGGCAAGACGACAATCCTTCGCATGCTTGCGGGGATCCTGAAGCCCGACGGCGCGGCCGGTCAGGTGCTCGGCTTCGACCTGCGGCGGGACGCCGAAGAGATCCGCGAGCGGGTCGGTTATATGTCGCAGCGCTTGTCGCTTTACCCCGAGCTCTCGGTATTCGAAAACCTCCGTTTCCGCGCTGCAATCTACGGGCTGCGGAATCCGCGCGCGGCGGTCGAGTGCGCGATCGGCGAGTTCGGTCTGGTGCCTTGGGCCGGCAGCACTGCCGGATCGCTCTCCGGGGGCTGGGCGCGCCGACTTCAGCTCGCTGCATCGCTATTGCATTCGCCACGTCTCGTGCTCCTCGATGAGCCGACGGCGGGTCTCGATGCGGCCGCGCGTCAGGACGTGTGGCGGCGCGTGGAACGGCTGGCGGCGGCAGGGGCGGGCGTCATTGTATGCACCCACGACCTCGTCGAGGCGGAGCGGTGCTCGTGCGCCGCCCTTTTTGCAGCCGCGCAGATTGTCGCGGTGGGCGCACCCGCCGAAATCGCGGCAGGCGCACGAGTGGCCGTGTTTTTATTGTGCGGTAGCAACATTCGCCGGCTCGCCAAGGACGTCACCGCAGTCGCCGGTGTGCTTGCCAGTTCGCCCGAGGGTGAGAGTCTGCGCGTCGTCGCCTATCCGCTTGCGGAGCCCGACCTGCGCCGCTTCGCGGCAGCGCACGCGGCAAGCCTCGCCCGAGTGGGACCGCGGCTCGAGGACGCGGTCCTCGCGAGGTCGGTGCCGATGAGCCGGCAGCAGACATGAAACGCCGCATCCCAGTGAGGGCGGCGGAACGCCGCCTCAGACGGACGATGGCTGTCGCCCGTATTGAAACTCTGCGGCTGATACGCGACCGCGTAGCGATATCCTTGATTGCCCTGGTACCGGCAGTGCAGATCGTGCTGTTCGGCTATGCCATCAATCTCGATCCGAAAGATGTTCCGATCGCCATTGCGGGAAGCGACGGCCCCCTGGTCGAGCGCGCCGCTCGCATCGTCGGCGAAACCGGTTACTTCAAAATCATCGGCGAGGGCCTGCCCTCCGGCGCGGCCGAGCGGATGGTCGCGGCCGGTCGGGCGCTGGTCGGGATCGAACTGCCGCCATCTGCTGACGATGACGGATCTGGCGATGCGTCGGCGCGAGCGCGGGTCGTCGTCGATGCAACCGATCCCGGCGCCGTGCGTCCGGCGTTGGCAGCGCTGGAATCGGCCTATTGGCGCAAGCGCGCGACGACATTTTCGTTGGATGACGGCCCCTCTATCCATGTCGATTGGCTCTATAATCCGGAGAGACGTACTGCCTGGACGATCGTCCCGGGATTGGTCGGCGTCACTGTAATGATCAGCATGCTGATGCTCGGAGCTCTGACTCTCGTCCGCGAGCGCGAGCGCGGCAGCTGGGAATCGCTCCTGGCGACGCCGGTAGACGCATTGGACGCGCTGATCGGCAAGCTGTCGCCCTATGTCGTCGTCGGGGCGGCACAGGGGGCGGTGGTCATCGGGCTCGCCCGACTGCTGTTCGGCTTGCCGGTGAGCGGCGGCATCTGGGCATTGCTCGGTGCCCTGCCGGTGTATGCGGCCGCCAACTTGCTCCTGGGCTTCGCCTTTTCTGCGTTGGCGGAAAGCCAGATGCAGGCGATGCAAGGGGCCGTATTCTTCTATCTCCCGTCAATGCTGTTGTCGGGCTTTATGTTCCCGTTTCAGGGCATGCCGGGCTGGGCGCGGGCCATCGGCGAAGTGCTGCCGTTGACCCACTTCGTCCGGGCGACCCGCGGCGCGCTCCTAAAGGGCGAAGGTGGCGCGTCCATCGGATACGAAATGTGGCCGGTAGCGCTCTTTGGCCTTGCCGCCGCTGCCCTTGCGCTCGCCGCCTATCGCCACCGTCTCGACTGATTGGCCTGGGAAGGCTTGAGGAGGATTCGTGACAAGATTTCACAACGTCCCGCTGACGTGCGCGTTGCTTGGCGCCCTGGGACTCGTGTCAGCTTCGGCGAGCGCCGACACGCGGCCCGTCGTCGTCGAACTCTTTACCTCGCAAAGCTGCTCCTCCTGTCCGCCCGCCGATGCCCTCCTCGGCGAACTGGCACGACGCGGCGATGTCGTTGCCCTTGGCTTCCACATCAGCTACTGGGACGGTCTCGGCTGGAAGGACCCGTTCTCGAGCCGGAGCTCCACCGACCGGCAGCGAGCCTACGCTCGGCTTTTCGGTCTTGGTCAGATCTATACGCCGCAAATGGTCGTCGATGGCGCCCGCGAAATGGTCGGGTCGGACCGGGATCAAGTGCTCGCCGCCGTACGCGACGCGCGGCCCGAGACGATCGCGCCGGTGACCTTCGCTGCCGATCGTCGCTCGGTCGCGATTGGCGCCGGCGACGGGCGGGGCAATGTGCTTCTGGTGCAGTTCGCCCAAAACCGCACGACAAGGGTGGCCGGCGGGGAGAACGCTCGCCGCACCTTGCAGGACGCTAACGGGGTGGAGATGCTGACGGCTCTCGGCAGCTGGAACGGGTCGGCGCTCAGCTTCGCCATCGAACCGCCCGCTGACGGCGAAGGGCTCGCCGTACTGGTCCAGGCGCCCGATGGCCGAATGCTCGGCGCCGCCGCACTTCTCGGATCAGGCTAAATCCTTTCTAATTCTAATGGTGAGGACTATGAGGTCGCGTTATCGCCGTTGATTGTTTATTGGCTATAGAATTCAGCCAGACGCGGTATTGGATATCTCCACAGCCAAACAGAAGTCGGCTGTCCAGAGGAGCGAAGGCTAATCACTCTTGGGTTTCTCCAGCACTGAAATGGGCATCAAATGGTTGGCCGGCGGTTTGGCTAGATGGGTGCGGCACCGTTCCAGGAGGATCGCGGATGGGCGATCGACGCCGCCGCGGAACGCGACTGCAGTCTCCAGAAGCCTGGTCGCTTCCGACCAGCTCCGGTTCTCATAGGCCGTCAGACCCGCCTCGTAACTTCTGACCCACTCAGGGACTTGGCCACCGGCACCCCAGGCGATGCCGAGGAGCTCATAAATGGCGAGGCTCCCGGTACGACCGTGGACCAACACCCGGTCAAGTCGGCGGACGATGATAGCGTCGCCAGCGGCTGCGCGCGTGCCTTCGCCGATGATGATGTCGACGCCGTAGATCTTTCCCAGCGACTCGAGGCGGCTGGCGACGTTTACTGGATCGCCGATGACCGTATAGTTGAACCGCTCGCTCGAACCAATGTTCCCGACCAGCATGCGGCCGGTATTGATGCCAATGCGCGCCCACAGCGGCGTGCCTTCGCAACGCTCAGCTTCGGCCCGCTGAAAGGCGAGCAGACGTTGGCATTCGAGCGCAGCCGCGCAGGCGTCGACGGCGTGCCGCTCGCTCGGCACCGGCGCGCCCCAAAACGCCATCACCCCATCGCCAATGAACTTGTCAATGGTGCCGCGGTGGTTGAGAACCGCGCTCGAAACCGCTTCCAGGTACTCGGCGAGCACGGGCACCACGCGCTCGCCGAGCTCTTCGGAGATGCCGGTGAAGCCTGCGACATCCGTAAACATTACCGTCAGCATCTGCTGGTGCCCGCCGAGGCGAGCCTCGACCCCTTGGGAGACCAGCGTGCGAACGAGTTCGGTCGGCATGTACTTCTGGAACGACGCGAGCCCACGGCTCATTTGGAGCAAGACGCTCGAGAGGTCGTCGAGCTCGCGCAGCGACGAGGCAAGCCGGCTGACGCGATCGAGGCGAAAGTCTTCGATGTGTTTGAGCTGACCAGCGAGACGCAGCAGCGGCGCGGCGACCAGGCGGTGCGCGGACAGGATCGCAATTGCCGCAACGATCAACGTCAACCCGGCCAGCGCGATCAAAAGGATCATCGCACTGCGCTGGATCGAGGCGAGGAAATCGCCGGCCGGGATCACCGTAGCGACCACCCAGCTATTGAAGTTCAACGGCGTGAAGGTGACGAAGTAGTCCTTGCCGTCTAATGGGCCGGTGATCTGGAGTTGGCGCGTTTCTCGTAGGCCGGCGAGGCTCAGGCTGCCGCCGCGGAGCAGTGCGGCTACGCAAGCGAGCATCGGGTGATCCCGGGCGAGCGTGTCGAGCGCGGGCATATTACCGGGTTGTTGCCGCTTCAGTGCCGCCAACGCTGCCGAGGCAACCGCTCGGCCGTCGCGGTCGAGGAGGATCACGGCGCCGGTCTTGCCGACTTGCAGGCCGGCGAGAAATTGAGAGAGCCGTTCCAGCTCGACGACGACTGCGACGACGCCAGCGAAATCGAGGTTTATCACCAGCGGCGTCGAGGTGACGATCGCCGGCCGATCGCGATGAGGGAAATGCGAGAGCATGCTCCAGCCCGGGCCGTCCTCTGCGACGGCGCGTTGATACCAGGGTTGCGCCGTCGCTTCGTAGTTGTTCCGGGTGATCTCGCGCCCGCGAAACATCACGTCGCCCGCCTCGGGCGTGTAGGTGTCGATCCGCTGCTGCCGAATTCCCGTTTCGGGGTTCTGCTTCACCTCGATCATGTCGATCTCGTCATCGGCCGCTCTGAGCGCGCCGAAGAAGGCTCCGTCGGGAAAGCCGAGAGCGATCCACGATAGCGTCGGATGAGACCGCAGCAGCGCTAGGAAGATGAATTCGCGCTTGGCCTCGTCTGTCGGCTTGATGGCCTCCTGGAAGAAAATCGAGCGAACCGCTTCCTGCACCGACCAGGCCTCATTCAGGGTGCCGCGAACCTCGTGCTGCACCGACCCGACGATCTGACGATTGAGCTGCCTTACGACGTCGGCGACGTTCCTTCGAGCGGCGTAGAACCAGGTCAGGTGGATCAAGACGGCCGTCAATATCACCGTCAGCAGCACGAGGCCGGTCAACACGGTTCGCAGCCCGAACTTGCGGGCCGCTCGATCCCCTCCACGCATGGTGGCGTGCCTCGACAGTCCGGGCCCCATTACCATGCGGTGAAGATCTTCCCCGACAACCACTGGGTTATACGAGGATCCCTTTCGCGCGGAGGAGCCGCCCGGCGTAGTGGTCGACCGAAAAGACACCCGGCCCTTTCGTCAGCAGGAACAAAAGTATCGAGGTCCACATCAGGTGCATGGTCCAGTATTCAGGGTAGACGAAGACCTCGATCACGAAAGTCATGCCGAGGAGCGGCAGGGTCGCGAGCCGCGTCGCCAAGCCGACAACGATCAGCGCCGAGCATGAGAGCTCGAACGTGGCGCTCATTACCGCGGCGATCTCGGGCGGCAGCAGCGGCACCATGTACTCGTCGCGGAACAGCGCGATCGTGGTTTGCCAACTGGCGATTTTCGTCAGCCCCGAGCTCCAGAACACCGCTGCGATGGCTACGCGTAGCATCAGTTGGAGAACCGAGAGCGGGAAGCGGTCCAGAACGTTGATGGCCCGGTGAAGCCGGATCGCAAGGCTGGAACGGTCGCCGAGGGCGGCGCTGCGCGCGATCATCGTGAGGTCTCCTGTTTTGGTGAGATGCAGAACGCGACGGCGAGCCCCTCGGCGAAAACCTGCCGAAGCGACGCGGTCAGCTCGAAGGCCGGGTCCTTCACGGTCGCAGCCGACATCGCCGCAACGAGCACGAGACCATCGGCGAGCGCCGTTCGGAACGCAAAGCTCCCCGGATCGAGCCGCCGCCAGGCGACCGTCTCGCCGGCCCGTAGGATCTGCAGACTGGCGCCGCCGCTCGCGAGGTCGATTGTCGGCACCTCGTCCTGTTGGTTGGCCTGCCAGATTGCGTCGATCGGCCAAGGTGACTCGAAGTAGCTGAGCGACGGCTGCAGGCGGAGCGCGACATATGCAGCCTCTGCGGGTGGGATCGCAGCGAGCCTCTCCGCCTGCAGCGGGGTCTCCTCCCGCACTGTGGCGGCGATGTTGAGGGCCCATTCGAAGCGGGCGACGTCCGCGAGGTACGGCAATTGCTCACACGGGGCGAATTGGGCGAGAAAGTCGGCGAAGTCGGCGCCGTACTCGACGAGGCAACGCGAATGCGGCGGGTGCTCGCGCAGATATTCGTGTGCGGCGTAGGCGAAGAAGCGCTTGTCGACCAGACGGCAGACGACCGGGAAGGTGCCCCGTAAGGCATTGCCGAGCGTAGCGAAGGCGTGATTCCGGTAGATCCCTACTCGTGCCGCCGGATCTAGCCCATCGCCCAGGATCGCGGCGACGATTTCGGCGGTGTCGCCACGGAGGATGGCGCGGCGGAGCCGCATTTGCAGCTCAAGCAGCATCGGCACGTCTGTCGGCATTGGCCAGCTTTTCGGCATGGTGCGCCTCGTCCAGCAAGACCCCGAGCGCGGGGAGGTCGGTGTCCCACTCGATCAGCGTGGGCACAGGGCCGAAGCGCCGGAGCGCGGCGGCGTGGAGCTCCCACACGGGTTGCGCAACCCGGGAGCCGTGGTGATCGATCAAAATGTCCACGTCCTCGGCGGCGTGATGGCCGGCGAGATGGATTTCGCCGATCGCTGCGATCGGCAATGCCTTGAGGTAGTCGAATGGGTCGAACCCGAAGTTCCACGCGCTGACGTATATGTTGTTGACGTCGCAGAGAATGCCGCAGCCCGTTCGACAGGCGACTTCCGTGATGAATTCCGCCTCGGGGATCGGCGATTCCCGGTAGCGGAGATAGGAGGACGGGTTCTCGATCAACAGCCGCCGGCCGAGCGCCTCTTGTGCCTCCTCGACGTGCCGGCAGAAGAGGTCGAGGCTCGCCTCGGTGTAGGGGAGCGGCAGCAGGTCGTTGAGATAGGCGCCGCCGACCGCGCTCCATGCCAAATGCTCGGAGACGAGCATCGGCTCGATTCGCTCGATCAGCGCCTTGAAGCGGCTGAGGTGGCCGCGGTCGAGCTCCTCAGCGCTTCCCAAGGACAGGGCGACGCCGTGGAGGCTCACCGGATACTCGCGCCGCAGCTCGCGGAGCCGGTCCAGCGCGGGTGTCCCGGCCATGTAGTTCTCGGCGTGCACCTCGAGGAAGCCGAGTTCGGGCCGGGTGGCCGCGATCTCCGACACGTGCCGCGAGCGCAGGCCTATACCCACGCTGCAACTCGGGATCGGTTGGCTCCTGCTCATGATCGCGGCCCCGCCCCTCCTTTTGGTCAGGCTCGCTTGAGGCTGCCGCCGGAGATCTTGCTGCAGGTGCCGACGGGAACGTAGATCCAGGAATTCGCATCCCGAGCCTGCTTGGATTCACCGGCGCAGGAATGCGACGCAGTCTGGCAGTCGTTTTGAGACGCAGCCGCTACGCCATCGCACTTCTCTGCCGTGAACTGCGGCGTTGGCGCCGGGCCGGCGCTAGCGAGGACTGGCAATGCGACGACCGCGGCAAAAGCGGCGGCAGCCAATGAGAGAGATTTGCTGTCGAAATCCATGACGTATTCCTTCGGTTCGGTTGAGGGTGGCCGGGTCGACGGCCCCGTCACCACGCTGCCGTCCATCCCGTCTGCTCCTTGTCGAGTCACCAGTGCGCCAAAAGCAGCGCCTGTCGCTCACGGCGAAATGTACGGAGCGGAGTAGACCCGCGGAAATGCCGACTGGGTATTATTCGGATGCGCGCCGGTTATCGCGCTGTGCGCGGAACCGGCGGAGCAGGTGCGATGAGGAAACTCAGTTTCCGAGCCAGAAAGGGCAAAACGGTGTCTGTTCCTCTTTGGCTGCCCCTGGGTTCTGCAGAAGCCACATTTCCATTTCATAGCGTCGCACACCGACAGACGATCGCTCGACAAGATCATTGGCCGCATCCCGTTTAGCCCAGGGCACGTGCTTACAGGGCATCCGCAGCCTCCTAGGAAGCGCATTCGACGCTCCCCATGCTCGCCATTGATCTCGACGGCGTGAAACAGGAATGGCACACGAGCCGAGGCAGCACTGCATCGACGCTGGTCTCGAAGTGGCGAAGACCCTGAACTTGCGGTGTGGAGGTTGATTGTGGGCCCGATACAGCTTGAGCGGGCAGGTCTTCGGCGTCAGCGCACACTTCAATCCGGCGCGCGCTGCGGTCGCGTGGTTTTTCTTGTAGAATGGGTGGCAAATGCTGTCGCCTTGGCGTCCGACGGCAGGTCTGTCACGCTCCAGCCGGCCGCCGAACGAGCGGGCTAACCCGACTCCTCCTCCAGGCGCCGGGTTTACGATCTTAGTCAAGGCGTTCGACGATCGGGCAGTTATTGATCACACCGATACCACCGAAAGCCGTGCCATTCGGTCCGGTCAGCAGGCCATCCACCACGTAGGTCAGAATTTGGAACTCCTCGCGCAACTGCTGGCGATAGTCTTGCGCGATCGCGGCCGGCGTCCATTCGAAGATATTGACGTCCCAAGCCGGGCTGTAGTCGAGAGCAAGCGTCGGAATCCCGCCTAATGTGTTGTTGGGCCGGAACCCATCGGTGATGGCGGCGTCGAGACCCTGGCGCTGTGGGTTCGCGCAGTCCAATTCGCCGTTGTCAGAAATGAAGATACGCTCGACCGGGCTGTCGAAGCTGTCGTCGCCGCCGGTCGGGAGTTTGCCGAAGAGAGGAGCGTAGGTCGCGCCCTCGATCGCGGCAACGGTGGGATCGCTCGAGTCCATTGTGAGATACCAGACCGGTCGGCCAAAGCTGAAGCCGTTGACAAGTTGCAGGGTAACCGTCCTCCCATTAGGGTCGATGGCGACGACCTCATCGTGCACTTTCGTGTAGTCAACGTTCCCGTTCGGGAAATTGATGTCGGCTGCCTGAACGTTGAACGCGACGATCGGCGCGTCGTAGATGATCCCATCGATACTCACCAACGGGCTGTAGTCTTTGTCACCGACTGATCCGGGCTGCGCTTGTGCCGGCGGATAGGCGTTTGGCGTGCCTGCGACGAGAATCCGGTGCTGGCTGAACTTGACCTTTCCCTTATCGAAATACACCACGTTGTTGGGGCCAAAATGGGCGGTCCGCGCCCCGATTCCAGCGAATTCGAGCTTGGCCGAGAAGTTCAGCCCGAGGTTCGCGGCCTGCCCCTGATCGCTGACGTCGGTCAGAATGTACCATACTGGGATCTTGGTTCCGGTGATGTAGCCTTTATAAAGCGGCAAGGTTATACGACCGTTGATGGCGTCGAGTTGCCCCGACTTCAGCTCTTGTACGGGTCCGACCAAACTCTGATTGGTTTCCGACGGCGGCGGCCCAAAGTAACTGAGAGGAACGCGGGTTCCGGTGGCAGCTGAGGCCGGGAATAAGTTGCAACCAGGCCCGTCATTGGCGCGCGGTCCTCCTCCCGGACCATCGACAACAGCAGCAAACGCAGGCAAACCCGTTGCCGCGAGAAGGCAAAGCGCCCCCAGGGTCCTCGGCAAATGATTTGAGCAGCGGATAGATATATCCCTTACCCGCTGAGTGACGCCGACCGCCTCGTTATTAGTTTCGACATCGACTCGACGCTTGTTACGATCTTCGAGTGCCACGGATTTACTATAGAACTGCATTATGCATCCCTTGGTTGGGTTGAGATTGGCCGGGAAAGGTTCTAGTCGTCGCTCCGCTCGCCGACGCTCCGACGCTAGCGAAACGATCGGCGCCGCGGCGGCGGTCACAGGTAGAATCGCGGAGGAACGTACCGAGCGGAGCAGACCGGTGGAAATGCCGACTGGGTATTATTCGGATGCGCGCCGGTTATCGCGCTTGTCGCGGCACAGAAAGGTCTGCTGCCGGTTGGAGACGATATCTGCCCCGACCACGCAACTCAGCAGAACGTCCGCCATGTAATCGACATACGCAATTAATGGGGAATTGACGCCCATCAGCCCAGCGGCCCATGAGCAAGCAATGCAGCAGAAACATCGCGATGATACCCAACGGGCATTTCCGCTGACCTCCAATTATCCCGAAACTGCGCCAAGGGAAGCCGCCTGGATCTCCAGAGGCAGAGCGGAGTATCGAGAACCGAGACCATATCAGCCGTTACCAGGCTGACCGCCAGTCTGCCGACCAGGCATGCGAGTCGCGATCGGGGCAGTAAAACTTCAACCCGCAGGAGCTCTGAAATGAAAACCCTATTGCCGGTCGCCACGGCCTTGGCGCTGGTGGCCGCCGTGAACCCCTCATCTGCGATCGCGCAGGGGCGAAAGTCTCGGGCTCCGGGTCCGGAACACAGAACGCGCGAGAAGTCGCGGATCAATCCGGATTGCGGGACATCCTAGCCGATCTGGCTTCCGGCCGCAGCGTGTCGGCGCGCGTCAGCTTGCCGTTGCAGATCGGGTTCTTCAATGGCCAAACGGCACTTTACATTACGCCGGAAGTCGGGGTTGACCCCGGTGCCGGGTCAAGCACCATCCTGCCGCCCAACAAGTCGCGGCGGGCTTCAATGCTAATTTCATTCCTCAGAACTTCGCTTCTCTCCCTGGCTCCGGCGCGGTAGACGACATTTTTGTCTTCACCAATTTCAGCCAGAGCAACGTGCTTGCATCTGCGCCGGAGCCGGCCGGCCCCGGCAACACCGATACCGACTACACGCCACCGTGGCAAGTGAACCTGGTCACTGGATCAAAGGACGGCCAACTGTGCTGACCTCCCAAGGCGACATCAGAACCGCAGCGCAGAACGGTTTCGTGAGTGTTCAGAAAACGCCCATTACCGTCGAGTGTTCGGTGATTTTCACACCCCGCGGTGGACTGTTGCCCTTGGCAACGGTCAGAGAAGAGCCCGCTGACGTAGCAGACCGCCGATAAGTCGGACCGCCTGAGTTGCACCGCGCGGCGAGCGGAGTTCGTCGCGCGAGGCTGAGCCCCGATGAGCTACCTAGACCTAAAAATAGCTCGCGAGTGCCCCGCCACGCCTTGTGTCCAATGTGGCGCAGTGGAACGGGCCGCCAAACGGCCCTTAAGCAAGGAACGGCAACGGCAGGGGCTCGAAACCCAATCTGTCAACGCGCGCTGAAGTGTCGGGAGGCTTCCACAACTACGCGCCGATGGACCAGCATCGACCCGTTGATGCTGGTCCATGGGCTGCACATCCTGAACTTCGCCACCAGGTCGTCCACCGGATCGGGTCTCGGCCGATCAGCACATCCCAGTGCTTCAGAATCGGCGGCAGACGTTCGACATCGATGAAGTCTGATTTGCCAGCACCCTGCCGGCGCCAGTGGCACAAAGGTTGTGTCGATATGCATCGGCCGGCTGCATCGGCTCTCGACCTCGTGCATGCGCAAGCCCCGATCGCCGAGGTGACGGCGGAGCCAGCGGATCCCGGCCTCGTTCGTCACGTTGCTGCGGGGTGGCGAACAAGTCGCCGACCGCAGCACCGCAGCGCGGAAAATCAGCCGCATCGGACAGCGATCGAATTCATTGATCATGTACCGGACGATTTCCTTGCGTTCCGGGATCAAGTCGTCAAGGCGAACAGCTTTCTTGAAGGTGATGCCTGTCGTTCACGGAGAAGTGTACGGAGCGGGATTGATGGATAGAAATGCCGACTAGGTATTAGGCGGATGCGCGCCGGTTATCGCGCCGTCCGCCGACTATGGAGGATCGTTCGGCATGGAAATGCACCAAGTCCGCTATTTCCTGGCGGTCTGCGAGACCTTAAACTTCACGCGCGCGGCGGAGCTATGCAATGTCTCACAGCCGGCCTTGACGCGCGCTGTGCATAAGCTCGAGGAGGAGCTGGGCGGGCTGCTGCTGCGGCGCGAGCACAACCTGACACACCTCACGGATTTCGGACGCCTGGTCCGACCACATCTCGAGCAGATGATGGCGCAGGCCGAGGCAGCTAAATCGACAGCGATGCACTTCCTGCGCATCGACAACGCGCCGATCAATCTCGGCGTGATGTGCACTGTCGGACCGATGCGCTTCATGAGCTTTCTCGCCGAGTTTCACATCACGCATCCGGGTTGCGAAGTGACGCTTATCGAAGGGGTGCCCCGGCACCTCGCGGAACTCCTCCTCGACGGCAAGCTCGATCTCGCGGTAATGGCACAACCGGAAGCCTTCAGCGACCGGCTCGAGGTCCGTCCCCTATACCGCGAGCGGTTCTGCGTCGCCTTCCCGATGGGGCATCGCTTCCAGGAGAAGAACCGCGTCCGCATCCCCGATGTCGCCGGGGAGACCTACCTCGCGCGGATCAATTGCGAATATCAGGACCACCTGAACGAGCGCTGCCGCGAGCACGGATTCGCGGTCCAGATCGGCTTCCGCAGCGAGCGTGAGGACTGGATTCAGATGATGGTCGCCGCCGGGTTCGGCATTTGCTTTATCCCGGAGTTTTCGCCGACCATCCCCGGCGTCCTCACTCGGCTCGTTACCGATCCGGAAGTCGTCCGCGAGGTCTCGCTGGTGTCGATCGCTGGCCGGCGCTTTTCGCCGGCGGTCGCGGCCTTCGCCCGCGCGATCCGGGGGTACAGATGGCCGGAGGCAGAGGAGACGGCGGCCTGACCCGGCCGGACTCGCCCAGCCGATCCTCAGGTTTCGTGGCCGGTAATCAGCCGCGCGCCGCGCTCGAAGGTCAGGTATGCCCAGAGCCAATCCAGCATCACCGCGATCCGATTGCGGAAACCGACCAGGTAGCAGACATGTACCAGGCCCCAAAGCAGCCATGCAACAAAGCCGCTGAGACGAAACTTGCCGAAATCGGCGACTGCCGACTTTCGGCCGATCGTCGCCATCGCGCCGAGGTGGCGATAGCGGAACGGCGCCGGCGCCGGCCTCCCACGCACGCGCGCGGCGATGACACGCGCCACGTAAACGCCCTGCTGTTTGGCGACCGGAGCGATGCCGGGGAGGGGCTTCCCGTCCGCTGACAGAGCGAGAGCCGTATCGCCGATCACGAAGATTTCCGGGTGGCCGTCGAGCGTCAGATCGCGCCCGACCACCACACGCCCGGCATGGTCCTTCACGGCGCCGAGCCACATCGCCGCGGGTGACGCCATGACGCCGGCAGCCCAAATGATCGTGTCAGCCTCGATCCGATCATTGGCGACGACGATGCCCTCGGGATCGCAACGGCTGACGCGAGTCCCGAGACGGACTTCGACGCCGAGCTTTTCGAGCGCGCGCTTGGCGACCACCGACAGCGCCTCGGGAAAGCTAGCGAGCACGCGTGGCCCGCTTTCGACCAGGACGATGCGTGCCCGTCTCGGATCGATGTTGCGGAAATCGGTCGAGAGCGCCCTGCGCGCGAGTTCCGCAATGGCCCCGGCCATCTCGACGCCGGTCGGGCCGCCGCCGATGATCACAAAGCTGAGAAGCCGTTGCTGTTCCTTCTGGTCGCTGCTGTTTTCGGCCCGCTCGAAGGCAAGCAGGATGCGGCGCCGGATATCGGTCGCATCGTCGATCTTCTTGAGGCCGGGCGCGTACCGCTCCCATTCCTGATGATTGAAATAGGCATGTCGCGCGCCGGTGGCGACGACGAGCTGGTCGTAGGCCACGCGCTTCTCGTCGATCAGCACTGCCCTGCCGGCGACGTCGATTCCAGTGACCTTGCCGAGTAAAACTCTCGTATTGGACTGATGCCGCAGGATCGCGCGGATCGGCGAGGCGATGTCGGCAGGCGACAGACCCGCGGTCGCGACCTGGTACAGCAGCGGCTGGAAAAGGTGGTAGTTGCGGCGGTCGATCAAGGTCACGTGCACCGCAGCATGGCGTAGGGCAAGGGCGGCACTGAGACCGCCAAAGCCACCGCCGATGATGACGACGTGCTCGCGTGGCTCGAGCGCGGCGGCTGTCGAAGCCGCCACCGGGACAGCAGCGGCTGAAGCCAGGTGTAGGTCGAATGGCGCCGCTGGAACCCGACGCGCGTGACTGAAATTCGCGCTGTCGTTATGGGCACTGCTGGCGAAAAGGGCAGACATGACCGTATCCTCCGTTAGCTCACAAGCGCGGCGCGCATGAATTATCAGACGGTCACGGGGCTCGTGCGCTAATAAGATTTCAAGGCTGTTAAATCGACCAGACAGTCAGCGCTGAAGAGCTATCTGTAGCACCCTCGGGCTGAAATCTCCTCCAACCGATTGGCCTCGCGCTCCAGCTCCCGCGCCGTCCTCAATCGAGCTTCCCAGATAGCCGGGTTACCGGCACGTTCGGCAAATTCGCGATACCAAGTAGCGAGCTTACGCAGCTCGGAGGGTTCTTTCACGTCACTCACAACACATGTCCTGCATAAGATTCTTGGTCGGGTGGCGCATACGTAAACCGTCGATTGTTCAGATAAAAATGCCGATAGGGTATTATGCGAATGCGCTCCGGTTATCGCGCGTTCCGCGGCTGGTGGCGGACTTCCGGTACGGAGACGGTGGCGGTCAGCAGCCTCTCCGTGGGCGACGAAATCTTGAACCGACTCGGCAATGTCCCCGCCGAAATGACCGGATCATAGGAACGGGGACCTGCCGTGCATTGCGCAGCGGGCTCCGAGCCGTCCGATATCCCTCGACCCGGCATTGTCACGGAAACGGGCCGGGAGTGATCGGCGGATCGGGTAGGATGTTGGCATGTCCTTGCTCTGCTACCGGCGCCCTCGCTTCCCTGCCGAGATCATCCAGAACGCGATCTGGCTCTATCTGCGCTTTACCCTGAGCTACCGCGACGTCGAGGAACTGCTGGCCGAACGAGGTCTCGGCATCCTGGCGTAGCGAATTTCGACCGCCCGGTATGGAACGTCAGCATCGCTGATCCCATGCTTGCGGACGGCTCTGCCGCCGGCAGAGCCGGCGGCACCGTCAAGTTGGCCGAGAGTAGGCTTGGTAGGAGCCGGGTAGGTCGGGTAAACGGGCGGGATGACGCCACGTGGAGACCGATTTACGCCGGCCACCGCTACCCCGCTGAAATCATCAGCTACGCGGTCTGGCTGTATTTTCGTTTCCCGTTGCGCCTGCGCATGGTCGAGGAGATGCTGGCCGCCCGCGGCATCTCGGTGACGCACGAAACGATCCGGCAATGGGCCTAAAATTCGGCCGGGAATTCGCCCACCGGATCCCTCGGCGAGCGCCTCGCCGTGGCGACAAATGGCATCTGGATGAGGGTGCGCCGCGAACGCACGACCAGCAACGGGAGTGCGGAGCTGCATAGAAGATGAGGGTAGGCCCCTCGAAGCCGGCCGTCAGGGGCAGGCTTCAAACTACCGCAAGCTGCGACGGTAAAGAGCCGT
>Ga0306923_10002201_pt1 | contig 17749 bp, 18 predicted proteins | sample sta12Can44000108_FD_203841 | JGI IMG/M metagenome (GOLD analysis project Ga0306923, IMG submission 203841) | Lab enrichment of tropical soil microbial communities from Luquillo Experimental Forest, Puerto Rico - statanox.12C.anox.44.000.108 (v2)... | ecosystem: Environmental > Terrestrial >... | reverse complement strand
GCTGTTCGTCGTGTTGCGGACCGTGGGTGCGCCGCGCGAGAACATCCTGCTTTATGCCTGGCATCCGCTGCCGGTGTGGGAGATTGCCGGCTCGGGGCATATCGATGCCGCGGTGGTCGCCTTCGTTGCTCTGGCCCTCGCGACCGCCGTTACCGGCCGGCGCGCTTGGTCCGGTGCCGCGCTTGCCGCTGGGACCCTCGTCAAATTCTTTCCGCTGGTTCTGCTGCCGGCGCTGTGGCGGCCGATCAAGTCGAATCTGGGCGATTGGCACTGGCTGTCGGCTTTCATTGTCGTCATCATAGCGGCCTATCTTCCCTATCTCGGAGTCGGCTCGCGGATGCTGGGTTTTCTCCCGGCCTATATGGCCGAAGAGAACCTGACCTCGGGCAGAGGGTTCTGGTTTCTCGACGTCATCGGTCGCGCCGTTTCGGTGCCAGTCATGGTCTATCTCGGGGTGGCGGCAGCGGTTATGACCGGCCTCGCCGTCGGCGGTTTGCGCCGTCCGGCGGACCCGAGCGCGAGTCTGCCTTGGGCGACGGCACTGGGCATGGCGGCAATGCTATTTGCTTCACCTCACTATGCCTGGTATTTCGTCTGGCTGTTGCCGCTGTTGTGCGTCGCACCGTGGTGGCCGGCATTCTGGCCGACGCTTACCGCAGTCTTGCTCTACTGGGAGCCGGGGACAGGGCACATTCCGCTCTGGGTAGGCTGTGCGATTTATGGCGGCTTCGTCATAGTCGGATGCGTCGACCTCGCTTGGCGATCCTGGGTCGCGAGGTTTGGAGAACAGCATGGGCGCCGTCGCGCAAACTAAACCCGATCCGCGCCGCTACTTCGAAGCCGTCGGTGACAAGCGCGGGCCGATTGCCGAGCAGGAGCCAGTTTGCCTCTATCTGGAAACAACTAATCGCTGCAATCTGTTGTGCGAGACTTGCCCGCGCACCTTCGAGGATCTGGAGCCGCCCGCCGATATGAATTGGGCGCTTTTCACCCGCATTGTCGACCAGCTTCCGCGTATCGCTCGGGTCGTATTGCACGGTGTCGGCGAGCCGATGATGGTCAAGACGCTGCCCCGCATGATCCGCTATCTGAAGGAGCGTGGTACCTACGTCTTGTTCAACACCAATGGCACCTTGCTGACCGAGCGCAAGGGCAGGGAACTGATTGCTGCCGGTCTCGACGAATTGCGCGTCTCGCTCGACGCCGCCGAGCCGCACTCCTTCCTCGCGGTGCGCGGCAAAGACATGTTCACCCGGATCGTCCGCAATGTGCGGGCCTTCACCGCTCTGCAGCGCGCCGAAGGGATCGATCGGCCGCTGGTCTCGCTGTGGCTGACCGGGTTGAAGGAGACGATCGATCAGCTGCCGGCTTTTGTCCGGCTGGCGCACCAGATTGGCGTTGCCGAAATCCACCTGCAGCGTCTCGTCTTCATGCCGCAAGGTCAAGGGCTGGCGCGCGCCCGGTCGACATTGTTCGAAAAGCTCGAGGCCGACGAGCCGAAGCAGCTTGCGGAGGCCGCCCGCCTTGCCGAGACGCTCGGGGTCTTCTTCAATGCCTCGGGCGCCACCGAGCCCGGAACGAGCCTGAAACGCGCAGCCGAGGAGCGGCCGTGGTCACTCTGCCGGCGGCCCTGGACGTTGATGTACTTCACCGCTCACGGAAGAGCGATCCCGTGCTGCATCGCGCCGTTTTCGATGCGCGGATATGACGGGTTCACATTGGGCGACGCGACGCAACAGAGCTTGCGGCAGATCTGGAGCGGGCCGCGCTACCAGGAATTCCGCCGGGCATTATTGAGTGACACGCCGCCAGAAGCCTGCGCATCGTGCGGTGTACGCTGGAGCCTGTGACACGGGCGCGCATTGCTGCGATTATCCCGGTGCTCGACGAGGAGGGGGCGATCGGCCAGGTCCTCGCCGCGATGCCACGCGAGTGGGTGGACGAGGTCGTCGTCGTCGATGGCGGCAGCCCCGACCGCACTGTTGCCGTAGCCAGCGCCGCAGGGGCCAAGGTCATTGTCGAACCAGCGCCCGGCTACGGCCGCGCCTGTGCCAAGGGTGTGGCCGCCGCGGTCGAGGATGGGGCGGAGATCCTAGTCTTTCTCGATGGCGACGGCAGTGATCGGCCGGAGATGATCCCGACCCTGGTGCAGCCGATCCTTGAGCGGCAATTCGACTTCGTGATCGGCTCTCGCACCCGCGGAGTGCGCGAAAAGGGAAGCATGAGAGCCCACCAAGCGTTCGCCGGCTATGTTATTGGCGGCGTTGTCGGCCTGATTTATGGAACGCGCTACACCGACATGTGCGCCTTCAGGGCGATCCGTGCCGATGCGCTGGTACGGCTCGGCATGCGCGAGATGACCTACGGCTGGAACCTTGAGATGCAGATGCGGGCGGCTCGCGTCGGATTGCGGATTCTCGAGCTTCCGGTACCGCACGGCCGCCGCCTGGCGGGCCATTCAAAGGTCGCCGGCACCCTGCGCGGCACCCTCAAAGCCGGTATTCGGATCTTCTCTACCTTCGCCCGGGTCGCCTGCAAGCGACTCCCTCGGAGGAGTGTCGGCGATGACGCAAAACATCTATGAAGACGAGGAGTTCTTTGCCGGATACAGCCGGCTGCGTCGCTCGGTCGAGGGCTTGGACGGTGCTCCGGAGTGGCCGGCATTGCGCGCTCTGCTGCCGGATCTGCGCGGGTGCAACGTTCTGGACCTCGGCTGCGGGTTTGGCTGGTTCTGCCGCTGGGCACGCCGGCAGGGCGCCGCTCACGTTTTGGGTATCGACGTCTCTGAAAAGATGCTGACGCGCGCCCGGACCGCGACGGAGGACATCGCGATCACCTACACTAGGGCAGACATGGAGCATCTCGAGCTCGCCGCAGACTCGTTCGATTTGGTCTACAGCTCGCTAGCCCTCCACTACGTCGAGAACCTGATCGGGCTGATGTCACAAATATACAGCTCCCTGGTTCCCGGCGGGCGCTTAGTATTCTCGGTCGAGCACCCGATATTCACGGCCCCGTCACAGCCGGGCTGGTCGCTCGATGCTGCAGGTCGCAAAACTTGGCCCGTGGAAGGGTACCTGGAAGAAGGCCCCCGTTCGACCGATTGGCTGGCGAAAGGCGTGATCAAGCAGCATCGGACGCTGGCGACCTATCTCAACATGCTGATTGGCGTGGGGTTCGTCATCTCGCTTGTCGAGGAATGGGGCCCGACCGAGGAGCAGATCGCGGCAGAACCGGCCTGGGCGGACGAGCGACAGCGCCCGCCGTTCCTGATCGCGTCTGCATTACGCCCCAATTGTGGTCCGGCGAGTCAGACCGCCGCGCGGGCGGGCCAGATCGGCTCGTTATGGCCGAGCGGCACCGAAGGGCGGGCCCAATAGGGCTTGGTCTCGGAGAGCCGCACGGTGGGCCCGAGATGGCGCAGCCGCCCAGCCGGGGCATCGCTGTCGATCGACCAGCGGTCGATGTCGGCTTGCGGAAACTCCTTCGGCACGTCTTTGAGCGCCGCCTCGCGAACCTCGCCGCGATCCACTAGCCAACGGCCGGTCTGCGCCAATGAGATGCGCACGAGCCAGCTGCCGCCTTCCTTGGCGCGTCGCGCTAATGCCACCATCGCGCCAAACGCCATCAAATAGCCGGTCAGATAATCGATCGCCGAAACCGGGTAGAATTGCGGGCCGGGCTCGGCGCCGGGGAACAGCTCGCCCTGCCGGGTCGTGATCCCGCTGATGTTTTGCACCACCGTGTCGAAGCCGCGGCGCGACGCCCACGGCCCCTTGTGGCTGAACGCGCACAGCGAGACATAGACGAGCCCCGGCCGCAGCTGCGCGAGTTCCTCTGGCGACAGGCCGCGATTGCCCAATGTCCCAGGCCGGTAGCCCTGCGAGAACACGTCGGCCTCGCGCACCAGATCCTTTAGCGTGTCGAGCTCCTGCGGCTGGCGCAGGTCGAGCCGCGCCGATAATTTGCCATGGCCAGTATCGTATTCCTGATCATCGCGCGCCGCGATGTGCGCGGCAGTGATCTTCAAGACGTCGGCACCGTGCTCAGCCAGGGTGCGCGCACAGGTCGGACCGGCTAACACGCGGGTCAGGTCGAGGACGCGGATGCCCGACAGGGGCCGGTTGCCCTCGGGCAGTTTCTCCGGCGGGGCTTTGCCGATCTTCAGAATCTCCATCAATGGCAATGCGGCGATCGCCGCCGCCTGAGGATGCTGCGCCCATTCGGCCATGCTGCGCACCATGCCGCCGGCGCCGCCGGCGGCAATGATCGCCTCTTCGAGCTCGAGCGCGTCCCAATTCGCCACCGCACGCCGCACCGCCTCGCGGTTTTCCTCGCAGCCCAGCACCCGCAGCGCCGCGGCGCGGTGGTTGGGGAAATTGGCATGGATGTAGCTCCAGCGGTCGTTTTTGGCCGGATACATGCCCATTACCGCGTTGCGCTCGTTTCTGACCTTGGCGCCATTCACTTGCAGATAATGCCCGCTGCGCAGCGAGGCGACCGCCCGGCGCAGATCGACCGCGACCTTCTGGCGGCGGCCGGTGCGCAATTCCCATAAATCAGCGGCGGCAAGCCCGGTCGCGGCGAGTGCCGCAGCACCGGCGGCGCCGATGCGAAAAGGCGTCGGCAATACCGGGTCGATGCCACCGGTGATCTCGACCGTGCGGGCCCGATCCTCGGGCCATCCGGCAATCGGCAGGATCGTGCGCAACGCGTCTTGTGCCATGTCGAGATCTCCCCAGCGGCATTCCCGGCGCTTGCCTTGGCGCCGACGGATGGCCGATCATGCCGCGGAACAGAGCCGGAGGGAATGTTTATGAGCCGCCTGATGATCGTCGTCGAATTCGAGGTGAAGCCCGAGCACCGCAACGCCTTTGTCGAATTGATGAAAGGGCACGCGCATCGCTCACGCGCCGAGGACGGCTGCCAGCAATTTGATGTGCTGGTGCCGCAGGAGGATCAGAGCCGCGTCTTTTTGGTCGAGGCATGGCGCGATCAGGCGGCTCTCGACGTGCACATAAAGCTGCCGGCGATGGCACGGCTGCGCGAGGCCTGGCAGCCCTGGCTCGTCAGCATGAAGGCGATACGCTGCACCGCGGATTAGCGCGACGGCGCGGCTACAAGGCCCGGGGCGGACCTTTGTCGGTCAGCATACGCAGATACGCCTGGTCCAACTCCGGCGGCAGCGTCCGTACATAAAACGTCGCGCCTCCGGGAGCTCCTTCCAGCCAGCTGCCGCCCCACAAGATTTCGAGGTAAGTCTGCGTACCCGGCGCGAGCTGGACGGTGTCCTGCTGGATAGGCTGCCCGGCGGTCAGACCGTAGCTCTGAACCGTAAACGCATAAGTGCCCGGCGGAAAATCGCGGTAGAAAGCGATCCCCGGTACGCTCCGACCGACCTGATTGCCATTCGCGTAAATTATTGGATCGCCGAATTGCTCCTGCGGGTCTTTGGTGCGTAAGAACCACACCCGCGCCGTTCCCGGAGCGGGCGCCGCAATCGGGGCATAGGATTGGACCGCGCTCCCCTGTGGGGCGCAGGAGAGCAGCGGCCAGAGGCAGAACCCAAGAAACGCCAGTGTGATCAATTGGTACTTTCTGACGATCATGGTTCCCCTCGCGAATGGCCGTTTGCCGGGTCCCGCTATTCTCGGACCACGCGGCACACCTCAAGATTGAGTGTAAATATGGCCGATGACTAGGTCAATGACCCGCTCCCGACTCACTAAATCGCCGACTCGATGAGCGCCTTGTCAAAGGCTCCCCTGGCGGTTGCCATCGCGGTGGCGCTGCCGGCGCAGATCGCCGTGGGTGCTGATCAGCCGGCCATCTTTGTTGGCGCTCAAGCCTGCGCCGAATGCCACAGGGCGCAATTCGATGTCTGGAAGGGCTCGCACCATGCCCTGGCAATGCAGCCCGCTGCGACGGCAACTGTGCTCGGTGACTTCTCAGGCAAATCGCTGGAGCATTTCGGGGTGACGACCACCTTTTTGCGCAACGGCGACCAGTTCATGGTCCGCACCGACGGCCCAGACGGCGCATTGCAGGACTATCCGATCGCCTACACCTTCGGGGTCCATCCACTGCAGCAATATTTGATCGCGTTGCCGGGCGGGCGGCTGCAAGCGCTCGGCATCGCCTGGGACAGCCGGCCGAAGGGCCAGGGCGGTCAGCGCTGGTTCCACCTCTACGCGGGCCAGCGGCTGAAAGCCGGCGACCCTTTGCATTGGACCGGGCAGGACCAGACTTGGAATTACCAGTGTGCCGATTGCCACTCGACCGATCTGAAAAAGAACTACGACCTCGCCGCCAATACCTACGCGACGAGCTGGACCGACCTCGACGTGGGTTGCGAGGCGTGCCACGGCCCGGGTTCGCAGCATGTCGCCTGGGCGAAATCGCGTGCTGCCGAAGACGCCTACCCGTCGGGTAGCGATGCGTCCAGGATGGGCCTGACCGATTGGCTGAATCCGACGGACACCGGCCACTGGGAGATGAACCCACAGACCGGGATTGCCCGGCGCACCGAACAGCTCGTCTCCACCGAGCTCGAGACCTGTGCGGCCTGTCACTCGCGCCGCAAGGTCATCGCCAAGAACCCGGCGCCGGGTGGACGCCTTCTCGGTTCCTACTTGCCTGTACTGCTTGAACCCGGTCTCTATCATGCCGACGGGCAGATCGACGGCGAGGTCTACGAATACGGCTCGTTCCTGCAGAGCCGCATGCATACCGCCGGGGTCACCTGCTCGAACTGCCACGACCCGCACAGCGCGAAGCTGCGCGCCGAAGCGAATGCGCTCTGCGCGCAATGCCACCTGCCGGAAAAATTCGACGTGGCGATGCATCATCATCACCAGCAGGCCAGCACCGGTGCGCGATGCGTCAACTGCCACATGCCGACCAAGAATTATATGGTCGTCGATGTGCGGCGCGATCACAGTATGCGGGTTCCCCGGCCCGATTTGTCGGTGTCGATCGGCACGCCAAACGCCTGCACCCAGTGCCACGCCGCTCGGTCGGCCCAATGGGCCGCCGAGACCGTCGTCGGCTGGTATCCCAAGGGGAGGCAGACCACCACGCATTACGGCACGGCACTTTATGCCGGACGGGTCGGCGCGGCCGATGCCGAGCAGCAGCTCGATCGGCTGGTCCTCGACCGGAGACAGCCGGCGATTGCGCGAGCGAGCGCCTTGCCACTGCTCGCGTCTTATGCCTCTCCCGCCTCGGAGCCGGCAATCAAAACGGCGATCCGGGATCCCGACCCGCTCGTCCGGGCGGCGGCGCCGCGCGCCTTGCCGGGCACCGTGCCGCCGCGCTTCGTCGAAGCAGCGGTGCCGCTCCTCAGCGATCCGGTTCGCGCCGTCCGTGTAGAAGCCGCGAGGGCATTGGCCGGGACCGATCTATTGAGGCTGACGCCGGAGCAGCAGACCGCCTTGGTCAAGGCCACCGCGGAGCTTCTCGCCGCCGAGATGGTGGACGCCGACCGGCCGGAGGCGCACCTCAATCTCGGGCTGTTGGACCAGCGCCGGGGGGACCCAGCCGCGGCCGAAAAAGAATATCGCACGGCGCTGCGTCTCGACCCGAACTTCGTTCCGGCTCTTGTCAATCTTGCGGATCTCGACCGTGCGAGCGGCAGGGACGACGAAGGCGCGGAGCTGCTGAAAAAGGCAATGGCGATCGAGCCCGACAACGCCGATGTCCAATATGCCCTCGGTCTCTACCTGGTGCGCAAGCGCGATTACCCCTCAGCGCTGGATCTGTTGCGTCGCGCGCATCAGCGGATGCCGGACAATGCGCGCTACGCCTATGTCTATGCCGTGGCACTCAATTCGAGCGGTGCGGCGGGGGAGGCGCTGGCGCTGCTGGAAGAGGCGCACCAGCAGCATCCGGCGGACCGCAACGTGCTGATGGCGCTCGTCTCGTTCGCGCGGGACAAAGGGGATTTTGCCGCAGCACTCCGGCATGCCCGCGAGCTGCTGACCCTCGACCCCGGTAACGCGCAGCTGCAGGCTTTGGTCTCGGAGCTCGAACAGAAGGCGAGACCGTAATCAGAACGGATCGACGAAAACGCCCCCCGTTTTGGCAAACGACGAACGTTGCGGGTCGCGAGGATCAGACCGTGACGCAACGCCATCGCCACGAGCCGGCCCTGTGCGGAGCCGAAATACAACGAAAATCGCGATCACCCCGCGAAAAGCACCCCGCCCGCAGGCAGAATAACCCGCTCGATCAACCGGTTAGGTCGGAATTCACGGCGCTGGGAAACAACGAAACCGGCATCGCCGAACAACGAAAACAGCACAGCCCTGAGGGAGCGATAACAACAAAGCTCGGCTGCCAACACGGTGACATCAGGTGTCGCCGGGCAGCGCCGGCGAAGGCGGACAACCGCGGTGGGACCTAGCTGACGATGGCGAGCATTTTGGCGATCGCCTGGCATCCTTATGCCGAAATTGGATAGACGGGCCTCCGTCGCCACTCGCAATCTCGGTATGCGATCGAACGGTCCGGGCGGCCTCTTCGGATCAGCCTTGGCTACCGGCGGGAAGGAAAATGCCGGGCAGCGTCACGTCGGTGTTTAGCGAACCGGAAGACTTCGAGGCCGCTCTGCGCGAGGACGGTGTGGTCAGCATGTTGATCACCGGTCCCGGTCGGTTCCGGGCGCGGCTGACCCGGGTCACCTTGCACCGCCTGCGCTTGTTGGCCGCCGAGGAGCATCTGCCGCGGATCGCCTTTGTCGCGGTGCCGGCCGACGCGATCCTGGTCCTGCTGCCGACCAGCAGTGGATCTTCGCCGATCTGGTGCGGGATCGGCGTGCGCGCGGACGAGATCATCACTCTCGGCCCGGATCAGCGTGTGCATGCACGAACCGATGGGCCCTCCCGCTGGGGCACCATCCGGTTGCCGGCCCGGGAGCTGGCCCGATATGGCCGGGCGCTGAGCGGATCCGGGTTTGCGGTTCCTCAATCCGTCGCGCGGTGGCAACCCCCGCTAGCAGCTCGCCGGGAGTTGCGCGAGCTCCATCAAGCCGGCATCCGTGTTGCCGAAATCCGGGCTGGACTGCTCACTGACGGCGAGGCGGCGCACGGGCTGGAGCAGCAGTTGATCCATGCCCTGGTCGACTGCCTGTCGACGGGGCCACTCGATGGGGATGCGTCCGCGCAGCGGCATTGGGACGGTCTCGCCGGTTCGAGGATCTACCCCAGATGCAGCCGTTTATCGGCGTTGCCGAAATTTCCGCGGCACTCGGCGTCTCGGACCAGATGCTGCGCAGGGGCTGTGACGAGCATTTGGGGATGAGCCCGACCAGCTACCTTCGCCTCCGCCCGATGTCGCGGGTGTATCGTGTCTTGCGCCGCGGAGACCCTGATGCGGCCAGCGTTTCGAAGGTTGCGCGGCGCTATGGCTTCCGCCAGCTCGGCCGTTTCGCAGCCGATTATCGCGCCCTATTCGGCGAGCTGCCTTCCGCGACCTTGCGCCGCGGCTTGCGTCCGGGAATGGCCGATCTCGTGCTCCGCCAGCCGCGGAGGTCCGCGTGAAGCTTTGGTGAAATTTTGCTTGCCGCCGTTGATCCAACGAAAAAGCGAAGTGATAGGTTATCGAAACTGGGGGAGGCGGAGCATGCCATCGAGCGCAGTCCGCAGATTCACCGATTCTGACGATTACGCGGCGGCGATCCGCGCAACGAGAGCTGAGATAACGGTCACCGGGCGCGGACATTTCACCGCGAAGCTAACCACGAACGGGCGCGCCATCATCTCCTTCCGCACACACCCGGGGCCAAGCCTGCTGTGGGGCGGTGTGGAAACGAAGCCGGCCAGCATCACGCGACACAATGAGCACCTTTCAGAATTCATCCGAGTCCGCTTGCTGGGCGCCATGTCGCTGCCGGTGGAGGACATGGTTTCCATCGGGGCGGCGATTGCCGGATGCGGCCTGACGCCGCCGAAAGATGCGTTGACCCTGACACCCTCGCCGTCCGCAATGGCGAAGCCGCAGCGGCTGCACGCGGCGGCGGGGCAACTTGCGGAAGACGCCCCCGAAATAATCATCCATCCCGAGGCGGCGTGGAGTCTCGAGCAGGCGCTGATTGAAGCCATGGTCCGCTGCCTCGCCGAGGGTGAGCTTGGCGAGGACAGATCGGCATTGCGGTACCACGTGCTGATCATGCACCGGTTTCGCCGGGCGGTAGAGGAAAATCCCGATCAACCGCTTTATATCCCGGAACCCTGCAAGTCGATCGGGTGTCGGACCGGACGTTGCGGGCATGCTGCCAGGAGCAGCTGGGGATGAGCCCCAAGCGATATCTGCTGTTGCGCCGGATGCATCTGGTAAGGCGCGCCCTGCGCCCCAGAGCGCCCGACTGCGACGACGGTGACCGAGATCGCCACGCGGTATGGCTTCTGGCAATTCGGACGGTTCGCCCGCGAATACAAGTCGCTCTTCGGGGAATTGCCATCCGCCACGCTCGGTCACCCTTTCGAGTAGTGGCGGATCGCCGCAGTCTGCGCTTTCCGCATTTCTGCCGAAACTGAATAGACCGCTGGTTTAGCCCTCCACCACAATCATTCCGCCTCCGGCACGTCCGGAGAGCGCTCGTCGCGTTCGTTGACTGAGAGGTGACACAGATGAAGAGACGAGATCTCGGATGGGTGAGGTTCGGTGCAACGGCCGCTGGGTTCTTGCTGACCGCGTCCGCGTTTCTGAGTCCGGCGCTCGCCCAGGCGCCGGCGGCGAAGCCCAACATCCTTTTCATCATGGGCGACGACATCGGCTGGATGCAGGTCGGCGTCTACCACCGCGGGTTGGCGCTCGGCGAAACGCCCAACATCGACCGTATTGGGCAAGAGGGTGCGGTCTTCACCGACTATTACGCGATGCAAAGCTGCACCTCCGGGCGCAACGCGTTCTTCACCGGCATGTACCCGCTGCGCACCGGCATGATCCCGCCGCAACTCCCCGGGAGCCCGAGCTATCTGCGGCCCGGCACCCCGGTGATCGCCAAGTTCCTCTACGATCTCGGTTACACCACCGGGCAGTTCGGCAAGAACCATCTAGGTGACCACACCGACGCGCTGCCGACCGCACACGGCTTTCAGGAGTATTGGGGCTACCTCTATCACCTCGACGCCATGCAGCAGGTGAGCTTCCCCGACATCAACAGCAACCCCACAACACAAGGAGTGGCGCCGCCGTGCAAGAACACGCCGGTTCCCGGCCTCGCCGATGTCCCCGGTGCGGTGGACCCGAAGACGACAACCTGTCTGACACCGCCGCGCCCGATCATCTCGTGTACCTCCTCGGACGGCACGGCGCAGAAGCAGAATTGCAAGGATGAGGGGCCGCTAACCCTGGATCGATCGAGAACCGTGGATGAGGAAATCTCGGCCAAGGTCATCGACTTCCTCGACCGCAACAATCCGAGGAAGACCGGGAAGCCGTTCTTCGTCTGGTACAACCCAGCGCGCATGCACATCACGACAATGCTGCCGCCGAAATATGAGGCGATGCTGGGAGAGCGGGGCGGCAAGGATTGGGGCATCAACGAAGCCGGCATGAAGCAGCTCGACGACAACATCGGCTATGTCTTGAGCAAACTGAGCTCGATGGGCCAGCTCGACAACACGATCGTCGTCTTTACGACCGACAACGGCGCCGAGGCGATCAGCTTTCCGGACGGCGGCGTGACGCCATTCAATGGGCAGAAGGGTGAGCCCATGGAGGGCGGTTATCGCGTGCCGTTGGTCATCCGCTGGCCGGGTGTCATCAAGCCGGGTACGCTGTTGACCGAGATGTTCGCCTCGCTCGACTGGCTGCCGACCTTTGTCGAGATCGCCGGCGGGCCGAAGGGCGACGGCCTCAAAAAGCAGATCGAGCAAGGCGCCTACCCGGGCATCGTCAAGACGACGCTCGACGGTGTCAACCAGATCGACTACTTGACCGGCAAGTCGCAGAAATCGGCTCGCGAGTTCTTTTACTACTTCGCCGGCCAAGTGCCCGCGGCGGTGCGCTATAAAAACTGGAAAATGTACTACCAGATGCCGCAGCCCGGGGCCGAGGGCTGGCTCCTGCCGCCAGTGGCACTACACTGGACCGGAGTGCAGAACATCAAGCGCGACCCGTTCGAACAGGCGGTCGGGTTCGGCGCGAAGACCGCGTTCGGCCTCGGCGGCGCGCTTGCGGCTCCATCGACCGCGTATGTTTACGACTGGAACATGCTGCCGGTTGGCCAGCAGCTCTGGCTCGAGTGGTTCGAGACACTGAGGGCGTTCCCGCCAATGCAAGCGCCGGAGAGCTACAACCTCAGCCAGGTTATGGATCAGATCAAGGCCGCTGGGCACGCTTCCGACTAGCTCGACCAGGCGAGGATAATGCTGCAGGACGGGCGCTCCGCAATGGAGCGCCCGCTCCACTGGATCGCCCCGTGCCAGCGGTATTGAGTGCTGACATCAGTATAGGAGAGAAAGGATGACCACCTCGCGTCTGCGCCGCAGTGCTGCTATTGTGGCGACGACCGCGCTGCTGTTGGCTGCCGAGCTGGCTCTCCGGTGCCCCACGGCGACCGCGCAACCTATGTCACGCCCTGCCGACCCCGGGTTTTCGTTTGCCGTGTATGGTGACTCACGATCGATGATGTACCTTCCGTACAAATCGGACCAGGAGGCGGATGCTCGCCAACTGATGGTCGATATTTTTGACTTGGTGCTCCCGGAGAAGGTTTCGGAAGAGGTAGTCCAGAAATATGTCAAGCTGACCTATGACCCAGCCACAAAAGAGCTGGTGCAGATCGTGAACCCCCACAAGGTTATTGCATCGAACGCGAAGGACCTCGACATCGTCGTCTTCAACGGGCACGTGCACACCACCGAGGTTTACGATGTGGATGGCGTGAAATATCTGCTGCGGGGCGGCGGCGGCGCAGGACAGGATCCGATCCTCCCAGGTCGGACCAGCATCAGAGTGCTTGCTGACTATCCGCCGGATCTCTATTGGAAGGGCCAGCCGCCCAAGGAGGAGTACAACTACCTCTTGGTCGACGTCCAACCGGGACAGAAGACCAAGTTTACGCTCAATCGATTCCGGCGGTGGTCGGCCGAGCCGTTCGCCACTGTAGAGCTGTTCAAGTAAACGTCCCGGATGGCGGTGCCGGGGGTGCGCTCGTGGCGACGACCCTTGTGATCATTCATGGTCTGGTTGCGGCCGCTTTGCTCGGCGCTGTCACCCACCAGACATTGGCAACATGGGTGCCGAACCGCGCCCAGCCGGGTTCGTTCTTCGGGCGCTTTCGCTCAGTGCCGTCCACCTCGTTCGCCAACGCCATCATCGCTCTCTATGCGGTCTCTGCGATCCTGGGCACGTTCGTGTATTTGCCCTTCCGCGTCGACGTCAGGCCTGTGTTGGAGAACTCCGGCCACTGGCAGACCCTCCACCTATTCGACATCAAGGAGCATTTCGTCGCGATCGGATCGGCGCTGCCGCCGGCTCGCTGGGTTTGCTGGCGGCAGCCGCGTGCCGACGATCCCCCGCGAGCGTGCGCAGCCCTGACCTCGATCCTTACTTTCACCGTCTGGTCGAGCTTTCTGATCGGTCACGTCACAAACAACATCAAGGGCTTCGGGTCGTGACATCCTCGAACTCATTCCGTAGGTTCGCATTTGCATTCGGGACCGCGTTCGCGGTCGTCTACGTGCTCGCGCTCGTGCAGAATCTCGCGCTGATCACCGTCTATCCCACGCTGGGCATCGTCGTGCTGGGCATGCAGCATGCGCAAGATGCCGCACCCTCTATGGGCGGCGTCCCCGCGATGCATTGGTACGGCTGGACCGCCACCGCCGCGCTCGGAGCATTCATGCTTGGTCTTATTGCCGCCTTCTCGCCCGAGCGATTGACGCGATGGATCTGGATGGGGTGGGTGTGGGTGGCTCCGGTGTCCGCAATGATTGCGTGCGTTTGTCTCACAATGCCTTGGCTTCATCTTTAGCCATGCCCGGGTTAGCCTCGCGGCTGGTGGCACGGGGCGAAGGCGGCAGCTTCCGCGGCGCCCACATTTTGCCGAAAATGGATAGACAGCCCCGGTTTGGAACCCGAATGGTGAGCGTCGGCTCCGTCCGGCAACAGGTGACGGATCACGTCAACGGAGGAAACGCAGAATGAAACGCTTGGTCCCACTCACGATTCTGTTTTCGATGGTCGCGGCTTGCGTCCCGCAGCCAGCTCCGCCATTGGTCGCTGCGGCCAGCCCTCCGGGCCTGGGACCCTCCAAGAACATGGGGCTCAATTACGACGGAACATATGTCGGTGTTTCTGCGGTCAACAACAGCGCCGGGAACACGTGGACCTCGGGAGGCTCGCAGCCCTGCGTGACTCAGGCTGCGCCAACCTTGACCATCTCCCATGGTCGCGCTCAGTTCCCGTGGCAGGGCTACACGCTTACCGGGAATGTGACCCCTAGCGGGGCGCTGATGATGACCTCCAGCTTTGGCCAGGTGTTTGAGGGCTCAATAAATAGCCAGTCTCGAATCACCGGCCAAGTCACGGGGTATTGCAGCTATGATCTGACCTGGCAAAAGCAGAGCTGATTGGTGTCGCGCAGACGCCTTGGAAATTTGCGCATCTAGTGGTGCGAATCTGAAATTTGATACCGGGCCCACACCGAACGAGAATACTTCGCTTCGCTCGCAATGACCCTCAAATGACTGTCATTGCGAGGAGCGGAGCGATGAAGCAATCTCGAGGGGGGGGGACCGAACATGACGACCCGTCCTCACTCCCGCATCAGCCGCCGTGGCCTGCTCTCGACTGCAGCGGTGCTTCCAACCCTGCCCGGGTTGCTGCTTTCCACCGCCCCGCGGGCGCAGGCCTCTGGCGGCGTTCTGCCTTCTTGGAACGACGGGCCGGCGAAGCATGCGATCCTGGACTTTGTGCATGCCACGATCGATCGGGCGAGCCCGAACTACGTGTCGCCCGACAACCGCGTCGCCACCTTCGACCAGGACGGCACCCTCTGGGTCGAGCATCCGATCTATACGCAGGCAATCTTCGCGCTCGATCGCGTGCGGGTTCTCGCCCCGGCGCACCCGGAGTGGAAGAACGACGAGCCGTTCAAGACGGCCCTCTCCGGCGATATGGCAGCAGTGGGGCATTTTACCGAGAAGGACTGGACCGAAATCATCGGCGCCACCCACGCCGGGATGACTACCGACGAGTTCCTCGACATTGCCAAGCAATGGCTAGAAACGGCACAGCATCCGCGCTTCAAGCGGCTCTTCACCGAGCTCGTTTATCAGCCGATGTTCGAGGTCTTGGACTACCTGCGCGCCAGCGAGTTCGACACCTACATCGTGACCGGCGGCGGCCAGGAATTCGTGCGAGTCTATAGCCAGCGGATCTACGGCATCCCGCCCGAGCAGGTGGTCGGATCGAGCATCGTGACCAAGTACGAAATGAAGGACGGCAAGCCGGTGCTGATGCGGCTGCCAAAGGTGTTTTTCATCGACGATCACGACGGCAAGGCGATCGGCATCAACCTGTTCATCGGTAAGCGCCCGTATGCCGCGTTCGGCAATTCCGACGGCGATCGCGAGATGCTGGAATGGACCGACGCCGGCGCTGGGGCGCGGTTGAAGATGCTCGTCCATCACGATGATGCCGAGCGGGAATATGCGTACGGACCGGCAGGCGATCTGCCGGATACCAAGGTCGGCACATTCTCGGTCTCGCTGATGGACGAGGCGAAGGCGCGCGATTGGACGGTGATCAGCATGAAAAACGATTGGAAGCGTGTCTTTTCCTTCGAGTAGGCGCGGCATCAGGCGGATCGCAACGTTCCGATGGCGCTGGTCTCGATCGGCACGCTTAAACCTGCGAGCTTGAAAAGGCTAGCATATTGTTGCTATAACGGCAATATATTTATTTCAAAAATAAACCCGCGATGCGGCGAAGGCTGAAATGTCAAGAAATTGTCAAAACCCCCCTGTTAGGGCGTCAAGAAAATGTCCGGGCGGAGTCTTAAGTAAATGATAATATTGGAGTTTTGGAGGCCAACCCGGCTCCGATACAATTTTTCACCCTGGTTCTCCCCTGTTTAACAGGGGGGAACGGGCCGAAAACGCACCCTGTTCGGGCTTACCGGTGCGCGGCGTTGAAGCGGGCGAGAACCTCGGTGCCGGGGCAGAGCTCGGCCTCGCCGAGCGCGTTCAGCGGCGCCTCGACGGTGTCGAGAAACTCGTGCATGTCGCCGGAATCGGGTTCGACAAAGAGCAGCCCGGTGACGACCTCGCCGGCTGCGTGGCGCTGCTGCAGATAGGTCAGTGCCGAAATCCGGTCGCACGGATCATATTCGACGGCGAGCTTTCTGAGCCGCAATACCGAGCCGTCATGTTGCACGACGGTTTCGACCGTTCCCGGCGCGTAGTCGGCGGTGATCTCGTCGCGGCCGACGATCACGTCGAGCATATTGACGGCCTCGTTGTGAGCGCGGACATAGTCAAAGCTCTTGGTCGATTCCGGGTTGTTGTTGAAAGCGACGCACGGTGAGATCACGTCGATGAAGGCGGCACCGTTGTGCTCGATCGCCGCCTTGATCAATGGCACCAGCTGCGCCTTGTCACCCGAGAAACTGCGCGCCACGAACGAGGCGCCGAGCTGCAGGGCGAGGGCGACCAGATCGATCGGCGTGTCGGTGTTGACCGCTCCGCGCCGCGCTTTCGAGCCCTTGTCGGCAGTCGCCGAGAACTGTCCCTTGGTCAGCCCGTAGACGCCGTTGTTCTCGACGATATAGACCATGTTGACGGCGCGGCGGATGCAATGCGCGAACTGGCCGAGCCCGATCGAGGCCGAATCGCCGTCACCCGAGATGCCCAGATAAAGCAGCTCACGGTTGGCGAGATTGGCGCCGGTCAAGACCGAAGGCATACGTCCGTGCACGCTATTGAAGCCGTGTGACTTGCCGAGAAAATAGAACGGGGTCTTCGACGAGCAGCCGATGCCGGAGAGCTTGGCGATCTTGTGCGGTTCGAGATCGAGCTCAAAACAGGCCTGGATGATCGCAGCACTGATCGAATCGTGGCCGCAGCCGGCGCATAGGGTCGATACCGCCCCTTCGTAATCCCGCCGCGTATAGCCGAGCGCATTGGTCGGGAGCTTCGGGTGATGCAGCCGAGGCTTGGTGATGTAGGTCATAAGGTCCTCATAGCACTCACGGCAGCGCCTTTTTGAGCGGCGCGAGGGTTACGACGGCGAGCATGTCGGCGATCGCCTTGACGATAAATCGAGCGGTGATCGGCGTCCCGTCATAGTGCAGGATCGGGACGAGCCGGGCCGGATCGAGATCGCCTTCGCTGATTAGCAAGGTGCGGAGCTGCGCGTCGCGGTTTTGCTCGACGACAAACACGCGCTCGTGGCCAGTGACGAAATCGAGCACATCGTCGTGGAACGGAAAGGCACGGATGCGCATCGTGTCGAGATGAATGCCACGGGCTTCGAGGGCTTCGAGCGCCTCGGTCATCGCCGGCGCGGTAGACCCGAAATAGAGCGCGCCATAGCGGGTCGGCTCGCGCGCGGTCTGTTTGATCGGCCGCGGTACCAGCCGCTTGGCGGTCTCGAATTTGTGCAGCAGGCGCTGCATGTTGTCGACGTAATCCGGTCCTTCCTCCGAGTAGCGCGCGTAACGGTCCTTGCTGGTCCCGCGGGTAAAGAAGGCCCCCCGGCTCGGATGGGTCCCGGGATAGGTGCGATAGGGGATGCCGTC